>Ga0181612_170474_pt1 | contig 26724 bp, 12 predicted proteins | sample HoacroProtozoa21_FD_119630 | JGI IMG/M metagenome (GOLD analysis project Ga0181612, IMG submission 119630) | Hoatzin crop microbial communities from Cojedes, Venezuel. Combined Assembly of Gp0051906, Gp0051904, Gp0051908
AAAAACCTTAGAATTATATTACCAAAGAATAAGTGACTGTCAATGATATGAGAGACTGTCTTGTTCAGAAGAATCTTATAAAAATCTAAGACACAATTGCATCAACTAGCTCCTCAATAAAATGAAAAGCATTGAGAGGTGGCTTGAAAATCATGTGAAAATCAGATACATTGCGGGAAAATGGTGCAGGAATCATGATATCTAATATGTAAAAAGGCTATCCAAAACAATACCAATTGGTACTTAGGAATATTTTACTGATATACTGTGAAGTTCTTGTGGGGAAAAAAAAGGAACAAGTGAAATAAAACTTACTTTAATATGGTGATTTGTTGAATGAAGAAGTGGAGTCACAGAAGGGTTATAATCTTTGATTAACATATTACATAAAAACATTGAAACTGTGAAGAAGTTTTCAAAGTATTCAGCATCTGTACAAAAATCATGTCATCATAGTAACCAAGCTGAAGCCACATACATAAACCTCAATGCTAATACCCATATTTGTAATTTCAAAATACCATAACAAATTATTATTATATAGCCACACATTTGCAATCTTAAATAACACACGTAAAACTGCAAAAGTGAAATGTGTGACAGTGAAATGTAAGATGAACATATGCAGCAAATTCTGTCAGTAGAATATGTATTTATCAACAAATTTCCCAAGTTTTCTGACTGGTTTTACACTCAATACAATCCAAATTGTGTTGTCTGTGTCACGAAATTCCAAATGGGTTGTAGCGGATGGTGACCCACACTGCATTCAGCTCTGCAAAACTACTGATGTGAGTTTATTTGCACATTAAGATCGGTCAGTTGAGTTAGCAGAAATTTTAGAATAATCAGGAAAGCAGTAATTAAAAAATAGTGTTAGAAAAGCAACATCCAGAGAAATTAAAAAGATCAGTCATTAGTTGATATTAAAACATTCCATTGTCAAAGTCCACCAGACTCTTCAGACTATGGATTCTTCCCCAGGTTAAGTCACTTCAGAAAAAGCCATTCTAAGAACAAAATTGCCTTCTGGACAATAATGGTTCTGTCTTGAAATGTTTTGTTGTGTAGGGGTAGAACCTTATACCTGAAACCCTTCAACTTTCCTTTCTACTTCTCTCATTTTCTTCTGCTCTTTTCACTTTTCCTATATCTGTTATATATGTTTTACATTATTTTCCTTTTTTTGTCTTCATATTCACTCATTTATTAAGCTTCTCTTTCTGTTTCTTCGTCCTTCACATGTCGCTGTTCATTGTCATCCTTTGGCCTTTCTTTTCCACAGTCCCCTCCCCCCCAAGCTTTTAACTAATTTTTTGTAACTTCTTTCCCATTAAGTCTCTGCTCTGGAGGGAGCAATAATACCCCCAAGTCTTTGCAGTTTGATACCATCCAGTCTTCTGCAACAGTTCTGGAGAAATGTCAAGGTCCCTCGCATAATGCACTGACTAAAGAGTATATGGACCCCTCCTCCTGTGCTCAGACCTGTTACTATTCAGCTTTGTGATTTGGGGCAAATTTTTGAGCTTTTTTGACTTGCTACTTGTGATTGGCCTTCATATGGGCACAGCTAATGGAAAGTAAGTCCTTCAGTTTTAATTTGCTTTATTTTTAAAATCAGTTTGTCTGACTGGGTATAAACAAGAAATATGATGCTGACTGGTGAAGTGTGTTGTAGCTGGCCACTTGTGTCTCACATTGACCAAGGGTTGGCTGGTTGGTTGGCTGGTTGGTTGATTGTTGGACTGAATAGCGGCAGCTGAAACCCCTTGGCCTGCTACTCCTATGGAAAATACTGGCTCTTGTTTTAATTACCCATGGCTACTTTTTAGCTACCCTTAGTGAGAATCACATAGGGGCCTCTCCAGTGCTAGTAAGCACCTTGATGATGCCACAGGGTTGTTTGTTACAGAAAGTTGCGTGCAGTAGTATCAGGGTCCCGAAACGAGTTTTGAGGGCAGTCTTCCCATACATGCTTACAAGGACTGGGGGTGCTGTCGGACGGACCCCTCATGCAAGCTGTCCAGACTGTGTTAGTGCAGGGAAAGACACACTGGGCACCAAATGTGAATGTCCTTTGGAGTACATTTCTCTGTCATGCCAGCTGAGCAGCTCTCAACATAGCTCAGAATCACCTCATGAGTAAGGTGGAATGAATAGTGAAGCAGTTTGGTCTCACGGACCCTGCTAAGGGTGATCTAGAAAACCCTGGAAGTTTGCTGTGAATAAGTAAATAGGTACTTAAAGTGTAAGTGTTGTTAACACTGTGTGAACAGTCAGGAAAGGCAGTGCTGTGAATAAATACCTGAAACCAGCTAAATGACTCATGGCACTTCAGTAAGGTCATTACTGTGCAAGTTGATCTGAACCATATTTTATAGTCACTGCAGTAGGTATGTGAATTTTTAACTCGGAAAATATGTTGGTATTTGTCATGAAAAGGGCACCACTATTATATCTCATCTTTGTGTCCTTTTCTTTTTCTAGAATTTCCTCTCCTTAGTTTTCTTCTTTTGTTGTATTTTTGCAATTTTCTTGTATCCTTTCTTCAGTTTTTCTCATCTTCCTTTCTCTCCATCTGTTCTTTGAAATATGTTGAAACAAATCTTAATATGTGCTAATGAGTATTCCTAAGTACATTTAAAATTGACATAAGGAAGGGCAGAAAGAGAAAGAGTGAGCTGAGGAGAAGAAAGAGCACAGCTGTGTCGCTTCCAGGTTTAGTTCGTTTCCACAGTCAGCTGTGGTAAGTCCTGTGGTATTTGTTGTGGCAGGAAGGAAAGAAGGGAGAAATGCAGACAGAGTTTAGTTTAATTTTTTTCATGAAGTGATGTTGAAATTCCACAAAATCTCTTTCAGGCTTCCAGCATTGCTGCTTAGTCACTGTGGTATTTTTCGAAAACATGGCCATGACTTATACTTGAAGATTCATTGCCAAATTAAGAAAAAAAACAGCAGCACTTTTTTTTCCATGAATGAAGTGGAAAGCAGAGCAATAGAAGTCATGCTCATTACATGCAGCTCTGCTGTTTTGGCTCCCCCAAAATTCACAACACTAGAGCCTCAGTCCCTTGCACCAGGGGATGAAGCTCCATGAGGATGAGGTTCTGCTGCAGATGGTGTTGGAAGGTGAGGAAGCTGAGGAGAGCAAGAGAACCCTGCTCTACAGCAGCGTGTTACCATTCTTGTGCATGGCATGGGGCTTAGAAAATTTGTACCAGCCGAGTATGGATTCATTGGGCACAACAGAAGGAGCCTACCTTGGAGCCTGTGCTGGAGGAGGCAGGGGCCACTGTGAGCCTTGTACAGAAAGGCTCCTCCAAGGACCAGTGGCACCGGTAGAGGGAGGGTCACTGCTCTGTCACTGTGGAAGGGAAACAGTAACATCGATGCCATGAAAACTGCTGCTGCCCTCATTCGTGCTTCAGTCCTTATCTCTTAAATGGAGGTAACACCCCTCTGGAGGGCTCTGAGGAGAAAGCTGTTAGCGATTAAGAGCTACTCAGACACTGCAATAGTGGAGGCCATATAAATAAATATAGCCCCACCTCCTAATGAGAGGGAGACACTGCCTTTGTGTAAATGAAGGAGGATGCCACACTTCACCCCTTCCTCACCATTGTTGTCTTCCTCCTGCACGAGGTTACCCTTGAAGTCCTTGTGCCCTTCTTATTCCGCCTGTGGTGTAACAGCATCTTCTGCTCCTCTGAACAAGAAGATACTAGCTACTTCCCAGTGAAGGGGCAGAAGAAAAAGGCCCTTTTCTAAAGCTCAAATCAAGCTATAAATGACCAGGCAGCTTCCTTCTTCTCTGGATTACTCATTGAAATGTCTTTGGTGACTTCTCTACTGAAAGAAAAGCTCTGAAAACACGTCTCAGTCTAACCTTCACCAGATCCCAGTCCCACTGCTGATCTCAGCCTCCTGTGAGTCTGGCTGGCAGGCTACTGAGCGAGGCTCCCAAGCTTGCAGAGACCAGGCTTGTGTGACAGCCCCGCTGCACAGGCAGTGGTTGTGGGCTGCTGGATGGGGAGCCAGGAGCTAGATTTGGCAAGAGGTGGAGCTCCCAGATGTGTCTAATAAGTATCCATCCCAGGTGAGCTCTGTGCCTGCTCACAGGTGGGTATCTTTGAACTGCAGCACCTGCTGAGCAGGATTCTGAGCACACTGGCAGGAACTCGCACAAGTTTTGGATAGAAACCTGCCTGATGGTCCAAGTTCCTTCAGATGACTGTCTGTGTTTTGCCTGAGGCTTTCTGAATTAGAACCCTCCTCACAAAACCTTTTGGTCTCAACAAATCAGCATTCTGATGGAAAAGCAGCTTTAGCCAAAGAGGTGTCTGTCACTGAAATTCATATTCAGAAGTATTGTGCTCTGTGGGCAGGATGGGATCCCTGGTAGCTCCTGTCCCCACAGACTGTCCTTCTAAGAAGAACCAGAGAGAGGGTGTGCCATGATGTGGGAAGGGATTTAACCGCCTCTCGCCCTTTCACACTAGGATTATTTCCAGTCCTGCATACGTATAAGGACCTGGATATGTATTTATACTGACATATATAGATTATTGTTACTGTATATTGCCTGAGCTCTAAGTAATTAATGTATTGTTCATCACAGCTCTCCTGAACCTGCTACCTGGTTTGCAAAGACTGAAGCACAAAGCGAAGTTCCTTAGACAGGAATAGGTGCTGAGCAGAACACAAATCTCAACACGCTGCCTGTTATTGAACCATCATTTTCATATTCCTGTTTTCACAGCTTCTACCAGCATGTTTTCTACTTGCAGTCTGTTTCCCACCCTGAGAGATCAAATGAAGAATTGCCAAGACTAGAGTCTTGTGAAGATTTCCTTCCTCAAAGCTGTTTCCACTTATTCTACTGTGGAACAGAAGGATAAGACACAGTCAATCCAATCCTTGTCTTGAATTTTGGAAGTACTGAGTACCAGTTTATGTGCACTGAAGTACTTTCCTTCAGGAAACTGTGCTTTGTTGCTTTGTTTGGATTGAATCTTATGATTTTTGTATTTACTTTTTAATAATAGACTGTGTATGAATAATTCCAGGTTGCTTAAAACATTTCCAGCAGAGTACAACATGTTATTCAGTTTGTAGTGGATCCTTGACTTCCTGAAATTATTATAGTAACATCATTGATAGATACCATACAGACCTTAGAAGATCTTTCATAATAACTTCTCTCTCTTTCACTTCTTGTTAGAAAAACCAACAAAGTTTTTTGCTCCTGTGCTATCCTGGGGGGATGATGCTGTATGGCATTTTTGCTAATGCAGCCATTTTAATAGAACAAGCTTTGACAAGTAGGTGGTCTACGGAAAAGCTGGGAAAATGTTTTCAATTAATCCGTACGCATGAAAAATATTGTTTCAACCATAGCTTTGATACATTTTCACACAATACTTTAAGATGCTGCTCAGTGAGTTCCAGTTATCTAGCCTGCTTCATGCACGGCCAAAGGATCTCACATGTAGCTTCTTATTTCAAAGTTGGTGAAGATTTCTATATTGGTACATAACAATTGCCAAATCAGTCATTTCCAGGTTGCTCCTATCTTTACGTTTACACTGCAGAATGGAGTAACGGAGTCTGGACAGCAAAAGCTTTTCTTTCCCCTTTAATTAATGTTAGGTGCATAGAGAAGGCACAGTCTTCTAATACAGAAATCTTTTGCATCTACAGTGTTTTAACACATATCCATGTGGATATCACTGTAGTTAAGCGTCTTGTCAAGGAAGAAAGAATGAAACTTCTATGCAAGCTGAAATTGAAGACACTTGGTCAACTGATGCTTTTTGGTCAACTACTTTGGTTCCTCTTGGCACCTGTTTAATAAAGACAAGCCCATGTCTTTCATAGTCTTGTCTAGGTTCTTCCCTCAACTTACTTTCTGAATGCTTTCTTAGGTTCAGGAAGGATAGTGGTTGCAGTTGTTGAGAATGGGAAAAATATCTCACTGTCAGGAGCATATGTTTGGCAGCTGAGTGAAGCATATGTCACTTTCTCTTTCAACAGATTCACGTAGATTTTGAAGAGCACTACAAATAGTACCAGGCCTTTGAGACCTTGGAGAGAAGGAACAGTTACACATCACCTCCCTTTCTATTTCTCCATTGGTTTCCTCATCTTCGTTGAATTGAACACCAGCATCCTATCTTCACTTGTAAGATTCATCTCAGCTTATCTCTCCTGCTAACTTTTACTGCGAACTCACTCTCAAACAGATAATTATGACAAAATCTATATTAAACTTTTTAAACAAGAAATATTCCTGCTCATGCAGCCCCCCCCAAGGCACTCCCAATAAATATCTCAAAGCAGATCAATTAATGCCCTCAGAATATCTCCGAAAATTTGTTTGCCAATACATCTGCTGTAAAGTAGGTGTTTGTTCAGCAGGAATACTTTTATTCCTACTTAGCCTGTTTGGAATTGGTTTTGTAAAGAGCATAGCACAATGGTGTCGTGGTCAGTGAGTGCACATGGTACTTCTCTAGGCACTACGGTTGCTATAGTATAAAGACAGACACATGAAAGACAGTTCAATTGCCTAAATAATCGAGTGACATCTGTAATGCTGAAAAGTACCTGAGATATAAGCATAGGGCTCGAAAGATGGGAACCCACATCTCTCTGGGTGACCCCTCCCAGTGTTTGAACATTTTCATAGTAAAATATGTGCTCCTTTTATCAAATTCTAATAAGAATTTCCCACTTTGCAGCTTGTGACTGTTGCCTCTCATCCTTTCACTGTGTGCCTCTTAAAGAGATTTTAGCTTCTCCTTCTCTGCACTGTCACATTAAGCAGGTTTAGATAAGATCCCCTTGAATCTTCCCTTTCCGAGTCTGAACAAACATGGTTCTCTCAGCATCTCCTCATACATCATGCGCTTCAGTCCCTTACCATCTTGGAAACCTCCCCTGACGATGCTCCAATGTGTCCATGCCATAGTTGTCATGTGTGAAGAAACGACATGGACTCCAGATCTGGTCTCACAAGTGCCAGACAGAGAGAAGGGAAAATTGCTTCACCTGACCTGATGGCTACAATCATGCTAGCCACAGCACAGTTGCTGTGGAGATACTCCACTGGTTCATGTTCAATTTGTTGGTGACTGAGTCCCATCAGGTTGATTTCTTGTTTGTTTGTTTGTTTTTTCTTTTGGCAAAACTCCTTTCAGGCCACTCAACCCCCAGTCTGTACTGCTGCATAGGTTTACTCTATTCTAGGTGCATAACTTTGCATTTGCTGCAAGATATCGCATTTTATCAATGTCAACCCTTTTTTCCTACGTTGGAACAGCATTTCTTCATGAGGTGAGAAGATCCTTATTGTCTCTTCAGTCTGGAAATGCAAGTAATATCTGACTGCAGCAGTAGATAGATATACACCCATATGATATAGTGCAAGCTTTGTGAAATACCAGCTGATTATCTCAGAAAACCAGTAAATGCATTTCCCAGCCTAGTAAACACATGCATGGAGTTACCTCAAAATAAATGTTTTCATTAGCTAACCAAGAGGAAGAAATGCTTTTAGGGTGGCCTATGGACTAAGTTGGCTCCTCCTTTCAAACTCATTCACCCCACTCTCTTGTAAGTTTTTAGCTGTAAAATAAAGCACGCAGGAAAAAAAAAGTAGATCATAACAATACCTAATAAAAAAAGCATAAACACACAGAAAGAAGAAAGAACAGAAGCTGCAGAGTTCCATTGTAGGCATTTGTACATAGAATTTTGTAAAATCTGATGACAGATGCTGCCAAACTTTATTGCATTCAACATCACAAATCCTACTCTTGTCTTTGCAGTTATGTGGCATTTCGTCACAGCCAAGATAGATGTACTCTTACTTCCAGTGGGAGAAATCTATAGTGTCTTTGGATGCAGACTGATGGATCTACATTAGAAAGGAATGTGTGAGCACAAAGTTTGTGTGCCATGCCTCCACCTGGTGTATTACTTTTAGTAAGCAACAATAAACTCTCCGAGGTGTTACTACAAAGGCATGATCCACATTTCACTGAAGTCAAGAGGTGTTTTGCTCCGTAGCCCTAAGGGACCAACATGTGGGGATAGAAAGTGCCAAGACAGCATTAGGAAATACTAGGCATGGCTTTCTAAGCACTAAGAACCATTAATAAATCTAGTAAGAAAACCTTCCAATTTTACATATTGTTTATCCCTATTATTATTATTTATTTGTAACTATTTCTTAAAGAGTTATGATCATGATTTCTTTGTTTGTTTTCCTGGGTTTTAGCCAAAGTCAAAACTTGTAAGCAGGATAGGCCCTGAAATGCAAACTTGTGAGTCATTGCTTGTATGATAGAAATTCAGGCTGAAAAGTCTTATAAAAAACATTTCCACAGTGCTTTTATTAAAAAAGAAAAAAAAAAAAAAGAAAAAAATTTGAAAATACACAAGAGAGTCCCATTTAAAAATTCTAGACATGAAAGAAGACAGTGGTGTCAATGTAGGTTGCATTCAGTAAAAGGCATTTTCTTTGTTGGAGTATCGTATAATGTCACTCAAAATGTGCTGTTATTCTCATTCCTCAAATAATTAATGCTGTAGATCAGCTCCCTCTCTTGAGTGTAACTCCAGTTATGCCTTTTTCCACAATACTGAACTTAGTACAAGCTCAGTAAAAGTATATTTTTTAAAGCCCTCAAGTTAGCTGTAAACTCTCAGGCATGAGTAAAAGTTCTGATTGAAAGCAGAGGAACAGGACCATGTTTTGAAAAGATGCTGGCAATTTTTTGTTTTAATTGAGGCAAAAGGTTCTGAAGTTCAGATGGCATGAATCAAAGCACTCATTCTGGGGGAAAATGACAAGATTTAGAAAATAACAGAAAAATAGACAAAAATGTCTTGACAGACTGTTTAAACTTCTGTCTAGTTTGGGAGTGATGAATGGGAAAGAGGTGAAGGGGAGGAAGAAGAAAGGAAGAGAGTCTAGGAGATTTGGTAGTTTGTCTTTAAGTGGTCTGAATATTAAATCACTTTGTACTGAGTTACTGCTGCTTTAAAAATCAAGGCCTTCTTTTCAATATTTTCATTTGGATTACAGAAGACTTACTCAGCCACAGTATTCCCCTGATACAGCAAATTTAAAACTATTTCAACCACCCAAGTTCCAGGGAAAGGTAAGAAACACAGAACCACTATGATTCAGACCTGCAACTTTCAAAAATGTCTCCGTTAACTGAATTTGAAACGGCACTCAGAATCTGGCAGAGCTGGAATGGAAGGCATCTGAGATCTATTATAATGTCCTGATCTTGTGGACTACATTAAACTGGCCCAGCACGTTGCAAATTACTGTAGCTTTTGTCCCAGCTTCTAGCAACAGCAGATGAAATCTGCAAATCCTTGCTCAGGGTGAAAAATGAAGTAGAGACCTCCCTTAGAATTATATTCTTTCAGCAACAAGCACTCTATCCAGCACAGAAAATGAGAGAGCAACCACACTTAAAGGACTCTACCACTTCAGTTTCCTAAGTTCATGAGCAAGGAATGTCAACTGTGTTATTACGTCTCATTTTTTGTTATGAGCAGCCTCTACAGAATGAGGCAACATTTCCAAACACATGCACGTATTTGACATGCCATCCAGCAGAAAATATGCTGTACTCACACACAAATTACTGACATTGACTCATACACCTAAATGCATCAAGAGGTTGAGCACAGAGAGTTCCTAAGCCAGGCTGAAGAGATGTGTGTCTGAAGCCCTGTCTCTGCCTCTTAGTCATACATATTGTCTGTGCAGCTCTGAAACACGTACCTCTGCAGAGCTTGAAACCCCTTCAAGCACACAGGTAACTATCATTACTTTGGGAAGAAACAAAGAATTCTGGATAGAAAAAAAAAGGAAAAATGGACAGGAGAAGAGGTAATATTATTTTCTGTCGCTTATGACTCACTCTCCAGAACTGTGAGACAAAATTTTTAGGACTACTTCAGACTAAAGAACAATAAGCAGAAGTAGCTATTTTGAAGCTGAAAATCAGTGGATCCCATGGCTGCTTTGGTCATTATCTGTACTACAATCTTGTTTTCTTTTTTTTGGCCAGTGTGAGCAAGAGCATCCCTCTGATTCACAGAATTGTTTAGGTTGGAGTGGACCTTTTGAGATCATACTCATGACCTTCTTGAGCTGAACCTGAACATCAAGCCCCTGGGTCTACAGTGCACAGAACTGTGCTCTAGGCCATTATTTACCTGGTTGTGACATTTAGTAAAATTACAGAATCTATCCCAACCAGACCTGAAAACAAAAGCAATAAACTTAATGAAGCAGGTATTTCCATGAGAAGCTTGAGAAGTTGCTGGCCTCCTGCTTACCAAATGTTTCAGATAATATTCATACATGCATTTCACTGTAGCTTTGTTCTGATTATTGCTCTGTCATAATGGACTGTAACTGGACTCATAACAATTACAGATTTTCCATTGTCATTGTTCAATAAATCTTTTCAGAAATGTCTCCTTTAGAAGGGGCCTGAATTTCAGCAAGGGAAACTGCAGACATTTTATCCATTGGTAACAATAGATACTTCCATTTTAGAATTCATGTCAACTCCTGAAGTTTCTTTGGTTAACAATAATAAAAACTAGGACTTAGATAATAACTCCTATCTGGGGATATTCATATCACTTATTAATAGTAGTTCCTTTATAACTGCTATAACTCCTGATTATTTTTCTCTGTTTTATGAATAAGAAAAATGAGTCACAGCTAAAGGACTGAAACAGGGCTCTAAATGGCAACAGTATTTTACAATAACGAAAGGCCCAGTCACTTCAGCAGGAGCAGACTTACCCTAGGTGACATAGAAGACGAGGGTAAGCACAACAGTTCAACTCCAGGAATAGGATTAAGTTCCAGAAGAAGACTGAAATTTAGGGCCTCAATTCATTTCTTAAACACAGGCATCTGGCACTATTTGAACTGGCAGGTATGATACAGGAGTTAGGTTTACATGTGCCTTCCTTGGACTGTCAGCTGGAAGCTGGGCAAGATGGTTTTTGCCATTTAATTTGGCACAAATGCCCATGTCTCGGCAACTGAATCAAGCTCTGAGTGTCTACAGCTAGTATCTTTACGTGAAGGTAGGTATCTCCAAAACAGTCATTGGTGATCTTGTCAATATAGTCAGGGGAGCCTGAAGAGAAATTCCAATCACCCTGCAGTAGTGACTGAATAATTTTCTGGACTTCTTTGGCTGCATAGGCACAATGCTTTTGCCTAAATATAGATGTTAATACCATTTTACCCTATTACAAATTAGCTATATATTTGAGGCCAAAAGACATGATGTAGTCCTTCGGAAGATGCGTATCCTTCTGGAGTGGAAGCTGGAGGCCAGGAAGGGCGCCCACAGATGCCATCAGATGCCTACGGTTCAGCTAAATAATACACCAAGACACCTCAAGGTAGGTGTCTAGATATATATGTCTATGTGTGTCCAGGGTCTAAGCTCAATAACTAACTACGGAAGATGTGTATTTTCAGGCCAGATGATCCTGATGAACAGCATCATCAAGTACTTAAAGACCAGCTGATTATATTTTAGAGCCATTAAGTGTCATATTAATGATACTGTGGGAAATAAATTTTGTGTCAAAAGATCAGAGAAAGGAAAATTTTCCATTAAAAGAACATAAAAAGGAGGATTCAGATACTACAAGCAATCTGAATTAACTTCAGTTCTTTCTATACAGTTGGAAAAATCATCATACCATCTCCTGCAAGGCAACAAGGAAATGAACATCAGCCAACATGGACTTGCCAAAAACAAATCACATCTAGCTAATCTAATTTCCTTCCACAGCAGGATGGCAGGTTTTGTGGACAGAGGAGAAACAATAGATGTCATATATCTTTGCTTTAGAAAGACATTCTCTCTCTTGAAATTCTCATAAGCTAGTAAAGAAATATCAGTCTAAATGATAATACTATAGAATAGAAAACTGTACACAGATTGTAATTATTAATAGTTCACTGTCAAGGTAGGAGGATGCACAGAGGGAATTTTGCAGGAGTCCATTTTATTGTTCTATTCAATATTTTCATTAAAGAATTGGATGACGGACCAGTGAGTTTACTCATTAAGTTTGCCGACGATACCATACTAGGAGGGACAGACAGTATATTGGAGAGTAGAAACTACATTCAAAACAGATCTGTTAAATTTGAGAGATGTAATGGAAAAAAGGATGAAGTTCAGAGCAGACCCATAGGAAGTAATACAGTTGGGCAGGAATATTCAAATGCATATATAACATACAGAGAAGAAACGGCTGGAGACCACGAAACTGGACAAGAGCGCTACGTCATGCTATTGTGAAATGGTGAACAACATGAATAGGTGTAGAAACAGGCATATGGCCTCTAAAATATGTGAAATAATTTCCCTGCTTACTGTGCATTGGATATTGAAAATATCTCAGCTGAAGTATCATATGCAATTTGGAACACCACTATCAAGAAAAATGTGGACCAGCTGCTTAGTCTGGAGGAAAAGAATGAGAATTTTCAGAGGACTAATAAATATTTCCCCTGAAGAAGAGTCAGAAGAAGTGCAGTTGGTTTGTCTGGAGAAGAGAAGGTGGAGGGGATATGTGTCATCGTTCCTGGCACCTGTATCATGTTGCTACAAGGAGAATACAAACAAGCAGCTTTCCAAGACCATGCTGACTGGTAAAAACTGTGGGCTTAAAATGAAGCATCTCCTTCTTCACAACATACACAAAATCACCTAATCCACTAGGTTTTCTACATGCCACTGTAGAAGTCTGCAAACTTCCCATCCAAAGAAACCCAGATTTAAATCAGAAGCACAATACATACAATGAAATCTTTCTTCTCCTCCACTGATTTTTCACTGTTCAAACAGATAAATTTTTGACCAGGACTGTGGCTTACCATGTACTGAAGTAACAGACAGCAGAACCCCACAGTCTGAGTTTCTCCAAGAATGAAGAATTATATTTAGTTTCCATTGAGCTTTTTCATTGCACCAAAGAATGACTTTCTGAAAACATATCTAGCCATTCTAATTATTTTTGTTTGTGTATATTCATAGAGACATAGCTTTTTTATTTTAAGAAATTCTTTATTTTCTTTGATTCAGTGTATTAATAGCCTGGTGTGCAATCTGCAAGTTGGCTTTGTTTTGTTGAAGTTCTTCCAATGTCTAGAGAAAAATAAGGAAATACTCCTTATAAGTGCTACTACTACTAAGAATATAAGAGGAAGCTGGATCACAGTTTAGATGCAGGGATAACTGCAGAGCATCATTCACAGTTTGAGGAAAGCAACTTTAGTGTTCACTCAGCCTTGTTTGCAGAGTTGCTGCTTGGTTTGTAGAAATAACGAGAGGGGAAAACGGCAAACTCACTCTTTCACCTTGTGGCTAGCTTGCAATACCTATCTTGTGCATGCTTACTAATTTTGAAGACAGACTTTGTTTCCTTCCATGATTCCATGAGAAAAATAGTGGTCCAGTTCAAAAATTTGGAGTTGGATTAGTTAGATTGTACCATTTGATGAAATTTAAGCTATTAAGCTATTATGAATTCCAACATACCCAAAAGCGTCCCTTGAAAGACTTCTCTGAAATTCTCACCTGTGTCCCAAAAATTATTAATGTAATTAAGTTCGTATAATTTTTGCAGATGCCACAAGATTTCCTGGTAAAGGCATTTTGCAGGAATGCTGGTTTAACGCTTAAACGTACATTTTTCTGGACTAGATTCCCATTCTTACTTAAATTCATCTGTATCTGTAATATCACTGGCTAAAATGTACAAGTAGTTCAAATTTATAAACGCCAGTTAATACCAGTATCTTTCTGCTACCAACACACTTGCTGCAAGTGATTTCCTGGCATTGATATGCAGCACATATGTTTCTTCTAAGAATAACTAGGAAACAATCTGCCTAGAAATTATCTGCCCCTGGCTCTATAAAGCACTGTTCATCTATACTACCAAAAATGACAGCTGGTTCTAGCCTATTTGCAAAAAAACCCCAAGCCCACTATTTTCATTACTGTAGCTGTCATTATGCAGACACTTAAAAGAATGCAAATGCTATCAAAGAACCAGCTTAGCGTAACCATTCCTGTAATGAAATGCTATAATCTTACATAATTTTATGTAAACTACATGATGAAACTGTATAACAAAACCAGTACTTATATCCATTGCTGACTTATTAAATAAGTACCTTGTACCCATCTCTCGCATGCATGCTTTACAACAAAAAAGCCATCTGCCATCTATCACAAAATACTGTCATATATTTTTGGATCCACAGTGATACACAGGTGTCTACCCACTGTTAAACTGGCTTCCTCATTTTGGGCCCGTATTGTAGGCCTTGTTAAATCTTTGCTATCTTATCACGAGCACCCAATTTTCCAGCAGTTAACTTCTCCAACAAGTAGATTTCTGACTCTGGAGCTGCACACGCACCAATCATATCACTGTTGTACCAGCCTGTCTCCTGCTAGCAAGTCACAAAAAGGGTAGTTAGATAAGGCATAAAACAAAACAGCCTGTGGAGACCCCAGTTCATTTTTCTTCTCTGGCTAAGATATAGGAAAACCCACCTGAGTTCCAGTTTTGTGTTTTCAAAGAAATGAGGATGAGAAACACATCTACTACTTTCTCCCATCCGTACCTCAAATAAAGCAGCATTCACTGGGCCAGGGAGACAAATAGAAAACTTGACATAATGGAGTACCCATGTCAGATGAAGGCAACTTAGATTTGAGTCCCTACTCCAGTGATAATTAGTTACACAAAAGGAAACCACTTCTATGGGAACAACAGACTTTCACTTTATAGTACATGTACTCCACTGTTCAGGAGATTTTCTGAAGAGGCAAATTCTAATCTCTTCACCAAAGCAGGCAAATGAGGATGTGAACATATGTTTCTGTCTCCCTACATAAACATAACAGAGAAGCAGACAAAAAAGGCAAAAGAAAGGAGCAGGTAAAACCTTCTGTCTGTGTTTGGCATAAAATGGGACTGATGTGGCTTAGAGGAGAGACTTGTTCCTCTTGGCTATTTAGGGTCAAAGCATGGACTTGGCTACACTAGAAGGCAACTCAGAGCACCATACAGAGGCACCTGCTCTAAATCACTCTCTCCCCTCTTGCTGTGTAAACCTAAATGAAGCACGTAAAGTAATACTGCCCTTAGCTGGGCAGTATTAGGCTGTGTGACAGCCTTGGAGAGCAAAGCAGTAAAACCCCAGGCAATGTTTAAAGAGTATCATTTTACTCATAATGTCTATTGTCTTGTTCTCTCACTTTTTTTTCCTAAACCTAAAAACAGATGCTGCAACAGTCTCACGAACGACTATATTGAGCCCCTCTTCCCCCAAAATTCATCTGTTGTGGAAAAAAAAATCTCATTTTGGAAGCCACCTGAGGAAATTTTTGCATAGATTCTCTTGATGTGAATTATCTTGAAGCCAACAATATGATGGCAAATATAGAGCAGAGAGGATCTATTTCTTTGTGTGTGTGAAGAATTACATGGATTATTAGTAGGAAAAATGTTAGCATAAAAGGTGGCACATAATTCAAATATCTACAAGCTGTAAATATACATTTAAGTCATCATCCTAGGCTCCCTTTATAGGTAGGAGAATAGAACAGAGCCCTCCAGAGAGTAACTCCTACATTGGATGCTCAAGGAGAGATTCATTTGTCATAACACAGGTGTCTACTGTCACTTTTGGCACTTCAGGTTACTAGGCTGCATATCAGCGGGACATGGGTGTCCTGCCTAAAGTGCATCCCATCTGCTGAGCACATGCAGATATTTGGATCTCCAGAGGCTCAAGATACCTACTTTGGAGAAACTGATTCTTGCTTTTTGCTGACAATGAGATGAATTGCCTGATAGAGAGACCTATTTCTCTCCATTGATTATAAAGTAAATCTATGGTAATCTGTTTTGAGCTAGATGTCAAAATTTCAGATGCCTAAGTGAGGGCAGAAGAATCTCAACTTCATGAACCTTTGACATGAAATAATTCAAGCAAATGAGCATAAATAGATGATGCAACATGTTTTTATATGCACTACTAGAAGAAAATATTATGATCAATAATGTGGCTTTTTTATTTCATCTAAGATGTGTCTGCTGCATTTTGAGAGGTCATAACCATCTCTTTTCCCTATAGCCTCTACAATTATTTTCAGAATGTTAGTGTGGTGTTTTGTAATGTATTTTGACATGACCCAGTGGTGGATGTAAATGAAGGGTGTTTTTTTCCACTTATACCTACATAAAATATAGAAGAGTAGGGTACTGTTATACTTTTTCGATTTGAAAGTCACAGAATAATACAATAATTTATTCAACAACAATTGCAAGCAACAACCTCAGTTTTATAGATTTTTCTATTTATTTCACTAGGTGACAAAAAATAGTTTTCTGTGTTAACTTTGCTTTTTTCAGTCTCAAGGTTACATGTTTCTTAACCTTGGATTGCATCTCAGCAGTATTGACTGCTCTAGTGAATATTTCATTGCCACTTGCATAGATATTCTGTTCATTATTGCACAGTCTCACACTATAGGCAGGTCAAAGAAACATGTATTATATATGCACAGATATCGAGAAATGAAGTTGTCAGCATCATTCAGTATGTCACATAAATATTTCTCTTAAGAATTATTTTCTGCTTGGTGGAGTTTTGTATTTGTATTCATAAATATGTCTCCCTTCTGACAAAAAACAAGATTATATAAATTCTGGTTTTCCTCCAGTGCCTGAAAAACATTCTAATACCATGGTGCTCTTTGCAGTTCCTGTATCATGTGCTTCCTTTACCGTTTTCTGATTCTCACCTATGTTTATTCCCTATTTTAAATTACTTTTTACCACTCTGATGAACAAACCTAGGGTAGCTGCATACTTTCTCTGGTCTGCTTCTGTTCTTTCAATTTCTGCAGAACTGCAACTTTAATTAAAGTGAAATATAAAAAGTCAATATTTACAAAAATGGTCTAGGTTCTGGATGTGTTGATTTCAGGATTTACAACACATCAATTTAGTTAGTGGAAACAAACATTTTAGTGGCTGTTCTGACTCCATATTGTTAAGTATTTATTTCACAGTAATTGCTATAAAAATATCTGATGTTTGTCCAAACACAGTCGGATTACACTGGAGAGTAAGGAAGTCACTCCAATTGTCCAATCAGTCCTTCCTGAAACATCTTAAAACTTTCTGCTCTCTTTATGTGGTTGGATGGGTTGGATTTGACTCAAATAATGCTTTCTGGGAGCTCTTTACCTGGTACAAACAGTGATCCTGATGGCATCCTGTGGTGTCCTTTCTTATCTCAGAAGAATAAGGACAATTCAAATCAATTTGTCAGAATATTCCTCTATTTTTATCCTTTTCAGAAAATGAAGGTGTGGTCAAACCCCTGTTCACACCTCATAGAAAGAAAACCACCCAAAAGTAAAGCAAAAAAAGTGTGTGTACTAGGTGGCAGCTGTCTTTTCATTAACTTACCATTCTTGTCAATCTTTAATATATTTGCCCCTGTTATTTTTTAAATCTGTAAATTAGGAGGATCAGTAAAGAAGCATGTCTCAGTATAGTTGGATTTGTTCAGGTTTCAGACCATGTTGCTAAAATCAGGAAATGTGAATCTGTAGCAACAGTCTCCTCCTTTTTCCCTGTGTGTTTTCTAGAGCATAAAAGTTGCAGGAACAACTTTCTGGCCACATTAACCACAAACAACTTGTTTTCAAATGCTATGTATTTTGGATAGGGAGATCGAATAACAAATTGAGTAAATTTCTTAGTATAAATGCTTGTCTTTTCATGCCACTTAATTTTTGACCATTTCAGAACAAGTAGATGCCTCTCTTGGTAGAAATAAACATATAGTTCCCTGTTCTTCCTATATGTTTCTTTTCTTGTTTGCTTGATTTCTTGCTCGCTTGCAGGAATTACTTCTCCCCAGTCTTTTAGGAACTCGGATAGATGAAAAAATAATGTCTTTGAGACACCTTTCTAATGCAAGACTTCCATTCCTTGATGGTTTTCAGCCTGCCATTTCAGGCAAAGCTAATTTCTGCACGTGGCTGTGTCACAAGAGTTGTTCTTATCTTTTAGAAATAGAAAAAAAGCCCAGCAGCTCCTGCATCAGGAATATTGATACAGAATTGAAATTAAAAGCCTAGTTATATTGATGTAGCAACAGGGCTTTCACTTTGGAGGGTTAAACAGTTCCCAGACATTCCTGTAGTAGGATTAATCCTGGCTGTGAATGAGGGTGCTTTGAAATGAAATACTCCACAGTTCAAATAAAGGGGAAAAAAAAAATATTTGACTGGGAAAAGATGGCAAAACAGCTCTGGGAAGCTGTGTCTCACTGGTAATACTTACCCCACTCCAGGACCCAGCGTCGCACAATGAGGCCACACACACATGTGAACAGGAATGCCTCAACTTACCCAAAATGGACTCTTCTGTCAAAATAACTTTATTTTTTTTAATCTGTGAAATACAGTGAGATTATGGTGGCCAAGCTGATTCCCCCAAACGCTCATGACACCACCAGCTGTTTCAGAGCATTCCCATCAGACAAGGCTGCATTACTAGTGATATGCAAGGGGCACAGCTGAAGATCTACCAGCTACTGACTAAATTTAATTATCATTACTTAGTAAACAACTGCCAGATCATCTAGGCAGCACGAAGGGCAATGCTGGAACAATTCCAGTGTGAGAGATGGACAGATTTTAATTTGGTTACTACTGTGTTTTCTTCAAATGGTGCTTGCTTGGAGCGTAGGTATATGCTTCCTCTGAGAACAATGAGTTATGCCTCTAATAGGTAAATCTGGCAGTATAATTTTTAGACTCTCAGAGTGAAATACTCACTTGAGGCACTTGGCTTTCTTTACAGAAAGGGAATCAGGCACCTCAGAAAAGGATGTAAGAAGCAGGGAGCCTCTAAAGTATTGCATAGTATTTGTAGCAGTGTGCTTGAAAACCCATTTCTCTCCAAAGTCTGAGTTCTCTGGAAAGAACTAGTGCTGAAGGAAGCTGTATTTGAGATTTAGAAGACAAAAATATGTTCTTTTTCAATAGCACATTCGTAGCATGATTCATTCAAAAAGCCTAAGCAGGTTGCTTCTTTTGTTGAAGGGGGCGGCATCCACCATTTATGATAACCTTGTGGTTGGACCTAGGAACACTGAGTCTGATTTTCTCCTCCTTTCTTCTGAAAGACTGCCTCAGCCACTAGTGGTTCTCAGATATTCCAAGCAAGAGGCATGCAATTCTGGGATTAGAAAGACTAACACATGAACAGCCCCACATTCATTGCTCCAGTTAGAAGCACCTCTTCAAGCGCCAGGACATCACTGTGGTTGTGTCTGCCCTCAACCAATATCAGATAAACTGAGCTCATCTACCTAAACCCATGACCAGTCTTAGTTTTTTCATGTGGCTTTTAGGTTAGGAAGTAAAAATTGCACGAAAAAAAAATCAGGTTTACCCGAATAACACAATACACATGAAAAAAGTCACGGGGCAGAAAAAGCCAAGAAAAACCTCCTTGCTCAGTCATGATTATGCTGTGCCTCCTCCCACTCTTTGTCTGTTTTGATGATAGATTTTGTAATTAGAGATCTTTTCTTTAGTTTTTAACTGTGAGGCAGCTAGCATGCTGCTGGTGTCATAAGATAAATGATTAATAATCATCCTCATGAAAGAGAGCAAAAGGGCAAATGATGGCCCCAGATCAGTACTGAATGCTATTTCTGGCTGACAGAAGCAAGCTGCAAGTCTGACAGGTTTAATAAACTGGCACTGATATTTACTAAATTTTTTTTCAAGTTTGTTTCAGCTGGATACAGAAGGATATGCATTTTATCAAAAAATATGCAGCAACAGGCGAAAGATCTCAGTGCCAGGAGGCATTACTGGAATCCACATATTTAGAAGGAAAGTAGGATTAGACATTAAAACTGGCAGTGATAACAGGCAAGACTGTGATAGAAAAAATGGGTCATAAGGCTCCATGTTTAACGACTGTTTTGAAGCATATATATATTCAGAAAGCGCAGCCAACAAGCAGATGTAAGTCCCTGAACTTTTTCTCTTCTGCCTGAATATAGGTAGGGCTTTCCTCAACCCACACACTCTTTTTTACCCCCTCACAACCATGATCTCTGGGCACTCTGTCTTGTTACTGACAACACCGTGATGTGATGTCTAGCCTGCAAGGTGTGGTGCAAACAGTACAAGAAAGATATAAAGCCACAGAAAGAAAAGGCTGAATGGTCAAACGCCAAAAGAGACGCTGGCCACATCTTGGCTCCCTGGCCCCTAAAAATCACCCCAGTCAGAGTGCCCAAGATTGAATGTCTCACTGAATCAACAGCACAGACCTGGAGGACATCCTGGGGTGATCCTCTTCAGTCCTCACAGCACATCACACATGCTGCATTAGGTAAATTTTAATCACAATACCTGCCAGGACCCAAGAAACACATTCTGTGAAGATCTAACATTTAACAGACAACCTAGCCAACATTGATGAGCAAACAGTAGTGAACAAATTCTCACACTCAAATTGATACTATAAACAAACTGCATCTCCCCAAGACATTACATTAATCTCCTCTATATTAGTATAAATTAACAGTGTAGAGTTCCAGGTACGTGACTGTGTGCTCCTTGCCAACACATCTGTCCAAACATCTGGAAGTACAGACTTAAGAAAATAAAAAAACCCAAACCAGAATAGTGGTTGGTAGTCGACGAGAAATTAAAAACACTCAACTGTTCAAATCAATACTTCTTACTCTAACATAATCTGCATTATTGAATATCAATGTGGACTTGCAGAAAAGAACTGAATGTCCTTCTTAATTATAAATATGGATTTACCTTTTTTTTTTCTGAAGGCTTACAGATAACTAGAATATTCTTGAGCAGCTTCTCAGAATAACCCACATGAAGACACGAATTTTTTAACCTAAATAACTCAACTGCAAGCATGTGATCACTTAAGTCAAAAAAAGTGGCAGTATATCTCTTTACATGTGTATGTAGGTCTGTAAAGCAATCCTCAGCTTGCACAGAGTCAACGGGGCCTCTCCTGTAGTATCCCCATCCTTGAGACTGATGGAGAAGAGAGTACTGAGAAGAAAAGACGATGGATCAGGAAATACTGAGAAGAGCACAAGGGGTCAGACAGTGGGCTAAAGTTAGAGCAGTTCTTGTACGGCTTTGTATAATCTTTTTACATTTGGTCCAATGATAGAAACTTCCACTGATCGCAGGATCTTCTGGCTTTTTAGTCTTCTCTCTTCTGGAATAATGAACACTTATGTAAGTCTCAGAATGATGATGAATATATTCCCTTCTGTTATCAGAACCGGCTGAAAAAAGCATCTTTGATTAGCCTGCTGGGTAGGACAATGAAGTCTCTGTGAGGATCATTAGTGGCCAGGTAAGTGGAGGCTATTTCTGAGCTGTCTGCCAAGCAAAGAAAGTAAGCATTTCAGTCTTCCAAATTGGAAGCTTTTTTCATTAAAATTGATAAAACTAAGAATCTGGTATTTTTTTTTAACCACAACCTCTAAAGCAGAATGTGCTTCTCAGCCATGCTTTTAATGTATGGCACAGTTCAGAGATGGATTTGAATCAAAGCAAAGGACAGACTGTAGTTGGTTTTAGGCGGGTGAACAAAGGGAAGGGGCAGCCTCTGGGACTTGTCTACCTTCATATCACGTATAACACCCTGTATTATGGCTTATACTTAAGATTATTAAAATGATTGCAGAACTCAACTAGCCAGAACATTCCCTGGGTCTTCTTCTGGGACTCTGCCCTTTTCACATTCTTCATGTTTTTGCCTGCAGAGCAGTTTTGTGGTTTTAAGGGACAGTGTCAGCTTGCCCCTATGGCTTGTATGCACTTCTGTTGTCCCCACATGGAGAATGAAAGACTTAAATGACAAGAAAAACAGAATGGCTGAATAATTTCAGTGCTAGAATCTTCAAACCACATTGTTGCCTAAGAGAAATTCTCTCCAATTTAAACATTTTTACACCTCCTAAAATCTGAAGAGGTTCTGCAGGTGCTGCTAGCAGATTACTGTTTGTAGAAATCTAACTAAAGCTGATAGTTCATATTTACAAAATCCAGTTTAGCTTAGCGTAGCCCAGATATAGAAAGAAAATGTTCCCATAAGAAGAATATGTGGGCTGACGAAGACACGATCTTTATTTATGGACTCTCCATTTCTCATCTGAGTCATAGAGGAAGAGACCATAGTATAATGACTGTACAACAATTTGGAGTAGCAGTAGAATATGCAAACTAGTATGCATTAGCTTTGAATAAATGTCTGTGTGGCTGATACATGTAGTTCTTACATCAAGCATGTGCACACTGACAATTAATAAAGTTTAATCAAATGGGGATCACTGATGTGGAGTTTGTGTTTCATGGTACACACTACGAATATGTTTCTCTTGCAGTGATAATTTTGAACCCATGATCATCTATAATTTCAATTAATTGAAGTATAATAATTGAAAATAATAATGTTTTAATGAATTTCTAAGAGCCCAATTGCACCAGTAATTCAAATAGTGAGCCAGCTAAAAGCATATCCTTTGTGACTGCACTAACCATAAATCTGTCGACTTCAGAATGATAATAAATTCCACTATTTGTATTTTTTTCAAGTGTCATCTTGGATTCCCTTTTTCTTCGCTTGGTTTTGTATTTTGTTACATAGTCTGCTACACGCTTTCATTCTGACCTTACCCTTGAAAATCGCATACTGCAACAATATTTCCCTTTTTTTTCACACAGGCTTTGCACAGAGCCAGTCAATCCCGTGCCAGAAGAAAACCTGGGTTCCCTGGTGCGGTGCTGGAACTAGATTGAAGCTAGGTCATGTTTTAACAGCTGAGTGAGTGCATGTGTGACTGGATGTGTGGGTGGGAATGCCATTCCCTGCCTACACTGTTGAAGGTCATTTCTCACTGCTTGAAAAAAGGCAAACTTTGATATTAGCCTTTGTATAGGGCCTATTTTTCATCTAGACAGTTCAAATCAAAGCAATAGTGGCAATTTACTCCAGAAAAGAATAAAGAACAATGTGTTGTGAAATTAAGATGATTTTACTTAGTAATTTCTCTTTTTCTGTCCCACCCCCCTTTTTTGTTGTTTTGGAAGAATCATGTTGGAAATAAAAAACAGAAAAAAATCGTTTTTAACTGAACCTCCCAGTGGTGACCCAGACAAGGAGTATTTCCCAATAGTACAATTTGATTTTCTAATTTTCCATTCTATTTCTTGTGAAATGTGCATATATGTACAGCACTTAAGTCTCTTGTATCTTATACATATACACATATATGTATGGCACTTAAGTCTCTTGTAATATTACTCACCTCAATAAATATGAAAGTTTATCTATTACAAAAACCTGAGGACATTAAGCAGCATCTCAGATCTCCAAAGACACTCTCTTTCTTCTAACAGACCTGCTGGGGAGATCTATTTTTGTACTTCACAGTAAAAAGGATTTCTGATTCTGATTCTTTCGGGGAAAAATGCTTTTTAGCCACAAACAACAAAAGAATTTCTTTGGTGCGTGCAGGGAGCCAAAGCTGCTACCAGATGACAGCAAAGTGACAATATTGCGATGATGAGACTGAAGTTGGAGCAAAGAATTACACAATACTGCAAAATTACTGGCAGGAAGATAAAAAATAATTCCTACGAGCTGTAAGTAGCTCTGTGGTCATCCTGTTTTGATCGATCAGCCTCCCCTTTGCCCAGGTGATGTACAACCTTCTATGTCCTATGGGATTTAGGTCTGTTCATAGGCAGTCTCTCAACCAATAAGATTCATGTCTGAATAGAGACTTCTCAATAAAGACTTCTTTTACTGTGTGGCATCTAATATATTTGTACTGTTTCTGTAGCATTATACAAAGTGCACCATATTAATGCAAGTTGAAAAAAGAGAGATGATTGTATTCTGTCTTTGCACCTTTAATCTCACCTTTGACACAGGTTTATCATCCGGACAATACCCACTGTGAAACATTTCCCTGATACGGTCTTCACATGCTCTTGCCCTCTCTTCCTCAGGTAGTATTGATTTTTGTTCCTCTCCTGGAAGCACAGCTCGACAGGTCATTCTTCCAAATCCCAGTGCTGCAGCACTGAGGCTATTTTTTATCAGTGGTCAGGGATCATGAGTTACAGCTTCTGACTCGACAGAGCTCTCTTAAAGGGTCTTTTGAAGCACTGTGTCGAGCTTGTAAAACACAGTAGAACCTGTGCACTGGTTTCTGAAAGAACACTTGCAACAAATTAGTCGCAAATTCCTTAGCCCATACAGAAGCTTCCAGGTTAACATCATCACACTTAGAAGGGAGGTTTGGAAACCTAATATTTATTAGTATCTAACCAGAAATTTTCACTTGCTTGGCAGAGGGGTTCGACACCAGTAGCTTACAGCAGTTTCAATGAGAAAACAGTAGACCTGAATATCAGCACTCTCTCTTCATCCATCTTGAAATGTAATGAAGTGCCTATAAATTAGCCCTTAATAATTTCTTCAGATCCTAATTATTAATTGTCAGAGACTGCAGTTTATAATATATGTAACACATTAATTTATAATACATGTAAGATTAATTTATAATATATTATACATTTGTATATAGTATTGAGTCACAGTATACAATATAATAATTTTTTTCAATATATAATTTAATATAATATCGAGTCTGAGGTGACATCGATCTCCCTCCTCTGCTACTTTTGGAGAATCTTGAGTTCAAATTTTCAAACAAAAAGGATGTTGACATCATCATCTTCCCTTCACATAACTCACCTGCTCAAGGTATTTCTTTTTCAGTTGTGCTTTAGTAATTTCATAAAAATAAAAGTCCTCCTCATTTGTTTTTGATGGAACTCCTACAAGTAACAGTGGTCTTCTTAACCAGCAGTGAGATTAACATATTCCTGTCTTGTATGGTTTTCAGTTTCCAGAGAAACAGTATTTAAAGTGTGAAGTACTCCATCATGTACTGCTAAGCTGAGGCAGGAAAACATGAACCTGCCATCTTCCAGTCCATTCTGTTCTCCAACCTTTCCAGAAGTCAACTTATTATTTGCTGATTCTGCATGCTTGATTGAAATTCAGTTTCTACATCTTTCACAGGCTTATGCAGACCCCAGCATCACATAGAAGGCTGAAGAATAATACATGAATGAAAGCCTAGAGAATAAGCTCCAGAGTATAGTAATGAGGATGCAAAGGTGCAAACTTTATTAATCTTAAACGCGTCAAGAAATTTAGCTGTACATAGCAATAAATGATATAGTCTTGTTAAGCAGTGTGATTCATTGGATTATGAAGATCAGAGATTCAGAAAGAAATCAATTTTAGAGACATCAAACCAATAACAGATGCAACTGCAATATTTTAAGGAAGCCTAAAGCTTGATTTATTTTACCTTTTTTATACCTTACATGGGATTGCTTGTATAGTCACATGCAGTGCTGCTGCAAGAGTATATATTTCACAGCCAAAAGGAATGTCTTTGTTTTCTGTGCCTGATGACATTAAAATGAGTGCTCCTTAGTGAGAGATTACTGGCTGATTTTCTGCTACTTCTTTAAATTCTAAACAAGGCAATTACTATTCATTAAGAAGAAATAAAAGATTAATTATGGTTTTTAGAGCCATGATATTCTCCTTAGTGGCATACTGAGTGATAGCCTGAAAGATTTTAACATAGTCATAGTAAGATTTCACTCTTTCGGCTATTTGTGAAAAAGGTGGTCTTGAAGCAGATCTCTGAACACATCTTTGAGGCTTTGAAAGTATAACATCTCTGAGTGTGCATAAGCAAGAACTCAGAGTATTTAATATGAACAAATTTGTAATTCTGATTGATAAAATAAAGCTGTGAGAAAATAAATTCCAAAAATGCCAGTGGGGAATGAGAGTTATTCCTAGACTGTGCAATCAGTTGGGGAATATGGTTCAGAAGGCCCTACCAGACCTGGGTTATCTTCCTGTTTCTGTTATTTCCACAACTCGTGCTACTTCACTGACACTTACCTGTTAGACTGCTGTTTGCATGTGTGTCTGGGTTTTTTTCTCCATCAAAACTGAGACAACAAAGCAGGCTGGCTTGTGAGTGCAAACAGAGAGCACTCTTGGACTTAGCTCCTCGGAGGTAATCCTAGATGATGTGTGTTGTATGTGGCCTTTCAGATAAGGATAACCTGACACTTGTTAGGTGCTTAGCAATGTGGATCTTCCCTCACAAATCAGGACCTAAAACATATATCTCAGTTGAAAGGGAAAAAGTTCTCTTTGTCAGAGAGGTGCCTTTTGGATAACTGAAATTAATATCCACGGTGTGCTCAGCTGCCACCAGAATGGATACTACACAAATGCTTAGAACTATGCATCTTGAAGTGTGGCAATATGAAACAAAAATACAGTTAGGCCTCTAAGCCCTAGTTATAAAGCCTAGAGAAAGGCTAGGGTTGGTCCTTTGGCCTGACTGAATGGGTCACAGGTTCAGCAGGAAATAAAAGGCACTGGAGGTTCCTGGGACCCCTGAACATCAAACAAAGGTCCATGGAATGTGGA
>Ga0181612_168102_pt1 | contig 26723 bp, 17 predicted proteins | sample HoacroProtozoa21_FD_119630 | JGI IMG/M metagenome (GOLD analysis project Ga0181612, IMG submission 119630) | Hoatzin crop microbial communities from Cojedes, Venezuel. Combined Assembly of Gp0051906, Gp0051904, Gp0051908
TAGATTTCAAATTATTTCCCAATTTAGCATTCAGCACCAAGCATGGAGTTGTTGGGACTCTTTCCACACCAGCTCCCTCCTAGACCGTGTTGGAGGATCCAGTCAGCTGACTCTCCAGGCTTGGTCAGAGGTTGAAAGCTCCCACAACTGTCCCAGGAGTTGGTGCCCTTCTCCTCCAGTCTGGTACGTGCCAAAGTGCTCCCTCCCACTCAAGCTATCCGGTTCTGCCACCAGAGCACACAAACGAAGTGACGCAGTCACCACGATGCTGCACGGTGCCGGAAGGAGTTCATCTTCCCCCCATAATGAGGTGACCCGCTCAGCACACGGTGGCTGGCTACAGACGCATTCAGCAGCCCGCTCCATTCTTCTACCTGATGGGGGGCAGAAGCGATCCAAGAGTGGCCCCCCAGCTGGACGTGAAATCGTAAAGCAATTAATCAAACCTGGTAAAAGGCCGAGCTGACAAGAGCCAGGCCAGCCACGTTATCTGTCAATATTGCTGTATTTATCATGGAAATCCAGTGGGGGCCCAGAGAGGCTGCGGTTTGTTTCCAAGCACCACCAAACAGAGAAAGCGCTTGACATGTGTATGGTGCTCGTCTCCACCCTTCCTCGAGTCTTTCAGAAAAGAAAAGCTGTACCTACCCACCCTCTAGAGGAAAGAGCTACGCACAGGGTTAGCAGGGAGATGAACACTTCATATCAGCTTATAAAGGCTCACACTCCCAGGCTGAGAAGCGACACCCACGAGAAAGGGCCCTAGATCTTCTATCATATATGATGCAGAAATTGAGCTCAGGAATGTCTCATCTTACGCTTCTCCGCTCGTCTCGAGTGGCGACATGGAGCTGGAAGCACAGCAGCAGTTACCTGGCCACACTGCATACACTACACCCGGGAGCCCAAGACACTCATTGCTTGGGTGCTAACCTCAGAGACCAAGCTATGGGTGCCCAGAAGACTGGGCCAGATTTTACAGAGAAGGCTAACAGTCTAAGAGAAGGAAAAAAAAAAGGCAAAAAGCAAAAAAAAAAAAAAGCTGGAAACTGCTCAGAAACTAACAGGGGGGAGCAAAGGTTTTCACAGTTGGTCACTGTTAAGAACACCCCACTAACATCCCCTCTGCCCTACACTGCCCACAGGCAGTGGGAGAGGAAATAAGAAGAATCAGGTGTCTTGCATCAACGTATGGAAAGTGTGGTACATCCATGCTGGTCCAGGCCCCCAATGCTACAGCCATCACTCACTTGACAAGAATGAAGGCTGCAACAGACTAAGAGCATAGGCACTGTAAGAACACCGATTACAAGGTGATATTACAAAGCTACAAGCACTCACATCACCATACAACTAGTAATTAGTCACTCCAGAAAGCTTCTGATCTGGCTGGGTACGAATCCCTGTTTTGCTGTTGTGGAAACAAAGGTAAAAAGCTACCCTTCACCCCCACAGTGAGCCTGTGCCAGGCCTTGCACTTGAATGCTAGGACATCCAACTCCACTACCTGCATTTATCTTTTCAGCACACAGTGCTCTCTGTAGTCACAAATGCTCCACTTCAGTGCACTGCTGAACAAGTGACCTTTTCTGATCCTTTATTAAGGATGACTAATGGATACAGCAATAAAGTTTCATTATAATTTGATTTTTCCATACATATAACTCTCACTTGTGGGCTTAAAATTTGCTTTGCTTGATCTTTTGCCCAAGTGGACTGTTCAGTGAGATCAAGCACAATCACTCTGTGATTTCTGCATAATAGGGAAAGCAGGTGTTTTTTCATATTGAAAAAAGTTTTCAGGTTTGTGAACAGGTTTACAGCAAAGAACAACATCTGAAAACAATTGCAGATACACTGCTGACACACCTGTGTCCCATATCCGTGTCCCCTGTCATCCAGTAAGGCAGCTCAGGGTGCCACAAGGCCAGATGCATGGAAACAAACAAGTGAGATGCAGCAGGAGAAAGAGACCACAACATGTTTCACTGCAGGCTCACTCCTGCCCAACAGGACAGCAGGAAGCTAAATGTCACTGAAGCACGGCACAATGCCCTCAAGTCTCTGCCTCCTTTACCGCTCTAGCTAATCTGTTCCTATTCTATTCACCTCACCTCTGCTGAGGCTAAAAGCCCACTGTGATTACTTAAATACTAGTTAGGGCATATGTCAGTCTTTCTGAAATGAGCAGATAGAAAAATTAAATACAACTCCTTTGATATGTCAATGTATTAACTCAGAAGCATTGCAACAATTCAGAGCAATAGAGTTGTTCTATTCCTGGCTCCAATCTAAGTACCGCCATTACCTGCTCTATCACAAAACGAGATTGCTCCTGATGCTCTGGTTTCATACCCGTCTCGGGGTTCTGCTGGTTCTTGAGAGAGGCCAGATGACTTCTTGTCCATCTCCTTAGCATGGAGAGATTCACTGGCTCGGGCAGCCAAGGGGCCTCCATGGCAGTGAACGTCCTTGTCCGAGTGAGACGAGGTGCACCAGCCTGCTCTGCGACAGGCTCAGACACATGCAAACCCTGCTACTTCGCTTTATTCATCAGACACTTCAGGTATGTAGCTGGAAGCAGCTACTGTTATTAGCACATTCAGAGACCTGCCATTTTATCACATGGCATCCACAGAAATCCAGCATGACGAAATGACTGTTCTGCTTATCCCTCATAAACTGTCCTTTAAACGAATTCTCTATAAAAAGAATCCACAAATGAACCTGCCTTTTCTCAGCCAGCTGCTTGTTATAACAAGCTTTCTTGACAGCTCTGCATGAAGAGCCTCTCTTACATATTGTGAACAAGGGCCTGGAGAGTACAATTATGAGTGAGAGCACCACAAAGAAAACAACCATGAGCGCTTACAGCTTACTCCTATGCTCCATTCACCGGGCACTAAATACCTGCAATTACAGAAAACTCCAAAGCCTCACCGTCAGGCAGCAAGAACGCGACCATCCCGACAGAGAAAGATTGCAAGCTCTAGTATTTCCTGTCACTGGACCTACCTTTGCCTATAACGAGACCACACTTATCGGCTGGCACCGTGTAGGTAATTTCCTGCATGCCCCCAGGTGTTCCAACGCTCCAGTCTCCACGGCCACGACCTCTTCCTCGGGCGACAGCCAAACCTCCAAAGCCATCTCGTTCCTTGGAAGGCAAAAAATTTGTATCAGTGTTTTTTTCCTGGCCCTGATGTACATTAAGAATAAAATAAAGCCAGGCAAGTTAAATTGCATTATAATCAATGGCACTGAATTAAGATATTCTTGGACTTCAGTTTCACATTCAAGATTTTGAAGCACTTTAAAAGAAATGCCAAGTAACATAGGTTACAGTCGCTTTCCTGACTCAGGAAGATATTTATATTTTTTAAATGCGTGCCTTTGTATCTGCTGAAACAAACCTATAAACAAACATCAACTACTCAAGGACTTGGACTTTTAGTTTGTGATGGGGGCTTTCCTCAGAACAGCCAATAGACCTTGGCACTGACACACACAGAAGTTGCTTCCAAACCCTTTCAAGCGTCGTTCTTTAAAGAACTGCTGGAATTACTCTGCTGAAATGCACGTTCTCCAAAACTTCCAAAGGAAGCTTTTAAGTTCAAAGACACTTAAAGGACATGCCTGTCTTGGGTAACTGATTTCTCCAAAAGCAAAGGCCATGGGCAGTCAGAGACAGACCTCAAAACTTAAGTGGATTATTAAAAAAATTATGAAATCAAGTATTCAAACCAGATCTCAGGGCTAGAAGATACTAAGACCTACCCTTGATGGAGAAATTATGCTCAGGTATCTGGTCTGGAATGGTCTAACATCTTTACTTTCATACTACAAAGGGGATACACAACTCCTTCATGAGTCTGCCCTACTACTTCACCCATCTTTGTACTTCTCCCTCTTGGGCAATGCAGTATGTTGGTGTCTTTCCTAGAGCACAGTGCCTGCATACGTGAGCATTCACTGCCTTCTCCTGCCTCCCACAGCCACCAGACCAGGGGACTGGAGCCTGAAGAGGAGGCATCACTGAGCACTGTCAGTGCTCTGCTGTCTGATCGTTACTCAGCCCTGCTGAGCAGAGCCTGCAGTCACAGCCTCACACTAGTGCTGGACTCCATTTCACCAGGTCACCATTTCCAAATAACAGAAGGACAACAGAACAGGTGGGGTAACTGTGGAGCTACAGTGAGGCCTCACAATACTGCCTGAGGATAGGAGACCTTCCCATAGCTCAGTCAGCCCATATCATATTAAAAAACCCAAATAAACAGACAAACAAAAAGCCTAGCAGCTCTGTCCTGGGCAGCAGCATGTGTGGTCTACCAGCGGGAAAATTTAATACTGCTGTTCTTCAGCTGGTGGCATCCATCCACCCAGCAGACTACATTCAGATATATGCATTTTCCTCCCAGCAGCCTCCAGAACCCACCTGTGCTGTGAGAATGAGCTCACTGATGATGTGTGCTGCATGTTGACACCTATCGGGAAGCCCCATGACCTGTGCGACTCTTTCAGAACTAATCCCATCATCTGTGAAGAGAGACGGCAAAGACTAAATTAAACAGAGACAACATCCACTCGCCAACAAAAGCTTCCTTCTAGCACCACCATTGCTAGCAGCATTTTCACAGAAGTAACTACTCCAAGAGCTCTACTACACCTCTTCCCTCTGCTTTCAGCCCCTCTTCTATGGACGGAAAGAAGACAAAACCCAACCCACATCGCAGAGGAACAACACTTTCAAATGTCAAAAAGCCATGAAAGACTGATATAATTTTAGGAGGACAAAGGCAGCTTTGATAGGTGATCAGACAGCCAAGGACCCAGAGAAAGTAACTTAGAATTAATCAACTCCTGATCCCCAAAGGCTTTAATGTCCTGAAGGAGAGCTCTTTAACAGGAAAGAAAAAGTTACGTGTTATTGTTATTTTGTATATCCATACAATTACCACTCAAGACATGACTGTTGTGACATCTAATGTCTACAAATGAGCTGTATATAATATTACTCTCTGCAAACCAGAAAGTGCACGAGGAAGCAGCACCTCATATTTAAATGGGTTTCAGAAAGACACACAATGCACCTTCAAATTAGGAAAGCCTAGCTGCTGTAACCTCGGATCAGATTCACTTTAGCAATCCCAAGCTGGAACACTGGTCAGAAAGTAATGGCTCTCCATCCTCACACAAACCTGGTTTAAATTGAATCCTAACTCCAGCATCATTCTGAATCTTTTTGATCATTTCTCCATTTCTTCCTATCACAATTCCAACAGCAAACCTGGGCACAGAGACCTGATGGGAAAGGCAAAGCAGTATGAAAGCTCAGAGAACTAGACTGGATTACTCCAATTTTACAAGGAGATGCTCTTAACTATGAGGACAGGCCATGTTAGGCAGCTCCAGGCAACAGAACTATATCCCTTAAGAAAAACAAACATATGGCCACAAATTCCTTCCCCGCTAAATGAACTCTGCACTACAAGAATGCAGCTTAAAAAGACAATTAGAAAGTGCCATCTGGGAATCCACAAGAACTCCTCCTCTTTGCAGCCAGACTCACTCTTCTGGCAAGAGAACACAATGCATTTAAAAATAAGCTTACAGGTTACACGTGCAGTTTGATGACTTCCACCCACTACCCATCCCACAGGGAGGTTAGCAGAGTACTCATGAAGAAAACATACCTCTATGCTGCCTCCTCCCATTCTAGAACTGAAATCATTGCGCACGCCTCGGAAGTCTGCCTGATCTTTCTCTCGGATGATCTCCAGTACCATTTCCCTTGCTTGCTACATGGGGAAAGAAGTTACAGTTAGCTTAAAATTATTCTGCTTGCCGTCTCGGTGTTAGGGCCTCAACAGTGGCTAACGGTCAGGCTTCAGGCAAAGCGATCCTCACCTGCTTAATGGAAATAGTAGTCCAATTTTGAATTTCTTTTACCATAGTCTATGGAGATCTGTTCTCAATGACATCTTCCATGTCAAACAAAACCTGCCAAGTGTGCAAGGTGGCAGTTTCTTGTGTGCAATTGCTTCCTTCAGTCTTTCAAAAAGGCCCTTTAGCTTTTAAAATATCTTTGATGTTTTTTTTGTTTGGTTGTTTTTTAAATTAAAGAAAGGGAAGGCCCTTTCCTAACAGGTGGAATTGAAACCAACAGAGTAAGATAGAAGCCGTGGTAGCACAGAAGAGAGCATATCCACTAAGAGCTCGGGAGCACGTACCAAGAAGACAGGTGCGCAGGAGTGAGCTTACTGACACTCAGAAAAGTTAAGCCCAAGTCTGCAGCAATCCAGCAAGACATTTTCTGAGATAAATGAATAATCTTCCTACCTACTTGCAGCCCTCAAGGCCACTCACAAGGCTTGTATGTAGCCCAGCTACTAAAAGTGTACCTTGGAAACACACCAACAGTAGCCATCATTAAAAAAGCCTACATGTCAAACCCAAAGCCTTTGTTTCTATATAGTACCAGTCAAGCTTTTGACAAGTTGGTTCTATTTCCAAGTTTGAGGGACACTGGTGAATCTGACTCCTTTCACATTTTTTACATATTTTCCATGCCCCCATGGTACTTCTTACAGAACGAAACAACTCAAGACATTTCAGAGATGCCACGACAAAAATAAGGGCAATGGAGAGATTTCACAGCGATTTGAGAGAGTTAAGAAACATTGTTGCAGCATCCAGAGAATCCCACCAAACCCAAGAATTCATCGAGCTTCTTAAGTGTTTTCTAAACTTTCTCAACTTTTCTAAGTGCCTGAAACATCTTCCAGCCTACGCAGTCTCCACAATTGCCTGGCATGATTTACGGCACAGGAGATGTGACAACAGCAAACCTCGCAAGGAAGAAGAAACCACCTGGGAAGTAGCAGCACTTAAAGTATGATTTGGTTAAAAGTAGTAAGACTGCCATTAAACTCCTTTTTGCATATCTACAGTGCCACAATAAGCATAACAGTTTTGAAAAAAACCCACATTTAAATCTAAAATCCCACTTGCAATTAGAGGTTTAAAAAATACAACCCAAACATACTATCCCTGAGCAACATCAACTGTTGCAGCAATTTATGATTAGGGAGATCCTATGAAACAGAACTATTTTTATTAAAGACAGGAATGCTAAGCTAGATTTAAGTACTTAGCAAGGTATGAAAAGCACTTGCTGAGTAGCGGAGCCCGCCACTGCTAAACTTTAGTTCTTTAATTCAAGCATTCCCACCATGCTGCAATCTTCCAGTCTCCGGCTGATCATGGGTTTTCGCTTTGAACCGCAGGTATGAACACGTCTGTAGAACCCTGACACAAAGAGACTGAGGTACCAATATTAAGCAAACCCCTTGGTTTCAGGAGTTGTCATGGGTTTATTTTTAATTACCTGCGTCAATTGGCTGTCTGAGATAACGAACCTTCCACAAAACATTCTCAAATATGTGGTTAAGTTAGTCTCTAAGAACCCATTTGTTCAAGTAACATTTAGCTCTGATTTTTGCTTCACAAACTGGAAAGTGTTTCAAAGCTACTTTCTCCAAGCCCTCCTCCTCAGCTCTTCTCCCACCCATGTCTACCATCTGCGTGGAGTGAGAGCTCCTAGGTTATGCTGTAAGCAAGCCAGCACTTGCTAGTCCGGTGTTTTAACTTGCTCTACTCGAACCTTACAGAACAAATAAAACCAGTAAGGATGATTAAGTTTACAGTTAGATTCAACACCATTAAATGCTCACAAACATGCAAAAGTTTAAATGTTTCCTCTGTTCTCTAGGGCAACTGCTTACTTTTATTACATACCTGTACTTTAAATGCATCTCCTGTAATACGCAGAGGTTTATCCGCTCCAGTAGGCAATGGACCATCTTGGATCATGATCATTTTCACACCTGTTCGCTCCTGAAGAAAAAGCACAGAGCACTTTGCTAAGCAGAGTCCCTAAGCCAAGGGACTACATTTTGGTTACTAAATGTTACGTAGGTCAAATCAGCAGCTTTACAGAACGCTACTTTAGCTCTTCACAGGTAGTTACAGCACAAGTTCAGTAATAGTCCTAGAGTGTAAAGGACTGCCAGAAAGCGTGCTACTCCTGAAGTTCTCAAATAGCTGAACACCGTGCAAAAAGAGAACCCCTCGAGTACTTCAACAACTGATTTTTCAGCCCTTTCCAAAATCTGTAGCTGTCTGCATATAACAGTTAAGTGACCAGCTTTAAAAACATTAGATGACAGAGGCCTAATCAGACCATTCAAAAAACTACATTTTTGACCTAGGTGCTTTTCTGAAACCCTCTATTCTTAAAAAATAATTGTACCAGATGAAGAAATAAAGAGTGTCTAGGAACACAGATTTATACATAACACAACACTTATAATTAGAAAGGGGTGGGATGAGAAAAAAAAGGAAGACACACGCCAGCTTTATCACAGATCAGCAACAGAAGAGAAGCACAGCACTCTACAACAGCATGGCTGGCATTAAAAACTACTGCAGCAGCAGACCAGAGGTAGCCTTTTCTAGGCTACACGGATCCCCTCCTAAACAGCACGCACCACATGTTATCTAAAGCACACGAGTTTCTCTCACAGTTCTGGCAAAACTCCGCTACATGCGTAGCTGGGGCCAAACCGATTTCTTTTTTAACACAAGATAGGATTTGAGTCCAGCTCTCTGAAGGCAGAAGAGTAGTCCCTGCTGTAGAAGGTTAGAGCATTTAAGGCTCTCCATTCCAGCACGCTCTTGTTGATCTAGAGAAGCTGCAGTAGGGAAGAGAGCCCTAAAGTAAATGCATCTTGCGCACCTGCAACTGTTTTATTGTTTCACCTCCTTTGCCGATGACTAGACCCACTTTGGATGCCGGGATCAAAATCTCCTGAATCGTACTGTTGCCATCAACATCGTTGTGAAAACCAGGTCCGTTCCGACAGCGATCTACAATCTGCCCCAGTAGCCGTTTTGCTTGTCTTTGGAAAAGAATCGAGGGAAACAACCATTAGACAACATTGTTCCACGTGACCAAGAGACCAGGAACCATCGGAATGGGAAGCGATCGGGGAGAGGAGAAGAAGTGAAAAGATGAAGGAAACCACAGTTAGCACAATGTTTTTTAAAACTCTGATGTATATTTTCTCCCAGCATGATTACTTATAAGCAGTGTGATTTTTGAAAGGGGAAGAGAGAAGGAAGAGCAGCAGCATGCTCTGACCTCTTTGGAAGTTAAGCATAACAGCTGAGCTATAGTATTTGGGGTGTTCATTTTGGATGAAGACATTCTGTGTTCTAAACTTCTCTAAACTTTTGTAACATGTATACAGTATTTGGCAAAACTCAGGCTCTGTTCTCCTTCTAGGTCAAGACAAAAACCACACACTGCTGATACTAACACAGCATGTTGGTTAACCACTCTCTGATCAGTCACAGGCAACTGCCTTGCTCTTCTCTGCCTGCTCTTACCAGCAGCACCAGAACACTGTTCTAACACAGCCTCTGCCCCAAGCAGTAGGTACTGAAGCTACACCGCGAAGTGAGGCAATGATACTGCACAAGCAACCAGTGAAAGACTGGGTTCTTCTACTCCCGGCGAGAAGAGACAGACACAAAGAAGCATTTGGGAGATTAAAGATACCTTCTCTAAAATCTTTAGCACGCCAGAGGTAGCTGACAGGGCTTCCCTTCATCTTGAAGGCTCCTAGTATCAACACATCCCTCTCCTGCCCTTCTCCCACAGCCCTTCTCAAAGTAGGTAGAAAAAAGTCACCAGCTGCCTATTCAGTCTAAAGCAGCACCTTCCCCTCTCTCCACTTCCTATCAGGTCACCTGGGAAGCCATATGAAGCCATACTGGGCACCCTGGGAGGACTGTCTTCTCTCTGGTGATCTGAAGAAACAGTACAAAGTCATTTCTTGCAAGCAGACATTCACCCAAGACAGCTCAGGGTGTGGCGATCTGAGGCTGCACACAGATCAGAGCACTGCTTTCTCTTGACTTTCCTCACAAAACAAGGCAAAAAGTGGGATTTCTGGAAGCCCAGTTCAAATTTTCTGGAAGAGTCTTAAGAGTTTTATTTATCTACCTTCATAATTCACATAAAGTTCTTTTAGTGACAACATAGAGACTACAACAGTTAATACACAACGTATTTCAGATGAGGAGGGGTCATTTGGAAATTAACCCTATTAGTTTGCCTCTGGATATAACTAATGGAAACACTCCTCACAAAACCCTTCATAAAGAAGTTTGATAGATTGGTTTCTTTACTTCATTTTCTTTTTCTACAAGTTGCCTGAAAAAATAGTTCAAACAATCAACTTGACAAGAATTTTAGCACAAAAGTAAATTAAGTTTTGCACAATTCCATGTGCTCAACACCTTGCTCTGCTTCACAAATTGAGTATTCTCACTTTTCTTTTTTTTCACTCATTTATATTTTTTTTAAAGACAGCCTTGGACTTGACTACATTTAACTGCTTATTTCAGAACCATGAAGTCTTAACTATACCTCTCCCCCATTTTCCCCCAACTGTATCTCATGAGGCATCCCAGGTTTTCAATATTTTGCTCTTGTTCTGACATATCCTTTGCTAAAGGGGGAAAAGCACTTCAATATCAGCAAGAACACATTGCCTGCCCTATAATGTGAGCTTGTCAATTATATTTATTCTGGCTCACTGCTTGCAGTATTATGGCAGAATAAGGAGATATAAGTACCCCTAGATCTCTTAGGAATGGAAGAATGATGAGTGTCTTCTCTTTAGACAAGAGAGTCTTTGCGCCCATGTATTTTCACTATCAAATGCAACTCAAAGATTTCCAGATGGATTTTAAAAAACCCACCTACCCAAAGGCTGGGGAGAGAAAGAGCAGCTCCATATGTTAAGTGTGTTCCTGTAAGCCTGAGGATCCTGGATCCAGTTCCAGCAGGAGGTCCTCAACTGGTTTGTGAGAGTCTCAAACTCAGCTCCTGGGAAGGGGGAGGAGGAAACACTGTCCCTAAAGTTTCTATAGGTCTAAAGAGTAGAAATCCCTGCTGGCTGGCCACGTGTCTCTACCATGCAGGGATCAGAATTCAAGACTTGGTTCAGTCCTTTGCTTCTTGTTGGCAGCAATGCAGAGGCAAGCACACCCATGGGCCTCATGCTGCTCTGCAACAACTCCAACACCTCCAGATTATTCTGGAGTGGCACCGACAGGCTTTGGAGGCCTCATGCAGCCCTTCTTCAGCTGGAAGGATGGTCATCTCAATAGGAGTTGGGAAGCAAAGGGGAGAAGAGAGGTGCCCTTCAACAGCTTAGCTCAGTATCCTGGAAAGTTGCAGTCAGAAAACTGCATCCTAGGTGCCCTGAGAGCAACCTTGCCCTGCGGAAGGGAACTCCACGGAAATCTCTGCAGAGGGTTCAAACTACAACTGGAAAAAAGCCTTTGAGGTGCACAGTTTAAAGCATCAGACCAAGAGGTTCTATGCTCCAGGGACCCTCAAGTTTCTCTAGGCCAACATTTGTTGGTGTGGCTAACCAAGTAGCACCACTGACAGAGCACAGCATTAGGGAGAAGAGAGAGAAGGAGAAAGGAAAGAAATGAAATCAGAACTCACTCAATGCTCTCTGGCGTCCCAGTGAGTACACAGGGCCTCTCCGGCATCCCACCACTGTCTACAACGGAAACAAGAGGGAAACTTTTAATACATGGAATTAAAAAACCAGCAGCTGTTTCAGTAACTGTCAAGCACTAATGGAAGCACCCCCCTCCTGCATGCAGAGCACGGTAATGAATTCAAAGACATCCAGGGTCAACATATTTTAAATGATTTGCTGGATATCTGCATTCTTTCAAAGCCTTCCCCACCAATTAAAGGGAAGGGTAAGACCTCAGATTACATTCATCACCGCTTCCCTGTACAGCACCATAGTACAGTCTTCCCCAGAGCAAACAGGCACCAGCACAAAGCAAACGGACTGTCCCATCTTTTCGATGCAACATGTATTGTCCATTTGCACTATACCCATTTGTTGCTTAAAGACACTTCCTTAATTATTTCATTCCTCAAACCACCTCCAAGCTGTTTTCTATGCTAGTCGGGAGGTCAGTCCTCCAACAGCTCTCCCACGCATGCTAGCCTACTACATCAGTTAGCGCTGGTAACATGTCATAAGCGTGGCAAGGTGCCTGATCTAACGGGCACAACATCCTTCAACATTTACAATCTGTTCACCTGCCATACAGAGAGGCTCTTACCTGGAGCAATTTGAATTTTGCAGCCAGACTCTGCCTGAATCCGTGAGATCTGTTCACCTCCCCTGCCGATTACTGAAATGAGTTCAAAACACATCAGAACATACCATTTTTCTGAGTAACTGCAGAGCACCTTCCCCCTTTTACTCCACTGCAGCTATCTATAAAGGAACAGTTTGACTCTAGGATTGCAGAAGAGGCATCTGCAGCATGATCAAATTTATCATAGTAGAAAAACATTAAGATACTGCTGAAAGTTAGTCTGTTTGCTTGGGGAAAAAACAAAACAAAAAAGCCTGTCTTGCACTGGAATGGAAACACCTAGCATGCAAGAAATAATGCACTAGTTTGGGTGCTGCTACAAGAGTATATCTTGTTCAACCTGAACCAGTAAACCAGTTATCTGGGGTACTAAAGCAAGCAAAGACTTTTGATTTTATTTCTTTAAAATTCATATTTCACTACCTCTTTTCAAAGGACATGCTGTTTGGCTGGTCTGCGCCCAGACAAAACTACTACGTACTGAAACGCTCTATCAAGCCTTCAGCGAAAACAAATACCCATCTCCCTTAACTCTTGGAGTCAGCAAATCGCTGTTTCACAAGACATGCTGGGGAGAGATTAGGTGACAATCACCATTCATATCCTTTTCAGGCTGCAAAAAAGAGCAAAACTGTCAAACAGGTACCCCTGGCTCAAGATGCTCCCACAGAAGCATCTCTCCGCTGCAGGTTTGCCACCTTCCTGCATCTGTCTGCCCCTGCACCAGGATTAGATTTAACGCAGAGATGCTGCACCATCAGAGCACGCAGGCTGCCTTCTCACAGAGCTACAGCTTCCCTCTGACACCCCCCCCCCACGCCTGGTATCAGGACTGATCAATTAAGAGGTCTGGCAGGAGAAGAGCGAGCGTTTCCTTCATGTGAATTTGAGTTACGGTTTTATAGTGTCTCTAGAGTCGGGACAAAACTTCACACACTAAGGGGTAAATTATCATGGCCTATTATTTTCCTTTTTACTCTCCATATATCAAATTGGAAGAGATACACAGAGATCTAGCAGTGGAAGAGTCAATGCAATCACTGTAGTAACACAACAGCAGGAGGTGCCATTGAAAGGAAGAGTAATGATCATCAAGAGGCAGAGAGAAATTAGGATCAAGCTTGAAAGAGAACAGGAAAAATTCTCATCTGAGCAACGCATGCTGGTTGTGTTTCCCTGCAGCAAACATACAAGAGAGATAAAATTCTGTGTAACTTGCCTTCAGTTAACTCTTACTTTAACATTTAAATGTTGTTTTCCTCGCTCAACTCTCAGTTTTGCATACTCAAAAGAAGCTACATGTTTCAACGAGGGGAAACAAATTCAGTTTTGATCCATTTATGTACTATGCTAGTGGGAATTTAAAGGAGATAATCACTAAAACTCTCAGTAACCTGTACCACACAATCTTGTTCTTCTTACTGGGACCCCAAGCTTTTCCATGCAGTTTGCACCCCGATTTTAAACACAGTTCATCTGCTCCCCTTGAAGACAGCACTAGACAAGGCTTATCCAAGGCTAGTAAGCACAAGAACTTGTGAGCATGTCAAAATAAACAGCATTCCTGCACAGAAAACATATCAAGAAACAAATCAAAAGCATCTAAGGTACTTACTAAATCCAACCATTTTATCAGGCACTTTGAACTCTTCTGTTATTACAGCCCTAAAAAGAAAAAAAAAATTAAAAAAAAATCAAATAATCATTACAAAGAACAATTTGGAAGACAACTATGTCCCAGCCATGGAAACCAGGCACAGCATAAGGCTTTTGCACACACAAGTAAACAATACTTCACCATCACAAATCATTAGTTTTGGAAGGGACCTCTCACAGTCACCTAATTTCTCCTGTGCTGGATACATTTCCAGTCTAGTCCCCATTATCTTGAACAGAGCTGATGGAAAAACCTTTTTGTCACTCTTGCTCCAGACAGATTTAACAGAATAACAACAAAGTTTCTTAAATATTTAACTTAGACCATCCAAGCCACAGTCTTTGCCTACTACTTCTGGATATGCTCTTGCCAAGAGACACTAACGAACGCCAACCCTGCTATGAATGTACCCTCTGATCTTCACAGATTTTTTTTTTTGACTGCCTGTCCTTATCACTCTTTTCCTTGGAATTTATAAAAGCTGTCTTCAGTTATCCTTTGAAGTCTCATTACCTTGAGACTTCCTTATCTATTGCTCTTTGGACTTCTTCAGTGTGTCTCTGCCTCAAAACACAGCACCCAAAGCAATTTCCTAAGATCTGACCACAGTCAGGTAGAATGGAATTACCTTGGATGGTTTTTTGCTTAGCTGTTTCTGTCTCACAGAAAATACAACACAATGAATATGGGATTTGCAAACTCCATATATTTAGATATGCATTATACATAATTCGTCCAGGATCTCAAAAGCAATGAAACACCTGCATAAGAAGTTCAATGCAGGTTTTGTGGTGAGGTATATTAAAATCATCCTTTTTTTTTCTTGCTTTAGATCAGTTAGGGAAGGTATAAGATACACATCAGACTCCACCAGCCAACCTGCAGATAAAGCTCTCTCCACTGTCGTGAGGCTCACCAGCAGAGATGCAAAACCAAACAGTGTCATCCATACCCACAACAGAGCAGGGAGGTTCACAATTACTGTTGGTTTAACCTGGAATACACCCAGTCTGCTGCCAAAATGTCCTATCCTGCATCACTTGTTAACCACCCTGTGTTGGAGGAACGGTTGCAGCTGCACAAAGAGGCTAACCCAGCAGAAAACCAACCACCAAATCGAGAAAGAAACCATCTCTGGCTTTTCAGCCTAACCAGTTCCCTGCATGAACACCCCTCCCGGCAGAAGAGAGGTGGCAGGCAGCAGCAGAGCAGACAACAACGCCCATCCCTCACTGCACTGCCCTAGCTGGACATTAGCTTTAACTTAACGATTAAAAATTCAAGGTTCTACAGTCTTTAGGTATATTGCTCATCCCTTCTGCTGAGGCCCTCAACAGCTGGTTATGATGGAAACACACTACACTAGCCTGAAGGTAAACCCAGCTTTAGAAATGCTCTCCCCCTTCTACACAAAACAAGACAGCCAACTCCTTAAGAGCAGGATTTGAGAAAAACCGAGAATTTTACTTTAGTTTGAGATGCTAAGATGTGCCACACAACAACTCATACTTGCTTCAGTCTCTGAAAACCATCTTTGACAAAGTAGTCATCCCAGGTCATATTACACCAGCAAAACTAAAATAAATAAGTAAATAAAAAAAATCTGGCTGCCCATTTAATACTTCCCACTTTTGTCAAAATGCCAGAGCTTTTTCTACTTTTCCTCTCCCCCCAGGGTGGGGGGTGAGAGAAAAAGAATCAGTCTCAAGCAGGGGAAGGGAGAAGAGAGAGAAAAGAGAATTTATTCTGCCTGCGGATTTTCAGGAACCAAATCCAACTTTCACATCGACTCTTCTTTCCTCATCACAACAAACAGCCTTAAAGGGTTAGTAGAAACCCCAGCCTGGAGAAAACCCAAGCTGACAGTTTCTCCACATTCTCAACCTCTGACTTCCTAACACTACTACAGATGGTGGATCAATAAACAATTAGAATTGATCAATAAATAATAAAACATAACCCACTGCTTACCTTTGATGTACCAGGGCCCCTAACTGGTTACCTACTGTGGCAGAGAGAGAAAAAAGGAAAAAAATCAAAGCATTAGCACGGATAAACTAACTTCATCCCTATAGAAAAAGAGTTCTTACCATTTCATCAAAAAAGAAAGAAAAGCAAAACAGTAATTTAGGTTCAGTGGCTGAAATGAATGTGTTATGTGGTACAAAACAGGAGGGGATTTCTTGATCAACACACACCACAGCCCAGTGTCCAGCTGAACACAGGATAGGGAATTGATCTGCGTCTCCCCATGCTGAGAGTCATGGGAGAAAATCCTGCCTGCCCAAATCCAAATCCCTGCAACTAACCTCCCACCTTCCCAAATTAAGCCCGAAGTAGTAAAAAAAGGGAAAACAGGGGGGAGGGAGCGGGAGCAGAGAAATTTCAAGCAGACTGCTACGTATTAGAAGAAAAAGCACAGCTGAGCAGAGTCAGAGATTTAGTCTAGTCAAAAAGCATTAAACACCGCTCGGCACATACTTCTCTCTGTGTCTCTTATCTGTGCTCCATGGAGCCCGCTTACACGGAGACCTGTTAAAGGAATAGCTCTGTTAAGTAACCTTGTGGCACCCAAACAGTACTTTTTTAAAAAAAGCACACCACATTTTACTGAACACACACATTCCAGGCCTATCTGCGATGTTAGCCGGTGGTCCATTTATGATCAGTAGTTATCTCCCCAGCTGACAACGCACAAACAGATTTCTCCCCCCCAACCCCACCAGATTAGATCTTTCTTCCAAATGTTAATGGGGAAAATATCATTAGACCAACTCATGCAAAGTGGGAACACATGCCCTGCTGGGCTTCCCACTGGACTTTGCCTGCAGCAAACCAGCTAAAAACCAGGCCATTTGGTCCTAACAACCAGTTGAAAGATTATATTGCATGCCTGGAGGGCACAAGCATCGAAACAAATGAAACTGGCCAACATGTGAGCTGTGATAATAAAGATGCTGTTTCAAACTACCTTGCAGCAACCTGCACATTCTTTGACCTGAAATAAACTGGCAATCAGCTGGCAGGTTAGAAAGCGGATGCATCCCACACTCTCTAAATCCGGTAGAAAAATGCATAAAGTTTGTGGCCAAACACTTTACTCAAATAAAACAGACAAAGAGAGTCAATACTGTATTTCTGCTGCGTGTCAATACCTTCATAGTAGTTCAGGACCAAAATATCGACAGCATATATATTTTATTACTCTCCCCAGCTCAGTGATAAGACAACTGCTGCGTTATTGACTCCGTTAGATTTGCCTTTGCATATTCTCACCCTGAATATAAAAAGCTCTAATTTGATAACTTTCAATACTGCAGCTGAAAAAGGTGGGTGATGTAATGGGGAATATTTGCTCTAGCTGATAAGCTACTACTGCAGAGCTGAGCAAATACGACCAAATTCAGAATCTCGCCATGTTGCCCCAAACTGTTCTCTGAATATTTTTACTATGCACAATATGTCTGGTGGCTATTGCTGTCGTATGGGATTGCCCTTGCCACAGACCAAGCCACTCATTATCCCAAGATGCCAGGAAGAGTGGTGGTAACACTACAAGGCTGTATTTAAATACCCGCTTCGCATTTCAATTCACCATAACAGTTCTCTTAGCAGTCTGCTCCACTGCAGCCGCTGCCCACAAATTATGAGACAGATGCACATCCTATAATCAACTTCTGAAGTTCACGCAAGGAATGGAAGAGCCTTCATTTTGTAACACAATCCTACACTTGAAAAAGACAACTTCTTAAGGGAAAACTGTACAAGCACAAGAAGTTAAATCAGTTGGGGAAATAATGCTTCAGACATACGTAACATAATGTCTCCAACCCATTCCAAGTACTAAACAAACCCCGTACGCCATTCACCACCCCAGGCAGATATCAGCCCTACTGTCTATTTATTGTACAAATCAGTTAAAAAAATTAAGCCACAATAACTTATGTGCGAGATCATTCCTGCCACGTTTCTCACAGAACCTCTCCAAGAGCTGAGACAGAAGGCAGATGGAGAGAACTGGGAGTGATTTACTGGACGTCAGTTATGAATTCTGTTTGTGGGTTTTTTTTGGGGGGGTGGGGGGAAGAAACAAAGTGGCTCCCTAAAGGTCCACTCCTCCGACATGCCCATTTCACTCTGAAAGACAGGGACTAATAGAGAGGCAGGGCTGGGGCAGACCGCGCTCGCTGCAATACCAAAAGCTGATGTTCTGTTCCACCATCTCCCTCTTCGCGCCAGGGAGGGGGCTGAACTCTGACAAGCCACGTACTATTTCCCCCTTTTACATCTATTCAGTACAATTTAACTGTAACTGCAGTCATTTTACTGCAAATCAGGAAAAATACTGAATAAAATCAGCACCATTTCCTATTAATGGCACCTGCTGGTTGATAACTCTTCACTCTCCTTTAGGCTTCACCTTAACTGAATTCTACCTAACAGACACTCAAAACAAATGTAGATTTTTCTTCCACCCCATAAAACAGAGCAGTGCCTCCCACTAAATTAATGTGCATGATGGGAATATACAATCTCGTCAAGAATATCTTCATGGCTAGAATAAAATCAGAGTGACGCATCTCCTGGAGAGCAGTGGAACAGGGTTGCACTTCATACTTTTGAATCAAAATCAGATCATCACAAATTTTAGAAAGCTACAAGGAAGACATTAGTTACCCTAATTCTTCATCCTTAAATATTGCTAGGTTTTTCTTTAACTAAATGGTCAAAACCTAGTAATTTTCATGTCGGTCTTCACTGCAAATCTTTACAGGCTTTTTTCTCCTCCCTTAAACTGCCTTATTTAAAAAATTATGATCTGTAAAGTTGCCATTTTGAAGAACATGGCATTTTGTGTATTACACTAAACCTTTTGCCAAGAGATCTGGACTTTTGCCCTGGCCCTACTGCTGCTGCCGACGTGTCAAGGAGTATCACTACCAACTTTCAGCAGCAGTAAGACAGGTGTAAGATTTCCTACTGCCCATCGTTATTTTCGTCAAAAATATACTGGAGCAAAAGAATAAAGTATTCCGTACAACAGGATCACATTGTGTTTGAGCCCCTCAGCTCTACGACAATACAGTTTTTTTTCACCAAAACGGGCCATCGTTGTATCTGGATGCACCACAGAGGCTTGGGGAAGCAGGGGGTGGAGAGGGGGGTGGTGTGAGGCTTCTCCAAGGTCTCCCATCTTTGTCTCCCCAGTCTCCAAGCATGCCTCAGCCTTCAGCTGCAACACTGCTGCTTAATCCTACGTATATCACTAGAAAATTCTTCAAAGCAGTCCAGAACAGGGCAAACAAAGGCCAACGTTCTGGCGACCAGTCTCTTTCCAGCAGACTAGATCCCTGCTTCCTTTGAACAAGAAGGCTGCTTCTGTAAGGATTATTCAGCATTAAATAAACTTTTTAAATTGTGCTGGTAATTAGAGGGACCCATTAATTAGAATGGAGGACAGAAGCAGCCGCTGGCCATTAACAGGAGGGCTGGGATCTATCCTGAGCAGCCAGCCACAAGCCAGCTGCCAGCAGGTCTCTGTGCAGCTCAGAGCTAACCCCATCTCTAACGCTCACCTCACATTAACTGCTGCAAGTGGTCAGATAAACGCCGGCTTTGACTTACTGCAAGCAGTGCAAATAAACCTGATGTCCTCCCTGCACTATAGCTATTTGCAGGATTACTTTAAAGTTGTTTCCAGAAAGGGGAAATAAAGAAGTCACAGAAAAGAGAAATAATCAGTCTCAAGCTCCATCTAATACCAATAGGCCAGGTCACCAGGGCCAACCCTAGCAGCTCTTCGTTTCAGATGAAGGTTATGTTAAGGGAAGTGCAAAAGGCACTCACGCATTCTGTTTTCCAATACTACAACAAATCTATTCTTCCTGGAAATGCTCTAAAAGCAGCTGAATTTGTTCTGACCAGCACCCTGTCACCCTGTCTTAAGACCACTTCCTAAGCTGACAATCAGCCACGCCAGCAGCTGCTTACAAAAACAGACAGGCAGAATTACATTTTCCTGGAAGACAGACAGTTCTCCTGTCACCTTAAATACTTCCTCTGGACCCAATTTTTTCAGGAGTATTAGGAACAGAAGTAATTATCTAACAGCTACACAGGGATAAGGAAGCAGTGAGATCTACATCCAGCCACGAACACGCAGTACACAGAGGTAAACAATAAAAAAATTTACCACCAGATTTGTTTCCAAGCTATCCAGAGCAGAAGAATGTACCCAAATGCCCGCACTATAAAATTTCTAGAGCATGTGTAACAATATAAATAACCACTTCTTGACAGCAATGTCTCCAGACTCTGGTTCACAGACAAGCAGAACATGGAGAACAGTGTGGGCATGCATGTCCCGACGACACCCCTTGTTCGCAGCCACCGGAGAACTAAAAGATCATCCAAATGGGAAGTGCTTTCCCGATTTCAGTGTCCTGCTAAAAGCAGCTGCCATCTTCTAGATGCTTAAAGCCAAAGCTGCATCACAGACTTCTAACGCCATGGCAGCAAGAGCAGGTAGCTTAAGACTAAGGTATGGCTCATACCACAAACAAATCCAGAGCAAGAAGCACTCGCAGCTTCAGGAGTTCCTTCGCCAGGCTGCAGTTCTGGTATGCAGCTCCAGAGCTGCGCAGGACTACGCAGTTCGGTGGGGAACTCGCCACACAATTGTATTTTGGTACTGGAGTTACTAACGCCGTTAGAAATAAAACCCGAGATGACGAAAAGCTGAAAGAAGCGATACAACCCTTGCTCCTACCCCGACAATTCCTGTTTCTTTGTGAAATTACAGCCCTTCAAAAATATTACTTCCAACATTTCTCCCTTAAGATCTCACAGATCAGATTTTTGAAAAGGAAGATGGACAGTGTTGTAAAACCCACAGATGTATATGAACAACCCAAGGACAAATACAGCATTGAAGCTACTTTAAAAGGCAGCTACAGACAAGGCTCAGTGCTGAACCACAGGGTGAGCAAACACTCGTAGTCATTACATCAGCAGAGCGACTGCCAATACAAAAATCAGGAGCCCAGCCACTCTGGAAGGCTCCCCTGGGAACGCTACCTGCTCCATGGAGTTATCTATCACATCACAAGAAACCAGCAGTGACATACATTTACAGCCCAGACTGCAACTGTATAGACACGGTTTGTGTCAACACAAACAAGGCTCAGCAAGTAACAGGGCTCACCAGTAAAAGTTTAAGTACAAAGTCTAACCTGCGCTGTCATTAAGCGCTACGACCATTTCACGTGTTAAAAGTTCATAAAAAAAACGTTTTGTCCAGAGCTCAGATTTCTCAGTTCAGCCTGATGAATCAGTGAAAGAAACAGGCAGGACTACTGCTACAAACGACTAGTTCCTAGAAGGCTACTTCTGTTCTTTTTCACTTATCTAAGCTATTCGGACGCAGCTCAAAGTTGCTCAGCATTCTTCAATGCTGCACAGCCTGCTTGACAGCCGAGTGCCTTCCCATGCAGAAACCAACACATACCAGTAATACCAGGCCTCTGGCTTCTCAGACAGTGATGCTGTAGCCCGAGACAGAAGGCACAGGGGCTCACCCAGATAAACCCATTCTTTCCTAAAACACCAAACCAGAGGAGCAGCAGCCTCTTGCTCAAATAGAGCCAACACCAGAGAACAGTGCGTCATGGCATGTGTTCAGAAAACAGTAATGTGAACAAGCCAGAGCCACATGAAAGAAACTTCTCCCCGTGCTCCAGCACGTTTTTTTCAGAATGAGAAGCAGACATGCGGTATTTTCAGCCTTTGTATCAGATAGAAAAAATTTTCAAAATGAAGTGCTAGGCAACAGCTTTGCTTAACTTCTTAGTAATCCTGAACATACCTGAGGGGGAGAGAACCACTCTGCAGGGCGACCTGCACCAGTAAAAATACTAGAGGATTTTTTTTTTATAACCAACCACAGGAAAAGGTGAGCTCTTTGTATCTATACAGCAGCAGATAATACAGTTTAAACACGTCTTGTAACAGTGCACATCATCAGATTCATAAAATAGAAAACACCTGTTCTAACATTTTTGTTGTTCCCACCAAAGAAAAGAAACCGGTAACTTATTTTTAAATTGTAACACTTCATGCAATATTAACTCATTACAGTTACCAGACACGGCCCACCCAGAAAATAATTCTTTGGCTGTGGCCAGTGTTAAATGCTTCAGAGATTTAAGAACTCTCAAAGCATAATTATGAAAAAAGCTAAGCCTAATCAGAGAAGTTTCCTTCCAACTTGCATCAACTTACATCAATACCTTTTCTCCTTAAAATTCATGTACAAAGCCATGAGAACTCTTGACAGCAACTCAGCTACTGCACTGCGACCACTGCTACACACGGAAAGGAGCACACATAATGCTGTCCCTACCCACTGCTGGCTCTCGGAAAATAAGTGTCATCAGGGAAGAACAGCCTTACTACGTACATCTGGTAACCTACATATGGGCTCCAGCACAGTTCCAGTAAGCACATCCTCCTCCCTCCCCCAACTACCATTGGACAAGATTTAAATTACAGAGTTTGTTTGCTAATTCCCAAAGTTCATGAACTAAGAAAGAATTGCTTCACATCCGTAATACTAACGCCTAGGAGCCCTGTGCTATCTAGGTAAGACTAAACAGCACAGGGAATCTGGTATAAAATTTCTATACACAGAAAGATGCATTGATTTCTGTCCTTAAAGCAGACAACTGCCTCCACAGATGAATTTCAGGAGGTGCATCCATGAGATTGACTAATCATAGCCAGCTTACCTCCGTCATCCAGGGGCCGTTTCTGCACTCCATAACCGTAGACTGATGGGTCCACAAGTGTTGTAGAATTATTCAAGTGAGGAATATCTCCAATTTTAGCAGCAATCTATAAAAACACCGGGTAAAAGCATGATTAGCATACCTGAAGTTTCAGCCACCACAGCTAAACACTCTTTCTTCCAATAAGGCATTTACCCCAGTCCAATCTTCTCTCAGCTACTTTCTGTATAGATGGCTTTGTAACAGCTCCAAGACAGCAGTGCTTCATTTGTAAAGTAAACATTTTTCTGCTTGCTTTTAATATTTAATTAAGATCACATTCACCCAGTTCCTCTTCCTGATCACAAGCAGATATTTACTCCTGAAACATTAGATTCAGGTTCGTTCACTCAGTGGACAGCCGGCAAGCTAAAACTTGCAAAGAAGAGAGCTCAAACTAGCTCACCAACTTTGTCCTGCAGAAGCTGCCGCCACCATAGCTGCGTAGGAGGACACGTGCTTCCTCCTGCATCCGTGCATATCCAGATCCATAGAAATGCACACCCGCACATCAGCGGGGGAGCGGAGGGAGAAGAATGTGAAAATACACAGCATAAGGACAGGTTTGGGACCGCCTTGTCAAAGAGACTGGATCATCCTGTGTTTACTGTACGAAGAACAAGCCAGTGGGCAAACTATTAGCCCAGAATTAGTTTCAATTTCCTACAGCACGAACATGACTAATGCCGTCTGTGCCTCTCCTTCCATCCCTTACAGAGGGCTAACAGCCATTCCCTGCCAAGCCATGATGCAAGGAGGATACTTCCAGGTATCACAGTAAGGGGACTAAGGTAAGCAAATAGACTAGGTGAGAGAGACACCTAACCACTACTTAATAAAAGTGAAAAGTTAAGCTCATCTCTAATGACATTTAGGAGACATCTATGCAGAAGGATGCTGACAGAAGCGAGCTCTTTCCCCTGCTCTCCAAGCCAACTGATGCAAGCCCACTCTGGAAAGGTACCGGTGCGTTACTTCAGTGCTGCACCCGAGTTACTACCCCCTGCAGTGACAGCAGACTGCAGTCTCGCAGCACCTCTTGCCTACATAAAGTACTTAGCTATAATAAGCAAGTGCAGAACTAAGTAATTGCAGAAGAAACACAAAGCACAGTGTATTCTACAGCATTTGCTTCCTTCTCCAGGAAAAAGAAAACCATTGAATAGGATCTTTACTAGGAGTCTGATCTCACTCTATTATAACTGGGATCTTGCCACAGAATAAGCAACAGGAACAGATGAAAGAGCATTTTACACAGATATGGGTAAAAATGTCTTTAAAAGACGACACAGGCAAATGACAAATATAACTAAAGGTATTTCTAAAATTCGAGTTTTACAGCAACAGAAAGACACCTACAGTAACTCTCGTTGTTGGTGCTATGGACTGCTGCAGTGGAATGAACTGCCCAAGATTCAGAACCACAGGGTACTGAAAAAAAGCTATTCGAAATAATCTTGAAAGACTGAGGGCACTGCTTTTGGAAAGAGAATAGAAAGCATTCTCTTCAGTCCCTTCCATGAAACGGGCTCCAAGTCTTGACTATTTTCTTCTCACAATCCATTCCCTCCTGTCCTCTTTTAGAAAGGCAACAACTTTGTTGTGTCAGAAATGCCAGATCCTACAGAATGAAGTCTTCCTGCAGAAGCAGCACAGTGACCACGTAGCAAAGCTTTGATGACAAGCACCTTGTACATCAATGTCTCCAAAAACCAATAAGCCCATAGAAATCGGGCTCTGCAAGCATTAACATAGACTACCCCTTGTCCACTCCAAGGGAGTGCCAGGTGATGCCTTGCTTTTTTCTTGAAAACTGCATTGCATCCATGGTTCCAGCCCTTTGCCCGCATGCTTTCCCCTTATGTTTAATGAAGGTACAAAGAGTATAGATGTTTCCTGACTACTTCAATGCCAAAAAATAAATTTAAAAATATATTTCATAACAATCTCTTAACAGCTTCACATAATAACTTACAAATATATGCCAAAAGGAACAGTGTCAGGTGTAACATATCGTGGCATGTTTTGGAACAGTTGATTATAACATGCCCTTTCTGAACTCTGTTAGTAGTTATTTACTCAAAAAAAATCTGTATGCTGTGGAAACTGCTAGCTGATAGTTTGGAGCTGAAATCACACACCACACACTCACGGGAAAGAAAAAAAAAAATCTGTGGACAGCAGAGGCTGGTCTACAAGAGGCAGCTAGTGCGAAGCACAAAGCTGTGCATGAACATGTCACCAGCACTAAGGCTGTCTGCTCCCAGAGCAGGAGAGCTTTGCAAACCCCTGCTCGTGCTTAGCACACAATTATCACCCTGGCACAGAACACTCCAAGTAAAGGGCAAAATAAGAGAGTCAAAGCAATTTTTACATTATCAGCTTTTGGGATATTTTCCTTTTTTTTTTTTTTTTTTTTTTTTTTTTTTTTTTTTTTCCTTTTTTTAAACTTGCCCCCTTTTCTCTAAAACCCCCCCGCGCCGCCCAGGTTTAAGCCACACAACATGCCACCTCACTACAGCAGGAAAAAAACACCCTGCAAAATTAAGAGTTGAGCTTTTTAAGTACACGCAGCAGTTCAAATACATTTTAACTTCTTATATTCAATTTAAAATGAGAACCTCAATATCTACTACAGGTTCAGCATGGAGATAAGCACGAAAGTTAGAATACAGCAAAAGCAAGCAGACCTAGCCCTTATCTGACTAAATGACCTTGAGTAATGTACTGCTAGCCAGTGCTTTTGTCCTGCTGTATGTCAGGCTTCATTTTTTGCCCCCCACCCCCCCTTTTTAACCTAAACTCAACACATCTATTTTAATAAGCTCAAATACCTGGGGGAAAAGCATCACTACCACAGAACTGTTTCTGCACCTGATTTCCCCAAAATCAAGCTCTTCAAACACTTTAAAGGACACAGCACAAACCTGAGCTACAAATTGCAACGGCAGAGCCAAGAAAAACAAACAACCCACAAAGTTGTGTGAGGGATACATGTTTTCCTATACCTTGGCACTTCTGTCCTCCTATTCCTTTAACACCCTTTAAAAAATGGTGTAATACCAAAAAACTTTCAAACATGAAGCTTCTTTGCTAGGCACATCAGGACTCGGAAAACAGTATCTGCAGAATGCAGCTTTCAAGAGAAATGGCCTAGCTTCTAGGAAGAATCTCTCGATGCTGTCCTGCAAAAGAACAGCAATCAATAAACTCACCAGTTCTAGGTATTAGCAGGATATAAAACAACGCTGTCATCTGACCCCTCAGACAACTCTAGTGCTTCTGCTACCCTTCCCATTCGTCCAGCAGAATACTCAAGTTTGCGTGACAGACATTTCCCCAAAGCTCTGTAGGAAGCAGCAAAACCATCCACAACCATTTAAGTTTCATGTCACAGGTGATTTTGCCAAATACTAGCGCAATTGCAAAGACCTAAATCTGTTTGAGGATCATCTGAAAAAGTACTTAGCGAGGGCATAAAGAAAAATAACTCTTAAGACCCCTGCCATCGCCACAGAAATTAGCATTTAGAGCCTGATACTAGAAACAGATTTTAAACATACAGCCTGTTGACTCTCAGGAAGTCTCAGGATATTCACCCATTTTCACGGTACCCAAGATGGCACGCTACGGGCTTACCAAGCCACAGCCTTTCCTCTCCATAGCATTCCCAGAAATTCGCATTCAGACAGTACGTATGGCAGGTTACAAGAACTGCAGTGCACACACGAAGAGGGAACAAGTGCTGCAAACGCCTGTGTTGTACTGAAAATGAGACTGCCAAGGAGAACAGGAGAGGGGAAGAACCAAGCAAGACGCTATTTCGTCAATGAGAACAAGACTCAAGGACAGTTTGGTAGAAATACGTTTTTGTCCAAAGTACAGGCAGCTCTGCTTATTTTCTGATGCCATTACTCAGAAGGGGAGCAAACATCCTCTCTCTCTCCCCGCCACTCCCAAATGCCACACAA
>Ga0181612_150193_pt1 | contig 26712 bp, 18 predicted proteins | sample HoacroProtozoa21_FD_119630 | JGI IMG/M metagenome (GOLD analysis project Ga0181612, IMG submission 119630) | Hoatzin crop microbial communities from Cojedes, Venezuel. Combined Assembly of Gp0051906, Gp0051904, Gp0051908
ATATTTGTAGGCATTTAATAGGTCCCCTCGCAGCCTTCTCTTCTTCAGGCTGAACAAGCACAGCTCCCTCAACCTCTCCTCGTAGGAGAGATGCTCCAGTCCCCTCACCATCCTCATAGCCCTCTGCAGGACTCTCTCCAGTAGACAGTATCACAGTATTTAACGGGCTCGGGGGTTTAGCTAGTCTAAAGAGGGGTAGAAAAAAGGCAAACGGGCTATAAAGAAACAAAAATTAACTGATCATGGTTCAATTAGAGGAAGCAGTTAACCAAGTCAGTGTTCCACGTCAAGTCCAACAGAGCAAAGACCATATCTGCTGAATTTCACTCCTAGTCACATTTTTCCTGCTCAGTAAGCAAAAAGAGAAATTGGCTGTAAATCTACTGTCCCAGAGGTGTTTATATTTGAAGCAGTAATATTCACCAGCAGCTGAAAGTGCAGTAGAGAGAACATTGTTATCACCCGTGCTGATAACTAAGGAAAAGATAAGTTTGTCAGTGGATTTCCAGATAGCTCAAAGCAAGACTGCAAGGTCTTTCTTCATATTTGCTAAACCCATGCTGAAACTGGAATGAGTCTTCAAGTTACCATTAGAATAAGAGATAACCTGAAGCCTGTCATAAAAGAATCTTGTTACCTGCAAGAAAAATTAAAACTGACTTTTTTTAAACGTCTGATTTAAAAGCTACTGACTAGGAAAACCATCTTTGAATATGGTGATCTTTAATAAACTTCCAAAACAACATAAAACTCATCATAACTGAGGTTGAATTCACTGTCAAAATGACTTAGAACCAAAAAAGAGTTGATCTTTGCTAGTGTAACAGAACAAAACCAAGCTAAACACACTGAAAAAAAAAATTTAGGAATCAAATTTTAAATATTCTGCAAATGCCTTGCTAAAGATCCTATTCTTTTCAGCTTTTCCAACATTAATGCTACAGCATGTAAAATAATACCAAGCATAGCATTTTCGAATAAAAAGATTCATTGAAAATTTTAGAAGTAATGCATTATCAAATGTTATCTGACAGCTAACCAAGAAAAGTGGAAGTCTAACATCAGAACTGTGTAACTGACCCAGAGGCCCTTAAAGGTTCTACTCACCAAAAAAACTGAGCAGATTAGATCAGAATAAATACTTTTTTTAGAACACTTGTGCAAATAACCTAGATTGAATGCAATCAAAAAAATCTGCTCGATAAACAGCAGCTGAGAATCTTTGAGGCGCACTTCGTGAAGGTATTCACTCTCTTACTGTGACACACTACACAGGCACCCATGGTACAGGTACACCATACAATACTCCATCATCTCTGTTGTCCAACTGACAGTGAAAGGCTTAAGTCAAGAGGCACATGCATTTCGTTATCTCATGTATGATTTCCAAATGAACAATATCTAACTACTGGGTTTTCTTCTACTCCTGCAAAGCACGCAAACTGCTTAGGATTTGAAGCAAAACCCTCTCATAACCATAACTTCCTGATGAGCTGCTGAATCATGTATCACTTATGTAAAGACTTAGAGGGGTTTTTTTCCCTCTCATTATTTTCTACAGCTAAATGCATAGTGTCTTCTTTTAACATCTTGGCTTAATATTACCAGGTGAAAATACTTGCTAGTTAATATTAAACCTCGTTTTTCTGAAATAATTGCCCTGAGAATAAGACCTTCTGAGTCATCATCTTATGGTATGGTTTGCTTTGCATCATTCTGCTATAATTTTTAATCTCTTCTGGAATATAGTCTTCCCTATTCCGCATAGAAGCCTTTTCATTTGACTCTAGCAGTTAGATGCAAGCAGATGCCTAAAAGTTAGGCTTCCTTTACAGGCTATGTAAAAAAAAAAAAAATAAAGTATAGAAGACCCCTAAGGCTGATTCAGCTTATCTTGAGCACCTACTTAAAGCAGATGGCAATTCATGTCTCCTGTATCTCTGCTCCTGACTAGCAGAGCTACTTTTAAGAAGCTAAAGTCAGACAAGATGGAACCCATTCCTAGTGCCTTACAGTTATATCTGCATTAGCAGCTAGTATGGTGCAACAGGAGTGTATCTCTACAGTAAAACACATGGTGATGAGAAGCACACTTTCACATTAGGTACACTTCAGGGAGAACAAGGAAGCAGTATTTCAAACTTGCTGTAGTCTGTCCCCACAGGCTGAAAGTCCATTACCAGCTGGAGCTTATTTAGGTGTGCTCCTGCAGCAGGTCTGACAGTTCAGTGTTATCACCAGTCTCCTTCCACAGCCTAAGACTATTCCACAATGAGAACCCAAATCAGTTAAGTGGGAAAACCCAGGAGATTCAGTTTAAAAGCACATTCTTTGTCCAAACTAAACTGCTAATGTAGATGTGTCCCAAGTCAGTATTTGTGCACTTTGAAACACAACTTTGGACTTGTTGGCACATTTGATCAGTGCCCTGCCATCCATGCAATTACAATCCCTTTGGTAAACTGCCTGCTCTTTGTATCAACTCTGCATTTTTGACCCTCATTGCTGTGCTGGAGTGCCTGTCATTAACACAAATGCTGCATATGAGATGTTTCGAATGAAGGCTCAGCACCAGCTAAACCACCAGCTCTGCTACCCAATGAAAATACCTTGCCTGGTACTTATGTGATTGCATCCAACATCTTCAGTTATATATGGACACCTCCCTCTCTTGCTCCACAGGTGCCTGGCTTGAGACAAAAAGCAATGGATGACAATACTATTCAGAGTGAGGTGAAAAGCTGTTGTCATGAGTTAAAGAGCAAAAGATTCCAACACTCCCATTTTCTCAAACACATTATTCTTGCCTTTGACCTTAATGAGTTTCTCATCATTCAGGTTTCAAAAGCCTCTGATGAATCTAAGGGCAAAACATTTCTGTTTTTAATAAGAAATCAGGCTAAACACAGCATGAGGCAAACTAAGTCAGAAAGTACTCCCTAGGAACAAAGTAAAGACTAAGAACAGACACTCTGAATCACCTGATGGCAGGTCTCACTAGCAAGTGTCACTGCTAAATCAGGCATCCTTTGTTACCATACACAAGGGATTGTATGGAAAATTTAAATCTCAGAGGGAACCGCTGATTTTAGAAGAGAAGATAAAGACCTACTAATAGTGAACCCAGCAACAATATAACTTCACAGATATTTAACAGTATAAACTGGGTGTCTTGCATCTTTGGGTAAGCACAGACAGCCAAAGGTCACTCTGCTTTGTTATGAACGTCAAAGCCTTTCACTTCCGAGGCTCTGCTACCACCCACAAGAAAGAAATCTATGTGCAGAAATCAGCATTTTGCACATGGAACATAGTTACCAACATGCACCTTCATTTCAGGAATGCTATAAATTTAAAATTTCCAACCCAGTTGTAAGCAGTAGAGTGATTCAGCAGAGATAAAGCAATAATTCATAATATCTTCTAGCAGAAACAAAGACAGAATTGGTATTTACCTCTCCTCCTGCTCCCATATCACTATGAGGAAAAGCTACTCAAGGGCTACTCTCATCACCAGAAAGAAAGATCTATCTACTCCCACACCCCAAGTCTGCATTCTCACTTCCCCCGTGGCCCTTTCAGAATCTCCCTCCGACCACCTCCACAGATGAGGAGAGAGAACGGTTAGAAATCACTCCCAGACTCTGAACTCTCTCAAGTGAGCTCACCATGCTCAGAGAGCACGTGCAGAAGGCCAGTCACTGGGTCTCCTTGCCTTTACATCCCAGCAGCTCCCTACTCCTCTGCTTACATCATCCCTTGCACCTGCAAGTCAGAAGGGGTAAAAAAAGTCTAAAGTAGAACTACCCTAACCTTTACATGCAAATAGTTAAGTTTCCCTACCAGCTCTTTCCCTTGGTGTGCCCCTCAGCAAGAGTTTCATCAGTCCTCAGAAGCAGCAGATGAGACTCTGACAACAGAAGTAGCATGCAAATTACATCTTTACATCCATGTGATGTTAAAGCCATCTCTGCAACACAGCCAAAGCCTTGAACTTAGGTCAGGTTAAACTGAGCTAGCTACAGCAACAAGCTCAGCACAAGGCTGGAACACCTTTCCTGGAAGCTTAGGAAATTCTTGGCAGTTACGCGATGCTACTGCACTCTTGCCAAGCCAGCTAATTTAAAATTAACTAGGGTACACCCCACTGTGCAGTCACAGTAGCAACTACGCAAGAGTAGACAAACCCTAAATAAGAATTTACTTCTTTCCTGGTCCAGCTCCCCACTGATTTGTATTCTCTCACTACATAATGGATGAAAAAGAATTACAAAGTATTCCAGTTCTATCTGAAAGAATTTCATATATAATACACATACACACAGTTCACGTGGAACAGCTTTAAATATCTATTATAAAGACTCAAGGGAAGCTGGAATCAAATGCAAAAGCTCCAATTCAGATCTCTGAGAGGCTTTACATCAATTTTCCATTGTTATTAGTGTATTAATCCCAGTTTACATCAATGTAAGTAAGAACAGATGCCAAAAGACTGTAAAGAAACTGAGTCCACAAAACAGGAAAAGAAGCAGCAAATTATATAAACAGAGGAGACCTTTAAGCTGTCCAAATTCCTAAATTTGCAGCACCACGCATCATATATTTCTGCATTTATATCTACTACAAAACAGTTTTTAACTAATAAAAAAAGTTGCCCTATTAATCTGAACTAGAACTTCAAAGACTAAAATCTGTCAGGACAGTCCTGAGAAAAAGCTAGAGTGTTACATGTGTCATTTGAGGTCTGCCCTTGATAATCTTTGGTACTGAAGCTTTTTGCTGAATTCTACCCTAAATCCTAAACCCAGAGCTTCACAAATTTTACAGAAATTTTTAGTTTAGAATTGTTTAGTGTTGTTGTCAGCTCTGTAAGACTACTGCATTCCTGTCTTCACACACAAAACAAAAAAGCTGACAGTTGCTTCTCATACAATAAAATGCAGTGAATTACTACAGTAAGAAAGTATATCGAAATAGAAAGTGCATGATTCATGTAGATTTATTCCAAAATTGCATAGAAAGACATTTTTTATCAACACTGGAACATCATGCTAAAGCTTTTGGCACCATATTTAGTGTTCTTTTTCTTTTCATTCTTACTGAATGCCATAATGTGTCCCACAACCCTTTTCTTGCCTTATACCAAGGCAAAAATGAAAAAGAAAAAAGTGACATGTTTGGTGTTGTCATCCCACTTTGTGCTTTCCACAAAGATACAAAATTGCTTTTGGTGAGTGGCAGAAGTTTCAGTCAATAGCTCAGCTGAACACTGTAGCTTATCTAGACTAAAAGTACAAAGACATTATACCTCTGTACTTTGTGAATTTTTAGTCAATTCCCTGCAGCTGTTATTTGCAGCTTCTTTGGTTTTACTTATTAAGAACACTAACTGAGATTCAGTACCACAAATATTTTCACATAGTAAACATTCAGCTCAACGTTTTAATTATTGTGAGCTAGTTTCAAGTAACAAGTATATATGATAAGAATGAAAAATTGTGCACAAGCATTCTTCTAATAGACAACAACAGTTGTGTCATACTAGATACACTATGAACTACCCTCATGCAATACATATAATGGTTCTCATTAAAGTCTGTGCCCAGCTAGCAGCCCAGGCCTGAATCCGCAGTGCGAGTTTCCCCCCTTAACACAGTAAAGCTGAATGGTGAATATAGACTCTAAACTTTAGTAAAAAAAAAAAGCTCTAGACTCAAATCTGGAAGACACATATTATTACAGAATTATAGAGGATAAGTTGAGATCCAGAATTTTAATCTGAAATTCAGTAAGACCTGAAAAGCCTCATTGCACATTTGGACACTACAGTTTAGTTTTAGATAGGACAAATCAGCATCAGCCATTAACAGATACCCTTCTACAACCAGTCTAAGGGCTGAGACATCTACCTGTATACCATGTCAAGTGGCATTAGCAACAAAATATATTGTGTGGTCTTTCTTCCTGGTTATTTGTGAGATTGCTACACATGCATGTTTTGCATCCAAATCACAGACTGTATGAAGTATTTGGATACTGAAACTTCAACCCTACACACACTAGTCAGTAATGTTTCCTTTTCTCAAAAATATTTGACCTTATGTCAAAAATTGGTTTATGTCACAAATAGACTTATAAGACTTGAACATTTCACTGAGTATCGATATACTACATGCATCATCCTAATTACACCCCATCCTATAGCTTCATTCTGCAGGTTTTCCTGATATTGTCAGATAATTCTCAAAGCAGTAGTGCTTCCAAAACATGTGGGATTGCTTAAGGACCGCAGTGCTTGACAGCAAAGTACTGAGATACCTTAGGCCTGGAGAGATGAACTGTGCATACAAGATACATGCTATAAGTTGAAAAAGCTTCGTAAAGGTGAAGAACAGCAGATCTCCCTTTTTCAGAAGTTGCATGCTGCCCCAGAAGACACAGCTCCCATGCCCATGGGAGGGGGCTTCTTGGCTTCTGCACCAGCATCTGTCTACTTACACTCCCCAGGCTCCTGGGCTACCACCCTGCAGTGGCTACACACTCCCTTGCACATCCACATAGAGATTAACACCACCCCTAGACTATAGACTGTTCAGCTAAATACCTACCACACTAGGTAAATAAAATATTTGCGTTCACACTTGCTTCCATAAAACAGCTTTCACTTTTCCAAGCAGTTAAACATCTCCCAGGGAACATTAACATTGCAAAACCTTGGGAACAAAACAGAACGCGTACTCAGTTCTGAAGCTAGGTCTAGCTGCTGATCGCCATGAAGCTCGCTTGAAACATTTGCTCTAAAAAAAAAAACCAAGTCTCTGTTCTCACCTTGCAGTGACCTTGTAAAAAACAGTGTGATGCCCTGCACTCCTGGATCACAGCCTGCCATCTGGACTTTCATCTTCCTCCGAGCTCAGTCCCTGTCCTGGGCCACCTCACAGTTGTTAATTTGTGGCGCTGTCTACATGCCAACTACCCTGCCCATCATCATTTATATTATAAATGTCTTTTCCCCCAACTCTCTGCTATGTTCCTGCTGCTAAATGTACTTAATTTCAAATTCTTTATACTAGATTTTGCCTTTAATAACACTTGAATGAAAGGCAATTTTAAAGCAATCCATACTGTCAGCATTCCCCTCAAGCAAATGTGCTTTGTCTTAGCTTTGCCTTCATGCCTAAATTAAGAAGCTTAAATTGAGTAATTAAAAAAACAAAGTAAAACAGTAAATATTTAAGGTAAATCATTGAACAAGCCAAATTTTTATACTTTTCCCAAACAGCTGCCCATATGCTACTGACTTCTTGCAGACCATCGGTTTCCACTCCAACCTACTTGCATCAATTACAATCTTTAGCTTGCAAGAAAAGCTAACATAACACATTACAAAAGGAAAGTTTCAGTGATGGCAAACCAACTAAAGCAGAGTGGTAATGAATGCAACAGCTGACTGCCAACATGTTCTGTTCTGCTAATATTATATCTGCACAGCGTCATCAAGGAAAACGAGGCTTTTTGAAATGAAGAATTAGTCAACCTTGAAAAAATAAGCCAAATAAATCAAAAGCTATTGCTGACAATTAAGGAAAACTCTTGAGAAGGCATATACTTGGAGACAAAATCTTAGACTGGGATCCAGAAAAACAAGCTTTAGGTGTTCTGAGGTTCTTAAGTTTTCAGAGGTATGACTAAGGATCATGGTATGATCCCTAGTCATTTTGATAATGTCAGATTGGAAGAACCTGTTGATGCAGATAACTTTTTTGAAAATCCTGTACAATGGTTAAGCACCCAAAAGCACACAAATGCCATCCACTTCAAATTGCCAGAGGCAATTAAGTGCCAAAACATTTTTCAGAGTTTCGTCACAGTGACTCTGATTCTGCTCCACTAAGACAAGTATTCTTCTGCTCTCTACTTCCCATCTCAGCTGGTCTCCAGTAGCTTGTAAAGTACAAAGAATAAACTGGTAACTACAGCACAGAAATTCCCTGGGACTTCCTCTGCCCAAAGATGTAATAGAGCCAGCAAGAAAGCACCAGCACTTGTTCCAATAAAAGCTTGTCCAAATACTGGAAAGCCGAACTGGAGCAGCACTGACCAACTCTTGCATTCTTTGATGCAACTGGACAACTGTGGAGCATGAATGTGAGGGAAGACACTGGTGACTGAATAGAAACAGCATAATCTTGGGCACAGAAATATTTCAGGGCAAAAGCACAACAGACTCTGAATTGTGCCATAAGACATAACATTTGTGCAACACAACATAATTGTGCAACAAGACACATAAGACACTGCATGGTGTAATGATATCCCACTGGGCAAGCATTACAGAAACACTGGAAACCAGAACACCCTTTAAAACTGGTCCACCATTCAGCAGGAAACAGAGACAAGAATACCCCACCCTCTGCCCCAAAAAAACCACCACAGATCCTGAGCCAGGGGATAACAGTATGCTCATATTAACTCTTAATATAAAATAATTCATGAAGACATGCAAGAAAAGAGTTCTGCTGAAGTTTTAATTCTTTTCTCTGGCACGAACCGAGTGTAATGATACAGCACTGCAAATTAAATAGTCTAATGCAAAGCAGGTCCATTTCTGAAAGTCACAGTGACCTGAGCAGCCACCCAGAATAAAATCTTGCCAAAGTTCCCTCAACCAAAGGACAAGTCTAATAGCTCTTACAGCACACAGAACTGTAGAAATAGATTTTCTCCATCTCACATACAAATGCACACAACTTGAAATTAATTCCTCTGAAGAAAATGAGGTGGCTAGCACTTGTATGAGAAACTAATGGAAATTTTAATAAGGTACCAAAAAAATTGTGATGACACAGCTATTCGATATTTCTTATGTTTCATTCTGAATTTTAAATAATTAATTTTAAAAACCAAACAAACAGTAATTGGGTTTTAATAATTGAGAACACACCAGATAAGGAAACAACATCCAACAAACAGCAAAGAAAATTAAGTAGTAATGGAAATGGTCTTAGAAGAGCCAGATAGATTGAAACCACAGTTCAACGTATTCTGTTTTCTCCTCCTAGGACTTCATACACCCTTGAATCTCGTTCATGTTCTTGCTTAGTTTCTTAAGCAAGACTTCAGTATTTTTATGTACTGCTGCAATACTATAGTGTGTTCTATGGCTGGCAGTAGTGATCACTGCAATAGGATGGGCTTGTACTTATTAAGCAGCAGTTCTGCTAATGATATTCATGATCTGCTCTGTAAGATGTAGAAGTAAATTCAAAGATGTGCTCCTGCAGATTACACCTGCAACAGCTCTTTGAATCACGTACCATTTATCACTGCCAATTCAGCTTGTGACGGATGGCTGTACAGAAGAGGGGATCTGTATACAAGCAACAAGCAGGCATGGACAAGCTGTTTATCTGGATTGGTCTCTGTTTACAAGAGTGACATGGGTGGGCACTGATGGGAGCAATGACCACTGCTGTCTAGGAACACTTAGTTTTGCTCTGTCTTGCAACCTATTTAAGAATATAGCATGTATTTTATATGAGACCATGAGATAAAGGTCTGCCTATTGTCAGCTTTTTTCATTACATGGAGGTGCCAGGGCTGAAAGGGTGCTGTGGATTTATAGTATTTGAATGCCCACAAATTTCTAAACACATAAAGGAATTTCACAAGAGCCTTGTATGGAGAACTCATGAGAAACCTCAAGCAACAAGTCTGGATTCTCTTAGACAGAATAAAGAAGCACTTGAACTCATGCCAAAAGCCTTTGAAAAAATTGTAGGTGTTTTTTCTATCCCTGGCCATCCTATACATTTGTTTATTTAAATCAGTCTAATGCAAGATTCACAGACATGTGGTATGTCTCTGATATGACTAAGCCAGGGGCAATTGACTTAGCAGAAATCCCTAGGAATGCATCTGAAGCCCCCCCACAGGCAGTAAGCCCTCTGATGGCATCTCCAAGCTGCTCTCTGGGAAGGCTTCTGGCCCAGAACACTCCAGTGATGACCGAAAGGGCTATGTGGCTGAAAATTTCCCAAGGCTCACAGCACAGTTCAAACCCTGAAAAGTCAGTCATGCTTCACAAAGCTTTAAAAAAATTACAGCTTTTTTTGTGTTGGTGCTTTATTATAAAGTGTAAAGTTAACCAATGGCACTCCTCTCAATCATGAGCTAATGCATGGTCTGCTGTGCTGAAAGTCAGTAGGATTATTTTGACCATCAGGCTACGAACCAACAAGCATGTACAGTGATCCAGGTCCCATATGACTAACAGGGGCTAGATATTGTTACACCTTTTCTCCTACAAACCACTGCATAATATTTGTTCTTGGAGTAGCTGTACCTCACAAAGTGGAGTATATCTGGTTCCAAGAAGTGTTACTGCATCCCTGAGCATCACCAGTTAGAGAACTAGTCAGCAAGTGAATCGGAGCCAACTCAGTAGTTAAACTGCTTAACCAGCTTTACTGGCTGGCCCTTATTCTTTCCTCATACCAGTGCAAATCAATTGAATGAGATTGTTCTCTTGGATACAGTTGTAAAAACTGGAATAATCTGGCTTGTTCTTCTCAGGGGATACTCTGAGGTAGATTCTAGCTTGCACAGCACACCTCCACAAGCCAGAAGTCCTCCACTGTGCACAAGGACTTTATTTCCTCTCCCTCTGCCAAAAGAGGGGTGGGAATCGTACTATTTCCTAGTAGAGCACACTGGAGTAAATCTGAAGTTGTGTATGGACTGAGTTACAGTCTCTGAGAAAGCTAAAGGATGTGCTAAATAAAAAAAACACCTGCTTGCTGTTTGTCATATTAAGGTGGCATGTATCAAAGAGCATAATTAAAAACCAATTTAAACAGCATTGATAAACCATGCTTCACTGTTTCCAATATTAAAGAACCTCACAAGAAACTCACTTATGTCTTCAGTGTCACCCATTATGAGGTATTTACAAATGTCTCTCTTCCTGTGATTTATCTCCTTAAAAAAAATGTTCCAGGTTGTTTGTTAGCATAGTTTACCATTGGTGACCTAACACCTGACTATCCCAGGTAACGCTGTCTGAGAAGCTAAGTCATGCCACCCTTAAGAAACAGCCTTGAATGTCCTTTGACCTTTGCCACACAAATAGTTAGGAACTGGGGATCATTCTTCCCCTTTAGGAGCATTGCTTTTGAAAGAGTAATCAAGAGGGAAACTAAGCAGCAGCTGGCTCCTCTCCCTCCTGCAAAGGTGGAGATGCTGCTCCTCGCAGCACTACAAGAGCAGCACAATGCTCCAGCTGCTGCAGAGAGAAGCCAGGCAGCTTCTACAGCAGGCAGAAGGGTGGTACCACTCTCCTGCCTCATGGTCGGACCGGAGCCAGCAGAGCCTTCGACAGGAGGTCAGTGTTGGCAGCTCTCTATCTTATGTTCACTTGGGTAGGTTTCAGGCAGCCAGGGAGATCACTGACAGCAGAACCCATGGGACCTAAAGACTCAAAAGCCTTCTTTTCATGCATCCTTAGAAAGCACTGGCAGCCTCCCTCCATCCTTTGTCACTGCTGCCAGGTTCACTGCTGGCTGACAGACTTACACCCTATTAAAACAAGATTACAGCAGCAAAAGCTTACTCGCAACCACCATGCAAGCTGTTTAGAGTCCTGCAGTGACGCTGGATCATCACCCTCAGGCACCTCACTCAGGTTCTTTAATGTTCTTCACTCTACACTGACACTGCTTCAAAAACCTCTCTGAACTGCCCTTTTCAGCTTCTCATCCTGCCAGCATAGCCATGAGGAGCCCCAAAACGCACACTCTCATGCCTCAGTAAGGCCCAAGGTTTATTCTTGTTTCAGAGTGTGATTTTAACCCAGCACACACATTACAAATGCATGCAGATACAAATGAGACAGGTTATCATTCTGCTTTCTTGACAAGATCCGTCTTTTAAAGTCTATCCTGGTAATAAGCCGAAACAGCTACTGCTGGAAAGCACTTTGAGAGAAATAGCATCAGCAGCACAATGTAAATTATTAACGAAACCGTTCTTTTAGATTGCATTATGCAGAGAGGAATAAATCATCAGACAAGCGTTAAATATTTCATGAAAGTTATAATAAAGTTGGAGAATCAACTGTCCTTCTATATCATTTCAGAGCATGGAATAGTCATCAGTACATTTAAGAACTGCCTCTTATCCCCTTTGCAGCACTGAAAGAGATGAATTCTCTTGAATTCTACAGAAACTAAGCTTTCTACATCCACTAAGATTTCTAGAAGGCTGATTATCAGAATTTGCTAGGGGGGGAACAACAAAAAAAGAAAAACAGACCACACAGGCCTTTTTACGGCCTCTCAAATTGAGTAGCCAGAAATTGAGGCATACAAAATTGTTAGTCGTTTCTGAAAACACCGACTCACTGAGTAATGAGCGGTTGTGTTGCTGAATGACTATTGAAACAGAAGATATTATTCACCTCCCTAAGCGATACTTATTAGCAATAAATCTATCCTCAAGAGAAAGAAACAAGGCAAAAACCCAACCCAACTCCCTATTTATAGTGTTGCCAAATGAACACCTAATGTCGTATCATCAGAATTAATAAGTAGAAAACCATGGAGCTCATCCAGCCACACAACTTACTCTCCAAATCATTTAACATTAGTTTTTCAGGAACAATGGATGTTGTGTCTTGCAATTTTTGCTAATGATACATTTTTCTCTTAACAGGCTGCTAAATTCTTAGCATTACCACTGACTTTCCAAAACAGAAAACAGTTTTTGCAACACAGACCTCACCCGGAACTGAAAAAGTATAAATATTTTCCTATTTATCTGATTTATATTTACATTTCTCCATTTTAAAATAGATATTTTTCAGGTTTCCCTTTGTCACTTGTGCTCATTACCAACAGTAAATCTGCTCAAGTTTCAGCATTTTCTGCCAAGGTTTTCCCTCCTCATCAATCTTTAGCTGCTGTTTTTCATCCTACACTGAAATCCCAGGTCTTCCTCCTGCGCGATAAAACTAAAGCAGTGCAGTAGAAGGAGAAAAAGCTAAAGGAGGATTAGTGCATCAAGGTTGCCTGCTTTGCAGTAGTAGGTGTAGTAATCCCAAAGTAACTACTAACCTGAATTAAAATCATTATGTGCAAAGGACCTGGACACCTTCAATTTCTAATATCCAGCCTACACTGAAGAAAGTCAGTGCAAAAAGAGTTAGAGCTCTGTAAACACAAGCACTTCTTTGCTGGCAGAGTGTCTACACAAAAGCAAGATATGACCAGAATGTGATATTTCTAAGCTTCTGACAGTGTTTTAACTTATGACACGCTAAAGCTATTAATAAGGTATTTTTACATCACTACCAGATCAAGATAAAGTGAGTTGTGAAAGTTCTCATGTGAGTAGACATGATTTTTAAAAGGCAAGAGAAAAATTCAAGTTTGCCTTCAGAGTAAAAGCTTCACTTTCACTTGTTTCTAGAGCATTTTTGATGGTAGAGCTTGTGAAACTGTGCAATATGCAGAATAAAAAACTCTACAAAGATAAGACATATGAAGTAGTGATTACTGTGGAAAATTATTTTAAAACACATGGGCTTTACGCATGCCTGCATGTAACAACCATATAGATTCACGGTCTAAATCCTAATACCCAGACAAAGCCTGAATGACACAACTCTTTCCTAAAAGCCTGGGCAGGGGACATTTCACAGTTTCTCAAAAACTTCAGCAGTTGTGTGGAATCGGAGCACTTCAGAAGAGGCATCAAAATGCAGGCACTGGAGCAGTTGCACCTCCAATAGGCAGCAGGAGCAGTTTCACAGCTGGAGCGGGGAGATACTGGGTTCTGAGCCACGTGTGGGAAAGGCATTTCACTGCATCTTGTTTCCTATTTTGCCTCGGATTCATCAATTTCCAAAGCAAGATGCTGATACCAAGAGCAGGTTTAACACAGTTTTGAACAGTAATGCTATGATAAATAGGCAGAACTTTTATATGCATAAAAGTGCTTGGTTGCTTCTCCCTTTTTTCCTAACGAGACCAGCTCTATTCCTTTCTACCATGCAGTCCTGCCCCCAACTCTTAGACAGCTTTTGCAAGGCTATGAACACCAAAATATTACATCTGTAGTTCATCACAAAGCCTGGCTGTACCAGTTGTACTGGGAGGGAATAGGTGTGGTTATTTACCTCTTCCCAGTTTACACACGAACAGGTAGCCAGGCATTGCCCAGTCCAGAATATACAACATAATTTACCTGAGCTAACAGGCTATAGCTGGTGCCCTACATGTTCTGTAATTGGGCCAGATGCATTCAAACAAAATGCATTTTGGTCTCTAGTGCTGCTGTTTTAATCAGACTTGTTACTCTCACTTCTCCTAAAACAAATTAGTCAAAGTCCCATTATTTTATCCAGTATCTAGTCACTCTTTGCTATGCAATAATCAAAATATATCAAATCAATACTTATGAAAATTTAGTTTTATTTATTTAGCCTATAAGAGGCTCATCAAGCTGCCCTATATCAAATTCAGTGGCCTGATTAACAAATTAATCATCTTTGCGCAACATCCAGCATCACACAACACTATTATCCTGCTTTCTCTTTGTGAGCAAAACAGATATCCACGTGATCACATAATGAAACACCAGTGAGATACAAAGCACTGAGCATATTATTTTATATTATTCTGCAGAGAGCATGTGTGTTCAGTTGTCTTCCAACCAATGAAGCAGGGTTGTTGTATCTGACTTGTGTTGTCCTATAACATTGCATAATTTTAACAGCAAACCTGAGACTAAAATTGGCAAGCAAGGAACTGGACCATTTCCCAGAAAGGTCTCTGAAGGCAATCTATCCTTCTTAGCAACTAGTTAGCAACCAAGAGATGATTACTGTGGGTTAAAAATTTAAATAATAAAACAAAAAGTCTAATCATAAACACTGTTGCCAGCACTTCACTGTCACAGTGCCCACTGGAATAAAATAAAAACCAAAAAGCTCTAAAATTATTTTCATTTTGTCACAAAGTTAAAGGGATAGAAAGAGGTTTAGAGACACATGACAAAGATCAAAGAAATCCAGACTACTGAAAATCTTTAAGGAACCTGAAAGAAAATAAAATCAGTATTTTTTTGTAGCTTTAATAGCTTGGCTAAGTTTAAGCTAGTCAAATATCCTGGTACTGCACTTTGAATTTGCAGTCACTCTGTGATAACTCACTCATTTAGAAGAGCTGGAGCAAATTCAGATCTGGTTCAAGCAAGAATAGTTCTCCTAAAGACAAGACATCCTTGTTCATCTGTACCAAGAACAAATGCAGGCTGTAGGCCACACAAAAGCCAGAAAAGACGAGTTAGTGATTACATTCTGAACCTTAACATCTTACACGATACTCAAGTTTTCTAGGCAATTGGCAGTGCGGTCATTGGGAAAAATTAGTTGAGCCATATAATCTGGTACAGAAGACCAAAGGAGACCCTGCAGGAATAAAATGCATTTATGCAGATCATATAACACCTATACTACCTCTATTATTCCACTCCATATGCTGGAGCAGCAAAGGCCAGGACAGCAATCCAGAAACCCTGACCCTGGGTTCAAATGGGATAAATGCTTGAGACTTCTAGGGAGAGTCAATATTAGTCTGCCTGAGACAAGGAAAATTCCAATGAATTTTCAAACAATGGTATCAAAATTCAAGAGGTACCTATCCAAATAGTCTTAAGACTAAAGAATTTGGCAGGTTCCTTCTGAATTTTTTTTTCCCCTCTCTTGCATGCCAACATCCCATGACAGCTCCAGAGGTTTTCTTTGGAGTTTCCCTTCGCTGTTTGTTCTTCCTATGTGAAAAATAGTCATTAATATAACCATCTTTCACAAATTAAGGAGGCTACATGGTCAAACCCACAGAGCTCGGGGAGCTCCAGATTTAAGGTTAGCCTAACTTTCACTATGCCCTTACACATCCATGTGTTTTCACACAGTTCACAATGTACAGTGACCACAAACTGATAGATGCAATATATTTTAGCATTTTATGCAAATCTGTATGCTTCCAAGGAACTTTACCACACATTTATTCAGTTCTAGTAGGAGGTGGAATAACAGTCACTATAAACCTGAAATTTCCCTTTTGGTCTTTCAATGTATTGTTAATTTAACTATTTCCTTTCAGATTAATCTTAAAAGAGATGCTGTAATAATTATTAGTTTAGGTTATTACATACACAATCTGACATATCAGCTTGCATGCCTTTGGGTATTAAATACCATAATTAAAAAAGGTATAGTTACTTTTAGCATCATTATTTCTGTTTATATTTCCACTTAAAACAGAAGTCAGGCTTCTGGTGTGACACCATTTCTTCTAGACTCACTGTGATATGAGCTAGTGTTCATTAACATTTCTAAACTGCCAGGTAGGATATCAATAGCTACATATTTCATTCGGCTTCCAAAAATCTTAGAGAAATTCTACATCAGCTGTTTAAGCTGTTTAAAATTACAAAACCTGCTGTCACCATTAGGAACATGTAGGACACATGAGTTTTAGTCAGCTGATAGACTGTACTACCTAAGTTCCATACAAGGTAGCTTGATAACCAAGAAGCATTACAAAGGCAAGATATTTTTTCAGAAAGATTAATCCATTTCTCAAGGTCAACAGGCATTAAGTGAAGAGTTATGGAATGCACTTTAAAAATAAATAAATAAAATAATAATAAATAAAAATAAATAAAACAAAATTGCCCACCTTCCAGCTTGAAGCTCTCTCCACAGTTGACAGTTACAAGCCAAAAGTCTTCAAATTCTAAGTCAAACCCAGAAAGTTAACCACCCTAAATTCTTTTAAGGGTTTTTCCTGCAGACAGCATATGTCAAACATTGTTCCAAGCCAGTGCAGATTTGTGATCACTCTTGATTCTTTGAAACTAAAGCACCAAAAATCCTATGTCCTCCAGCACCAGGGAAATGCCATTTGTACAGAAACATATGAAGAAATGTATTTGCATAGGTAGGCCAACTATTTTTCTCATATCAAATAATTAAATTCCCAATTTTTTTTGCACCAAACATGTTAGCTATACTATTTTTTCCAGAATAAATCTGGAAAGTTTATTTTCTTGTTTCTTACCCAATTTTCAAAGCTCTGTTGGTACCTCCGCATTTTTCCCATATCAGCTCATGCATTCGCAAAGGCTTCTGCATTTGTCATCATCTCTGTTTAATAAATATGCTGTTTACTTGACTTTTCAGGTCATTAATGAAGACGTTAAGGAAAATGCACTTAACACTTATCTCCAGAGCACTATTGGACATCTCTCCACAATGCATTGCTTTTCCATTTATCACTTTATAAAGACCCTTTCTCTGTAAAAATCAAATGGAAATTGGGTCCTTAGTGAAATCCCAGAAATTCGTTCACAATGAATCAGCCTGACTACAACCTGTTTCACTTGAGCCACCATAATTCATCTGTAATAAGAATACAGTAGGGACTAAATTAAGTGTTGCATCAACTGTGCTTGATGGAATTTATTCCAGATTACTTCAGGAACTGGCCAGGGCAATCTGAGAGCTGCTCAAGGCTACTTGTATGAATCTACAGAAGTTGACTAAGATTTCTGAAGTTTAAAGTTTTGAGACCTGTAGGTAGGAAAGGGAGGGAAGCCCCAATATCATTTATTCATCTGTAAAATACACTGTAATGAATAACAACACAAGCTTTTTACTTCTATCACAGCTGCTTACAAAGTTCAGCATGGATTTGCCAAAAGCATTTAATTTTCTTCTAGAGTATGAAAATAATGAGAATATAACAGTGAGCAAGCATGTAAGTGATATTGCAATGGTTTTTCTTGCACATAAAACAACTGGTATGAAAACACAAGCTGATCAGGATAAAGATACATAAGTAAAATCTAAGCTGAGGTACTACCAGATTCAGAGCATTGTACATTAAGAAACTTGTAGCCTGATAACAAGTGAATCCATAAGACAGCTGGAAAAACGTTCAGAAATCTAGAAAAATCTAGAAAAATCTCTTATTCAATGCTTATTTCATATGGTGCTGATATATTACTATACTGCCTTGTCAATTAAAAAGGTGGAGACTGATGAATTACAGAGGCACTTGACAGCTAGGAAAGAACAGGTGATTGTAACACCTACATATTGACTTCAGTGATTTGTGTGTCACACATACACAACCAGTCTTACTGAAAACAATCTGACATATTGCAAAGAAAGGAATTCTAGACATTGCTACCAGATATCTTGCTATAAAATTCTGGAACTTCTAATTAATAGCAAACATTTGCCAAGTTTCAGAAAGCTAAATAACCAGAGTCTCATTTTAATCACACCTCTTAAAAATTGATCCATCATGTACTGACCTGGCTCCAAATGTTCTTCTCCACATACTAATTAAACTAAGTTGAGATCTTATGGTGAGTAAGGCACTGGAAAAACACTGCAAATTGCTAATCTCTCAATCCCGACAAAAAAAAATCTGAAAATTATCTTAATTGACTGCTGCCTCAAAGCTACACTAGTATTTAAAATGATAGCACAAATGTTATTCCAATAACAGTTTTTACCAGGAAGCACATGCCACTGGCATCATCCCAGACAGTTTGACGTAATCACAGTTTTGAGCCATGGAGAGAAGAAGTAGAGAACCTGGCACCTCAGGGCAAAACAGTCTTTCACATCTATTCCCCATCCCAAGTCAAATAGCAGCACAAATTAAGCTTCACACATCCCCCTTTTCTCCCCAGTATTACACAAATTGCACACAGAGAGACCCACAGCAACAGCTGAAGGATAATCATGCCAAGTTTACAAAAAAACCTATTTTGTGCTACAAGCAGTTAAACTATTTAAGCCTGCAGCCGATCCATGAGGAGTGGCACTCAGCTACACAGCTTCCACAAACCCAGCGTGCCTCTAGCAGTAAAAGGATCCCAGAACACCTACAGAAGGCTTACGCTCGAGAGATGACAACGCATGCGATTGCACTCGCACCCAGCTCAGTCTGCTGGCTGGTGGTCAAGGACAAGCAACCTGTCAACTGGCCTTCCAAGCAGTTTCTAATTAGCTATTGCCCAGACTCTAGAGGGACTTTATGCTTTCCACTGCACAGTGGAGAGGCGGCAGCAAAGAGAGGAGGGAAGGATGAAGCTTCCCATCTCCCTTGCTGAGCCAAGCCTAGCAAATACCCTGGATCCCTTTCAGCAGCTGTGCAAGAGCAAGCATGCCCAAAGGCTTTGTTCAGACATCTCTGTCACAGAACTGAGCTGTTTACTACTTTTGATACAAAATGAATTAACTTTAGCACACCACTCTGACAGGACACTTGCCAGAAAACTATTAGGTTCAACAGCATGCAAGTGGTGCTACAGCTTTCAACTATTACCCAAGGTTTGAAGTGGTATACTTTTCCATCTCCCTGTTAAAGAAAGGAAACAAGACCCATTTCAGCCACTCCCTCCACTCATCTTTTTACCACCTGTGCTGATTTAAAACCAAGACAAGCAAAGCTCTTCACCAGTAGAAAGAGCTCTCTACCAGCCTCAAGGAACACTGCAACATCTAGAAGACCACAAAGGAGACATATCGCAATGACAAGCCTTTGCCCTGAGAAATCCATTTCTCACGGCCGTAGCAACTCAACTGTAAGTTTAATCTCCCACACGCAGAAGGCAGGTTTCACAGGTACCACTCCAATTCAGTGGAAATACAAATACTTATTAGTCTCCTTCCTCTGCACGTAAAGATAAAATAGTAGGATTTTCCAAGACTGTAAATGGATTTATTTGGGATCTTTATCCTCCTAAATTGCAGAAACAGAAATAAAAAGAACCACCAGGATAATTCCCATGGGGCAGCTTCTTATCCATCACATCAGGTTAAACTGAGTTTTGCAACATGGTCAGCTCTGCCATAGTGTAAGGGTACACGATGAGTTCAGGGGTTTTTGTCACTACATAAGATAGCCTTAAGCAGCACAACAGACTCAGCAGTGGTAAAATATGGTTAAAATGTTCTTCCCTTGCTCAGGGAAACTCTACCAGTAGAAATCAGCTCAAAGAAAACAAGAAAGGAACTGTAGGGTTAGAGCTGACATTTTTCTGATGGTCTGTCAGATAAAGCCAAGGAGACAATGAAGAGTGAGGTGGGAGGATTTGGTATAACATGCCTTTGACCAGTACTGACTTTTTTTGAGAAACAGTTATATATTCAACCTATTTGTACTTCAGAAAAGCATTTGATGTAGTGCCACATGAGATCAGCTACAACTTGGAAGAGAGGAATTTGTGTGGTGGAGCAGGGACTGACTGAAAGGAGTTGTGCTCAAAAGCAGAAGTGAAGGGCTGGAAGCGGTTTAGCAAAGGACTTTTCTCAGGCTCAATTTTGGGACAGATATTGCTCACTATGTTCACCAACAACCTTACAGAAGCACTCTTGCCATGACCCACATATCTTTTTTTTCCTCAAGCAAATGCTTGGATAAAAAAAAGAAAATCTTTCCTGTGTGCCCCAAAACCCAGCAAAATTTCCCTTCAGAAAACCTAAAGAGAGCAATACTAAATACAATGTGTTCCCATCACTATCTAGAAATCTATCACTTGTTCCAATTATTTTTGAAAGCAAACTCTTTACAGAGAAGTTAGAAATAACATGGTTAAAGTGTTTATATAGTACAGGAGGAAATCGCAACAAACTGACCTACCCAAGGTCTTCAAGACTAAAGCTAACTAAACATTAAGTTACATTAAAACTGAAAGCATTTAGAATTAAAATTGAAAAGCTGCTTTAGATCTTAAAATTTCAAAACATTTTCACAAGTTAAAAAAGTGTTTGTGATAACTTGTAAATGAGCTGCAAGTCCCAATGTAATTGAAAAACTCCTGCTTGAAATGCCTGAAAGCTAAGATTTAGGATAAAAACATTAACAGAACTTTAAGGTAACTGAACAATCCTAGTCACTACTATGATAAACAAATGCATACAACTAGCATGTGTCATTTCACAGGAAACGGCTTTCAAATAAATATATTTTGTTTTCAAGCTTAGAGGCAAATAGGAAAACAGATAAAAATGCAGATGGTGTTGTATCAGATATCAAGGACGCCAAAACACACTGCTAAAAGCTATGAAAAAAGCAAAGCCAGAGTATCTCAAACTGTTCTGCAGCATAAGCTCTGCAGAGACAAAAATTCAGACTAAATTCAGTTGATTTATTTTTCTTATACATAGAATGAACAAAGGAAAAGCAAACTGTTAATCCCCCCGTATATTCTTATTTTCCCTTACTGTTCCAAACAGTACATGTCAACCTTACAGGTAAGCCTGAATCATTAATTCATGACCAGAAAAATGATTGCAAAGAACTGTTACACCATTTTTACTAGTAAAATAATTTATTATGAAAGACATGAAGAGTAGGACTAATGGGTGAGGAAGAAGTTGTTCAAGTCAAGGCTTTGCCTGCTCTCCCGATACTATTTTAAAGAATAAGTTTCAACTCAAGATGTACTGACAAATTGTGTGTTAAAGACAATTATCTCTTTTTCATCCTCTGTATTTACTTATAACTTTTAAGCTGACTTGACCTTTTCCTTTTCCCACAGAATAAATGAAACACATTTTTCCTATCACTTAGCAAAATAGTTAAGTAATCAGAAACTCAGCAGTATGTATTTTCTGGCAGATGGGGCTGTTGACACAAGGAGCTAAGTTATCATAAGTGCATGGACAGAGCATTACGGGACAAGTTCTCACATCTCTTCTCAGACCCAGGATTTATAAGGCATATCTCCTGGCTGGCACACTCCGCTTAAGACCACAGGGTTCCAGAATAATTGATCCATGCACTGGTATAGTGACATTACAGCTTTGATGCAGATCCTGATCAGATAAGGAGGTGCAGTTGCTTTTTTGGTGAGCAAGTTGGAGTATATACTTCTTTTACTCCAGGAGTTGAAAATACAGACTCAGTAAAGTTCAAGTGATGCACACAGACAATATCTAATCCAGGAGACCTGGTACATATTACAGACTTGCCCCATTAAAATTTTTGATAGTTGAATTAGCAGAGCAAGTTAACAACATAAGTTTCATTATGTAGCTCTGCTGTTTTGATCCTTAGTAGGTATCCTTAATCCAGACTTAATATATCTGGGACGATATCCCACAGAATTTACAATGATCTTAGCCAAGCTGAATCTTACCCAAAAAAGCTGTGACAGCACTTTTCTCCATCAAACATGCTTTTTCTTCTCTATCCCAGTTAGGCTTTGAGGAAGCCACAACAGAATTATCAATCAGTGCTAGAAACCTCAAAATTCTTCTCCCAAACCTACATCTCCTACCCACTCCCCCACTCAGTATCTCAGCTGCCCAGTTGTATAGATTTGCTTGCTAGGAAGTGTTCTGTAAAAGGTTTAGTTTTACTTGTTTCACAACAGAACAAAATCAGATCTTAAACCTGTCTGATTTGTCAAAAAATGCTGTTTCAGAGCATCTGCTAGTTTTGAGTCCTGCCATAGTGCACATATGATAACCAGCTACCACCATGCCCAGCACATTTAGGATCAGAGAAAAACCGAAATATTAGGAGCACAAAATAGATGAAAACTGTTCAAAGCTGATCAGTGGAGAATTCCCATTACCTTGGGAAGCCTGCTGTGCCAGGCTAGGAGAGCCATTTTTGCCATCCTGCCTCACAATTAGTCTGCAGGAAAAAATACCAGAGCAAAGTAAAAGTGCAAACCTTTGCACATCCATGTGCCAGCAATGTAAGGTCATGAGGTGCCCTAGCAACATGTACTCAGTGGGCTACAGCCAATTCCTCTGACTTGCTCCAACCTCCTCCACTTCAGACTGCAGTGCGGACCGGCAGGATAGCCCTGGGTTGTCTGACTTGAGCTACACCAAAAGATTTTGCTTTGAAAACACGATTTATCTTTCATTTTCAAGTTCAGGAATTTCCAGTGCAAAGAAGCTCTTAAAGTTTAGTGATATTCCAGATTATGCATCTCAAATATCCTTACATATAATGAACTATTCATTGTCTGTTAGTCAAAAATAAATTGACTGTATATTCCACTTCGAATAATTTAGTAGCTGTGTAATTTACATAATTTTAAATTATAGAACCAATAAAGTACTAATTACTGTACTTTTCTGTTATATTTGAATTTGCAATAAAAAGGTCTAAGGCTTTAATTAGTATGAAATCAAGTCATTCAACTCCTATTTTTGAACTTGGTATAATTACAATAACAAAATCAAACTACAAAGTACTTTCAATAGGTGGTTAGGATGCATTAAAGTAGATCTTAAAAAGCTTATGCTGATTTGATTGCAAATGAACTGAACTTTTTATTAATACAGACATATTAAGAATCCATGTATTATCTGGAGGGAGAAATACATTTTATGGTTTAATAGAAGTGTGAAACTTTTGGCTACAATATCTCAAGCAGTATGTTTTTGAAAGAAATTGATTTGGCCCAGCTCCAGGAAAAGATTTGCTGTCTGAAAGCCTGATTTTTCTTTAACTCCTGGATGCATAGCCTCAGAACAGAATCCAGAATTGATACAAGCAGTTAGTCTTTTTGTATGACATATCCTTGGCATCTCCTCTTACAGGCCTCACTTCCATGGTTAGGCACAGGTTAGCAAAGGATTTTCATAAAAATACTCCCTCTCACCCCTTATTTCCATATAAGTTTATGTATTTTTAAAAAAAGTATCAGTGAGTGCTCTGCACTAGCTTGTGCCTCAGTAGACCCACGAGAGAAGCTTCTCAGAAAGGGGAGTCTCTTGGTACACCTTACATGAGCAGAGAACGTCAGTGAATGACACACAGGGCAGCAACCCCAGAGAGAAAGGCTGCCATGATTTAGGCAAACAGTTCCCCACCCTGAACAGAGTTTTCCTAACACTGTCGTTGCTGGATTTGTACAAGTTTAAGACCATGCCTTTCACACTCCCAGTTCTGGCATTACCCAGATTTCCAGCCAGCTGATAACTTGGCTTACATTTGTCACTTCTGCCTTTCCACAACTATGTTGAAATTCTACTATATCTATGCATCGAAAACATACAGAACAGCCATGCCCCTCTCTGTAGATAAACACTGTCATATTTGCTTGGTAACCCTTGTTAGCCTGTGCAGCAACAGCCATAGCTGTTTTTCCTTAAAACGTTGAAACCATCCACTCCCCAAACACTTTTAAAAGCTCAGAGGGAAGGCAGAAAGGTTATTCACATAGCAACAATCTAACAGTTCAGTCGATTTTATTTATTTATTTTTAAGTAAGAAGGGTTTATTAGTGCTGCACTGACATGGGTATTTTTACTCTTTTGTAAGCCGCTTCTCAGCAGTAGCAATTAATGCTATTGCATATGCAGTCTGCTGTGAAGTACATTCTGAAATGGTTTCTAAAAACAGTCTAGCTAATTTTCCTAGCAAAATCTTGCAACAGCCCTGCAAAAACACCCAGACATAAAGCAATCTTGTTCAGACAGGTCTTAAATAACTGTCCCCTTACTCTGAAGTATTCCTTTCAGCCACATCGTTATGTTTGAGTTGCGCAGATGAACACAGATTGCAGTGCTGTTTACAGTTCCATAACTGTAATGATGTAATTCTAATTTAGAAAGAGATATTAATCTGTAAAGTTAATTGCTTTTCTTGTTAGCAAACCTTATCCTAGTCCAATGGCTAATTATCAAATAGTAGCACAGGCTAAAATAAAGCTCCATTGACAACTACAGACTCGTTTATCTAGTTAAAATGTAGTCAGGACTGATGAGTTTGTTTATTTTCCAAATTTCCTCCTGCTGCACAGAAAGTAACACAAAGGGTGCATGCCCTATGACTGCAAGCATGCCCAATGACCATGAACACTTGACTTCCTAAGAACTTTGCTCTCAATAGTAAAAGACCAAAACTACAAATATTATGAACCATGACAAGAGATTAAGAGAGAAACATCACTAGTATGCCTAGTCTGGGGTCTCATGCAATAGCAGAAAATTAGGTAAATATCCCAGCTATCCCAAGTGGTCTACTGTCATTAATAGGGCTACTCGTAGCAGTTTTAATGAGCTTAAGCAGAGCTTTAAGAGCTTAAGATACAAAATTAGGTCATATTCATATCATATTCAACATATTCATGTTCAAAACAGCAATACTCTGATTTGTCAGTTCATTTATTTGACTTTTTTTATGTCACATATAAAGTCCTTGTACATAGAAAAAGGAGAAAATGCATGAAGGTGACCCGAGCTGCATAGACTGACAGCTGGTAAGCTGATGTTCTGTTATGCAATGTAGGAAATTAAGAACTCAGCCTCATCTTTGGAGATTATGCCTCACAACAAATTTTATTGTGACTTTTCTGAGCAATCCTACTGCGCCCCTGAGGCTTGAGGAGATAAATTACAAATTACAAGGGCCTAAATATTATCTTAATGAGCAAACAAGTACAGACTGAACAGTATTGTGTCAGGCTGATAGCCACAAAATTAGCCTCCTAAAAATAAAAGCTCTTTTTTGCTCTGTGCTACACTTCATCTTTTCCTCTTCAAGAGATACAAAGAAAGTTTAATCATCCTAAAGACTGAAGAGGCTGAGAGCAAAGATTCTTGAGCCCTGAAGAGCCCTGCTTGGAGAAACATCACAGAGCTGACTAACCTCTTCAGAGCACAGCAGCATCTCTTCAATAATACGGTGCAATTAATAGTCACCGTTCTTAACCTCAGTAATCTGACAAAGGAAACTAACACCTTTTACCTTCATGGCTTCTTTTTTTCCATCTCTCCTAGTGCATTTGTGCTCCTTAATGCAAAATAATGCCAAGCTGAACAGCAACAGTTTGAGAGAGAAACAGAATGTGAAAAGAAATTGTCTTTGAAGTTACTGAAGAACCAAGGCCAAAAAAGTTCACTGAGGGAACAGGAGGAAAAAAAGAGAAAGAAATCTCCAAGGCAGATATCCATCTGTTGCCGATCATCTTCTTTATAAAGAAAATAATTCTTCTGGTAATTACGGACACTCTTGTTTCTTTACAAGTTGCAAACACACCACCCTAACTACCAAAGTATATATTTTCATTAGACTTCTCTGACAATTCTAAAGAGAATTTGCCACATAATGCACAGAACACATTTGCTTGAGAAAGAGAGAAGGTGGCAGCAACCAAGGGCATACACAATCCTTTTCCAAAGCAGCCTAGTCTTAGCGATGGATAGTACCACTGAGAACATCCTGTCTCCCAGCTATTTGGGTAGAGAAATGCAGAAGCGTGAATCACAACTTCCATGAAGTTTAAAGTGTCCTTTTGAGAGGAATACAGAAAATTTTATCTTCATTTTTTTCACAGCTGCACAGCAATTCTTTGCAAGCAGGTCTCTTCTCTGACCTACACTGATGTATTCAAGGGCATTCCAGGAAATTAACATTAGTCCATGGTCAATAGGCACAGAAGACACCCTCCCACAAAACCACAGCGAGCAAGAAAACTGTGACAGATAGCAGCAACCTGGGTCCCATTAAAATAAATGAGAATTTTTATTTAATTAGCTTGAGACACTGACTGTTTAGGTGGCATGAACACTATGGAGATATATAGTAATCACTTTCTCTTCCTCCCCCCCCCCCACCCCCCCTCTCCTATCTTCCTCCACAATATACAACAATCAAA
>Ga0181612_182482_pt1 | contig 26693 bp, 14 predicted proteins | sample HoacroProtozoa21_FD_119630 | JGI IMG/M metagenome (GOLD analysis project Ga0181612, IMG submission 119630) | Hoatzin crop microbial communities from Cojedes, Venezuel. Combined Assembly of Gp0051906, Gp0051904, Gp0051908
CCAGTTATGAGATACATTTTCCATTGAGTCTTTTGAGCCAGAACAACTGGAGAAAATCACTTTCTCCAAAAAAGATGATTTGGCTCTTCTGCATCAACTGGAGAAAATCACTTTCTCCAGTTGATGCAGAAGAGCCAAATCATCTTTTTTGGAGAAAGTGATTTTCTCCAGTTGTTCTGGCTCAAAAGACTCAATGGAAAATGTATCTCATAACTGGAGTGTCTAGAAGGTACATCCAGCATACACAGCTGAGCATCAGCACAGGGAATCAGAAAGAGCAGGTCCTGTACAGCAATCCTATTACTCAGTTAAGGTACTGGTGGACTGTTACACCTGGACCGGGCAAGCCAGATTTGCAGAGCTATCATTTATAATGTGAAATGCAAAAATAGCCTGCATCTTAAAGGAAACAGCAGGAGAAAATTCCTTTTTCTTCTCTTCCTATATGTCCGTATATAGCCTAAAACGGCACTGATTTTTCTGTCTCTATACTGAAGTGGATTTTATCTGCCTGTTGGTAAGATGTGAAAGTTCCTAAATGCTCAATGGCATAAAATAGCATGGAAAGAGTGTCTGTGAGAAGATGAAGCACGTGTTTTTAATGGCTCTATTTCCTGTGGTACTTGAAATTGTATTTGTTTCACTTGCAAAACTTCAACCGTGTGCTCTGTGCTGGCAGTGCTGCGTAACAAGTGCATCCATAGAAGTGAGTTGGTTTCATCTCTTGTCGAATTAACTCGGGTCATAGTTTCCTGAGCCCTTGGAGCTGTGTTTCTGTCTGCCCATCACCAAGCTTGCCTCAGGCATGAGCTTGCAGGAGTGTCAAGCCTACAGAGCTATTGGTTAGAGAAAAAAACAACTCGACGTCCAGCTCAAAGACAATGAAAGTTACGGAGCAGGAGAAAATTTGCAACTTGGCAAGGTATTTTTTTACAGCTGCTTCTCTGAGTGCAGCCTCACCTTGTTAGTTTAAAGGATCTTCGTCCTCCAGATCCTGCTGCTTTCATCATTTAGGAAGAGTAGAAAAACAGATTTTATAGAACACAATAATTTGAACAAAGAATCAACTGTAAAAAATGCAACCTTACAGGCGTGGGAATCTTTCGTTTAGTGTCCTGTGCAATGATACTGGGCTGACAGTTGTAATTGTTTATCGCTCTTTAACGTGATCGATACGGTAGCTAACCACAACTCTCTCTTTTAATGCCATTGATTGTAACAGCTCTGACTGACAGTCACTTCGTGTACATTACAGCTATAGCAACATATTAACAAGACTTCTGAATGGCTGAGGAGGTTTAGACTCCAAGGACGCTGTTCATCCCTGATTTACAGCCCTTACAGTATTCCTGAGGCTATCTGGGATGTAAATCGATGGAGAAGTTGGCCTAGGTGATGAGCTATTCCATTACAGAGAAACATTTCCATTTTGGTGTATTTACAGTATTAGGCATTTAGCTCCTCTGGTGTTACCTCTAAAGTGAAGTAGGGATGCAATATTGGGGTTGAAAATTAAAAACCCCCATTTGTTCTTTGAACACAATCACTTGCAAAGTTGTTATTTGCTTTTTTTTAAGTGATTGAGTCAGCACAAGTGCACAAACATTAGAAATGCAGTCCTGGCAACCTCCCTTTCATCTGCCGCCAGTTCACTGCACGTACCTTGCTTGTATACCCTGTGCTTTGCTTACTTGCACTTAGAGGATTATTGCCATGGGTGAGCTGTGAACCCTCCTGTCCAGACTGCCGTCCTTTGGCAGGAAGATCCTGAGACAGACCAGGGACAAGTTAAGTTTGATCTGAGCAATTTCAATCTGCAGCTGGGCAACATGCTCTCAATGGACCTGTCTAGTGGTAGGGCCTTGCAGACGGCTGCTTTTTATGGCAGTGCTCAGCCTGTGGTCCAAGCACCAGGGCAGGATGTTGATGGTTGAAGATGACCAAAGCTGCCTCATCTGCTCTGGTCTGGGAGCAGTTTCAGCCTTTGTTTCCCCAGGATCACAGAGCAGAGCTGTGTTCTTGCAGCTTTTAAGTTTATTGTGACTTGTTTTTTTTCTTTGATGATGAATATAAATAGCGGTGGTTAATTGCCTATCAAGATGAAGCTACCATTATGCTCTTTCTCAAGCCCTGACCATTAACCAAGCTGAATGAATTGATGGTAGTGCCTCAGTTGTTTATCAACAACTGTTAGGTTTCTCCTCAGCCTATGCATGATGTTTATCTGGATTAGTGTGGGGATCTGCTAAATAACCTATTAACACTTCGGGCTAATAAAAGACCACCTTGAAGCACTTTTAAGTTATGTTTGTGGGAGTCAGTCTAGAAAAACTTAACTATCAGAGTTTGGGGAAAAAAATGCTCTCGTCTCACCCAAAAAAAAAAAAAAAGTCTTGTGATGCCACTGGCTGACAGGCTGGTTGTGAAACAGGTTTGTGCATGCATGGCACTGCCGGGGCCTTGGTTCATACAGCCTACGTGCTCTTCCCACTGGTATGATGCCATTCTTTCCCATGTGCCGACATAGTTTTGAACAGGTCTGTGGGTTTGTCACCGCAAAAAGTTACCGTACGTCCCCTCCCTGAGTGCAGGGAGAGCAGGTCTTGCATGACATGCAGCTGTTAGAAGCTGTAGCAGGGGGAAGATGGCTTAGATTTTGTTGGTGCTTTTGCCACCAGTCTTGACTGACAATAGAAAAAATAAGGAAAAGTAGATTTGCCTGCACCATGGATACTGATGGATTCATGCTTTCTTTTTGCGGCATGCCTCTTCAAAGCTGGTCCGTGTTAAAGTTAGAGCCATGGTACTGAGTGGCCCAGAGCATGAAAAAGCAACTGTCCTACATAAAATAAGTTTTGTTTCTATTTTTCTTTTCATTGCTCTTCTTACCTCCTCAAATTGCTAATCATAGGCACAGAGAAGAAATCTGCCCTTGGCCAAATCTATAGACTCTCGCTGACTTGTAGTGAGAGAATATACAGTGGGACCTGAGGCTGGAGGTTTTGCCTTAGTTTTATTTTTCATTCTGCAAAAAAACAAAGCAAGGGAGTAGTTGGAGCTCAGAATTGGAAATTAAAGACCCCAAATAAATTATTTCTGTGCACCTACAACTTGAAAACAGGTTGTTTTCCTACTTCTTTGTGTTGGTGTCTCACATGCTGATTGCCTTATTAGCAAGCTGACACGATCTCCACTGCTGAATAACTGAGCGAATTAGGATAGTGCTATATGTGTGTTACTTGAAGGACATGCTTCAGTTGGGATTTCCTTCAGCATCTCATATCTGTGAAAACCTAATGAAACTGCTTGATATTTAGTGCTTGTGATGGTGCTTCTGACCTTTTGCGCTTCCTCTCCCTTCTTGGATAAGGCACCTGCATTTTGGACTGACTTGCCATACATGTAAATCACCATAAGTGGCGAAATGCCTTTTTCTTGATTTGACAGAGAGCACTAAGCTTTTGTTCCCTACACTACTGAGTATGAGTTGGCTAACTATACATACTGTGAGAGCTATTGTATCACGCTGTTAAAACCTAAGGAGCTTTTTATTGGACTTTCATGCTAAATAACTTTAAAGGTACCACCTGGTGTTTTTATATAAATTATAAATGTTTTAAAAATACATCAGAAAAAATACTTTAATAGCACGGTTTCCCGCTGCGGAGTCTCACGCTACGTAAACTTTCGATTACGGCTATTTATACCTTCCTCCACCAATGACAGTCTGTTTCATGGGATTCAATTATAGCTATTTATATTCAGCTTGAAGAAGAAATTTCTTCAGATATTTGTCCTCAGAGCATTCATTTTTATTTTGTAGGTTTGGGAGGAAACACCCACAAATATGATTTCTGCTGTAGTCCCCAACAGTGGTTAGTTGTGAAACTTGGCTTAGAGACCATCATGAAACAGAATCACCTGCAATTTCAGAGAGGAACATGGAATTGTCTGTGAGTTTGATCTTGCTCAGTTTTACTGGGAGCTGTGAAACTAGTAGCTCTGGTATTCGGATCTGCATGAATATCGGGAGTGCAGACCTGCAGCAGATCTGGAAGGTTGGGTTCTGCAGGTGATGCGTGGTTTTCCCACTGAAACAGAAATCCAGTGGCGGCTGCACCTGCTGAAGGCTCCTCCATAAATTAGTAAGCTGTAGTAACAGCACGGTCAGTCAGCTGTAACTGTCTACAGTCTTTGTGGTGAACACAAGGTAATGTAACTTCTCCTAAAAGCTATTTCCCTACGGTGTAAGAGAAGCTGCGTTAGCTTGCACTTGCTGCAGGCAAAGAGCATGTACCTAGATGGTTAGGGCACTGCTGCTATCCTGGTGCAGCTTGTTAAGCTGCAGTAACTTGACTGGAAGTCTAAAATGCAAGTCACAGGTGCTCCTCAATGATAAAAGAAATGTCTCGGGGTCATGGAGTGTTTCCTGTTTTGCTTTTATGTGGGGGATTTCCTTGTTATCCTTCTGCTAAGGATTGTTTCAGAACTGTCTCTGATAACTCCTAGGACGAGAGGAGCTGAAAACCTTCCTGCTGCAGGCAAAGGTGGTGAGCGAGCCCCTCGCCGCGTGCGGCTCTGCATGTGGATGAGGGCGAGCAGCATTGCTCCTCACCTCGCTGCAGGCATGAGGGAAGGTTTGACATGTACATTTCTGTACTGAGCTGCACTGCCCTGGGGTGAACGTTTGTGTTGACACTTCTGAAAATGGCAGCGGGAAAACCAGGTTGACAAAATGCACTTGGTGTCCTCGTGGGCGATATATAATAGGCTGTGCCGTTAAGGGTAGCACAAGGATGATGCTCTCCTGTGAGAGAGGCTACATAGGGCCAATGTTCAGTGTTCTCCCTCCTAAACAGGACTGAAGTACTGCCCACAGGGCAAAAGTTACGTTTCAACTTCATTATTTTATCTAGGCAATCTTTCTTCCTCTACTTTTCTGCTTTCCTTGTTAATGCTTACTTCAGGTAATCCATTGTGTCACTTCTGATAATCCATTGTGTCACTTCTGATGAACATAGGGCCTTTCCTACAAAAGTCATCTTGCATGCTGAGGTTGGGTATATTCAGTCAACTGCAGTTAGTAATGGAGCTTCAGCAAGGAAGGGGGATACTTTGATCCTATCCATCATTTCCACAGTGGTCCACAGCATCCAGGTGGAATTTGGCTGGTGGTGATGCCGGATCATTTCTGTACTGCTGAGGTTGGTGGGGAGGTCAGTGGTGACCAGTGATGAAACTGGAGGGCAAAGAAAGGCCTGCTCCCAAACATCTGCGTGTCACTGGCCTAGCTAATCTTGTGAATTCAACAACAGAGGAGACTTAGCAAGGTAGCTGGGCATTTGATTCCAAATAAGTGTTTTTCCTAGAATAGGTAGTTTTCTGTACGTAACTCTTGTGACCATCAGCTGTTCGTGGGCTTACAATACACTGCAGATCAAAGTATTATTTTTGATGGCCTCAAAATGGGTGCCTGGAGTGAGATAATCTCTGCAAATGATGCATTGTAACTGTTGACATGGGAAAACTGTTTTGCAATCTAGTACAGCAAAAATAAATTAAAAAGCAACCACAGAACTTGCAAATGTAACAATCCTGCAAATATTGTTTCTCTTTGCCTTGCTATTTATTCATACATTTGTAAATGCCAAAATGTCTTTTATCTGCCCTTTCTCAAGGGCAGTTCCCTAGTGTCGTAGTAATTGAAAATTAAGAATTTACAGTATCGTAATTAAATTCTACCCTTTGAACTCTTGTAGACTGTAGCTGCATATTAACAACATCCCACTCAGATCATGAGTGGCAAGAAGTATTTTGAACACCAACTGCTGCAAGATAACATAACAAGCTCTGACAGCTCCCTAATTACCCACTAGTTAAAAACTCTTTAATACTGTAGCAATTCTCTTCTTTGCACATAAGTCAAAAGGTATAACTAATTTGTCCTTTAATTGATATCTATATTGCTGTTGAAATAAAGGGCACATACTCCCCCAATATGCTTAAGTGTTAATTTGTCGCCTATGAACTGAATTTGGAAAATAATTGGAATGACTGTAAAATCTTTCATTGATTTTTTTATCACTTTCACCAGGAAGCTTTTACCTCCGATTTGATCATTAGTCACGTTAAGTGATTGGCAAGTCATGTAAACTGAGGCTAAGCAAAGCTGAAGTTCAAATGTTTCTGTACATGTAAAATATTCCCACTGAGCCATGTCCCAGTGCTTGTGGCTGAGTTGCAAAATAATAAATAAATAGGCCTAAAATTAAGGTTGCAGAGCTGCAATGTGGGCAGGCCGATCACCTGAACAACGGCAGAGGGAACAACATCCTGCCTGCAGTAGGACAGCCCATTTCTGTTCTACAAGTCCAGCGAGTTTATTCTGATGTCTTATTAGCAGTTCGCTCCCCGCACCAAGAAGCAGGTGACGACACTGCTGAGCTCAGCTACTCCAAACCCCACTGAAACTGGCCCCCTGCCTAACACCCTTTGCTGTCTTTCTGCTTTTCCTGTTTGTGGCTATAATTTAGGAAAAAAATGAGGTTTTGGTGGCTTGCCAGTTTGGAAGGAAGCGTGGGAAGGTGATCTGGAAGCTGCTGTAACTTGAATTTCAGCACAGACACAAGAAGTGAATTCTGGAGGTGGAAGAGGGTAAAAAAAAGGATGTCCTTCTCTTAGGAGTGTGGTTATTTCCAGAAGAGACAAGGACATGCAGAAGATGCAACCGGGACTGCTGTGCAGTCTCTCTGAAGGAGGCAGCTTGCGGAGATCAATACATGCGTCTGCCTGAAAAGCTGCTGGAGAGATGCACATCTCTCTCAGGGCTATTAATGAATATGCTGTGGGTTTCTGAACAACTTCTGGCTTTGTGTTCTTCAGCACTTTGTGATCGTGTCATGATTGAAGCCTTTCCTTAGGTTGCAGCCACAAGAGGTGGGAGACCACTAATGAGACTGGTTTTTTGGACATTCCTCATGCTGTGTAAATACCCCTCAGAGAAGGTACTATATGCAAAAGACAATAACTGCTGGTTTCACTTCTGCTTTTCTCTTTTGTTCAATACCTGGCATGAATTTAATAGAAATGTTGCTTTCAGTGCATGTAAATACAGTGTGATGTTTTGATGATGATGACTGAAATTACCTACATTATTTAGGTAGCTAAAGATGCAGGCAAGCGCTTCTGAGAGCATCAGTCCGTGCCTCGCTCCCACCAAGGCTCCAGCATGAGCAGAGGTTCAAATGAACTCACATGTCCTAGCTGTACCTTAGGTTGCCTCTGACTTCAAAGCTGCTCCATCCTTCTCTGCCTTTCACAATACAGAAAACAGAGTCAACTGTTTATAAGAATCTTGTCCCTGTAACAGTACTGTATCCTTTTCATGCATTCTTTTAATATATCACCACTGAATTAAAGCTGCTTGCATTCAGTTGGTGAAGGGCACAACGGATCTATGCTCTTACAGTGCGCATAGAGACTTGAGTTTTCTGAAGCACAAAGAAGGGCTCAAAATGTTTTTCAAAAGTTTTCTTTTCATGCCTCAGTTTCTCAAAATGGCAGGGCAGAACTTTATCGATCTAGCTAAGAAAAGCCTCCCTGTAGTGGAAAAATAACAGGTTACCCAGAACAAGGGTGTGGTGACCTGTATAGAAGTTATTCAAGAGAATCATTAGTTTGTAAGGAATTTCTGGGTCATGCTTTTAATTCTGTCCAAAACAGAGTCTGAGCTAACTGCAAGTCAGGACCGTAGCAATAAAGAAAAATGTGATTCATAAGAAGAACGCCTGATGAGACCAAATAAAATTAGCATTGTGGCTGTATGTAACATCTGTCATTAAAATATTTTTAACAACCTGCATTGCTAGTAAGGATTACCTTTGTATGCTTACTTTTCCACTGGAAAAACATAGAAAACATCAGCACAGTGTAACAGAAGAATGGCTGGCAGTTTTGGGGATTTTGGTAAACATTCACTCACGCTGAACAGCAAAAAGTCCCCAAAATTCATGAGTGATCCAAAATCTGAAATATAGATCCGGCCTAGATGACAATGTGGTGAGGAAGAGTGGATGCTCACTCAAGTAACAGACTTATATGCACATATTTGGGGATAAATGTTATCCAAAAGTGGCACTGAATGTAGTCATGCAGATTACTGGACAGTATGTTGTATGCGAAGTATGCATGGGGCCAGTCCACTGGTCTGGTTACAGAAAATCTAATGTAAATCATCTCCTTGTCTCCCAAAGAAGAAATCTTTCTATACAGACAACGGCAGAAAGTTTATCTTCACGTGGTTTTCCCACTCCTTCTGTGTTTGCTTTGGACCCTTTTGAAGTCCCATTCCTTCTGTGTGCCACTGTGGGGCATGTGAAACTCCTTGCGTGAAAGACAGGTTGTCCTGATGCCTGTGTGGGGTGATCAGCTGGGCATGGCCCATCAAAATCACTCTCACCCAGACAAAAGGAGTAGAACCAGATGGAGGGAGGGAAGTGAGGAGATACCGCTGGTTTAATGAAAATCCCCATTCTCTCTGCTTTTCTGGATACGACAACCTGGGTTTTTGTATCGACTGCTGAAATGTGCTGTTATTATGTAAAAGGGACCTCTAGACAGAAATCTATTTTTTGTTCCTCTTCTCCTTTGTATAAAGTGAGCTTTTTTGTAATGTTACTTTTAATAGCCTATAATCATGGTAATTATGTTTTGTTGAATCTTTCACAGTAGTCTAACATTTAGTAACATTGATCTCACTGTGCTGGGACTTGAAATCTTCCCTGCCATCAGATGCTAATACAGTTATATTATTGTGGCAATATGGGAGCTAAGCCTAAATACAGTTCTTACTTGTTACCGTTGTTACCTTTGGTAAATTACTTCTGGTTATTACGAGTAGCTGAAATCAGAAGGTCAGTGTTAAGCAAACCATGAAGAAGATATAAGCAATAGATAGGTTTAAATATCCACGCAAAGCACATAGTTGTTGGGATTTCTAATGCATTGGTCAGCATCCAGCAATCAACAGGGCTTGCTTTCAGCGTTGTGCTCATTGCAATGATTATTTCTTGTTGAAGATCCCCTCATGTGCCTTTTCAACAGAATGCACATGTGTCCAAAGCTAACTCAACCAGATAAATTCTCCTAAATGCTAATATTAATATAGTCCTGCCAGGTTATTTCTATAAATGCTGGACTATATAGCATCCTAGTATCATCAGATCAATATAAGGACGTAGCTCATCGAAAACAAGTTTAGAGAATTAATACTGTAGTTTCTGTATCATACTGTGGGAAAGGCAAATTCATGTCCCTGTCTCTCCCTGTCATCTACTCACTTGCTTTCCCACTTTATGACTGGTATTGCACTCTGTGCTGTGAACAATCACCATTAAACTAAATTGAGGCACTTCAAGACAACAGCAGAACTTACACCAACTGTTTATTTCTTGTTATGCTCTTCCAGCCTGGCCTGCTGTCATCATTCCAACACAAGATCCTCAGCTGGCAAAAATCAGCTGAGTAAATTTGTCAGTTAGGATGTACCCCATAATAAATGTGCTTTTATAAAATGTCTGTCAGGTCGTCAGGTGCTTGAGCTGGTTGTTTAGAAGTCACAGGTCCTGGACTGTCAGTGTGAGAGGCATGAACCACCTCAGATCATGTCTGCTACTCGTAGCTCAGTAAGTTACAGCATAGACCTTAATGTCTTTATGTTCACATCAAGCCAGAATAAGATTGATCAAATGACTGATATTTAACTAAAAGTATTGCTGCTACTCCTTTTTCTCTTCCTTGTACAACCTTTTCTCAGATGCTCATTAGCTAGGAAATGTAGTCACTACAGTCTCTGCCCTAAGGCGAATCCTGTGATATACCCCGCACACTTCACAGAGAGATAGTGCTTTAGCAGGAGAGCAAAGTGAGAGATAATACTGCTGCCTTAAATAGGATGACACAACAATGGCTCAGTACAGTATAATTTTGAGCTTTTGTCGGTTTTGTGTAACAGAACTGAAAGCCCTTTGAAGTCTTATATTTCTATATTTCCATGTAGAGCCAACAGGTCCGTGGTGCATCCGGGAGGGTTGGCCGGGGGCTCCTCTTCACCTTGCAGAGTAGAGCCAACTTGTACTCATAGCAGCACAAAAACTCACAGAGGTCTGACCTGACGTGTTGTGTAACTGTAAATTGTATTTAAACTACTGTAAAGGCAAATGGGTTTCAATGAGGGCAGGTTGCCATGGGTGGCATATGCCGTGTCACAAGTGTCTAAGAGTGAGAACTGGAGAGGAATGTCTCGTCACCTTTTGCAGCTTGTTCCAGGCATTGAGTGGCATCCTTTCACCAAGAGGTTCCCCTTCTTCCAGGATTTTTTGAACTTGTCATCCTTTCTGTCTCGAGGCACCAACACTCCTTCCTGTATGGTTTTGGTTTCAACTGAACGAGGAGAGGGAAAGCAAACTTCGTGTTCCCTGAAGCTACCAAAGGGAGCATGGTAATTTGTGACATGCTGGCAGCAAGATGATCTGTGCAGTAGAGCTTTAAGGAAACATAGCAGAGTGAGCACCAAGATGCAGTATAACTATGGTAGATTATTTTTTTTTAATCTTTTTTTTGTAAGGATCTCATTCAGATGGCCTTGTTACTGCTGCTTTCAGGAAGAGCCTAGCGGTGCCCTGGGAAATGCAACTTTTTCCCCTAGAACAACTTGGCTTAACACCAAATCTCTCAGTGCTCTGTTCGCCAATAGAGTCCTCATGCCTCCAGATTTTAAAAAAGAACAGTGATATGTGCAGCATCTGATTGCAGAGCTTTGTGCTGAAACAAACTTGTAATATAAGAAAAGTTGTTATTGATTTGCAGTGCTATTAGAGTTTCTTTGCCCTCGCATGAGTCTGCTTCAATGCCTCTGACAAGCAATTGGCTCTCAGGTCCTGAAGTAGGAACGAGCAAGACAAATCCAATAAAGGATTTAAGCGTCACTTGGCTTGGACAAAATTCAGGTTCCTGTGTCTGAAATTGCAACTCTGAAGGCTCATCCAGCTACCCACTTCTGAGGGTACCTAAATGCTTTGGTTTAACAGCACACCATGAGTGATTGGATAAAATGTGCCAGTGCTTCTGGAAGCAGGGTCCAGGACCCAGGGCTTCTACCTTTCCAGAGGTAGTTATCAGCCTTCGTGTTATGTCTACTACCCAGCAGCGTGAGGTTGCTCTGCCTGTCATTTAGTGACCAGGATGTTCAATAGAGGTGGGTGATGAGGACATCTGTGTGTCTGCTTTGCTGGTTGAATGCTTCAGCTACAAAACTTCTGTGCAGTAAAAAGGAAGCCTTCAGCATAATCAACTATATTTTAACAGCTCAAGGACTGATCAGAACCCATGTTTTGAAAGAAAGGCTGTGATTGCATATGTTCAGAGAGGGTCCTGGGTGGGACGTTACCGCAGAAATGAGATGGGAGTAGGTCATTTGGTGGGTGGTGGTGAAGTCCCGCATCTGACCCACATCTGCTGGTGGCTAGCTAGACATGAGTGCTGATTTCAGATGCTCTGTGTTCCAAGCGTGGGATGTTGCATAGTCATTTGGAGGCACTGTGTAAGTATAGCAGTTGTGGCACAAAGGTTCTTTGCTAGATCTGCTCAGAAAATTAAAATATTCTTCTTCCATTTTATCTGTCCAAGAAATTCGTCCTCATTTCATGTTTTCTAACTGTACTTTTAAAAATATCTGGAAAAATGTTAACTACATGTGTATCAGTGAAGGACAAATGCAAGTTGTAGCATCAGCCGCAATTATTTGCGTGTTTTACTTGAAATGCCATTTTTAGCCAGTTTTGCACATTTTACAAATGCCTTCCATGCCAAATCACCCATGGAACGTACAAATCATCTCAATTGTTAAATTCATTAACCTAACAAACTGTGGACTAAAAGCCACATTTAAAGCATGCGTCCTAAATAGTATTCTCATTATGTGGAATCAGATTAGTCCCTAATCAAATTTGACTTGGAGCTTGGAGCAAAAGGTAATGGAGTATGACCCCTGAAGTAAAACAAGGATAGGTGAAGTGAGTATCTAGCACCACGATACCTCCATTTTGTGCTGTGCCAACTAATTCCTTCCTTTCTGAGCATTTTCAGCATTTTGTAAACAGATTTGTACTTGTTTAGCTCCTTACCTCAGCTTCCCGTACACACACATGACATCTGCTGAGATATTTATAGATATTCTTCCCAGCAGCTTGATGTTTTTGCATATTCATGTCACTGATGTAACTTTAATAGCATGGACCAATAATAATTATCAAGTCTATTATTGTTGTGTCAACAGACCAAGCATTGATGGGACACCATGGTCTGAGGCACCATACAGACAGAACAGGAGAAAGTCTCTGCTTCAAAAAGTTTGCTGTGTAAATAGAAAAGGCAGGAGGGGGTAGAACATGCAAAGAGAAGGGGAAACAAAGCCTAAATAGAGACAAATATCACAGTCAATTACTTCCATCCCATAAAATTGTAGAGAGAGCGGGAGGGAGACTTGAGATAGACTCACCATGGTCATATCATGCAGTTGGATAATGGATTTTCTCCAGGGATTTCCAAGAAGGTCTTAAAGACGTTGCCTAAGGAAAATTTAGGAAAGCCTATTTTCCCCATGAGTAGTACTTTCCTAGCTTGAGTTAGCTGGTGTGAGCCCTTTTCCCCATTTGCTGAGCTGTTGGGACTCCAATGTGGGTTGCTCACCAGCAGCATCAGCCTGGTGTAAGGGAACACCATGAGAGTGGGAGAGGTGTGTTTTCCTTCACCTGCTCCAGACCAGGCTCAGTAAGCTGACTCTGGTGCATGATGGGGCCATACTTAGCTGCCCATTTTCCTTCCAGTTGAAACAAGAGTATCCAACGGGGCAAGAAATAACGTCCACCATGAAGTGGTGTGCACCAATACCAGGAGGTGTGATGATGCAGTCTTAGGTCCTCTAGTTAACTCTCTGGGATGTCCTATTGGTTTTGTGCAGGAATATTTAGTGTGTATTAAAAAAAATCAACATCTGCCCTATAGCTGTTATAAAATACCTACATACAAAAGACAGGTTTGTGTTAAGGTTTTCTATGGTTTTTGAAATCCTTCCTTTTTTGAAAAAAATGCGTTTTTTTCTTTTTCAAAGGATGCTTTCTTACGTCATCCTTTGAAACTGTCCCATTTCATGTACTGCCATCGGTAATTATTTTGTTTGCCAACTAACTATTGGCTAATTAAAGCTGTAGTTGTTCATGTGATAAATGAATACCATATTCCAAAGTTGATTTAGCTCTTCAGTTGTGTAACAGTAGTAAGGAGAAGGAATGGACTGCACCTCAAAGAGAAAAGCAATAGTTAATAAATCTTAAGAAAATCTTATTCTTGTGATATTCAGAAGTCCCAAAGAAGGACTGTTAGTTCTTTGGAAAGCCAGAGACAAATACTTTTAGAAGTATGGTCAAGGACATGAGGTGAGGTTACACAAAGCAATATACAAAGCAATTCAGCAAATAAGAGTGTGTGTGATGGTGCTGAGGTCATTGCAAGCCTGCTCATATGCTGTTACCAGGCTGATTTGTGATAGAGTTTTTGATACCTAATATTTGTTGCTGTCTGTTTGCAGTGTTTAATGCGGTACCAAGGTCCTGTGCATATTATCCTGCAGGATAATACACAGTTCCTTATTCTACCTACTCTCTGCAATTGACTTGACTGACAGTGTAAATGTCTGCTTATGAATTTGCAAGTGTTTATTCTTTTTCTCTTTTTTAGTTTTTGTTACTTCATGTAACGTTGATGACTTCAGTATACATACAGATGCTTCCAAAAACTCTGTGTGCTGGAGGCACCTGGCGTTATTTAATGAGATCCACAGTTGCAGTACCGGGTAATAGCTGCGTCGTGTGATTCTAAAAACAATCTCAGTGTGTTGTTTGGTGGGTTTGGGTGTGCCACAGCCATCAATAGTAACCTGGAGCAGACAGCAGTCTTTTCTAATGAAAGGGTAAGGACTGAGTTAGTGCAAATTACAATGATTTTTCATAACTTGCACCCAAAACTAAGATAAATTCTTTCCTTTTTTTCCCACAGACTCAAAAAAGTCGTCCTTTTGCTTTTCCTATTTGCAGGTCATTTCTTTTCTTCAATCTTCTAAAAAAAATTTGGAGGTTAAAAAAAGCTACCCAGACTAGATTCTTCACACAGATCCAGAAAATGAATGGGATAGCTGGCTCTCTTATGATTCTCCTTTTCAAGCTACAAAAGTTTTAGGTTTTTAACTTTTTTGGCCCTTTTAAGTAAATGGGAGTTTTGATTTTGACTTCAATAAGGTCTGTCTTTCTCCTTCTGGAAGAAATTGTGGTTATATAATTTGAACTATATCAAAACCTTTCTGCTTGCTAAAATCAAAGAACCTGTTCCTGCCAGTTTAGCAATTACCCAGAAGTAGTCTTTGTGGCGACTTCTGGAGCGCTATTTGGTGTCAGCATCTGGGTAAGAATTTGACTCCAATAAGTTTCTTCAAATTGAACAACAGAACACAACGTGAGTATGGAAAAGCAGTAGGGATAGAAAACAGTAAAAAAGCTGAGCGAGCATACCTCGGTAGCTACTCTGCAACTCGTAACACAGCTCCTGGGCAAAATCAAGATTGCACTTGGAATATCTGGTTCAGTTACCCTGTCTGCTAGAACAGTTGGTGGGTTTCATGCCCCAAAACCCTGTTTGGTTGGCCAAAGAAATATGGTCGTTCCCACCCAAGTCTTCACCCAGTACAAAAGATGCTGTTTAAATGCAATAGAATTTTGTGGGAATTCATTGTGAGCATTGCAAAGGTGGATGCACAGCTCCAAAAACCGTCATCGGGGCCTAGAGGATGGCAGAGCAGGAGGGCTAATGTGATTTCGTAACAAATACTTGGGCTTTGGCGCATGCGTGAGGCATAAAAACTGTCACTCCACGCTGACGCAGGGTAAGGAATATGCCATCAAATAAGAGCAGGTGCATTTTGAACACAGTTGGTCTATTGTGAAGGTCCCTTCTTTGGAAATCTTTTGATAAATAGAAGTACAGTAAGGAAAATCTTCTCTTCCCGTTGTTATCTCAGTCTGAGGTGTTAAGGGTCTTTTTTACTGTTTTCTTTAGATAACTGAACTGATGCTACCGTTAGATCTGGGCACTTCTTTACTGGACAACTAATGAATTAGTTGAAATATAGGAGCTAGCTGGGGAGAAAAGAATTTGGGTCAAATCCTATAAATAGCTCCTGATGAAAACTATAGGAACGAGAGAATTCAAAACCATTTCATGGGAAGCACCAGAATGTTTCATTTCAGTGCTTTAATGATCCAACTTCTTAGCTTTTTGCTTCAAATCGGCATCTTTTTCAGTTTAAAACAAGGATCTACATACTAAAAAAGAAAACAATCTTTTGTTCTGGAGGTAAATTAACCAAAAATCTCTGAATTCGCTGGGAAACAGAAGCAGCTTTTTTTTTTTTTCTCCCACCTTCTCCCTCTTCCAGCATTCTGAAAGCATTACATTTCCTTAGCAGACTGTTCGAGAGTGGACAGGCTTTCCTGGAGGCAAATCTGTCTGCCTGTGACTAGCAAGAGAATTTCTTCTACTGAAATATTTTGCATGTGTCTTCTGAGACACTCTGTTGCTGCAAAATATTTCTCAGAGCACTTTCTTTGGACGTGTACTCAATGACCAGTTATTCCATGTGTGGTTTTGTAAAAGCTTTGATTATTATGGCAAATGTAAGATTAAAATTCCTGTAACATTCTGTGAGCGGTGGAAACATCTCCATTGCCTGTGGACTGCAGGCTTAGGAGTCAACCAATGTGCATTTGCTAGCCACCAAAGTTCATAGGTTAGCACTGGTTAATCAGGGTTACTTCAGAACCTCTGCAATCCCAGTCTTTTCCAGCTAAGTTGGCTCCTGGCTGGAAAATACATCTCTAAAGGCTGCACTGACACTTTCAATGATGTCCAAATGCTATAAAAGTTTAGTGCCACACTATGGTATACTTATCTTTTTCAATAATTTTGAAAAATACTTCAGGACTGTGAAGAACAAGGAGTTGCAGAGGCAGAGAAGACAGAAATGGAATGATTTTGCTCAGGATACAGCTGTTGAAGTGGATGTCACTTCTATTGCTTTGTCTGCAATAGAGTGAGAAGCCAGGCAGTGCCTGTCCTCTATTCTGCTCTCTGTAACCTGTATGTGCTGTAACTGGAGAAAAAAACATCTAGGACCCCTCTTAAGGTCCGCTTCTTATGATGGCTGACAGCAAGAAGGGGTAGCAAGGTGGTGAAAAGGAAGGCTACATAACCAAAAAGTGGGCAGCTGGTGTTTTCCTAGTTACTCACAATATTTGCCTTTTAAATTTCCTATACAACCTGGGACTGAGTGTACTGGGGGATGCGATGCAGGGAAGCTGAAGTCACCTGGGGCCCAGCTTTGAGCTCACAGCCAGCCCTACCGGGCTCAGGCTCACACCCAGGGGGTCTGGCATAAAGATGAGTTGGCCCCAACACTTTAAGTGATGTCAATGATGCTCTCTCTGTTGCTCTTCTCTGGTGTAGCTGAACTCTAAAACACAGACCTAACCAGAGACGAGTGCTGTGGCTCTGCAGTGAGTCACCTGTGCGCTCACATGCCTTCACAGCACAGGATTCCTTTTAGTTCAGTCTTTCTGCTGTCCTACCATTTTTCTGTTTGGGAAGAGACAGCTCCGTAGCCAAAATCAAATTTCTGCCTGCTCTTTGCTGTTCTGCCATAATTATGTTTCTAGGCAGGAAAAGAGAGGAGATAAAATCTAGACTCTTGTGGCATGATGGGGGAAGGAAATGGAGAAAATGTTCATGAGAAAAAAAATATTATTTGTGCGGATTTGCTATAAGTTAGAGTAAAACATTTCCTAGATGTATGAATGTTATTATCTAGATCAAGAGTATTATATGGAAATATCATTTAAGTTTCATGCCCAAGTCTCAGTTTAACTTCCACTAAGTCAATAGAAAAGATTGCAATGTGTTGAATGGAAGCAAGATGTAGGTCTATAAAAGAGGTTTTCTTCTCACAGGGGACATTGCTTTGCTATTTGTACTCTTTGTTTCTTAGGAACATCTCTCAGAGGTACTCCCTCTTTCATTGCTCTCATCCGAGACATGTGATTAATGATCTCTTTTTAAGCTTTATCATTCAATTCAGCTCTCTAATCCAGTATACATGTGCATACTTCTGAAAGCCTAAGTTGTCACCACATTCATCCAGGCTGGTATATGTAGACTTGCAACTATCCTGGAATCTGACAAATCAAATCATTTTAATGAACCACAGCAAACAGTTCATGTTGAAACAGCTGTAAGCACAATATGCAAATCATGTTTACTGGTAGCTTATGCTCCAGAGAAATAATCTTTATATGACTGCTTTATTATTTACAGTAGTTCCAAAATTTAATTTTAGTCAACATTGACAGATGCCATCCATGTTAATACTTGGACTGCTATCTATGGAAAATGCTAAACGTGTGCAGAGATCTCATGTTTGTGAGTTGATAATGTGGTTGACAAATGGGTTTAACAATATCCACTCATTTCTGAGCAGCTGGCTAAAATTCACCTGAGGTCTGTGGTAACAGAGTGAAGAGGAAGGTCAGAGGAATATGAATGAAGAAGAAATAAAGGAATGACTCCAGAGAGCAGTGGGTATAATAAAAGCATGACAGAGGATGATTAATTATATTTTAGAGTCAGATAATTCCCGGAGAATATGCGTGCATATAAAACTTTCTAACCTTTCAAGTTGTAATTAAATGAGAGATACACTAATCTGACCAAGTAGAGACTACTCTGTTCCTAAAACAGCACTAATGCGTATATTAAAAATGTGTTATTTTAAATAAGCAATCCTACCTGGCATGAATAAATTCAGAGAAATTAAATGCAAAAGACAGAAGTGAGAGTAAAGGAGCTAAATTAAAAGAAAAATAAAGGAGATTTTGAGATGTGAATTTCAATGTGCAAGTTGCAAGGAGCAGAATTAGTAGGAACAGCTGTTGCTGGAAGGTAAAGGTGAAACCCTCCACAATTATTCTGTACTTTTTATCCTGTGTCTTTTGTTTTGAAGATGCCCATGTAAGTCTTTGCATATGCGCCATCAATGACTTTGGTGGCTCTTTAGAAGTGACATGGGTTTCTGTTCAGGTCGGCAGGCTGATTTAGACAAAAATCCTGAAAACACTTGAGAGTGTAAACTAGTTTATATGTATTCAGTGAAAGTAAGACTGGATCATAAAAAGTATGATTTCTCCTCTTCCATTGGTCATTGCAGTTCAAAAAGTATCTTAAACGATTTCTGGATCTTGACATTAGCAGAGCTGCTCCTTTAGCTGAAATCTTAGAGCCGGTTAAGAGGAGCTGTCCTGCATTGCGTGGGAATGGGCCTGCAGATTGCAATTATTTTCCATTTAACTCTGTTCCTTAATATCAGTTACTGAGGTGCTGGAATCTCAGGTACAAAACCACAGCGCTTTAATTCTTAATTAACTCAAAAAGAAGAGCTTAAGGACAATGAGCCGTGTCCTCCTATTTAGTGAACTTCACTATGGTCGGAGTCAATATGTTCATTTATAGTTAGTTCCTACAAGAGATATTACAACCCTCATTATCTTACCTTGCTTTTAATACAGGGGCGTTGTAAACCATGTGTGGCGTTGTTAAGTAGGGCTGTCTGGTTCCTGAAACACTCAGCTTGTTCCCAAGGGAAAGCTGATTTCAACTTTCATGCTCTCTACTGCACTTCATGCTGATTTTTGAAGGGGAAGACTATGAAATCGGGGTCATGTTCTTTTGAGATGGATATGCTGGTGATGGACTGGTCTTGGTCTGCCTTCATAAGAAACTGTTTATTGCCTTTCTCTCTCTGTTGGCTAAAAACACACAGGGAAAAGTGGCCACAGCAAATGACTCTGGGATTTCTGTTGTTGCTTCATTCTGATTTGTTAGGAGTCCTTGAGAGAGCTGCACCTGAAGGAGCTCAGTAATCCCACACTTTTCCTCCAGCTGATCTTGGAGCTATCCCTTTTCCAGGCAGCGGTTTCCTCTCTGCCTCCTCGATTTTCCCCTGTGCATCTTGCTGTATGAGACACCAGCTGGGGACAACGATGATCTTTATCTTCTTCTTTTTCAAGTTGTCGTGTTCATCTTCTGTGCAGTGTTGCCTGGAAGCTCAAAGCTGTTCCACCCCTGCTTTGTGGTTATGGCTGCAGGTCAGATAAAGCAGAGATGCTCGTAAGACATTTGCAAGAAGTGCAAGCTGTTATCTTGGGCTTTTCGTCTTATCGGATGCTTAGATTACTTCATTTAGAAATCAGGGTGACTTCTGGGAGTAAATTTGCATAGTGAATTAGGGACTTTTACTAAAAGAAGTAGCTGAAGAATTATCTTGGGTCTTCTATTTCTCTTTGAAATTAATATTAAAATACTAATTTGCTATTGGCTTTTTTGAAGCCTATTAAAATGGGAAGCATTTTACTGAGGTAATTGGTCACACCATAAGGAAACAAAACAAAACCCCAAAAAACCCTGAACAGTTGGATTTGAACAGGAAGATTCCTTTTTAATAGATCTGGATGTACCACAGAAGCACTAGCATACAGCAAGCCTTTATATTCGTGGTCTGCTTAACAGAATCCTATCATTTGGCATTAAAATCTGAGTCTGTGAAATGGTTAAGCACATGTTTAATCATAATGGATTGTGGACCCACTCATGTACATCATTGTAACATTTTTTTCAGCTTTCTGAAGCACATTTTTCCTGAAGTTTTAAAAAAATAATGCAGTGAATTATGCTGATTTCATCCCGATCTCACATTTTTAATGTTGCAGGCTTGATCAGCAAATTCTAAATCAAAGCATTTCCTGTGGCTTCTTAGATTAAAGTAAAAAAAAATGCAGCTCAGCTGTTTATATACAAACATGCAGCAGTTATAAAGAAAGAATTACGCACAGTGCCGGTGTAACTATAGTAACCTGCATTCATAAAGATCTACATTTAACGGTGGTTAAAGTCAAATACATGTTTGTTTCATGTAGACGATATCCCTCTTGTAAGAGAACACAACAGCAGAAAAGGACCTGTGGATGCAAACATTAGTTAGGTGTGGAGTTTCCTACAAAATAAACTCTGCCTTTGCTGACAGTATGCAGGTTCCCAGGCTGCTCCAAGCATGTCAGAAGACAGTCCTTCGAAGTGTTATTTCAGCCCAAAGTCAGCTGAAACCCCACTTCTCTAAACCCTCGTCCACAGCAGCATCCACTGGCGGAGGGCCCGTTCTGCACAGAGCACCTCTGACTTCAGCAGGATGGTGCGGACTGGTGCTCTCTAACCTGCGGCAAATTCTGCATCCTTATACTGCTGTAAATATCAAAAATCAGGCATTTGATTGTGGCAGAGCTGTTATTGATTCTAAGCAATGGAAAAAGAAAGTAGTAAAAAAATAGAAGGCAGATAGAGGAAATGAAATAATGAGTGGATGTACATGGTAACCAAAAGTTTCTCTCTAGTTTTGATACACTTTATGATGATGCGCTGTTAGAGAGGTGGGTTTTTTTTCAAGTCTATGGCTGATTGTAAGCAAAAGTAACGATCAATAGAAACCTCCACTGGGAATGGAACATTGCCTGGAAATGATCTTAGCAAAACTATCTGCCTTATTGCCTTGCAAGTTTATGCAACTACTTCTTCATAGTTGTTTCAATTCTTCTTGTATGCATAAAAGTCACCACCAGCCTGCATCCACCTCTGTCACTTGGTAGTTTCAGGGAATGTAAGGGTACGAAAGATGTCTGTTTCTTCTACTTTGCTCTTAAAGTCTATACTTTTAGTTTTGTCCAAATATCCCGCACTGAGACTGCAAAGCATTCGGAACACGGACAATGTGTGATGGTCAGAGGACAGGAGAGAGGTGGGAGTTCAGGCAGCTACTGAGGTGGGAGGTACCTCGACAATCCCAGCAAGAAAGCTTCACCTCTCCTAAACAGAAAGGCACAACTGCCCTGCAGATCTGTCACAGAGAAAAAGAAAAAATCATTTCCAGCCCCAAACCTGGTAAGCGAGGAAAGCACAAGAAGAGTCTTTGAATCCGTGTTCTCCATGTCACCTCCTTCATTAGTCTGCAGCAGCCCCTCTTCAGCAGCTGTGGCCCTCCACTGATCCTTCAGAGCAAGACAGAACACCCTCAGACGTTATCTAGGCAGTTGTTTGCTTTATAGAAGGAAAGCAAAATAAGTATGACCAGGTTTATCCGAGATGAGTGGTGTCAAGCCTGGAAATACCAATACAATATCGACCAATGATTCTCAGGGTTCAGAATAATTCTGAATCAGTGTTTGTTCTAGCCAGACTTAAAGCACTCTGTGCTTTTCACAAAACCCAGTTGTTATAATGTTATACCATTACTGAGTGCCGTCAGATTCATGTATGTGTATCCCTTTGTCCTCAAACGTTGGGTTCCTATTCCCGAATATGTGGAGGAAATGTTAGGGTGTAAAATGGGTATGTGGAAGGTTGAAGTCAAGCACCTGTACTGTGGGTTAGTGCAGATTTTTACCAGAGTTTGGTGTGTCAACCTGTATGTTTAAAACGGTTTCTATAGTGGACTAGCATGTGAGATAGTGGTAGTTGGTACCTTACCCATCTCCCTGGTCTGGCTGCTGTGGTACCCCTTTACTGCTGCCTTGGCTGCTGACATCCCCTGAAGCAAGGAGGCATTATCTGCACTGAGAAGCTGTCCCCACATTGTCTCTGATTTGGAAACAAAAAGCAATGTAAAGCAACTTGAAATTAGCTGCATTTTGTTATAGCTGAAAACAAGAACATAATTTCAAATGAACAGCACAGAGCTGTCAGTTGCTATGTTCTTTACATCTGAAAATTTAATGTGATTCATTGTACGTGGATGAAAAAAAGGAAGGAAAGAAAGTGTGGGTACGTGGAGGGAAAGCTAAGGGCTGACAGGTGGAAGGGCCTCGTTCATTAGTACATTTCCATCAGATCTGAGGTAAAACTGAGACAGTGAGTAAAGATATAAATTACTTATATAAACAGGGAGTCGATAATAGAAAAGTAGGCAACAGTTCAGCCAGGATATAATATTCATAATGACATGTTCACAACGTAGGACAAAAGTTTAAAATCTTGTTCCTAAATCAATAAAGAATAAAAAATGGCATACTTTACTCCAGTGAAATAACTCTTTGAATTTCAATTTCAAATAAAGTAAAAGAAGGTTGCTATGACTACTCAATGTTATTGAATGTCTTCGTATCTGTATAATTGCTGAATATTTGTAGACAAACAGTTGAAATGCATCTTTCGCTTTCACTTGAAAACTTGGAATCTAACTAGTTGTTAACGTGAGTCCCCTGGTGTCTTCATGAATAGTTGTCTCAACGTTAAGCTACAATTATCTCTATCCAGAGAAAAAGATAGCTATTCAAACAGCCATCATGCATATATCAGACCTGAATATCAGTATGTGTTAACATACAGTATATCTTAATTTTGCTGAGATTTCCCCATTTAGATAAATCAAGGGTTGCTAACATGGCTGACAAGATTTTATGAAGCTTGTCTTTGGGCTGTTTGATCTTTGCTTCCAAAACTTGATATCTTTTTACAGAGAAGTAGATCTCTTCAGCACAGCTGTGGAGGTCCTGGGGATGGAGAGCTGATGGCTTTCTTGGGCTTGTCAAGGACTTGTCACAGGGCTGTTTTATACAGTGTTTGTGCACAGTGTCTCCCTCCATCTGGTAGGTGGGAGAGCAGATCTGACAGACATTGCTTGTGGTTTTGTTTTTTTTACAATTGTACTGAAGATTTCAGTTAAACTATTTACATGCAAAATAAGATGTAGCTTTTCCACTGTCTTCGTATATTATGCATATATACTCTACTCCATTTGCCTGTTAGATGCGGCACTTCCCACTGTCATAGAACTAATAGATGTTTAATCCTGCATAAGCAAGAATTGCCTCCAGTGACGCTAATTCAGATACCCAGAAGTTTCAACAACATTATGAAATTCAAATTTTTATTAACGTGTAATCATCCGTAAGTTACCTGCACAGTTTGTACTTAGTCAAAGCATTCAACTTCTTTTTTTTTTTTTTTTTTTTTTTCTTCCCTGTGGCACACCTTTGAGTATATCTGGTCCTAAAATTAGAAGGAAAATATTTGGAAAGAAAAAAAAAAATCTTTAAGAAGTTCCCTGCTTTTCATCCAATTTAGAAACATAATCAAATGTTAAGAAAACCGAAAGCACTGTTACTCCCATCTCCCTTCTCTTTTAACTGCATCTACAGTTGCACATACATGGGAGTAAATAGGAGGAAGGTGGTCCAGAAAAACAGAATTTGTGTTACATTGAACAGTTGCCTCTGTCATATAGCATCTGTAAAAGAATTAAGAAAACACAGGATAATAGGGCACAGTTCTGTAAGGTACCAAGAGATTTAAGCTCAAAGTTGTGCAAGTGAAGCCCTGAGTAATAAATGTATATGAAAAGAAAACTCCAAAGGAATGTGGAAAATGCTGAAATATTCTGGGGACCTATTGCCCCTTCACTCCACCAGTACTAGTCCTGTTCTAGAACCTGTTATTCCTCATACAAACTTTTTGAACCTGCACATACATGTTGCTCACCAGCAGTGAAAACAGTATGGTTCTTGGTCATTAGCTGTTATTAGTAAAATGGCAGAACTCCAAATCAGAGATCTCTTAAATATTCTGGTAGCATCTAACGGTAAAGATCTGGATCAAATTTTGTAGCTACTCCTGTGATACACAAATAATTACCCAAAATCCAACTTAGACTGTACCCCAGCTCTGGAAAATAGTTCAACCATATCCCGAAACCTAGCAGTAGTAAAATTGTTACTCGGAACTTGCTTTCTGTTTTGTTTTGTTTTGTTTTTTTAAAAAAAGCAAATCTGAAAGTCAGGAAGCTTATTTTATTTCTACTATGTGTACTAGGATTGGTCCAATTTATTTATTCATCATTCATTCAGGACTTGAGGTCTATATAGAAATCAAGTTTACATTTTACTCCATTTGCGTAGTTCCAATCAACTAGTAGTAGAAAAAAAGTGCTGCAAGAAAGTCTTTGGCATTCCTACCCAAGGACATTATGCCTCTAAAGAGCGTTTGGTTAGTCCTCTAATCATTCAGATGTTTTCTGTCAAGCTGTATTAGTCACTGTTCAGGTTCTGCTAGATTTAAGGTTCTTCTTCTTGGAGTTTGCTTAATTGTATGAGTGGAATTTCTTTTCCCTTGCACAGCCTTTCATCATCAATCCCACTCATACCTCTGATATGAGGCAAGCGGCTTTTTGAAGAAGAATAATTTATACAAATAATATTAATTTTTCTGTACTTTCTTCATAGTCATTGCTTTTTCCTTGTGACCCTGCAGAAAGCAGCTTAGGTAGCTCCTGAAACATTATACATGGATAGTATACACACACACAGACACCTCACAAGTCCATGTCATCCACTTGTAGCTCTGAAAACCAATGGAGTATTTTTGTTGACCAAGAGAAACTCAGTTCATTGTACTCGGAGCTAAGCTAAAAATCTGTCTGCCTTCAGCACCACTATGTGTCAAAATCAACATTTCATATATGCAACTCGGGTGTGACTGTGGAAAAGAAGTTTTTTCCCCGATAATTGACAAAAATTTCATACACTTTTCCCTTTTTCATACTAAATGGCCTCTGCTTTATTATTTTAATGAGTGAAATTGATGTTGTTTTGAATTCTTTTCTTGTTTTCTATATTGACCCCAGTGAATTAGGCGGAGATATAGTTACATCAAATTCTAGACGATCTCCTGTGTGTATGAACATCGTTAACATCTGACCAGTGCAAAAATGGAAATAAGCTAAAAAAGACAATACATGGAATTAATCCTTCCAAGGTTTGCAGACCCAGCATTTCAAAGATGTGTGAAGCCTCTACTTTTTTTTTACTGAGTTATTTCATTGACTCAAAGATTTTTAAGGTCAGGAAGTGCCACTGGAATTATGTATTCCATTCTCTTGTGTCATATAGGTCACAGGATTTCATCTAGCTGTTTCAGCGCTGAGCCTCATAAACTCTGTTGAAGAAGTGTATTTACTGAGGCAGAAGTCAATGAACTCAAGCAATGAACAGAGTTCTCCCTTCTCGACCTGGAGAATCCCTTCTGTCCTATTCCATTTTTACTCAAAACGCCAATCTGCTTATAAAAGAATTATTTACATACAATAGAGATCATCTCGCCTCTTTAGAACCATCATCTAACTTGTTCTTTGTAGTGAAGAAATTATGTATGATTTACTCCTCTGTATACACGTGGACAGACACACTAGCCTCGCGCTACTTTCTCCAAATGGTAGACTGTCCCTTAGAATAAATAATATTGGTTCTGCAAACGTTTGTAATCCCTCTGTGGTGTAATCTCTCTACGTCTGTAATCCATTTGTTTTACACAATGGAAACTCTTCAGAAACTTCATAAAATCTTTATAGATCAAATTTACAAGGTGGAGAAAATTCTGACTTGCAGAAGTAACACTGCTGGAAGGAAGTAAAAATGTGGTCTGTGCTTATTTTATAATTTTCTAGGAACAAACCTTTGGTAAACTGTTTAGGACACCTGCAGCTCATCTGTCCGCTAGCCTGAAACACTGCAGTAAAATGCAAAGAGAAAAATCTTACTCTAATTGTGCTGAGCTTTCAACATAATAGGAAAAAAATGTGTCCTTTATCAGAGGTGCTCTGCTTATTGCTAATCCTGCAACCTGCTAAACACTGCTGAAAACTTCACCGTGGTTCCCCAGGTGCCGCGGATGGACACACGTCTGTGGTTCTGAGAGCTGCCCAGGACACCGGTGGCCAACCTGATGCTTTCCAGGAGGGCAAGGAAGTCTTTGGACCCCAGGTGGGTCCCTGGTAGGGAGATGGCTGGGGTTTTAATGGTGTTAGGTGAGGAGCTTTTTCTGTAACTAATCAGAGCAGAAACTCATATGTGGCTGTCCTGTGACCAGTATGGTGCATGCGTGCTGCTACAGAAAAGCATGCAAAGGAGCTTTATTTAGTTTTGATGCAGAAGAGATGACAGATACATTGCATTTTTGCAAGTTACCAGCAGCACTGCCAAATTTGTTGATTGTGCATGGAGAATCTTATTTAAAAAAATGAGACGAAATTTTGTCCCTGAACTTATGTCTGTAGAAACTACTGATAAAGTTCTCATTTTCAATAAGTCTAATACTCTGGAAAATTCCATTACAGGTCCAGGTACCTGAAAAGCTTGAAAGCTTGTGAGCTATTTTGTCACTAAATAAATGGGTACCATATATTTCTCAAGCATGTTATTACACCAGATTACACTATAGCATTATACATAGATCTGGGAGATGTGCTGTCCCTGTGATGTACCCCAAAGACTGTAACTCTCCCCATGCTATGGTCTGCTGCAGCAGATCACCCTGAAATAGGGAAAGTTGCCGCGGTGAGCAGGTGGGGTGTCGATTTAAAGGAGCGATATTTGTGCTGATGGACGGAAATGGCGTTGCCAAGGCTGGCGGCGTGCTGGGAGTAGCAATCCGGTGCAGGC
>Ga0181612_135102_pt1 | contig 26684 bp, 28 predicted proteins | sample HoacroProtozoa21_FD_119630 | JGI IMG/M metagenome (GOLD analysis project Ga0181612, IMG submission 119630) | Hoatzin crop microbial communities from Cojedes, Venezuel. Combined Assembly of Gp0051906, Gp0051904, Gp0051908
AGGGATGAAAGGTGAGTGGCGGTCCCCGTCGCAGCCCTCACGGTAAGTTCCTGGGGTTCGCCCTCTGCTCTGGGCTCAGCGGCAGCGATAGCAACGCTCTAACGCCGGCGTTTCAACTTCCCGGTGAGGCTTCTCATCACATGAGGGGAAAATTTCGCAAAGGGCAGAGCAGACAGGCTGAAATCCCCGCTCCGCTGAAGCCGGCGGGAATTTTTGCCGTTGGCTTCAGTGCGGTCAGGATTTCCCGGCCAGGATTTATATTGCAAAAACCTCTGGAGACAGCAGCACTGCTAAACCATCACAGCACGCCAGAGGCAGCGAGGCTCTGCGTATTACTTCTCAGGCACTCGGCTCAAAAAAGTAATAGTTCAAAATACATCAAATGCCACAAGTGCCACTGGAGCGGACTTTAATGAAAAGCAAACTTGAATGATGGAGAAGAAAGTCTGCAGCAACAGGGAGGTAAAGGTACGGTACAGCCGGGATTTCTGGCAGCGTGTGTCGAGACATGCACATGCACACAAGCCAGGGCACACTGTTAGCCTGTGAAAATGAATGCCTTTTTTAAATTAATTGCATTTCACATTTCCTTCATGAGACTGCAGGCACGTTCCTCCTCACTTCTAGGCACAGCAAGAAAAGCCTGAATTTCTCTGTTTCTCAGACATCTTCAAATTATTATTTACACTACAATGCTTTTAACAGCTTTTTCTCTCCTAGAGCATTTCTTACTGTTGGGACTGCACACTGTAATATGTTTAGCAGTACTTAATGTCCCTCTGGTAGGGATTCTTACTTGCTAGATCTTAAAGTACATGATATAGATTTGGAATAAAAAGAATTTGCATTTATAGAAGAAAGTGTGTAGAAGTCAAAGGTATGCGCTTAAAACACAGCTATTACGATTAGCCATTTGTTGAGTTAACAATTAATATAAACAACCTTATTAATACATCAGGAACTAAGAAAACAAGTTTACAGCCTGTTATTGCAATACCCATAAAAGCGAGCCTTCTTAAGGCAGGGAATTACGCGGCGCCTGACGGGGAAGTAATTCTCCCTTCTGCAGCGTATTCCTCTGTAACGCTCCGTTTGCTTTACTATCCGAACGTCCCATCCAGACGAGGGGCCCTAAGAAAAGCTGACTGCGAATCTTTGCCTGGCTTCGGACATTTGTGAGAGGGTGGGCCTTTTTTCTGCTGTGTGTAACTTCTGAAAGCAGCAGCGAGATTCCTGTCACTGGTGATGCAAACGCTTCCCACATGCTGCGCTGCCTCGCTGCGATGAACAGCACTGTTTGTCCTGCGCATTCCGTAGGGGACAGTTAAACTGAATAACGGCCACAGACTTCGAGAAACACATGCACCGGGCTGCACACCGTACTCTAAAACGCCTCTTGGTTTGCATTTATCCTCCACCTAAAAAGCAGATGCCTGGGATGTTTGGTGCGGGAGAGCAAGTCGCGCGGTGGCTCTCTGACGGGGGGCTGTGCTGCGTGTGACACCGGGGCAGAGCGGGTCTGGGGAGCAGGCGGCTGGTCCCTGGCCGTGCTGGGCAAAGCAGGGCACTGGGCAAAGCCGTAGACTGATTTCACCCAGGGCCTGGGGGTGAAATTTTGTCCCCACAGAAGACACTCCGCTTGGGGCAGTCAGCTTTTGCTGTACTTATATACTCCTCTCCGGGGATGCCATGAGCCAGGCAGCCTGTTTGTCCTTCCTACTGCGTCTACACATTTTCCCGCTGAGAAAGTCAGCCACCACACTGCCGAGCGCCAGCTTGGCTATGGAGAAGCTCTACTTGATGCTCTACCTATGTTTTTAGAAAGGGCTGGATTTCAGCCTGAAATATGTAAATACCAGACAGCAGAATAAATATTGGTATTTTTGTTAAGTGAAAGGTAAATGGCCATAATTGATACTACTTGGGAGAAGCAAACACATTAAATCTGACATCTCAGTGCAGACACACGCACATTTAAAACTTGGAGAAAAAGCCCTTTTTCTTCCTTTCTGATTATTACAGATATATTAAAAATGCTTTGCTGCATGAAAGTGGATTCATAACAATCTAGCAAAGAATTACCTGGCCTCTGAATACAAAACATCCAGACAGAAGAAAACCTGGGAGCAGAGCACTTGGTTTAGCTGTCTGGGATTCATTTTTAACCATTCCCTTATTTTTTAATCCTGATTTTTGTAATCATTCCCTTTCCCAAAAGGAAAAGGAAAAATACCCTAAAGACACATGCAACAGGTCCTGTGCCTATATGGCGACAAGGAGGGTGCACTTCTCTGGGAAAAACTTGTCTTGTTTCTCACGCAGACTTTCGCTGCTTTACTCAGGACAAAAGGCAGCCAGCTCACAGCAGCTCAGCTCTGGGATTATCTTTCGAGGCAATTAGACCTTCAGAAAGCTTTTTTTTGATAGTATCTAAGTGCAAACTGATCATGGCTCCTATTTTCAGCAGTGGCCCCAATGATGGGGAAGGTGACATGGAGTTTCCATGCCCATTTAGATCCTGACCTGCTGGGTATTCCGAGTGCCAGACCCCTGCCTGTTCCCTCGCCTTAATGAGAAGCTCAGCACCTAAATCCACCTCAGCTCTGAGGCACTGAATCTTTTGCAAAGCCTTGCAAGCCCTGCACATCTCTCGCAGGGATGGCCGCAGCCGATGCTCCAAATGTTTGACAGCCCCAACTTTTTATCTGTCACAGGCAAAGAAACGCTGCCAGCCCTAGTGAGGATCAGGATGCAAGGCAGCCATGTCAGAGCATTTTCCATGGCTTTAAAAAGCTCGGTTTGAGATGGGAGAATGAGTGTTTCTACCCCTTTATTTTTTCCTAAGAAAGATGCCGGCTGACTGAGCTCATACAGCACCAGGGACCTGGGCCGAGGAGCCACCCGGCAAGCTGGAAATGTGCTCCCTATTCTTAGCCTTATCATTAGCATACAAATATTCCTTAATTGCCTAGTCACAAGAGATTACCTCGGGCCATAAATCACCTCATCCTCCTATTAACTTGGGCTTCTTTCTCCACTTGCATAAAATTAACTCTGATCATGCAGTGAAATGTTGGGAATTTTAAAAGACTCACTAAATAAAATTAGCGGTTTTTAATGCAATCAACAGACCATTACATTATTATGTTTATAATTATTAGCTGTAAAACACTGCTTTCAGAAGCAATCACTTTAAATAAGGTGCAAATCAGATATGACAAGACTATCTAATGGCCTAGAGTTTCATTTTCAAGCTAGCTTCCTGTACAAAATGGAGGTTTCAGTCCTGCAGGTAATAAAGGTAATAATATTGACTTAATTTCCAATATGGGAGCAGCGCTGTGCATTTCACAGGGCTACCTGGATGCTCCCAGCCATACCTGGGGTAAAGGACCCAGACCTCAGTAACTGAACCTCCACGGTGAATGCAATCTTATCCCTTCACACATGTAATGCCGAATACTCCTATCCTATGAATTCGAAGGTAAGCGTTTAAAAAAAAGCAAACCCAAGTCTGAAAAGAATCATAGAACATCAGTGGGTTTATTGTCTTTTTTAACAGTCGACATTAAACAAGAGTATGCTGTCCTAGTCCTAACCTTTGCATGCGTGCCTGTAGCGATGCTAATGGTTTCTCTCTCAGGGAACTCACATACAGCGAGAATTGGTGTTTCCTGCCTTAATTTGGAAGACAGACCGCAAGAGAATACGATGTTTTACAAGTTAACAGTTCATTTAGTCTGCGATTTTCAATAATTCTGCTGATTAGCACGCTAATGAGGTAGAGAGAAAAGCCAGGTTCAGAGATAAAAATGTGATGCAGCAGATCCAAGGTGACGACAAAGACATTTTCAGGAAAACAAGGATTCAAGGTATGCTTTCAGCAAACAGGACGCTTAATAACTGCAAGCACTTTCACATTTCTAGCAGCCTATGCTCTATGCATCAGTGTCTGACTCTTTAATGAAGCAAAATCAAGTGATGAGCTTGTTAAGAAACAAAAGATAGTGAAAAGCATTTTTAATGAACAGCTCTGATTGTTCTTCAGGCTGTCCCAGGAAGTCGATAATAAAACTAGTTTCAGATTTCTCAAAACTAAGGAAGATTTTGCTTCAGATGTGACATAGTTAAATAATAACAATATTAAAAACAGGAATAATGGCAGTTTCTTTTTAATATTATATACTAATGCCTTTTCCAGCAGAAACTTAAAATATACAAGGAATTTGCTTTCAGATAGACACTAAAAGCAAGTTTCAAGTTTTCATCTGGTAGAAATCAGTGCTGCTCCACTGCTATCCATGAAGCTACACTGATTTACACCACCTGAGGATCTGGCCCAAAACTTTTACCCTTGAAAAACTCAAGAGGACAGAAGTGATGGGAAAACCATCCTTTAACCAATTTGATGGAGGAGGAATATCAGAGGGTGCAAAAGGGTATACAACGTGTCTCACCTGTCCCCAATCTCCTGCTTTCCACTTCGGACATCTGCCCCCTCTGCATTTCTTTTGCACATTGGGCTTAGCAAGGTGCTTGCAATAATCTTCTTCTACATGCCTCCCTTCCTTTGACAAACAGTACACATTGCGGTGCTTTTGGCCCCTTCCACAGGAGACAGAACACTGTAAATATAAAGTAACAACAGATCAGCTTTCACGCAGGGCCATCTACATGCTTACACAAGGGCCATGGCTACCGCGGGCGTCTTCTTTTAACTGGACCAAAAAGCACATCCCCAGGTTCTTGGCAGCCTACGCAAAGCTTGAAGGGGATACGGAAGGGCAGAATTAAACTGCTGGAAATGCTCCTATTTGCACTTAATATTGCACAATATTCTTCGTCAAAGCCCCTCAAAATGCCAATATCAAAATAGAGAAAGCAGCTGACATTCAGCAGGGATAACAGGCTGGATTCCTGGCATTGCTCCAGCGGTTTCAAAGGAGCAGAGTCATCTTACAGGGATCAAGGCAGGAGCCCTCAGTATCTACTTAGAAGAACTTGAAAGGAACCATTTCCATTTACCTTGGTACAAAGGGAGGTCAAATGTTGGTAAATCAGGAGAGTAAAGCGCGATATACACCTTCACCAAGGAAAATAACCGCACAAAGGACAAGACAGAAGAGCAAAATGCAGTCTTTCCATGTCGTTGGCATTAAAGCTCATGTTTGTTTTACCAGTGTAGACTGATTTGCCTTTTTCTTTTTTTTTACTAAACAGACTGAAACCAGGACATGCTCATTCATAAGATTTATGTATTTTGAAAACAACTCAGAAGGTGGTAAGAAGGCAGAGCCTGAAGAATCAAAGCAAAAAGCAAATCAGCAGGTATGTTAGATGTAAGCTTTGTAGTGAAGCAACTAATTTCAACCTCCCTCTGCAGGTTCACTGAACTTTTTCAAATGTGACCACTTCTGGCATGCAAACCCCAAGCAACTTCACTTTGATTTCAGATTAGTCTCCTCCAAAAGGTTTAGGAATCAAAGGGGTCTGGAATCACGACAAGAATTTAATATGACAGTTTCATGTAGAACAAGCCTCTTACTCAGCATGATGCACCCAGAGACTCAGCTTCAATTTCTTCATTACATGTTATGCAAGTCATTACATGCTATGTCACAAGCGTCCTGGTTTAATCCTCGAGCACAAACACACTGGTTCAATCATCTCTCGATCCTTCTTTTCAGAGATGAGGCTTCTTCCTTCGTTTTGGAGCCACTCCATCAACATATTTCCTAAGCAATAAATTACAGCTCAAGCTCTTCCCAGCCTATGAATACATTTCAAAACTAAAAAACTACAATTTGTATATGTAGCAGCTCTGGAAGTTCCACTAGAATAGAAATTGGCATATGCATTGACAGCTGTGGCTATTTTAAATCACAGCACTACTTCCAACTCATTCAGCCCCTTCTGTGTTAAGAGGTACACAGAGAACCAGCGCGAGAGCAGTAACTTGCGCCGAAATGGAAAAGTTCAGATCAACATGGAGAGAAATGGACATAACTCGTAAGATCAGATGTTGCTGCTTAAAAGCCTGCATAAGTGATGTTCCGACAAAGCCTCTTTTCCTGCTGCAAGAGCGGTACGGATCGACAAAAGGTAGCTGACGTCCCTTGCGATCAATAGGGTTGAAGAGCCATTAACGCAGCTCCTCTGCGAGAGGCGCGAAGCCAGGCGAGCCTGCGGCAGGGATGGCCGCCTCCGAGTTTTCCTGAGCCCAGCTCCAATTTTAAGATAGGCCAAAAACCCAAAAGACCAACATTCGACCTTGTACTGAGAAATGGAGGAAATGCTGTCCCTTGTTCTAAAATAAGACTTTCATGAGCTACCCAGACTCATAAACTCCACTGTTTTCCTTTAGTATCAACACAAATAAAATTGAGTTAACGTTATCCTATTTTTACAAGTCTTCAAGTTTCATCAGAAGTTCATTTTTTCATTCTTTCTACATCTCTCCCCAGGCAATGAACATCAGCAGCGAGAAGGAAATGTCAAATCCTACCAAACTCAGTTATAAATTTTTATACTTTCATCCATTTACTATCTTTGGACTAAAATACCGCTACTTTAGCAAAAACTCCAGTGCTCCTCAGTAAGCACTCTCTATGCAGGTTGATGCCACTCTACGGTGACAGCAAAGCTAAAGAAGAAATTCACACACTTGATCAGGCCTCTCTCTTGCCCTACACGCCGAGCCGGTACAGCCAAGTGCATCTCTTCTCTAATTTAAAAAATATATTGGATCCACTACTTATTCTAAAGGAAGAATAACCACATTGTGCAACAATGCGAGGACGTTTCTGGGGACTTGAAGTTGGTTGGTAAATATCTGATTTCACAATTAATACAGTGCTAGTCATTTCCAAAATTGTTATCCCCCTTCTGCAAATTGCTGAACTTTGGTGTGGAGCCTGATTCTGACATTTATCTTGCCATCCCACCATCAAGCAAAACTGCACACATACCTCAGTGCACCCAGAGGCTGAGGCATCGTTTGCTTAATTTTGTTAATACTTAAAAGTAATTCCCAAGATGCTGGAATTAATCATTTCTATGTCTGTCTTTAATATAAATCAAAGTTAGGCAGCTGTGCGTTTTTAGATCTAAACCACCCATTTGCTTTCATGCACATATGAGTTATGATCTCATTTGCACTGACAGAAAAGAGAGGCTGAATAATCTACTGTAACCAAGTATCAGAGACTGAAAATTCCTCTGCAGAGAGTCTACTTCATAACTGCCGTCTAATTCGTCTCACGTATTTCCAACTTTTATTTGGCACGCAGATCTTAAGCATATGTGAGCCACATGCAAACCATAACTTAACAGTGGGCTTCATCTCAATGCCACGTGCCTTGGGCAGCAATACCCCTAGCCACTGCCATCAGCCTCATCATTTATTTCAGACCCTGGAGAAACTTTGCCTTTCATTAGCAGGACTCTTCATCGCTGCAAATGCTGCCACGCACCTAAGGTATCTCTCAATAACAGTGCCATAGCGAGGTAAGCTTTGACCTCGCCTTCTTTCAAACATTTCAAAAGCACAGATAAAACCACTCCTTTCAAATTTCTCTTTCCTTTTCTCAATTTCTTTCCCACCTCCCATAGAAACTACCCCAAAGTACTGGTGACAGACGGGTGGCTTTCTGTGGAATAGCAGCCTCATCCAAGGCTCTTTGAAGTCAACAGAAAGACTTCTACTGGTTTTAATTGCCTCTGGATCCAGCCCTGAAGGTGTAGCCAAGGTATTGTATTGACTTTTTTCACTCTCTGGCTTCCTAGAGTCGCGAATCACATGCACTTGGCACACCCGTGGTCAACCTGCCTTTGCTTTCCCTCAAGCGCTTGAAAAACAGAACTCTGAAATGCTGTTTCCAGCCTGTGGTAGAGGCAGGGCAACAAACAGCACCCCTGGGTGAACCTGGGAGGATGGCCAGGCACGGAGGAGGGTGCAAAAACAGCACACTGCCTTGTTTCTTAAAAAATCCCAAGATAAGTGTGGGAAATAGCATAGTAGAGAAGTACTATTTGTCAAATCAGCTATAGCCGTTACACTGAAGATTCCAGTAAACCTTCCTCTTGTTATTATCTTCATTATCTCCTAAAACTACCACAGTCACACCTGGTGCTGTTCATCGAGAACAAGAACAAAGGGACTTTCCTAACAGCACTAGGATGAAAACATTTGAGCGCAGATTTAAGGGTATTACGTTTATTGCGTGATTAGTTTTGTTCACATGCCAAGAACTGGGGATTGGCATGCTGCTGATTTTTTCAAATAAATACACTGCCTAGTTTAAATAAATGAAGAAAAAAGTTTAAATAAATATGACAAAAATATTTCCATATCAACTGTTTCCAGAAAGGTCAGAACACGATGCTAAAACTCTCCTGCAATGCATCACTCTGCTCCAGGGCAGTCGCAAGCTTGTGTTTTTGTTTCCACAGAAATTTCTTTTCTGTTTCAGAGTTCAGGAATGGTGACGATCATTTTGTTTTACCAAGTACATGCAAATTGCTTTAAAACTAACCCTTGCTGCATTTCCTACTCCGACGTTCTGGAAGGTGAGGGTACATCTTGTTCATTAGGACCTCTCCAACATAGGAAAGCCGCTACTTGATTCACCGGGCTAGTAGCAGGTAAAAAACAGAATACGTACCCCAAAAGCTCTTAAAAATTTGTACAAAATTTCTGTCTGGTTGGGGCCAGGTTGTGACCCTCCTGCAGCAGACTGTGACCTGCTCTTCTGCACCAGGAGGAGCTCGAGTCCCGGCCGTGTGGCTGCCAGGCTGAAGGCTAGGAGTAAGGTCGGTCTGGCACCAAAAGGACTCAGCAACCCTGGGCACAAATAAGCAAATTTTGGAGCAAAGAAAGAAGCAGGACAGAGCAGTTGAGCCATGGAGCGGTTCCACTTCTCGTTAGCTTTCTGCGCTGAACAGGCAGCTCGACACGGGGCAGAGAAGGAAACCACCAGCAAGAATCTGGGGATGTTCTCCCCCAGAAGTGAAAAGTTTCAGAAAATGCTGTCAGACCACTTTTCCAGGCCCCGGTGCACCACCAGACGATCTGGGAGGTATCTGAGATAATGAACGCAAGCTGTGGTGATCCCCACGTGAATTCCTAAAGATAGGTATGCTCCGATAGCTCACCAAGGGCAGGGCTGGGAAGAATTAGGCTAAAAACAGCTTTATCAGATTCTGCCAGGAGCAACTTTTTGGAGGAAATTAAAATCAATCCTTTTAGGTTTAGATTTCCACACATTAAGGATTATATGGAAAGTAAGCACTCATAAGTAAGCTCTCGTTCATCCTTTCCAACAATCTGCGCTGAAACATGTGCTGGATGAAATAAGGCAGAAAAATGGCAGAGCCCCACAACGCTTTACACCCCCTTTCCGTGAGGGGCTGTGCTCCTGGATGTCAGCAACTCCTCCAGCTGCACGCAGAGCCCAACCACGCACCCTCACAGTCACATTGCAGCATCCTATTAGCATACAACAGCTTTTACTATAACTTACACTGCTGCTGTCAGATGCTGAAATCACAGCCCTGTGACACCTGTGCCTCTGAAGCCACTCGAGCACCAAGGACATCAGAAGACACATCACCAAGGAAAGCCTAGATCACTCCTTGCCAGCTAAACCTTTACGAGAAGCCCTAAAACGCCTGAGCCTTTGTGGGCTATCCAGCAACAGAAGCATCCAAACCAAGATAAACAGCTTCACAACAGCAAAGGTATTTTAGCAGGTAACTCCCTCAGCTTCAGCAAGACAAGCAACAGGCTTCACACAAGGGTGCAACTCCATGCTGTGGTCTCTCCAGTGGCTGCAGCACTTTCGGAGATGTTTAGGAAAAATTTGACGTTGGCTACTTTGAAACCCTGTTCTTCCACCCATGTGTCTTAGCGCGGTCTCACGCCCAGCTCCATCGCACAGCGAGCATTCCATGTCCGCGGGGCGGGAGACGGACCCAGGGCAGGATTCTCCCAGCCAGGCTTTCCTGTCCTGGAAACCTGTGAGAGGTAGCCGTACCCTAACACACACGGCCACCGAGAGTGCATGCTCATAGTGATTTTAGCTGGTAGGAGGCCAGGGAACACATCTGATTTTTCTACATTTGAAAGGGAAGCGTGGTTTCCACGTTCAAGGGAGGGCGGCTGGACCAGAGACCTGAGCAAAACAAACCAAAGCATTGCACTGCAGTTTGGTGGAGGCTTTAGGAATATGCTTAATGCGTGCTGACTGCCCAGAGAAACGGGAGGACTGAAAAAGAGACACGAACATTAGGGATTTTGGAGTGCGTAGTGCGAGTGTGCCTGTGGGCATTGCCCAAAACCCCTGTGGCAACGTCCCCAGAAGCCCTCGGGGGGCTGAGGGCAGCCCTGGCCATGCACAAGAGTACGCTGTGCCTCAGGGTCCCCGAGGAGCGCTCCTCACCCTGGGCACGGGCGAGAGGGAACGGCCACGCTGGCTCACGGGGCAGCGCATGCGAGGTCTCCGTCCTCCAGCTGTTCCACTCTCAGCTCTGCAGCAGGGCTACGGACTTTCCCAAGCGATTATTTGCAAAAGGGAGAAATAAAAAAATCCACTAAACCTTCACCTTCCTGCTGCCAAACCAAACTGCAGAGACTGGCCAGGGACCTGGGAAGATGTCTCATAACAGGTTAAATAAAAAAAGAAAAGAAAAGGGGGAATTTCTCAAGGAGAAGGGTACAACTTGATGCATTGCTGCAGCAGAAAGAAGACACTAGTGTGTCTGGAGCCCGTTCCTCCAGCAGAACAGACTGCCCCAGAGGAAAGGATGCTTTCGGGTGGAGGCTCTTTTAACTCCTGCAAGATTTAAGGCTCTAATCACTGAAGTCAATGCAATAATTTCCCTGAGCTGGGAAACTTCTCAGGATATACAAGAGAAAAAGTAGGTAACTGCAGCAAGAGAAGCCATGCATCTCCTCTCCTGTGGCATCCCCTACTAAACAGCACTTTCTCCCCCTCTTTCACCTGCCCTGTTGTTACACCCCGTATGAAGACTTCATCGGGTGCAGGAACCAGCAGGGCTGTAAACACACAAAGCTGCCTTACAAGCTGCGTCCCTGCCCTGCTCCACGCTGTTTAACTTGAACAACAAACAAGCCAAAGCCCCCAAATAGCCACAGCAGGGCTCTCCAGGGAGGGAGGCGTTAGGTGGCATTTCCTCAAATTAGGAGGAGATGCTGAGCTACCCAAGGAGCCCGGTATAATGGGATGTCAAAGGCACTGATGAAGCCTATTTTCCATGCTGCGGCACTTTTAAGAACGTAGCAATCGAAGCAGCAAGCAGCCTAGGCTAACTGACACTTCATATTTTTAGTGAACAGTTGTATTATGATGCCATTTAGAAGTCCCATACAAGAACAAGATTTCTCTGTGTCGGATGGAGTGAAACACCAAGCCAAAGCTCTCCAAGGAATGTCAGCCCTATCGCACAGGTGTGCATCACACCGGGGGTTTGTAGGAGCGCTGGGCTGCCTCTTGCTTCCTGGTTTTCTAAACAAAAATTTTGGCTTAATGCACTAGGGATCAAATACTGTTTGTCAGCCTGCATACGGTCTTGGGCATCAGACAGATTTTCATCCATGCTGCTGGCTCACTCGCTTTCCCTGGGAGCGAGCGAAAATTAAAACACGAACAGAGCATTAAGTGCCCTTAAAGCAAGACTGACTACCTTGTTTTTCCTTAATGACTGCACAAGTCAGACACCAGGAAGGTTAGAAACACAGTAAATGTCCTTGTGCTTAGCGTCCCTCACCATCACACATCCTTGTTTCTAAATGCTACAATCCCCAGGATCCGAGCAACAGCAATTATTGCAGTTTGGGGTATATAGTGTGAATGTGGAACGTGGGCAAAAATGCACACAGACCTCCCAACACCCCACTCGGGGATCTGCTCGAAGATGTTGAACTTCACAGCTCATCCCTGAAAGGCTGTTGCCGCTCTAACGCATCTCCCGCAGTCTAACGCATGTTCCAGTTACTGCACTCAAAGGCAGTGCCTTTGGGAGAAAAACGTTCCCAGCGCTCGCCCTTTTATTTATTGCTTTATTTCTCCTGCGTGTGCGATCGTGTGCATATGTGTGTGTGTGTAAGAGGTCTGAAGACTTTACGAGGCCAGGAGCCACGGATGGGCCAACCACGACTCGAAGACCATCATCACTGAACAGCAGCCCCACTGCTTGTTGCTCAAGTTCAGGCCAGCTGTGCACAGCCTAGAAAACAACCATCTCGTTGAGAAAATGTGTAAGAGGGGAGCTGTAAAAAGGCAGCCACTGAAGCATACCAAATGCAGCCAAATAGCTACTGCACTTTTCAACGCTACCCTCCCAGCCATCACCTCCTCTGTTCTGCAGGGTTTTGCTGCCTACACACTCTAGGCTGCCATGCAACACGCCCGTGGGAGCTGCTGGCAGGGGCTGGGGAGAGACTTGCTCACTTTGGGAGCAGAAAGGCAAGTATTTCATAGAAAATTAGGACAGACGCATGGGTTGGACTATACATGGCAAGAAACATCGGTGAATACTAACGGAGTTACCTGGTCTGACTGGGAAAGTGCACTGAGGAACTTAGGAAAAGATGCAGAATCTGGGGGTGGGGGAAAGAGAAAAGTTTCATTATACAAGAAAATAACCTTCCTAAGTCCAACCACTGGTCCAGCTCACGTCTGTCCCAGCAGTGGCAACAGGAGAGGCTATCGAAGGAGAGCAGATGAGACTGACTCTTTTCTGCAGCTCGCTACCCTGGCTCTTCCCCACCACTCAGGCACTGGATTAGGGAGGTCAGAGGGGATACTCCTGCCCAGTCCTTTTATTTCTTCCATCAGACTGAAAGACACCAGATTTAACCACCAGGTCAGATCACAACGGGCGCAAGGACTGAGGGGTGCCTGCAAGGGGAGCATGGGTTGTGCCAGCTGAGTTTTCGGTTGCAGGAAATCAGTCCTGCGAGGAGCTGACCCAGCAACGCACTTCAGTGCAGGCTCAGTGTCAAGCCCACAGTGCCACAGGGTCGTCCCTGACCTGCAGTGTAGCAGACAGGTTTCAATGGTTGTTTTCCTCCTCATGGGAGCATCAACACTAGCAACCAGGAGACAGCAGAACTGATGGCAAAAGTATACCTATATAGCTTTCCTTATTTAAGGAGAAACAGAAGCGGCAATGAAAGATGTCCAGTGATGATAGGAAAACAACAAAAATGGAAAGGAAAATAAAAATTGGAGATTTTAGAGTAGCAAGAGAAGAATAAAGTGGTGTTCCTCTGCCAGGCAACTGGGCACCACTGCCTTCACCCACCTGTAAGTGGCTAAGAGCCACCAGCTGTGGGTGGACACTGAGCTGAGGAACGAGCTGCAGGAGCATCCACTACCCCTGCCCCGGACAAGCAATGGGCTGAAGCTCTACAAACAAAAACCCCAACTGCGTTTACCCTCTGGGATGACCTCCGGGAAGGGCATGAGACAGCAAGTAGTGGGAATGCCAGCTGTCACCCAGGGACGTGCTGCTTTGGAGGGTGGCAGAAGCTGGGCACCGGTGGTGGGATGCTCTGGATGGGTGGCGCACAGCAGGGAGTACAGGAAAGGGCTGGAATAGGTCTTTGCTTTTTTACACAAAAGCAAAGAGGACTGCACTCTCAATGGCCTTTTTCTGACTGGGGAACCAAAGCAGATAACTTCTTGCCTTTCATCAGCACACCAAACCAGCAGTCCCTGATCCTTGAGGGGAGACAGCCAGGAGCCCAAGAGGGACAGCAGCCATGGTGGGCCAGCCTAAGCATGCAGTAAACAGCTCCGAGACGGAGACAGCTTCAAACAGATGGCCAGAAATATCCATAGGCTACCAAATTCTCATTTGGGTCTGGACCTGTCTTTCTAAGGACATGCCAGTCACCCAGTGCGTCCCTCTGCCTGGGTTACGGGTGCTGGGACCATACCTCCAGCCTTCCTCTGCTGCAGCAACATTTGTCCTTCCCTCACAGGCTCTCAGGGTAGGATCGCTTTTATTAGTTTTCTGATAATACCTGGCACTACAGAGAAATATAGACTCGCTGCCGCAGTCTCAGAGCCTGACCCAACATCCTATGAATGAAGCACAGAAGAAGCAACATGAATCACTGAGTGTCCGGAGAGTTCCGCATGCCTATCACTTCGTTTTCAAGGATGGCTTTGTTATTGCAAAAACACGTGTAAAGAATCATAGAGCAGTTCAGTGATGCTACTGTCACAGCAAATTCATTTTCTGCAGAATTGAGGGAGAGAACAGCAGAGTTACGTACACTTGCAACAAAATCTGCCCCTGGTCATCACTTCTGCCTTAGCAAGAGCTGACATCCTGCCTGCTAAGAATATTATTGGAACAACGGCATGGAGAATATTCCTGTAGAAGAGCCTATTTTCAGCCAGCTTCACGGGGCAGGCATTTTGTAAACGACGTGTTGGGGCTTTGACAGAATTAAATACAGATAACCTGAAATTTCCATTGACACCAATCTTTAGCTTTAAATTCCTGAGCGCCAGCTCCCCGACATGGATGTTGGCCAGGCAGCCCTCCCGCTCCCCACCGAGTCCAGAACCCCTTCGCCACTTCGTGCATCTCCGCGCACAGCCAAAGAGCCCTGCAAAGCCACCAGCCTCCAGCTCTGGCTAAGGGGATGCGGCATCGTTGTCCTAACCCAAACCTGAATTCACATCGACAATAACAGAGTTTGGAGCTTAGCCAGCTAATATTCTAATTGTTTTATGCCAAGCTTCCCATTCTTCATTGCTAGATGAGAAGGCCCTCAAAGACTAAGAGACCAGCACTTCTGCCTGTTCGATTAAGAGCTGGGAAGCACACGCTGCTCGTTTGCAGGCACGAAGAGCTGCACAGCCACTGCATTGGCAGCTACAACTTCTGATACCCAAGAGCGACAAGTACTTGACAAAGAAGATTACTTTTAAAATTATAACAACTTCTAGGGAAAAAAAAAACAAACAAAAACATATCCAAAAACCCACCCACCCATTTTCCACAGGTCAAATCCAAATGATTGCTGTCCCAGTGCCATGAAGCCCAACTGACTCACCCAACTGAACCAGGACACGGTGCTGTGCGATAGAATTGTTTTACTTTAGCTGTGCCTGTTTCCTAACTTGGAAAGAATGAGAAGTCCATGATGAGTGAATTCAGCATTATTCCTAAATTCAGGATACAGCTGTATATTATGGTAAACTCTACAGCACCAAAATTTCATGGAGATTATTGCCAGGAGCAGATCTGCTCTGAGAGCAGCGAGTTCAGCCTCCGGTTTTAGGTGACGCAACGGATAATGCTCTCTGTGAGCATCTCCCTTGTTCTGGAGAACATGGCGAGATTTCCTCTCGGTATTTGAGAGCGCGTATGGAGATCTGCATTTACACCATAAGGCATTCAGATGAGAAAAACCACTCTCTGTATCCTGGTGACAGTCTCTGCGTGTTTTCTAAAGCATTATTTTAATAGAAAGGTCAAGTCTATCACATGGTGTACAATTCTGCAGTGTTTAAATACATATTCTTAAATCAACAAGGAAATAAAAGTGTCACCTCTGAGTGCTCTTTGAACACACGTCATAATGACAAGGCATCTCACCAGTCTCCTGTTATAAAATTATCACTTACATACAGAATGTGTTTATTCATTTAATTATCTCTTTAAAACCTGGATTTAACCAGCCAGATAAAATCACTTGTTTACTGTATAAAATCGCAGTGGAATTCCGCCTGAGGACTGAGGGTTGGACTCTTCAGACTCCCTCTGCTTTTATTTGTATGTATTTTATAGTACCAATTTCACTGAAATTTGAGTGAAGCTAAGCCAATCAGATGCTTGCAAGAAATCAGTTATCCAAACTTCGTAATTCATACACTTTTAACTGTGTTTGTTTAATTATCAAGAATGACAGTTTCTGTCGGAGAACAAAGCAAGTAAAATAAAAGCGAGTCAAAAGACGGAACATTGCAGTACCATTTCAGAAAGTTTAGTAAAAGTTACCCAAACTAAGTATATGATCTGAATTTAGCAAAAGACTCAAGAAATCATTATACAAATTCATTTATGATTACATTCTACTTGTCTTTAATTTTAACTGTTCAACATTAACATTAAACATCGTAAATGTATGCAATATTTATATAAAATTAAATAACAATATTGGAAAAATAAATACACTTTTACATAAATACATAAATCCACACTGCTGAAAAGTTTCAGCTAATACTATACTCTTGTTTCAAAAGTGACCAAAAAAATATGGTAGCGACACTCCATCCCAACAGATGAAGTATGTACAGCTATAGAGTGACGTTTGCAACTGATGACAGAGCTAAACCAAAGCCAGGTGACACCCCACTAAAGAAACAAAAATTTGGATGTTACTACCTACAGTAGTAGCACGAGGTAGACATGTACAGGGAGCATTTTGCAGGAGGGACATGAAGCCCTTTTGACCCCACAGATACATTTCAGTCTTCAAACAGCTCTGGGGTCCCCTGCATCAGAGCCAAAGGACACCTCGGGAATAAGACCTGAAAAATCAAGTCACTTTGCGGCACCGGCTGGGGCTCAGCTCTGCAGCCTCTGCATGGAGCAGGGAGACGCTGCAGGCAGGACGGAATGCCCCTGCCCTCCGCCCGTTTGCCCAATATCCCACCCGCTCCCAGGAGACAGAGCAAGGGACAACCCACCCAAGTTAATATGACTTGGTAGACGTCAAGGAAATCTTTTCTGGGTGAAAAAAACCCAACCCAAAACCAAAATACAGGACTGCACCCTGCATTTCCAGCACAGAGGAGCAGACGCAGCCCTGAACAGCTGTGGAGAGGCTGAACGCTGAGCGACACCGAAACGTAACACAACTCTGCCCACACCTTCGGTTCTTGCAAATGGTCCGGCACAGGTAAAGGTTGGCAGCAACTCCCAGCCGGTCACTCTGCCGGGAAGCCACCACGCGGGTTGCCAGCTCTGCTTAGCTCACCACACTCATTTTTAGCACCAACTATATCAGCATACAAGTGATACATTAGCACCTCAAATGAAATATTTCATATCACTGTCCCTTGTACTGGTGGAGCACCATATAAACACCAGTTCAGCAGTCTTATGTCTATTGCATAACTCACTGAGGTATGATAAAAATATTGAGGAGCATCACTGAAGGCATCCGCGTTCCTGAAAGCACCCGCAGAAATGAGAGTGCGATTACGTTTTAGCCAGATGACTTTTCAAACCATGGCAATTAAGGAAGTCCAATACATTACAAACGGGCCTCTTTTTTTTTCCCATAAAGTGCTTTTGAGTCAGATTAATTTTTTTTTTTTTTTTTAAATCTTCAAATGCTTTTGTAATGAAATACACAATAAATGTCAACATTTGTTTGGAGGCCACTCCAAACCCGGCAGGCTCGTGGTTTCCAGTATGCCAGGCGGCACTTGCCTTGGCACACTGGGGCTCCAGCCGAGCAGAAGCTGCTGCTCTGGGCAGGGAGAATTTCAAAGCCGTGGGACTCAAAGCAGCATCCCAGCCCCCCGGCTCAGGGCTGCTCTGCCAGAGCATCTCTGTAGCAGACTCCTCCAGTGGCAAAGGAGCAGCGTAAGACACCTCTGCTCCAAACTCTGTTTTGTTATTAGAAAACCGCCAGGGTTTTAAGCCTTCCACCACCTTGCTGATCCTTTGCCGACTTGATATCTAGAGCAGCAGCTGGAGATCAGGCCAGACAATAACTCTCCCAAACCAGAGATGTATGAGAAAAGCCTACAGGTGCCTTCGCACAGGACATCACGCACAGTATCATATATACAAGGGAAAAGAAATAGAGCACGGGTGTGAATGCACGCGTGTTTCTGTACAGCTGTGTGCGGGAGCGGGTAGGGACATGCACACACCCCTGTACACACTTGTACACGCTTGGGAGTTGATGCAATCTAGTACACATTTTCCCCGTCATCTTGCTTTTGGCAGAGAACACGCAACAGGCAAACCAGTAGGTGCACAGTGCGGTGTTACTGTTAAATATCAGAACAATTTAACTTCAACGGAAATGTACTGCTTAAATGCCAGGTTTAAATCCATATGCAAAGAACTCAGTCAGAACCAAGACTCATAATGCACAGCGCTCGCACAGTGTAATAAAACGGACAAAGGTGGCCACTTAGCAGAAAGTGCCTTTTAAATTAAAGGACTCGAGCTCCCCTAATGTAAGCCTTTCCTGAAAAGCTGTTATTCTGAATATATTGTCAATAATCCTCTTTAAGTGCAGTTTTAAGACACGAAGCATTAGCACCTTGGTTTGAAGCACATTAAATCTGTTGTTACGGGATATCCACAAAATGGTTCACAAAGAGAAAGAGTTTATGGTCGTACCGAGCTCCAAGGACCAGCGCTCCAGGCAGCATCTCTAGGACAGTCCTGCACATTGCACTGCTCTCTGTCTGGTGGCTTGTCAAGGATTTCACAGCTCAGATCCGTAAACCTTTCTCCATTCGGGCGTTGGCACACCACCAGCCGTGTTCTTGTCCCTGCCCCGCATGGCTTCGTGCACTGGAAGTCAGCAGAGGACAGAGCAATCACCATCCGGGCAGCAAAAATACTGCAGAGTGCCCGAAGCACTAGCACCTCTCAAGACCTGATGGTTGTTTCTGTTCCCAATCAGCCCACTCTGGCCAAGTCCCCCCCAAACACTGCATGAGTCTCAGATGGGGCATCAGCTGCTTCAGCTTGTCCCTCCCACAGCTCTTCATGCTGCTCCGCAGCGATGCTGCTAGACCCAACGTGATACTGGAGGTTAGCATTTCTAATTGTTCATCTCAGATGAATTTTCAGAAGGGAGCAGTGCTTTTATTAAAGAAAAAAGCCCTCCAGTTAAACTAGACTTCTCTTAAAAAAGAAAAATCTCAATTTTTCTAGGATTTGCTTTCACCTGGGAAGAAAACTTTCCCGTGACAAATGGAAAGGAAAACAGCACCAAGCAGTTGCTAGGGTTCACTCATTTATCAGCGGCTGCCTTTCATGCTCCAATCTTTCTAATAAATGCCACTGCAATATCCCTCTCTTCTCCCATTTTTCAGCCACCCGCTAATGAAAGCCTTCCCCTGTGCAGGGAGCCCGGGATGAATGGTGCACTCACCTCTCCCCAGTTGCCATAAGCCCACTGAGGGCAGGGGCCAGATTCGCACGATCTCTGCTCCATGGGCTTGCTTTTCTCATCGCAGTTATTTGCGGTGTATCCATTTTCATCCTGGCACACCACGACCCGCCGCTGGAACCCCCCCGCACACGTGCTAGAGCACTGGAAGACACAATTGCCCATGGCTTCTTTGAGTCCAGGAATAATTTTGCATTCCCAGTGCCTTGCACCGTGGGAGTGCACCACTAGAAATTTAATACAACTAACAAGCATTATTAACTTCAAACCCCGGCTATTACTAATAGCAGTGCAATGTACTTGGGTGCTGACTAAGCAAAGAAAACAAACATGAGTCTAGTTTTAAGCAGGTGAGTAATCTCCGCTGCCTTTAATGCAGTCTTTGACATCGTATTTGTGCTTAATTCCCTTTAGGGACTTCGGTGATAAAGTGCTGCAAACTGGCTGGGGTGAGAGGGGCTGGCATTAAGGCTCTGCTGTGCTTTGGCAACAGCTCTCCACAGCTGTAAGCGTCCCAGGAGACGGCCAAGAAGCAGAGGTTGGCCTTTGCCTCGTGGAAAATGATGCCGTCGGCTCTCTGGCTAGAGAGCCTTGGAGAGACGAGGTGTGAGAGGCTGCGAAGGGATGCCTGCACCCTGCTGCAGCACTTGCTCGTGTGAGCAGAGAGCAGAATGAGGGGAGAAGGGTCTCTCTTTTCCCTGCACGGTGACATGAACAAAAGCCTGGATTAGCCCAGGAGACCAAAAAAACCCCAGCAATAAGAAAATGAGGGCACTTACAGCACCCCAGGGGCCAATCCTCCACTGATTGCCTCCCGGTATATGTGCACGGTTTCGGTTCGGGCTGCCTCCGGGGTGCAGTTTCAGGCGATGATCCGGATAGAGGAAAGGGTGGATGGGCCTGCCGTAGTCATGGCTGTTTGGATGACAAGGAGACATGGAGCAGTCTTGCTCGGTGGCAGGGAGGTCATCTGGATCGCACTCACTCCTGTCCACCAGCTGGTCACTGTAATTGATGCAGATCACTTGTCGCGTTGCCTTACCTTGACCGCAAGTCACCGAGCACTGCATTACAGTGGGAAAAGGAGACACAGTCACATTTCCAGCTTTGAAAATCAGGCAGACAGCTATTACTAATAATGAACAGCAGAAAACCTTAATCTCCCCACTTGCAAAAGGGTAAGCGTGACAGATTAATGATACACGTTTCCAGCAACAAGGTCTATAAGGCTCTCCTGCAAGAGACAGCGCGATGCTTACGGAGCTCCACTCCAAGGCCTTCCACTGCCCGCACGGCGTCACGGTGCACATTTCCGTGGCTGATGGCTTCGGGAGGTGGAAACAAGCTGACTCGTCGGCCACCGAGCCCTGGTCATCCCGGCAGCTGACGTACCTCATCCGGGTACCCTTCCCGCAGGTTGCGGAGCACTAGGGAAGAGCAACAAGCACGCCACTAGAAAGTTTCCTGATATATATTCCAAGGGCTTTAGAATGAAAAGTTGGTCAAATGCACTTAAAATATCGCATCATCTACTGTAAAATAATCCTGAAAGTATTACAACACACGCTTACCGGTGTCCAGGATCCAAATCTCCACTGCGTCCTGTGAACGCCTGATACGGATCTCTTGGCTTCAGGACTATTTGGATGGGGAGGACATGCTGCTATTTCACAGTCCTGTGCATGAAATACACGAGGGAAAAGGGAGAAATAAAGAATTTGCAGATGTTTCAGTTAAAGCACCTCCTCTTCAATGTAATTATCAATGACATACAATTCCTTGAAAATCTGTGACCTGCATGCTTGTGTGTTGGCAGGCTTTCTCCTTGCATCCTCTTGGTGAATCAGCAAAATTTGGTACCAGTAACCCAAGGGCTTCATATGCAGAACCTTGGCGGACTTTTGACTTCTTAGGAACTCTACAATAGGGATGCCCATAACCATGTGCCATCTCCATGAATTAAAGCCAGATGTTTTTGAGGCAAAAGATGACAGTTCATTAAGAGCCTTCTGGTATGAACACACATCTGAAAGCAGCAACTTCATCTCCCTTCAAAGCTCCATTCTTCAGAGTGAGACTTGCAGCCCACTTAATAAAGGTTACACTGCTGAGCTGATTGCAGCCCTTTGATTCCCTGCAGCCCACCAGACCACCTACATCCACATGCTGATCTTTACCACACACTAAGCATGCAAGGTTTTGGGGACAGGCATGTCATTCCGCTCCGCCTTGGCACGGTGCCTAACAGGAGGGCTCTGGTCCTGCCTGGACCTCCTGGGAGGTCTGGTGACAGAAATGATGAATAGCCATGACCTTACTCCATGAGCCAACGAGTAGTCATTGCCAAAAAGGAAATTAATACTGATCATCACTGCGAAGGAGAGAGCGGCTCTTGAGAAATGGCATAAATGATTTCCGCGTCGCTATGGTTTTACTTACACTGGAGATGTACAGGCCAAATGATGGCTGATGACAAGTAGGTTTGTTACCCCTCGACTATAGTGCAATCGGTCTCCATACATGGGAAAAACAGCCCTTTGCTAAATGTTGTGGCCTTATTTACACTCTGTGAAGTCATGCAGGACTGAAGTTGGGCAGGGCATCAGCACTATGACTCTCCTAGATGACAGGTAGGTGGTAACGTTCTGTTTTAATCGACTGCTTCAGGCACTCCGGACACATCCTCTGCTTGAAGCAGGAATTTACGCTTTTGCCTCCATGTACCAGCGAACACAGCATGGAAAGACTCTTCAGCGAATTTGCAAAGGGCGTGCAACATTTCCCAATTTATCCGGCCAGGGGGGATGCATCTGGAATCGTAGCTGGCACATACGCTACACCGTCATGTGCGGCAGGCAAGAAATGATGGCCTCTAGCTGTCATTTGTACCACACAGCAACGGTCCTGCAGCCAAGCGAGGCCAGACTGCAGCCAGGCACCCCAGAACCCATGCATGCCAAAGGAGGTCCACCTTTCCACTCTCAGGTTGTCTTCCCGCATTCATCTACCCTGCCTCTTCAGCTCACGAGCTCTTAGAGGACCACGATACTGCTCTGCAGGAGCTGGCATTCAGGACAAGCCTTCGCTGCAGCAAGACATCCCCTGAAGCTGCAGCCTGGATGCCTCCACACGCACGCTGGCAACAGATGGAGACAGGACAGCAGGATTTACCTGAGTATCTGTCGGCCTGGTTGCAGCATTACACTCGTTATCATCCACCACTGACACATAGGTGCCCACGACACACTTCACCGCTCTCATCTGGTAGCCTTGGCCACAGGTCATCGTGCACTGGGAGAGGACAGACGGGAGAAAGAAGTGCTGGGTCTGAGTAGCTGCTTCGGTTAGCAAGCATTAATCAGCCCAGCCTGTGTTTAGGCACGAGGCAAGAGCAGCAAAAATAAAACCCAGCTTCCCTCCTGGTTTCTCTCCAATTCATGCATTTCAGCTTTAAATTAGGTCAAAGTTTTAATTCGCTGTGCCCACCAGAGCCTTGCACGCTTCACTTGCTTCCCCGGGAATGAAGGTGTGAGCATTTAAATGATTTACTTTGCTGCACACAGTAAATCACAGTCTGGTAGAACCTGCATCGCACCATTCTTTAAAACTGGTTGTTCAGTCCTGGGGTAGCACAAGCAGCTAATGAATAATTTTGCTGGTGGGAAATAAGTGTGACTGGAACAACTGGTCTGGGTTTGTTGCTGTGTTTTTAAGCCAATAGCTAACAGCTTTGTGGAAAAGGAGATGCCAGAACTCTCCACGAGAAATAAGCAACTTGTATTTTAACAGAAAAAAAGCCTCACCAACCCAGAAACTGGAAAACATTAAAAAGAACAACAGCTTTTCAACGGGAGCAGTTTTTCTGTGAAAATTTGGCCATGTATTTACGTGCCTAAATATGGATTTAGAAGCGTAACCTTGGAAACCCTTTTTTTGAAAATCATGACCAATTCAGTACGACAGAGATTAAATTTAGTACACAGGGCAGGTACTGTTATTGCTGCCCATCTGCTGAACCCGAGTGCACAGAGGGCTGCCTTGGTGTGCAAATCAATTAACACAGTTATGCTGCTGAATTTGAATGAAAGGGTAGCACCCAGCGCCGGCCACCAGCACCCAGGTCCCACCGGCCGGCAGCCCCGCGGCGTACCTGGCCCCACGGCCCCACTTGCCACGAAGCACACTCCTGCTGCTGGCACGCCTGCACCGACTCCGGCTTCGTTTCGGGATCGCAAAACCTGTCGTTTAATCGATCTTCTCCAAACTGGCACCAGGTCTGGCGGTGTTTGTGCCCTTTCCCACAGGTGACCAGGCACTGCGAGGGGCAAAGTGCAAGCTCAGGCGGTGCCGGGGATGCGCTGCCAGCTCGGCACCCGCCCCGGCGCTGAAAAATAAACCTGCAAACCGCTGCTCAGGAGCCGGTGCTGAGAGGCAGCTCTTCAGCGAGCGACTGTGGGCGCTGGAAAACACGTGACTGCCTTGCAGCGAGACAGGATTGCTCTCAGGGGCTGGTCCACAGCAGAGGCTGGAGCGTGGAGAGCACAGCCAGGCTGGGACGCTTCAGCACGGGCAAAGCGAGACCACGAAGGCTCCGGACTTCCAGCAGCTGTGAGACGTAGGGCAAAGCCACAGCACGGCCCTGCGGGGCTTTGCCTGTGCGCAACGGGGTGCCAAAGGCTTGCAAAAAATTTGCTCAGCTCTGAAGGTGTACGTTACGGTTCTCAGCTCCCGCAGGCTGCGAGTGCCTCTTCCACCGCCCCTGCGTGGCTTCAGCTGCCAGCAGCTCGACCCAAAAGACAGATATTTTGCAGAGAACATTCCCTGTTCCCACTTAACTGCTGTTCTTATTTCCTAAACGAACGTGATTCACAGAAAGGAGAGCTATTTGGCCACCCAGGTGACACGCAGCTTTTGAAGACTGTTCTCCAGCATCCCAAGTCCCGCTGCAGGGAAAAGCCTATCAAGACACGGTTTTGAGGCATTGCGAAGGACACCAGCAGCAGTGGAAGAGGCAATGGTAATCAACAGCAGGGAGAAGGCTGAGCAAGACATTAGCAGGGTGAAATCCTGCCCACCAGCTGCCAGGGCCCGTGAGGACAATCTCAAGGGAATATGTGGGCAGAAGGTATTCTTCACAAAGCTGCAGAGGAACCGTGGAAAAACTGGGGAGAAATTGCTGCAAGATTGGAGCGGAATTAACCCCCTGTGGCTTCGCAGGGAGGGAACTGCGCACATGAGCAGTGGTGACGAGGCCAGTGACTTTGCTGCCCGTCTCAAACCTCCCTGTGCACAGCTTGGGGAGAGCTTCGGCAGAAGGCATGGTGCCACCACGCCCCGGGGCACAACCAAAACCCGAGGGACAGAGGTGTCTCTTCAGCACAGTTCTCTCTTCGCAGGCAGCAGCCCCTCAGGGTGGAGGGCCCGCAGGGTCAGCCCGCGCTGGTGACCAGCACCTACCTCGGACCAGTCGCCGGTTTTCCACTGGGGGCACAAGAAGTCGCTGCACCGCTGCACCGTCAGCTTCTCCTGCTGACTGCACTTGCTGTCATCCAGGACGTCGTTGTAGGTGTTCACGCACATGGCTCGCCGCCGCCGCGTGCCGCCGCCGCAGCTCTTGGAGCACTGCGAAGGCAGGACACCGAGTAAATACTTTCTGCCACTCTACCACAGCCTGAGAGCCCATTTATTGCCTTCTCCCTCTTTGCAGTCAGGACTGTGAAGAGACTGCAGAAAAGCTCTGGAAGAACAATTTGTACCTTAGGTAACAGGCTGTTACTTTATATACTTCTTTAATAAGCCAGTCTTGCTAAGCTTAATAAAATCTTGTGGCAATGAGTTTTACAAATTCATTTCAGGTTATAACCCCATTATCACTTTTACAAGTATTGCCTTTCAGTTGTCCTAAATGGCTGTTGCGTGTTCTCATTTTAGGAGAAATGAATTCCCTCTAACCAGCCAGCCCCCCACTTCACCATGCCCTCCCTGGAAAGCTCCAGGCTTGTCATTTTCTTGGTGCCAGGTCTGTACTCAGGAATATTCTCGGCCACGGAAAAGCATTCTGCTAAAAAGTGTAAAGGAAACAAATCTCACAAGTCCTCTGATGATGGTCCTGGCAGCGTGGCTGGCTTTGGTGGGAGAAGGGAGCCAGCAGAGCTTAGCGTAATGAAGACAGACCTTGAGATGCTTAAAAGCATATATTCACTGCAGTGGAAAATCAGGAGCACCAGCCTGATTTGGGCTACAGTGTCCTCCAGAAAAAAGCAATGGAAGCAGAATCACTGCAGACAACTTTTACATGCCGTATGCAACCTAAGCAGCCTGATGGCCCCATGCGAGGCGACAGCATCCGCTGTACTGCTGAGCATCCCTTACCTCGGTCCAGGCCGAGTACCGCCACCCTCCCACGTTACATTCTCCAGTGCACTTCTCCCTCGTGCTCGGCTTGGGCTGGCTGCTGCAGAAGCGGTCGTCCACCTTCTCTATCTTCGCCTCCAGCCTGCTGTACTTGGAGCAGAAGATCTCCAGGGTGCGGTACCCCACTCCACACTGCGCCGTGCACTCGCTCTTCCTCGCGACATGCCACCTGAGACGAGGAGAGCAAACATCAGCCCTGGCATGGTGACAACCCACGAGCCCACGGGAAGGCTCCTGCCTTGGGGAAGATCAGAAGAGGTAGAAAGAGCTGTGGGGCTCTGGGATTCTGCAGATAACGTGCTCGGGGTTGTTTGACATAAACAGGGAATATACGCTCTTGAACTGGAAGTTTTGTCTGTTTACAGCACTTCCCAAAGCTTCGTTGCTTCCAAAAATACGAAGCAGTTAACCCTGGCGTTGCTCCCTGCAGGGGAAGGAACTGTCACCAGGTCCCTCTCGCAGGCAGCAACGCCACGCTGCGACCCTGCAGGACCGCGCAAGGTCTGTGGCCAAGAAAGGAGCAGTGCTGCAAAGGCTTTCCATCCCACCTTCCCCTGCAGGAGTGCCACCTCGGCCTCTAAAACCAAAAAGCTGAAAAATACAGTGTCAGAAAATGACCCGCACAGGCTAGAAAGGTGTGACGAGGCCCTCCGCTGGGCAGAACGCCTGCAGAAGTGTCAGCTCTCCGACTTTCCCGGTGGAAACAGACCTTGGGGTGTTGGTCAACAGCCAGGTGAACATGAGCCAGCAGTGTGCCCAGGTGGCCAAGAAGGCCAACGGCATCCTGGCTTGTATCAGGAATACTGTGGCCAGCAGGAGTAGGGAAGTAATCGTGCTCCTATACTTGGCACTGGTGAGGCTGCACCGGGAGTGCTGTGTTCAGTTTTGAGCCCTTCACTGCAAGAAGGACATTGAGGTGCTCGAGCATGTCCAGAGAAGAGCATCGAGGATGGTGAAGGGTCTAGAGAACAAGTCTTATGAGGAGTGGCTGAGGGACCTGGGGCTGTTTAGTCTGGAGAAGAGAAGGCTGTGGGGAGACCTTATCACTTTCTACAACTACTTGAAAGGAGGTTTTAATGAG
>Ga0181612_160950_pt1 | contig 26684 bp, 18 predicted proteins | sample HoacroProtozoa21_FD_119630 | JGI IMG/M metagenome (GOLD analysis project Ga0181612, IMG submission 119630) | Hoatzin crop microbial communities from Cojedes, Venezuel. Combined Assembly of Gp0051906, Gp0051904, Gp0051908
CAAGTCCAACTGTTAACCCATCACCACCATGCCTATTAAACCATGTCCTGAAGTATCACATCTACACGTGTTTCAAACACCTCCAGGGACGGTTACTCCACCACTACCCACCTTGACCAACTCACCAGAGACTACATCAAAGACCTCCCATACTACCATCCCGTATTAAACAGCAGAGCTCTCTAGCTGGGCCTGAAACAAGCTCCAACCCAGCGCAGTTCACATGGAAATCTGCAGCCTATCCACGTGCTGATTACTCATAGAGAGCGGAGTGAGGCTGGTAGGTCCCATCTGGTACGCCTGGAGTCATCCAATGTTGTTTTAAGTAGCGAGGTTAAACAATGGCTGTTTGGTCTCTGCTGTTGATTGAATGAGATTTGTTGTCCGTAATAAAACTTCTGGCACGTGATCAGTCACTGTATATAAACCCAAATTACACTAAGAAAAGCCAGGATACTATCAAACAGCTCTAAAATATCATTAAAACAGAGGCCATCCCCAGTCAACACGTTCTGAAGAGCCATGAGAAAACTGACAGCGTTCTTCAGGTTCCCCTCAGATAGACATGATGGTGGAGAACATGGCTGATGGCTCTGCTTGAAAGTTCCCTGCCAACATCTGCAATCACAACACATAGACTGGGGCAATTTCTAAGATACATAGAACCAAAGAACAGAAGATGACACAACACTCTGTCTCTGAGGCCACAATAATCAGCATCAACAACCTAACCCTACTAGCTTTTACTGGCAAAGCAGGGCATGGGTCTACACCAAGGGCATGGCATCCTCCCCCAAACCCACAGAAGTAAAATTGACAGTAGCCTAGATAGTCTCCTTTGGAGACATGAGCTTGCCAAGCTGCCTTCCAGTAGGACCTCACAGCCATAGCAGGGGCTCCACAGCTGCTGCAATGGGTGGCAGAACAGGCACGTTATGCCAGAGTCACCTTCTGCGTAACTGCAGCTTGGTGAGTGTTGACTTAACAGAAAATGACATAAGCACTTTGACTAAGCAAGAGGTACTCAGAAGACTAGGTGATAGGTTTGGTCTACTACTAAAGCTGTAGGTGGTTCAAGTTAGGGGAGATGGATTTTACACCCTTCTTCTGCAATTTGAGGGCTTGATTCAGGTTCCTAAATGCAGATACCTGCGCCTCATGCCACTGCAGATGTGGCAGATCTGCCAGGCCCACACAGATGTCTCCAATGGCACGATGGGCTTATTGGGCAACTCAGTGGTGCCCGAGTAGGAAGGCAGGAGGTAACTGCAATTACAATTTGAGGGCTGTGGGGTGGAGGGGGGCTGCTAACACTGAGATACTTACGGTGCTTTATAATTTGGCTTATCAAAAAGCAGAGGAAGAATGACCTTATTAACAATAAAGAGCACTTACTAAAGAGGAGATCTCTTATAGCAGAACTCTCTTTAATCTAACAGACAAAGCCATGTCAACATCCAATGGCTGGAAGCCAAAATTAAACAAATTCAAACTGCAGGGAAGGTGCCAGTTTGTAATTGAAAGACTAATGAGCCATTGGAATTACTCACCGCAGGCTGTGATGGATTCTCCACCATCTGAGTGGATGCTGTTCTAAAACGTGCCACATTGCAGGCACATATTTCTGTGTTTGGGAATTATCAGTAAAGGCTTCCAGCTTGCATAAGTTGTTTGTGCTCTAAAAAACAAACAAAAGAAGCTCAGTTAAAGATGGAGAAAGGAGATAGAGTGAGTTTAAGCAGACAGCCTACGACAGTACTAGGAATAGGACTCTGGTCATTTAAACTCTATCATTGCCCAGCCACTCTTCCACTCTCCAGAGCAGCCCACAACCCCAAAGCAGCCTGCATTTTCCTAGCAGCACCCCCAGCTATGTGACAGCAGGCTCAGCAAGTACACTCAGCATCACAAGGCCAGGTCCAGGTGAGAGCCAGGGAATGGACCGTATCAGCCAAGCAGTCCTATCAGGAACACCTCCAGCAACACCTCCGAAACTGCTCCTTGCAAGAAGTCTGAGAAGAACAGGACACCCAGGAGAAGCACACTTTTGCTGAGCTTTCTGCATTTCCAGTGAGAGCCCTCCCCAGCGCCAATCTGCCAGAACTCAGCTCTCTCCATGCCTTTGCCCAACACAACTGTGCTCACAGGGCCCTCCAGCATACACCCATGTACCATGATGGGTGCTCTCCAGATGACCTGCTCTCTCTCTTTCTCCTCCCAAGAAGCATTTCCATCTCTTGCATATGATACAGAACAAAGTACATGCGAGGGGTATATTTTCATCATATTTCCAGCAGGCAGGAAAAAAAAAAAAAAAAAGAGGCAAAAAAGTCATCTGCCAAGACAGCTCCGTGCTGGACCCATTGTATGGGAACGCCTGCTGCCAGTCATCATGGAACAGCAACACACACCCAGGCTCAGATACTCCCTCACGGAGAAAGTCTATTTCGCTGACTTCGAGAGTATGTAATAAAAAATATCAGGAAGGGCAAACAGAGGCACAAGCACTGAAGGCTAGACTGGCTCACTGCTGGGCCCTGGGAAAGAGGTAAACCCCAGAACTAGGCGAAAAAATTATTTCTTTGCTTCCACAGCAAATAATTTTAGGTTGCCATGAACAAAAAGTCACAGAGATCAATTCAGCCCACTTGAAATAAAAGCAAGTTTTAAAGATGCTTAGACATCAAATAAAATGTTTCACCAATTTTGTCTAGCTTCATTTGGGGGCTGTGAAAAAGGCTTTTGAGAAAATCAAACGTACGTAAATTTCTAAACCACCTGTTCTGAAATGACCAAGAGAAGCGTGCCAGCTTGGAAATGACAAAATGAAACCTGTTGAGTTAGAACCACTAGAGACAGTCTTTCTTGGCTGAAAAGATGTAATAAATTTGTGGACAGTTTTTATAAAACCCCTGCAGATTCATTGGTGAGATTTCATGTAGACCATAACCAGGAAGAACTCTGCAACACACCAGCGTGGAACAGCCCAAACAGAGCAACTCTGTTCCTCCTCCTTTCCCCAGTCTTTGCCTGCAAACACATCGCTACAGTTAACACACAAACCACCATTCACTAAAGTCAGAAGCCAGGAGCACAAAGTTAGGTCTTACACTGAGGTTGGGATCAAAATTTAACAAAAATCTTAAAAAGCAAGGATGAAATATCGAGCCCTCTGAAAGTTCAAACAGAAAGAAATGTTACTGTTTCTCAGGAAAATGTGAAAATATCATTTAAGTATCTTCAGCTTTATTCATTTGAGTTTACTGATTCACATCCAGTGAAGGTGCTCCAGATTTACACATGGTAGGGCAGCTCAGGGCAAAATTCAGCCCTTCGTGGCGATACTTTGGGTTCACACCACCACCGTGTACCCAACTGCCTGGCTCAAAGCAGCCAGCACTGCTTAGCAATTCGGCCTCATTCTGCCTCGTATTATGGACAGCAAGTCTTGGGCTCAAGAGCTGTGTTGTCTGAGGCTTGTATGGGGCTCCCGAACATCTACAGGGATCCTAGAAGTGCTTCATGATCTCAGTATATGTTATCAGGAATAATGGCTCCGCGTAAAAAGCATCTTCATGACTCAGAAGCTACTGGAGATGTCCAGACCTTCATTGAGAAATTATGTAGCTAAGAATTACCCAAGCTGTTGTGGACATGAGAGGGACTGTCACTACAGTAGTGTCATTTTTCAGCTGGGAACCTAACCACAGAGAGACTGCAACAACCCACGCAAAGGCACCAGGATGTCAATACACCTTGACACAGACTAAAAATCAAAGCAGATTTGGCAAAGACCAGCCCAGTGGCTTGCCCTTCCTTGTGATGGTCAACAAAAACTTTCAGCACGTGTCACAGGGATGAATAATTCAGCTGGATGGGCCTGAGGAGCGGAACATAGAGGCTGGACTTTAGGGACAACCTCCTGCCTGCAAGCCTGGTTGAACAGACTCCTGAAGGAACCATCTCACTTAGCGCATTTTCCTGGGACTGAGTGAAACCCCACAAAACACACCCTGTGCAACCCTTTGCACGGGGTGGCAGATGGGCCCCATCAGTTCATGGGCTGAGCAGGTATTTTCCATGTCTCACTATGACACTTTGGTGTTTCTGCAGCACAAATGCATCACCCTCAGCCAAATTAACTAAGCCTATTCTGTAGCCTTTAGCTTTTTCAGCCCTGTGGGCCTGGCCCAGCTGGAGAAGCTGTGGTCTTCATTAGCAGAAGGACTGCCACAGGACCTGCTGCCCTTTTTTTTATGCCACTTTGCAAAAACAGTTGGTTTCAGGAGTACTTGCACAAAGTCAGAGCCCCTGGATCTTTTCTGGCAAGGTTTAGTTTGGCTTCTCTGCTAAGAAGAGCAGCGAGACTACTAAGAACTGCCTCCTGAACAGGAACGATCTGGGATTCAGACAGAAACAAAAAACAATCAGGAGGTAATAATCACTAGTCTGTGCATCCTTCCTGCTTCTAAACTTCCAGGCTCACTGTTTTCCGAAATGACTGCCCAGGTTTCCATCAGCTCAGGGTCCCCAGGAGGCTGAACACGCAGAGCTAGATACTCCTTCCCTTCGAGCAGTGAGCACGGCACTGCCTGAACCACAGGAAGAGCGGGACGGATGAGAAACTCTTCCCTCGCAACGGGAAATACAGCAGTCAGGATACTGAGAGGGTGGTCCGCCTGTTAATTTGGGAGACAGAATTCAACCTGAAAGCTCCATGTGGAGCAAATTAGCAGGAACTAATTCTAATCCGTCCCACGCTGGCACAGAGGCACGTCAGCCCTGCTTAAAATTGCACCTCCCTTCAGATCTAGGCTGCCCCTTGTCCTACGTGGAGAGAAAAAAGGACGGGGAGAGGCTCAGTCGCAATCTGCTTGCAGATGGTCCGTATTATGGAACCTCTGTGGAGTATCAGCCACTTGCCCCCGTGCCCCATGATAAATCACAGTCTCCTTCAACGTTCTCAGGGAAGAGCAATGCTCTCCCAGACTCTGATTGGGTTGAAAGCCTGACTAGTTAAGGAGATGTAAATACTGAGCCCCTATCAGCCTGTAATTGTCATCATCATCCTGTTTAGGAAACTACTCACATCTTTGAGCAGTTACTCCGTGTCTCCTCCACCCCAGGAGAAGGTCTGGAGCCCATTTCCGGCAGCCGGCAGAGAGCTGCTTTTCTTTAGTTGACACAAACAGAGTTTGTCAGCTTGTGCATCCTCGGTTTCTGCGTGGTTTAAAGTTGCTGCGGAGTCCTTGGGAGCAGCTGAGCAGCTGGAACCGGACAACTCGCAGCCCTCACCACAAAGGTGCCCATTCAGCAGCCGCCGCTCCCCCGGGTCCTGCCCAACAAGAGCATCCTCTGTGTGGTGGCCTTGGGGACGGCGTCCTGGGTCCCCGCCTGAGAGGGGGGAAGTGACACTTCCAGTGGCTCTCGTGGAAGGCAGAGCCAAAACGTGTGCATTCACTTTCTTCTGCAGACAGAAAACTGAAGAAACACCCTGCCGGGCCAAAATAAATACATTTGGCATCTTTCCTGCATCTGCACCGGCACGTTCATGGCGCTGAAACTGAAAACAGGCCTGAACCTTATTTACACTAAAGTCTCTTTCCATCACTTTGGCAGTAGGAAGGGACTTAGTCTCGGTACGTATTATATTTTCTTTTCAACGTGTGTAAATGAGGATCAAGCTTTTACATTGCTTAAAATAGATGTAAATGACCCTTTATGCTCTCAGAACGGTGTCGAGGCCTTCCTGCAATAAAAAAATCAGTCCTATTATGCTTTCATATCATGCTCTGTTCATTTAGTTCCAGTTTCCCAAACTTGGGAAATTCCACTCAACTCTGGCAATCTGTGCTGAGATTTTACACAGCTGGGACTAAACCCAGGGGCAGAAGAAGGTGTGAGCTCAGATAGAAATACCTCAAAACCTCCAATCTAAACTGGACTTGAAGAACCACCTGGAAGACCCCCCATCTGCAACAGGCTCTAGGCTATCTGTGATAAATTTATTCCTTCTATTAGTCGTTTTGGAGACCTTTATACAAAACTTTGTATATCTCAGTCCTCTTTACAAACCATGAAAGGAGAAATAGAGAAGCAGAGAGAGAATAACAAGACATGCTGGACTGCCATCAGGGTTTTGATGCCTCGCAGATGGGCTTGCTATGCCTCCTGCTTAGGCTCAGGGGAAGCCACCACCACGTATCCCTGCCCAAGCCACCGGCTTTGCTCAGTTGTCAGTTTGCTCTGTGCACGTTGAAGGTGATGAGAAAGAAACTGCCTTCCTTGGATCTCTACTATAAAATGCATTCATTTTCCTTGAAGAGATAGTTCCTGAGCACTGACCACACAGGCAGACGAACAACTGGCCGTATAAGCTACCCTAGTTTTTGGTGGTTAAGGTCGGTGATGTGATCCCCATCCCTTCTATCTGATTAACACAGAGGAGATCCATTAGCCAGCAAGAGCTGATCAAGGAGAGGGCTCAGTCCAGACAACCTGGCAGCCCAGGGGAAGATCTCTCTGGCTAAGGCAGCCCGTGCCCTTAGGTTCAGGCCTGAAGAAAGTGTCTCCAGCTACTTTGGATGCAGATCGCCCTGCTTTTCCACCCTCCTGTTGCTCTGTACGGCAAGTAAATTACTAGAGCCCTTAAAAGAAGGCGATATATTTCCACATCGGTATCTTTAGCCAGTGAGTAAGCTCCAGAGCCAAGAAGGGGCTGGCTGTTACCCTGATTAACTACTGCCGGTGCTCCTTGCTGCCCAAACTGCCTTCTCCCCTGTCAGCTCCTACTTGTAGTGTGGACTACTGAAAGAGAAGGGTTTTCACTCCACCTTCCAGACTATTAAATCCAGATCCCATCCACACTACTGCAGCCCCAACCTCTCTCGCTCCACCAAATAAGGTCTGCTCATAAACTGCACCGTTCCTTCAGAGCCACCACCACATGCAGAGATGTCCTGACAGGTCATCAATACCATCCAACCCTAAGAGCTGGAGCAAGGAATACTCAACCCAACTGCAAAAGAAGCTACTGGAATATGCCAAAGCTGTGTCAGCCCATCCCATCCCCAGAGCCACTCTGCGGGCACTGCCTGGCCCAGCAAGGTAGTGAGGCCGCAGGATAACCCAGCTGAAGGGCAGAACACTTACAGTAACTATAATTTTCTTTTCCTTTCAGAAGAATGCACAAGGGACTGTCAACACTTTCCTTACCCCCCCTCTCCTCTTTTCCTCTCTCCAGCTTCGCCAGCTGAATGCTACTTCACGGCTTTTCTCCAGGAGCAGTTGCAATTGGAAACATCCTGACAAATCTCATCCAAGAGTTTATGAGGAACAGCTCAGAGGCACCCTGAAAGCTGTAGCATGCTACCTAGAGTGCTGCAGATTATTATTACTTTTTTTAATCTCAGTATAGTTCTGGGTAAGGTTTTAATTGGGCATTGTATTTCAAAGCCAGGGAGTAGGATCTATGCAAAGCACTGGATAGTTTCTGCATTAATTGACCATCAAATCCTTCCCCTTTGCATCTGCATTCTATTATTAGAGAATGTAAAGCAGTTTATAGGGCTTTTAACCTCTTCGGGCAAACACTCTGTGGAAGTTATGCTGCTGCAGGGACCATATTAGCTTTATAGACTTCATTTCTAATCCAAGGAGAGGGGAAAAAACGGAGAAGAGACAGAGCAAATGAATGATTTTTGAAGGTATAAATTCAGCTGGTGTAAATCGGCACAACTCCATTAACTTCGGTAGAGTTATGCTGACTTATGCCAGCAAAAGATCAAACATTTGATCTGCAACAAGGTCCTCGTTCCCAGAAGACCAAAACAGTACCAGACAAATCTTCACAGACCATTTATCAGCCTTCTCAACTACATTCTTCCCTGCTGCATGGAAAAGCCCTGATCGGATGCCAGGGAGCCATCTGGCAAACTGGGTACCATGGCATGCAGGCACAGAGAGTGTGCTCAGTCACTTGGAGGAAAATCACCTTCCAGCAAGTCACTTTGATGACCTCTGTGACCCTCAGCCTGTCTCCAGGGCTCTCATGATGTTGGGTGTCAGAGAAAGGCAGAACCATTTTGTGAACTGGGAGCCTAAACTGAGTCTTGCAGTCTCTAACTAAACCTGCTGAGCTCTACTCTCCCCAGGGTCTCATGGCTGGACTCCTTTGGGAGTAAGCACCATTCCCAGGTCAAGAGAACCAAGATGCAGGCAGCCCAAACTGTTATGGGTTCTGTGTGCAAGGGAAATGTGGAGGCCAGGTGTTACCACCAAGGCATCAAGAAGTATTGTGGTGGCCTGGGCTGATAACCCCTCCCGTGCACAGGGTGCTAGTTCCAAGCAGCACCAGACCAGGCCTGTGCACCTTGTGGGACCTGCGGCAACTCCCTTTGATGGCCCAACCCTGTTGGGTAGCCACAGCTTCCACTCAAAGTAACGTGAGTGCTCAGTATCTCTCCTGTTCCAGGATGACAGCCAACATCCACCGTTTCCACTCAACCTAAGATCAGAAGGATGACCAAACTGTCACACCAAAGGTCCGCCTAGCCCATTATCCTGTCTCCAACTGAAAGAAGAACAGATGTCTAGAGAAAACAACATCAGCATAGTGCATAGCACTTCCCCTTCCGAAGAGATGCTTTCCCTGACAGAGGGGCTTGGCACCAGCAGACCTGAGCTGCAGGAAGAGCAGGAAGCAAGCCCTGGTCCCACCCTAACCACAGCAGGAGAGAAAACGGGTAGTTCTGTGCTGCCTCCTTCAGAGGAGTCATCTGCAGGGACAAGATGAAATCTGTCCTTACAAAACCAGACAAGACAAGCAAGGTTTGATCTCATAGCTCTGTGCAGCAGGATGAGAACAAAACCTCACCACCTCGCTTGCCTTCTTTGCCTGTTTTCTTCCCACAGTTGTTCCACCACCCCACAGCAGGTGGGATTCTCATTTTGCAAATCCCTACACTATTTTTTTGTTTTGTAGTAACCCCAAATGTCACTAGACAGAGCCCAGGACAGTGATCATGAGCATGCAAACAACAGTGTAAGGGCCAGTATAATTATCTCGTTCCTAAGCACTCAACAAAGCTTTCAAGTATCTTGTATTTAGTTACTTGGTAAGGTCCTGAACGTCTGGCTCTCAGGCACTATGGTTTTATTGCTACAGAATGAGCCAGAAACCATTCAAAAGCTTTAAAAGGTCTTTTTAAATAGCCAGAATGAATTTACAGCATTGGCTGCCTGGCAAGTGCAACAGGCATTTCAAGTGGAAAGGAACAGTCCTTTATTGCATCTGCTGTTGGCATTTAGGGCACCCTGATTGCTCACAATTCCTCAGCTCGAACGCTCGGCATCCTGCAGGCTGCTGCCTGGGCAAAACCAAGGGGACCGACAGACTGAGAAGAAAGGGTCTAGGTGAAAGCAAAGCCTGGGTTTAGAGTTAGCTGAAAATTTTCATGGCAATTCGTCAGAAAATGTTTATTTTTTGAAACCTTAGAGCGCCACAGAAATGCCTTGGTTTCAATCACCTGCTAGTGGAAAGTAAGCTGGGCTCCACCAGCAAACTCTGCCTGCCCTGAACATGTCCCACCTGCCTCTCCGTGTGCCACCTCGCCTCACTGTCCAGGTCTGGCACCCTGGGCTTTGCAGAAAGCAGGGCTTTTGAGAAACTGCTCTGCAGCTGACCTCTGAATAGTGCTGGGGTCCTTCAGCAACACTGCCAACAGGGCGAGGCTGAGACTGACCTTAAACCAAGTGCAATGCTCCTTCTACCCAAGTTCATGGCTATCGACAACCCCATCTCAGCCACTTCTGGACACTCCCCTCATTAACCCAACTGGTGGCAGCATGGGAGAGAGGAGAAACAGCAGAAGGCTTTCTGATGGCCTGAAAAGTCCAGAATAATTTGCCATTTCTGGTGACTGGGACAGATCAGAGGGATGCAGGAGCAAGCAGTTCCGAAGGCCAGTTTACATCTGGGGTTAAAAACCATTGGACAAGCAGCTGGAACAGCCACTGCATGTGTGGTGAGATGAATGGAGATTCATACAGCTCTGGGGAATATAGGAAAGGACTTCTCCAAATACTCCTGATCCATCTCACCTAAGAATGAAGCCCACAGCACCTCTCGCCGTTCCCATGCTCCCACTCCCCGGCCCTGCATCCACCAGTGTTCCTCCACCCACACCTGCAGAGTCCCCTGTCCCAAGCCCAGAACAGCTCTCTTCCTTCTCGCCTGCCTGTGCAATCCCCCAGCCTTGTCAGTTTGGGCTCCAAGATCCTTCTGCATGACAGATGCACAGCAAAGTGCAATTATGGGAGGAATCCTCCATCACTTTCTGCTCCACTTGGCCCCATTCTCTACAATCAAATGTGAGGCTGGGGCTGACCCACATCCCCCTTGGCAGGAGCTGGCTCCAGTCTCTCATCTCAGGCTAGGTATCTCCTGACTTGGTTTGTTACTGGTGTTCTGGGGTCTTTAGCTCCCCATTCTGGGCACAAGAAGGTCCATCAAAATTGTCTGTCTTCTCCACCGGATGGTAAAGGTCAATCCCCCTGTCCTTCCTTGGCATAACTTCTAGAAAATGCAAGTTTCCTCAGGACACTGAAGGAAGGCAATTAGCAAAGAAGATGATAGTCAGGAAAACATTTTAGACAGGCTGAATAGACTAACTTAAAGGTATCATTATTGATGATGGCAATGACAGTACTAGAAAGCTCAGTGGTTTTTCATACAGGACTGAAAAAGGAAAAGGAACAAAACCAAGAAACCTCTATGAGAATGCAAGAGAAGCAGTAACGAGCTGCGGAAATCAAACATCAGTCTCAGGACAACCAAGCCAAATCCTCTGCTTGAGTAAACCAGTGCAGGTCCCCTAGAGTTCAGGGGCTGGGGGAGAACCAAGGCTACCTCCCTATGACCAGGGCAGAGGATATTAAAGCTGAGCTTTCCAAAGACCTTTCGGGAAGTCAGCTCAAAGTCACGGCAATGAAATGAGCCAAGGAATTCCCCCCGGGGCTGTGCAAGAATCTCCGCCGCTCCATTCTGCTGAGCTGCTCTCCCGAGAGTCACCAAAACAAGGGTCACCCACCTATCGCACCCGACGTGCATTTGCGCTTTCCTACACACCATCAGGCCGTCAGCCCGGGACGTTTCCTGAGGATCTTGCAAAGGCCATCAAGCCGACCGGTCATTAATTCTCAGGAAGCACCCACTGCCTCATTGGTAATTACTTAAATAAACTTCCCTTTCATGGTGTCTGAGCCAAGGCCTTTCTTTCTGACACGTCCCAATAAAGTTTTATTTAAGGTAAGATAACATGAGGGTTATGCACGCGAGCTGGGCTGCACCTGACTAAACACTGGGCCCATCGGCGATGGCCGGATGGCTCGAGCAGGATTTCACCGCCTCGCCCTCCTCTCCTCCGCGGCCAGCGCAGCCCCTTCCAGCTCGCAGTGAAACAACCCGTGTATGATTTCCCCTTATATATGCAGCGTATATCCTTCATGCAAATCTGTCTCATAAATCACTGCATCCCAGGTGCACCACGGAGTAATTTGCTAGGAAAATACTGTTCCAACCGAAGGACCCGGCATACCACAGTGGTCTTTATGAGGGGTAATATCCAGGATAGGGGTGACTTGGAAACCTGCCAGCCTCCGAAAATGATTCATCCTGCCTGACCTTAAATCTTGGATCCTGACTATTGCAGATGGAGCTGCCTTTGCAGGCAGGAAGCATCAGTCACGGCCACGTTCATATCCCCTCTCTGCCCGTGGCTACAGGGCCCCGGGGGCACATGAGAACTCCCAGCTTGACAGCCTGGAGTTTGGGTTACGAACTACCCCAAAATAACCAAAATGGTGGTCTCCAGAAACACTGCCCCAAAGCATCATTCAGCACTGTGCACAGAACCAACCCTCGCATTTTGCTTTCTGCAGCCTGTCTTTATCTCACCTGCGTGGTTTTGAGAAAGAGCTCATTGGTCTCAGTGACTGACGCTTCTATCAGCCGAGATGCTGGTCCCAGAACTCCTAGAATTTCTTAAACTGTAAGACTTCTGGTCTGTCAAGTGATCATTTTCTCTCTGATCCAGAATTCTACCCAGATACCTCAGTTTGCTGCACTTCATCCAGTGATAACCCAAGCATCTCTAGATCTCACGTTTCCTCAGTATGTAGTATACTCCCAAACAACTTACTCTTATTTACCAACGTCAGGAATACGCTTTGCTAACCAGACCTTTGACTCGCTTCCACGTAGACCCGTGAGACACTGTAGAGTTGCTTGCCAGCACAGGACTCGTTTTTCAGAGAAAGCAGCATTAAGTTACCAAAGTAAAGATCCTTTTAAGTCAAAAGTTTAATAGTTCTCCTGTGGCAAGAGAAAATCTCAGGCTATCAAAGAGCCAGGGGAGGAATACTGTACTCAGCTGAGAAAATGGACAAGTAGTCAGACACAAAAGCCTTTCTACAGCTCTGAGAAAGAAACAATAAACTCCAGCTCCTGTAGAGCTTAGCTTAAACCTAAAAGATATAAAAAGGAGACAAAATATGGAATTAAGATATTTCCCCTCTATTGATATTAACTACAGTAATGGGGTGAAATATAATGCCATAAGAAATCTTTACATTCACAAGAAAAAATAAACTAGAAAGACACACAGGCTGGGGATTTTCTGTGACATCCTAGAAATGGACATTTTAAACCATTTCTACCACATCACAGGTATTCAAGATTTCATCTGCATTCGCCACAGCCAGTACTCACTGTCAGGCAAAAGCAGCAGACACCAAGAGCCCAGAGTAGCTCTTGGTGGGTCTCCAACCCCACAGTGCTGGAGCTCAGCGCTGCCCACAGGTAGTTACAACCCTGAGAACAGAGAGGTGGTTGAACAGGACTGATCAGGAGCAGGGACAAACGGCAACATGGGACCGCTCAAATGCAACCACCTACCAGCTGCTTTCCTAGCAAGCAGCCCTCCGCAGACAGCTGACGGGTGGTGACCTCCTCCTCCCGCGCAGCGCGTGGCTGGCACGTGCTGTCGGACAGCAGGATTTCCGTTCCTCAGTTTGGTCGTTACTGCACCTCTCGATACCATGGGCCAGTGGATGTCCACCAGACACCACTGTCAGTGCTGGCATTCCCCAGAGAGGTCCTGGCGCAGTCCCAGGTTCCCTGTTAGGTCCAGGCAGACACACAAATGTCTGGCCCAGAGGTAGTGCAGGAGGGAGCAGCCCTGTCCAAACACAGGCTGGGGACAGGGCTCCCAGCCATCCACTAAAACGCTTTGACCCCTGCCCTCTGGAACGAAACCAGCCCCTCAAAACTACCAGCACGAGGAACAGAAAATTGCAAATGACTTAAAGTGGGATGGAAAACTCCGAGTTCGAAGATCACACGCTGAGGCCGCTAATCTTCTTGTCATGGGAGCAGACTCACCCACCCGGCAGAAGGGAATTCCTGCCTTTGACTGGACTAATTAAAGGCATCGAACTCTGCACCCGTTATGGCTTGATGTGCCTTAATCCGACGTGACATTCGCCATACGCGAGGAAGGCAGACGCGCACATACGGTTCTCATTGCTTAACGGGGTTTGGCACCCGCGGGGGTGTACCAGCTGCAGCACGCTTCCTCCGCTCGCCCCGCTGGGGTGGGCTGCGTGGGGCGGCAAAGTCGGGGATAATTACGCATCCCGCCGTGGAGCCACTGACGGCCCCGGGTGGCTAGATGCTCTGCAGAGGGTCTCATTTAAGGGAGAGGAGTGTGGTCCGACCCAACACTGAAAGGTCATTGGAGAAGGTGGGGATGGAACTGGGATTCAAGGCTTTCCTCACGTGAAATGAAAGTGGAAGGTGCTGAATGAGCGGTGCTCGCTTCTCTTCCGTGCAGGTATAGGAAGAACCAGCTGCTGTGCTTTGGGAGTGCAGAATATTTCCAGGCGTGATGGTAGACAAGACTGTCACAGTCTCAAATTAGAGCAGATTTAAGGTGCAAGATGAACCAGCTGGGTATTTGGACAGAGTGATGTGAATCATGGATATTGCTTGAGTTCCTCACTTCCAGTCCTGGCCTCTTGAAGTCCAGGGCTATGTCGCCACACTCCACCACACCAGCAGAATCTTGAACCAGCCCTGGGAAGAAAACTTGCTGTGGGCACTGATGGGAAGGAGACAAACCTCCTCCTTAGCCTTCAAAGCCAAAAGCCCCTCCTCCGCGGCACACCGCAGTGTAGGAGCAGTGTCAGACGGCTGGCGAGGCGCAGGGCCGTCCTTGCAGCCCTCTCCCCAGAGCAGCCGAGCACTCCCACCCCAGCGCCCGCCGCAGCCGTGAAGCCCGGCGGGCGGGCGGACGAGCTGGGATGCCTGTACCATGGGAACACCTGGCTCTGAAGACCTGGGTTGAGACACAGGCCCTGAAAAACAATAAAGCTTTCTCAATAGCACTGCAAGAAATCAACTTTCCTCTTCAATTATTGGTTTTTCTGTAAAAGATTAGAGTCCCACACCACTATTACTTGCACTGTCAACTGAAAGCGTTGGTCTGCTAGGTGGTATAGCAGCAGGCGGTGTGTTTACATCCGAAGGTCCCAAGTTCATTTCCAGTTAATGATCCATAAGAGGGACTGCAGCGTTTCTCCTAGGAAGATTGCTTGGAAGCAACTGATAGACTGCTTAGGCTAGGGTAGAAACAAAGCACTGAAATATCGTCATGAGTTATAAATCAAGCGAAGTCAGCAAAGCTCTATAAGGAACAGTAACGTCTGGTGCACACGAGTACCAATAGCTGGTCAGTAAAAGCTACTTCAGAGTTAAAAAAACAAAAAAAGGTGGTGATTTCAGTACGACTGAAATGCAGAACATGTTCAAATTCATCTTTAATAAAGCAATTATTGTTTATTATTGAAGTACCAATTGATTATTAAAAACACATTTATTGAGGCTGGACCACAAGGTAACAGATATGTACCTCTGGCATAGTTGCGAAACCTCAGTAAATAGCGATTATTAGAAACAGATTTATTGAGGCCTAACGATACCATAAGATGCATATCAGTTACAGAGCTCTTAAAACCCGATCAGTGTGTTCTTAAGCCATTTTTACTGAGGGTTTATAGCTCAGCTGTAGGGCTACGTGTCTTCATTTAGGGTTGTTAAGCTACATGGAATATCATCTTAATGCTCGTTTGATACTTAATTAAGGTAGTGTTTGCAGGGAAAAAACAACACCAACCCATGAGAACCAGGAAAGAACACCCTCATTTTCCTGCTTCCAAAAAGACAGAGCAGAGCCACCGTTTGACCTACTGTCAGATCTTTTCAGTCACCTCTGAACGCCTCTTTCGTGCGGACCGTGGGTGGTGTGAGGATATGAGGATGTGACTGATGGAGCCGCGTCCGTGCCGGTGCCCTCCGCGAGGCTTTGACCAGCCCTTGTGCTGCCCTGGGGGCCTTCGCCCAGTCTCTCTGCGTCGGCTCTGTTGTTGTAAGTTGACTGTAGTCAGAACTGCAATGACACTAAAATTGGACAGAGACCAAATGCTGCCTGGGACAAGATTGCCGAGGGGCACAGCAGCACGGTGACACCAGCGCTGGCCCCAGACCGTGAGCGCACAAGGCAGAGGGCACCCCAGATGTGCAGTATTTGCTTCTTCTCAGAGAACAAATCCCCTCCCCTCGGCTCCCTTCATCAATGCTTGGAGACTAGCCCGGTAAAGCCACAGTTCCTCCCGTCCTTCCCTGCCAGCCCCATGGCACCTGCTTCTGCTGCCGGACTCTGTGCCAGCTCCGTCCCTCACACGTGGGGTGCCGGACTACAGCAAAGCCACTGGAGACTCCCCAGCGCCGACCGAGCCTTGCCCACGTCTCAGGATGAACACAGGAGACCACCTCCCCAGAGCCACAGCCAGCAAAACAAAGAGGCAGTGTGGAAAGCGCAGCCGGAGTGAAGGCAGGGGTTTTGCCCAGATCGTGCCGTATGGCTGGGGCAAAGCCCGAGGGAGAGGAGAGGTCTGCTCCGTTTCCTTCGCCATGCCTTAAGACCTCCCGGCCTCCCACCGGAGGAGGAGGGGAGAAAGGAGCCCAGATTACTGAAGAACTCCCCTAGCTCCAGTCTCCTCTGTTCAAATTTATATATTCCACTACAGGTGACATCATGATTGCTGGAGTCTGACAGGTGATGCTGTAAAATGCATGAAACCATAAAAATTTCAACAGCAGCAAGCTCCATTGCCGCTACATCTGACAGCACTTAGCTGCCCAGCTAACACAAATATTATAAAAGCACTCGGGAAAGAAATCCAACCTGCCTGACCTCAGTTTTGGACTAATAAACAGTACAGCATGACCAGATTCCACCCGCGTATAATAAACAGACGGCTTTTAAAGAAACCAAAGCAGGGTGTTGGTACGCGTAAAGAACTAAGGAACGAGATAAGTTAAAAGTGGGCAAAGTCACTGCTGAACGCAGAGGGCTCGGCTCCCAGCCCACGCTGCTTTCTGCTGCTCCGTCTCTCTACCAGGAGATCTGTTGTCAGAACTGCACAGCACCAGCCACAAAGAGATGCTCGCCGGTGTCACACAGCCAGACCAGGGGTGCAGAACCGGGTCAGGGCACCTGATGTTCACTTCTGCCCTCTCTACAGGGAAAGAGTGAGTAATCTCGTCTCCAGAAGTTGGACAGTAAGTGAAGCCAAGAGAACTATTGCCCTTTCTTTCATCACCCTCAGCACTACATTTTAAAAGGCTAAGGATCTGCTTTCTGTTTGTTTCTGCTGTGAGGTCCCTCTGGTCTGCCCAGAGGAGGAGAGCACCTTGCCTTAGCCCTCTGCAAAGCTCTCTCTGAAGGAGGAGGAGGAGGATGCTCAACAGGCGACAGCCCCTCAAAACCACTGAGGTGAGTCAGGTGGTGGACAGGGGCTGATGGCTCCGGCCAGGGCAGGGACTTTCAAACCAGACAAGCTGAAACGGATCTTCAGCTTCTCCAAGGTGAACTGGTTTCCACGGACTATTTTTGGACTAGTCGGATAGATGGGCAGAAGGCCGTTGTCACCTTCCAGCTGGCCACCCCAAAAGTTTTCCGAGAAGAGGTGGGGACCCTGGGAACCAACACTGGCTGTTGGTAATCACCTCTCAGAGACCCTCTGGATAACCCACAGGGTCCGATTTCCAACCTACCCTGCACCCATGCACCGGCCACCACCATCCCCAGTACAGCCCAGCCCAGGGCCTGTCCCAGCACCCAGTGAACAAACGGGCACCAACCCATTCGGCATCTGTGCCAAAACGTGCACCTGGAGTCCGATGTGCTGCTAGGTCGTAGTGACAGTCTATTGAGACAGGCAAGCAACAGACATTCCTGTAAATACACACACAGCTCCATTAAATCCCCCTTTATTCCAACGACTGGCGAGCCGCCTCCGAGCTCGCTTGCTCTCAGGGATGCACACGCAAGAGGGGGAGCGAGGGGAGCAGCAGGCTCCAGTGGGGCTGCCCTGCTCTGGAGCTGCGTTACCAGGCAAAACAAACATCCCCAGCAAAGTCACATTAGTGTCCACACAGCTACAGTGATCGGCAGCCATGGTCAGCCTTCTAAGAATAGCTTTTGATGTTCAAGATATATTTAAATGTCTTTTTTTCAACCAAAGATAAAATGTTATCGCAAAATTCTATGCAGTATTTTTAATGACAGGTTTTTACAAGCACTTCAGTGGAAAGTGTATGATCATTTTTTCACAAAATCATCGCTGTTTTTTCACCATTACAGATCTCCTTCTTCTGTTGAACTAACTAGTGATAGATCCAGCAGATTTTTCAAACAATTTTTAGCTACTGAAAAAACATGCCCAATGAAAAAAATGAAAAGTGCATTCACTGGACCGAGCTTAAATCTTCTTCACATGAATAGTTCACTATTTTGCAGTCACATTTATGAGAATTGACATCAACTGATGGAAACGGGATGGCTACAGGCAGTGCTTAAAAGCACCTGATACAGACCAACAAGGGACAGCAATTCCTTGGTGAGGGACATCAGCCCTCACCACACTGGGGGACAAGACAAATTGCTACCACGTAGGACTTCAGCTTTCCTGCTCCCGTTCTTCTAAGTCTCCAGTTCACCAACCAGCTCCAGCTACAAAAATCACATATCACAAATCACATATTTTTACAAATACAAGCAGACATTGAGATGATTTAATTGTGAACTTTGCAGTCACCTTCATGCAGAGCCATAAAGATGTTTGGACACCTAATTTCAGCTAAAGTAAAGTACATGCCCTCATGCTTCCATGAAGTTTCCCACCTAATCCCTCCCTAGATCACAGCCCACATCTCCCTGCTGCTTCTCCTCTGCAAAATGTGGGAAGACACTAACGGGACTTCCCAGAGTTGTATCACTGCCAGCTTGGGTTGTGCAAGGGCTCAGCTAGTCTAATTAAAACGTCGTCATTATCAGGAAATGAGCTCCCCCCGACCAGCACAGGAGAGCAGCTCCGGATTAAGAGCTCCCATCTCCCGCTGCTGCCAAGCTCTCCGGATAATCTCCTGACGGGGACACCGGCCCAAAGGGAGCAGGAGCAGCTGTCCCGGGCTCCCTCCGGACGGTTCAGAGCTGTGGGAGTCCCAGTTGATTCCTATCGAGCCAGGAGATGGCACTCCACAACACGCAGCACAACGCCTGGGCTCTGCGTGCCCCAAACCCTCCTTCGGTGCCTGGCGAGCCCCCCGCCATCAGCATCCGCGGGGCTGGACCAGGCTGCGGGAGGTGATGCCCAGCAGCCGCTGCCCGGCACCTGCAGCGGTCCCCGGCTCCCAGCGGCTCCGCTGCGCAACCTCCAGCTCTCTCTAACGCAATCCCCCTCTTTTTTTATGGAATAGGCAAAAAAATAGTCATAATAACTGATCATAAAAAATCAAAATCGTTTACCTTTCAGGAGGCAACTCAACTCAGGCTATTACAGGGTAATTTGGTACATCATAAAGTTTCCTATTAGAACAAAAAATAGGGCTGCTTGCATGAGCTGCCAATTGGAAATAAAACAGTAGTGGGGTCACGATCATTAGCACCGCTTTTTCTGTTCAGTTTGCTTTCCGTCAAGGTGCGAGGAGGAGGGAGATTGAGACGTGGGTGAAAGCAGAAGAGACAGGCCTGGAAGACAGGAGAGACGAACAGCAGGCGGCTCTCTATGTTATGAAGGGTCTCTTCTTGCACCTATTGCATTTACGGTGGAGATCCCCAGACTGGTGGTGGGTGCAGGATGAGTGCCCGCACCACAGTGGGGTGTCCAGTCTCCCGAGGTACACGACACCACGGTAACAGCGGAAGCAAGCACAGCTCGGAAGAGTGGCAGGTCATTTGTGCTACTTAGAAACACTGCATGTGTTTTTTTGGGGAAAAAATAATTATTGAAACTGAGATAAAAACAGGCCAGAATGAAAGCAAGCTGGCCTGTTACTGCGACCGGCCACTGCTGTAAATAAAGGCCCAAAGCGCTGGCATGCACACACATTTCTCAGCACATTTCCCTTTGCTGTTGGCAATCTTTGACATTGATCCTGTGCCTCTTAATCTTCTCCAGTTACTAGTTTTAATGAAGTGCAAAGCCCAGTCTTCTGCCAGCTGCGTTACCATTGCCAGAAACGGCTTCCCTGGGCTTGTCTGTGCATGGCACACCAAAACACTGCCTCACATCGCAGCGGTGAAGTGACATGACCAAGACCACAGAGGAGAGCAGTGGCAGAGACAGGGATGATGTCTGGGCTCTTGAGCTTGCGCTCCCTAGGACATCCTGAAGCTATCATCCCAGTCCATAGGGACAGCGGCACAGGAGGAAAGCTGAAACGTTTTCCTTCAGGTAAGCAGCAACAGAGCTGAAAGCAGCATGAACGATGCTTTTATTTCTGCGAAGGAGGAAAAAAGCCTCTTCCCTCTGCTAGGAGTTTCGTTACGCTGATGCTGATGCTAACAACATGCTTCCCTGGGTGATTGCTTGGCGAGACGGAGGCATCAGCTCACCTCCACACTGCGGCACAGTGATGGATCCCAGTCACATAAACCACAAACACCATAAAGAAACTGGTCCATGGAGATCAGAGGGCATCAGCTTTGAGTTCAGGGCACAGAGGCCATGAAGGGCTGTGGAGCCCAGGTCACAAACCAAGAGTAAGCAATAATGACATGATCTGTTTGTTAATATTCATCCCATGGTTCCCATAAAAATCCTCACGCCCTCTCGAGAGCTCTGCCCTATTGCATTATTACTTTCAATTTATTAAGACAAATTGTTCCTGCACCACAGTTGGAAAGTAACTGAAACCAGCAGCGCTGTCTCCATCTCGTGGGGAACTGAAACCCAGCCAAGGCTGTGTCCCTGCTCGCTAGACAGATCTCCAGTCTCACTGCCTCCCCACTCCTTCCCTTGGCTTCGGGTGCTTCGCCTGCGATGCCCAATTTCCTCCCATCCCGGCGCTGCAATCACCCCTGCAACCGCCTCGCACCTTCACGCTCCATTGCTGCGGTGGCAGGTGCTCCTCCGCTCTGGGGACGGCCACCCACAGCCGGGCCAGGCCACCGGCTGGGGGAAGCCACCCAAAGCCACACGTGGGAAACCTCTTCTGCCAGCAATAGCAGCACGTGCACGAGGAGCCCCGCGACAGCCACAGCCCCGGGCCTCCTCCAGCCCTGAAACCCCCCAACAGACCTCACGCAACCTTGGTGCCTCCTCAGCGCAGAGCACGCTTTGGGCTTTTACAGCAGAAAGAGGGAGAGGGCACGTGTGCAGGTGAAGCACCTTAGAAAATAAGTGAGCTGGGTTTCAGGGTGTAACGTGGCTCACACGGGCATCGCCTCCTGCGTCCCCCGACGCTCTGCAGACTGGCTCCTTGCAGGGGCATCCCGATGCTTGCCACTGCTCAGACGTGGAAACACAAGCCGAGCTCACACCCAGGCACACACCCAGTGTGTCCAGCAAGCAAAGCACCATGAAAATAAATGAGCTGCCTCGCAAGATTTTTGGCAACTTCCTGGCAGAACAACGTGGAGATTTGTCGACAAGGACTTCTGCTGCCTCACAGCTACGCTGCTCCAACTGGGACGTGTGACTTTGCAAACCCCATCAGATGAGCACAAAAGCAATGTACTGGGAAGCGTTCTGCAAAGCTGCTCATCCTGGGGCCACCACAGCCGAAGGGCTCGGCTGCGTGTGCTCCTCCTGCACGCACACGCGCGGCTCTGCAAGCCGAAAGCGCTTCCAGTTCCCAGATACCAGCTGGGTGCGATGCTCCAGTGGGCTGATCTGTTGATGCTAAAGCCAGCAGGGTCAGCACAGAGGGTGAGCACTGAGGTGAGCGTTTGATTAAACCTGGTGGGTGAGGGTTTTTGGGGATCTGTCAGGGATGGAAGTGAAAGCTTTATGGAGTGCTGGCGGGTGCTCCTGACAGCGCTGGAGATGACACGGATTTGGCACGGGCTGCAGCAGTGTTCCTCCCTCGCCCTCTGATTTCCAAGCTCCAAAGACCTTGGGGTGACTGATGAAACTTTGCTCCACAACATTTGTAGTTTCATGTTCCATTATATCACAACGAGCCCTGAACCTTGTTCCACGCAATTGGCAGTTCACATTTGTTCTTAACATTTTCCTAAAAGATCTTGCTACCCACCAATTCACCCCCACCCTCACAGATTTGATAGCCCATAACAGAGTTATTAGCCAAGAGCACGTACTCCATGAAGCAACTTTCAGTCATAGTCATCTTTTATGACCAGGACTAATTCCTTAAACCTTTTCTTTTCCTTCTATCTTGCTTCAATTTTGGCTTTTCTTATTAATTAAATGGCAAGGTTCAATAGCCATAGATTGAATTATAAGGCTTGTTTAGAGCAAGCAGAATGATCAGAGCAAAGGGTGGAAGATGTATATGTAATATATACATAAATTTAAGATACAGAACTTTGCTTCCAGACGTTTGGAACAAATTAAATAGAGGATCAAATTAACTAGTGATTGAATTAAGTGGAAAGCATCTCATTACCTAAAAGATGGAAACATGTGTCATTTTTAAAACAGCTAAAAATAAAGAAAGAATGGGTCGAAATGAAAAGCAGGAACCTTGCAAATGTCAGCCAAATTTGGGCTCTGTTGAGCCCTCCAAATGTGAAGGCTGTAAATAAGGTGGGTTTTGCTGCATAGTGGGGGCTGGTGGAAAATCATGGGCTTGGAAAACAGATGTTGCAGAAAGGAGCTGCTACACATCACATTTCATACATTTGCAATCAAAGAAACGTGTGCAGGGTGAAAGAGGTCTCGTCCACGAGCCACAGCTTAGCAGGAGGGGCTGGGATGCCCAGGACATCGCCTTCGCCCACAGCCAGGCACCCTGGGCTTTGGAGCTACTACTCAGTTGGAAATCCAGAGTACCTCCGCTTACTCTGTCAGCTGGATGAACAGTTCACTGTCAGTCATCGACTTCAATTCGCTGTTACCGCTCGCTGCCCAGGGAGTTATTCAATCAGACAGAATTTCAGGTGTTTCACCAAGAGGACCAAACCTGGTGATACAAATGTATCTTTTTAACCCAAGATCAAGACATCTTGTTGCTGTCTTCATTCGGCACCTTTATTCAAGGGCTCACTCTTCTGTTTTCCAGACACTTAATTTCCTCTGAAATAGATGTGAAAACCAGAATGAGCATTCAGATCTAGGCTTTTGTTTCACCATGAAAGAACCGGGATCATTTCACACTTTCTCCCCTCCTGTGATATTGATGCTCATCTTCCTTCCTGCTCATCTGGACCTTACAAATTCCAGCCACTTCTCTTCCTGACACAACATTTCACTTCGCGATGCATCAGATGGAAATTGTACTGAGCTGCCACGGAGCGCAGGAAATCGGTTTTCACTCCACCAAACTCCAGTCCCAAACTCAGGATGAGGAATAGGGCCTTAGCCCTTTCCTACCTACTACCATATTTTTCCCTTTTGTTCCTTTTATGTACCACATTTTGACAAATGCAAGTGGAACTTTTCCAAGATAAATAACGTTATCTTTGCAGAGCCCTATGGCACCCCATGGCAACTCATTATTTTTCAATTAAATTTACTGTTCATTGGCAGTTTCTCTGCTTTAATTTTCTGCCATTTGTTTACTGAAGAATGAAATGCGTAACACAAAGCCCTATAAAAGTCAGACTAAGTTAATTAAATGTGAAACTGGGAAACCCTAACTTTGCCTCCAGAGCAATTTCATCATGAAATCTCCTTACAAATGTCACTTTTTGCAGGAATTTATTCAGACATATGCAACCCACTATTAATTAAATGTGCAGTCCCTTCACAACTCTCTGCAAAAGACACTTAGCAGTATTTTGTAACCACTGATTGTGGAAACAAGAGTTCACAAGACTCACAAAGCCAGATGAAGAAAACATTTTTCAGTCAGACCAATACTTTTAGACTCCTTACATGTTTCTGGGTTATTTCGGCTGAGTGCAGGATGCCTAAGTACCAGTTTGGAAGTGATGCACCATATTATTTTCCTTCTATTGTCAAGAAGACCCAATTTAATTCTTTGACAGGAGCATGGGTTTGATCGATTGCAAAGCTGTCAAGTACGTAGGCTTTTATCAGCCATTTTACATACTAACAAGAACACTCTGATTAGGGCCCACCACTAGCTGCACACTGCACGTCACATGGATCAAGAAATGACTGCATAAGAGATGTCAAAAATTAATCAAGACGCAAAACCTTGGCTGATGAAGTTCCTAGACAATGTCAGAAATAATTTTTAAGCCACAGTATTCAGTATTTGCATGCCCTTCTGCATCTGAGCTAGACAGCCCAGATAAATCACACCTTACAAGTACCTATTTCTCCGCGTGGGTGACAGAGACCTTGGTATCTTTGCAGATACGGATGTCTACGCTGCAGATCATTTTGTATATCCGGGTGAAGCCCATCCTCACCATCTCAGAGTAGAGTGTCTAACACAAACCCACCACCCAGATACCTCTGCTCAGCCATGGAAATACACACCTCCACCCAGCCCTCAGAGAGGTATGTCACAGAGTGAGCGGAATCGTCACTTGGAAGTGCCAATTTCCCACCACTGCCTGTAGCAACAGCCTATACAATTTCCTTCGGCAAGTCACCAAATTTTAGGTTGAAAGCTGGAGGCAACTTGTTCCAATCTAAGAGTAGAATTTGACAGAATTCAACGTGTCAGAAATAGCTTTCCAGTGCTAAAAGATTCCCAGCTTGGAATCTGAAAGTCCAGATTTATTTCCAAAACCATCAATCGTTCTGACGAGGAAAGGAAAAGAACAATCTTTTCTGACAGACACAAATTAGAAACACCATGAAGAATTAAGAGAGGACTATGAAGCTGGATAAAAGTCTTCACGTAGGTACCCAAAAGCCAGTTTGAACAAAACTGAAGCCAAGGCTTCAATAATTTGTTGGGACAAATCACTTCAAAAAGGAGATGTACTGATTGCACCTGAAAAGGTTTGGCGCGGGTTCTGACTGCAGGAATCAGCAACCCAGACTCCAGCTCGGTGGGAAGGAGGTTTGTCCTGGCGGGAGCAACACGCAGAGGTCTGCCCAGAGCATATCGCAGGCATCGGAGCGTGCGCTTGGTCTCGCTGCTACTGATCTCCTGGAAGGCAGAGCGCGGTGCTGGAGATGGCAGCACCTTGAGGCAGGTGCAAGTGACAGGCAGTGTGATGGTGCTGAGGCGAGCTTTACATCTTGTGCAAGGTGAGAGAAGCACAGTGTCAGCAGCTAATAAGTTTATAACGGGGTTTCTTCCTCAAGGCAAATTCAGCCCGGATTTATAACTCCCCCATACCACTCTGAACTTTCTGACACTCCTCCTGAAACATTTCATTATTGCTCAATTACTGTCATGTTCTCTTAAGGACCTGGAGGGGGGAGGAGGACTCCATTTGGAGACCAGATGCCATTTCCATAGATACTCACAAAACTGCACTGCGCAATAAATAATCCGTTTGCCCTTCAGAAACAGGCTTGAGGATATGATAAGTTAAAAAAAAAAAAGTGAAAACTGTGACGTGTTCTATGTGCAATGGAAACTAACCAGAAACGAAGATGTTAAATCAGTCACGGGGCACCTTGGGCTTGTAGCAGGGCCAGACTGTCTGGCTTGGAGGTAACCGAAGCAGAAATCCTCCACAGCCCCAGCGCAGCACCAACGCCGGTCACACTGAAAGACCCCAAACATCAGGGCTGCCAGCCCATGACCAGGAGATCTGCCCAAAACAGGCCTACAGCAACAATCCACGGCGGCTTGTTCCCGGCACTCGTGGTGGGCTGGCCCGGCATGGGAACGACGCACCACGCAGGAGGGTATCGGTGACAGCAGGAACCTGGGCCCACTCACCACTTACCATCGACACACAAGCAGGCACTCAGCACCCATTTAAGCTGAGCTCTGGAAATTGAGAAACCAAGTATTTTCCAGATCAAAAAGCGGGTCTGACCTTTTCTTCACAAGGTTTGGGTAGGCTGGACTTCAGGCATTACAGCTCACGCCAGCACTGGGTGTCCTAAAGTCAGTATCCTTAACCAGAAGACACAGGGTTCATAGATCCTGCCAGGCTCAAAGCCCGCGCCTGAGCTAGGTCTGTCTTAGGATTTGTGAATCAACTGGCGGCTCTCAGGCATTCACTGGACAGACACTTCCAGAGCATATTATCACCCAAAATGTTCTTTCTGCTTTGATACTTGTAACAAGTCTCTGTTTGTACATATGGAAACTACATTATATATTCCAGATGGAAATTCATACTCTATTTCAGAGAAGGAAACGAGAGCTATTTCATACTAGATGCATAATTTGTTGTGTGAATATGAAATACGTGACTGCCTCACATGTTATGTTGTGACCTAATCATAAAAAAGTATAATGAAAAAGGTCCCATCTGTCTCTAAATCCTATAATCCAACTGTTCTCAGCTAGCTCCAGCTCTGCCAGTACCTGGTATGCACACAGCAAGGAGAGTTTTCTCTGCCAGGGAAATACTGAACACCAGAAGAGCATGCACAAAGCTGCAGCTGAAGTTTCATCGGAGGCAGTGAGAAAATGTCTTGGAGAGAATGGAGACCTTACGACACCTCTTAGCTGACTGAACTCATTTCCCAACTCTTCAAATTGTTCTTGACCTGCCTTTTTATCCAGGCTACCATATAATTATCTTCTTAACGTAATTTCCCCACAGTTCCCTGAAGAGCCTTAATGGGATCACTGGGAAAGATCCAGCTGTACATTAGAAGGCGTGGGGGAGAAGTGCTGTCCCTAGAAGATGACAGGAACATTGCCACTCATATCGGCGAGGCCGCAGGTTCAAAATGGAGCTTGCTGGCTGCAGAAGCAGCTCTACCACGCTAAGTCAGTAGATTGGTGGCAAACAGCAGTGGGTGGGTCTGACACGCTCTGCCTCTTCCGTCACAGTCTCTGCAACCAAATTCCTGAGCCCGACCAGTTCTGCTGCGGCATCACCAAGGGAGGTCCTCCCCTGGCATCTAAGGGACCGTTTAGGGAGAATCACTCCATGGGAAAGAGCAAAATTTATCTGCTCCTTTGTACTGTGCTTTCATTCTGTTACTGCAACTGCTGGAGCTTGCTCACCTTGAAAAATAAACCAGATATGAAACAGCAGCAG
>Ga0181612_110087_pt1 | contig 26681 bp, 15 predicted proteins | sample HoacroProtozoa21_FD_119630 | JGI IMG/M metagenome (GOLD analysis project Ga0181612, IMG submission 119630) | Hoatzin crop microbial communities from Cojedes, Venezuel. Combined Assembly of Gp0051906, Gp0051904, Gp0051908
CAGAGGTTCCTTCCAACCCCAACCATTCTGTGATTCTGTGATGCCCTTCTTCCCCACCTGCTGTGGATCCCAAATCCCTCTCATTTACTCAATGACATTACAACTCCATCTCATTCATCTGTAGTCCTTCTCGCCGTATGGAGAGCCTCCCATTACCACACAAATCATAGAAGGGACCCATAAAAATCACCGAGTGAAACTCCCAAATATAGGTTTGCAACTCCTTGTGCCCTTCCTGAACCTTCAGCAATCCCCATCACCAAGTCATGCTCACCTGCCAGATGGTGACTCCTTCAAATCTTGTCTGTTCCTTGTGATGCTAAATTAAATTTTCTTGAAGGACCTTTGGAAGGACAAAACTGAATTCTTAGCTGCAAGCCTTGAGCCTTCTCAGATATAAAATAAGGTGGAGGAATTCAAAATCCATTAATTAGTGATTCACATGTGAAATGAGTTTACAAAAATGTCTTAAATAAGCAGTGCCATAAAATTTGAAGATCTCAGTCAAAAGCTCAATACAAAAAGAATAAGACATGACATGTTAAGTCCCCTTCCTAAAAACTACTTACCTGTTCCTATGAAATATGATCTGGAACCTAGTCTTCAAACCTTTTTTGTGGTGGCAGAAATTTATGGTCAGTTCACAGAGAAGCAGTGGGACAGAAACAAGGGACTAAAAGTGCCCTTTATCCTTGCAATAATTCCATTCTTGGGGGTCTCTGTTTTTGCTAAATACACAGAGTGTGGAGGTCAGATATGTGCATCTCATCTTTCACATGACTGTGCAAAACTAGAAGGATAACTGGGCTAACCTGTTTCTCTTTGACCTTCCTTTTTTCTGTTTTATTCCTTAAACAGTAATTAATTTCCAATGTAGGATTCAACTCAAAAAATCTGAAAGTCACATATATTCAAAACCAGCTGGAAGTCTTGGCCAGCTTCAACGTGTCCCTGTAAGCCAGCACCTGATTCTAGGAAAATGTCTTAATTCAATATAATATTTAGAAAAATACTCATGTTTATGGTAAAAGAAATATGAATTGGAGCAGGTGTTTCAGTGTTTTCATGGATCAGAGGTTAAGATCATCATAAGTACCTAATTCAAATCTCATTTCTTTTGTCTTTAAATGTTCAGAGTATATCTACAGGGAATCCAGACAGTTATCCAATTCACTTAATACGTAATTTAAAAAGACAGCAGCCACTTGATTTAAATTTTGTGATTATACTATGTTTTTCTTACATCATCTGAATTGTTCCTTTTTGTTGCTGGGTATTTATTTCACTGTCTACAAAGCTGAAGATGTACCCATGATTCAGTTCTGGTTAAGGGCCAGTGTGGCATTCAAGACACTCGAGCTCAGTGCTCTGTCCCAGTTGTAAAAATCTATGCTTTTAGGTGAATGGCTAGAGTCACCAGGATATGTGCATCCCTTATTCACATTTATTTTCGTAAGAGCAAGGTGCCTGGACAGCTCCTCAAAAACTACTGCTTAGCTCGTTGGAAGTCTATATTTTTATGAGTAAAACTTCTCGAAAAACAGACCTTATCCTGATAAAAAACACACACAGAAAGGTTTCTTCCCCTGTCTCGCCTGTGTGGCCAAATCTACTGTGTGTCAAAGCAAATCTACCTAACACTTTCTTACACAAAAGATGGCAGGTCATGGTGGACATACTGTCCCCTATTTATTTTCCCTTACTACAAGGCAAAAGAGTAACATCCCTTCTGGCTTCCTCCTTCCCTTTTTCTTGTCCAGTAACTAGTTAAGCTTTCAATACAAAATAAACTATTTCTAGGATTGAAAGTGAGAGCCTCTGATCACACCTGAATACCTGTCACTCACTGCTAGAAAACCTTCCTCAGAAGATAGGGAATATGGGTTCAAATAACTTCAGATCCCGTTCTCCCTGTTTCTGTCCATAAACTTTAAAATGTCTGCAGACCTAGCAGGCTGTGCATCTGCTGAGCCCAGCAATCCCAGAATGTGTCAGATTTAATCTGTGTGGTATCCAGCACATCCAAGACACACTGGACTCTGAATACATTTGATCTGAATTGATCCTGAATCTACAGTGGCGTTTGTCTGGCACTTTGGGTCATCCAGACTTCCTGCTCAGCTAGTCAAAATCCTCAGGTTCTGCAGGGTGTAGAATAATTTACCCGAAGAAAAAGTGGATAGTGCAACTCAAAGGGAAAGGTATTGTGGGCATGTCAAAAGCCTGGCTTCACATATGCAAGGAGTTAAATATGCAGAAGGCTCTGAAAGCCTACACAGTGGCAGTTAACCATGTAGTCAATAAATACAGGGCAGCCATGACCACAGCCTCTACTTTGTGACAAATACTGAGATAATGGAGAGAGTCTTCATCCCACATGGAGATCAAAGAGAGGGACCTTTCTGCAGCTCATCCTAAAGCACCTTCAGGTCTTGGAGAAGAGTAACTGTGTGTCTCGGGTTACTCAGGGTAGGAGACTCCTTCAGCAAGCTGAGGTTGGTGAAAACCCCTTTCAACATGCTTGATGCACTCCTTACCCTGGGCAAACGATTGCAGTAGGTAGCAAAGAATCTAAAGGTTTGGAAAAACATGGGGTTGGAAGCTGTGGTTGTATGGGCTGCTGAGCTGATCTTGTGCCTTTCTTCCCAAAGGAAGTGAATTCACTTTTTCCTCCTTCATTCACAACTTTGGTACTCGTCAGATGCTTTTGGAAGTTGTGCTCTGCCTTTCCGCTTTTGGTAGGAGAGGACTTTCACAGCAGCTTGCCAAACGTCTTGTGCAGCTCTGCTCTGAGATTCACAGCCTATAAAACACAAACAAAAATGACTTTTCATAATGAATGCCCACACTAGAAGACAGTGAGGAGCTCAGGTGCTTCACTAACAGAGATGTTAAAAGTATTGTAGACAAATTTAGCTAGATTATTTTGTCTAAACTAGATAAAATATTTCAGACGAGATACTGTGTTAAGATTCTGGAGTGCAGCATCATTACATTTTGCACTATGTGTTGATCATAGTTGGAGAGCTCAATGATGCCAAAGGCGTGTGTTTGCTAAACTGGATACCCTCAGAAAAGTTCAAAATTTTTATAGGCAATTACTGCATGCAGTCATGTACATCATGCAAATGTGTTTGGTCCTATATGTGCCCTTGATTTCCACATATCGAATGAGGCTTCTTCCATCTAAACGGAGTAGTGTTGAAGTCAGATGCAAACAAGACCAGGTATTCTCAGTAGCCATTTTAGACTGATATGCATTTTAAAAATTCATTAACATTTTCCTAAATGCATGCTTATTATTACAAATTCTAAAGAGTTCCAGTGTTATTTTTCAAGAGCAAACTGGAAATTTTTTTTGCAATTTTATGCACTGTGATATAGTATATTTATACATAAACACATTTTTTACTGCTAGTTTTCTGGTTTTCCTTACTCTAACCATTGCTATGTTCTAGACTCTATTCTCCCACCACATTCTGCAACACAAGGCTGTTGAATCCCAGCATGGGCTGTTTTTCCACCTCTGGTTTCTTGCTGAACTTGCTTGGTTTAAAGCAGGTAAATATTCTAATTTCCATTCTGTTTTCCCTGATTGCTTTTTTCACATTTCTGAGGAGATGTCGTATTTGTGAATTCATGAAATGTTTGAAATATTATTATAAATGCTTCTTGGGTGTTGTCAAGGTTAAGGCAGAAATCACACAAGTCATAAAGTTTTCAGTAAAAGTAAGAAGTATTTATCTCCTGCTGCTTTGGTCCATATGAATTAAAGATGACGTGACTTTCTCAAACCAGCAAGAGAGAGTACAGCTTAAAATAATATGTTTTGAAACAAAATATTTAAATAACTGTTTCTCATTTTGGCCCCAGCTTTGCACATTTATGCATATATGTAACATTCAGTATACGTGTATGCATGTACACACATATATCATCACTCTTATATATACAGAAGTATTTGTAGGATTCTTTGAAGAATAGTGTTAGGTTTCCTCCGGAGCAGTTAGCAATCTATTTCAGATGGTTGGCTATTGATATCTTTAGGAGCAATGCCCTTCCAGTTAGATTTTAAGAACTACCTGAAGAAACCCGCATTTCCCGAAAGTCTAACATAACCCTTATTCTTAAATATTTATGTGGCTAATAAACTTTCTTTTTATGGATTAAGCATATAAGACACTTTTTTTTCCTATAGTTTTAGATTCCCTAGTCTTATTTAAAATAATGAATGTGGTATTGGAGATTATGCACTAAAATTCATTATCTAAAAGATGATGCATGATATACCCATGAAACATATTTTCCTGATGAGAGAAAAAATTACCATGAGAAAATAAAAATTGTAAGTAAGTCACACATCAGTTACCTGGAGAATGACATTTCCTTCTATTGTATAACAACTTTTATAAAGGTAGAGGTCCCACCGAAGATTTCGTAGTGCTAGCTCTAAAATACAACTGCTCACATGAACTTATGATAACACAAAAATGTTGGAAGGAAAGTGAATTCCCTCCTTTATAACAGAAAAGTTATCAAGCTATGGCAACCATTTCTGTGTAGTATATATTGACTGAGGAAAAAAAAATGTGCTCTGAATGGTAAGCCATTGGGCTGGGAGGAGATTTGGGTTTATTCATCCTGGCTGTTCTCCCAGAAATAGATGGTTGACCCAGAAGACACTCAAATCCAAGGCATTTGGATACAAGCCCATTTTAAGCTGCAGACCTTGTTGGCATCCTAGAGCTTGGTGAGGTGGAAGCCTTGATAAGCAGCGCAAAACATGCCGCCTCTTACAGTGCGGACGGGCTGTGTCCAGCCGAATCTACCTCTCCCCATCCTGTAATGCCATGGGGTTGACTGAAAGAGCAGGCAAGACTCTTCCTAGAGTGGCACAACACTTGTGTATGTGTGTACGTTAGTGCTGCTGTCTGGGTCAGGAGTGTGCTTTTGAATCGAATCCCGCAGCTATCCTCTCTTACTCACTCATGTGATGAGTTTTGGTTTGCACCATGAAGCAGCCCCAGAGCACACAAACTGCATTCCCCCAAGATGAAATTAATCAGGAAGATGACCTCCAGCATGCTATCAAGAACTCAGCCCAGAGGGCTAAACTAGTAAGTAAAATGCACTGAAATGCTTACAGTGTGAACTCTGCATCTTTGCCACCAATGGGGCGACTCAATAAATCTTCTCTTACTGAGTTGCTCTACACAGCCATGGTGTGCAGTCATCTTGCAGAAGACGGATAAGCAGTGAATTAGTGGTATGGTCTTTCTTACAGTGTGATATGTGGTGTATAGTGGGTACAGCATGCCCGAGCCCACTCTTAGACCAATGCATGGCAGGATAGACATGACCTGTTTGACTCTGAGCAACTAGTTTTCCAGTTCTTTGCCATTTTCCTTTTTTTCATTCATTTTATTTCATTGGTATTTATGTGACAGTGAGTACAAGAACACTTGTGAAATGCCTACAGTGATAGAGATTCCATCTCATGTGAGTCTTCTAGTCACTACTCTCACACAACTAAGAGTGATGTTAATAGCCCCAGAGAACTTGTGACAAGGCACTACAAATTTGTAACCAAAATGTCTAATCCAAGGCATCTTCTCAATTGCAGTTTACCACAGTAACATGAAAACACCACGCTCCTCAAACATCCTGCAGTTTGAGGGCTCTCTTTGTGTAAAAGATAATTACAGTCAAAGTTATCACCACTCTAGATAGTTTAAAAGCTCCTTTTCCTCTCAATCTTCTTGTTAAAATTACCTATGAGACAACACATTCCCCCTCACCCCCAATAAATTATGACATAGGACGAGCTGTTTCTTAAGCGGAATGAACTCTGTGGTGTAAAGGATGTTGAGTTTGGGGTGCTTTTTTTTGTTTGTTTAGTAAATAATTGGAATCCCTCATTCTGGTTCTTTGTTAGACATTATGATGTAGTTGTGGACTCTGGCAAGTTGAGAGCTATGGGAATAATTCTGACCTGAAACAGCCTTTTGGTAAACACAAAAATGGGTGTATGTCAATCTCAGAAGCTCTCTATCTAGAATTACCAAAACCAACAGCTTTGAAACTGGAAATGTGTTTACCCTGGCCCTTCAGCCTGGCAGAGCAATCTGGTCCCAAGAAATGGAGACTGTGCATTTAAAACATCGCAGACGCTATAAAGGCTTGGAGATCAACTACGGAAAAAGCTGTGAGTATTCTGACTTGAAATACCTAAGAAAGCCAGGAAAGAGCTAGGTGGATTCACAAGACAACGTTAGAACCTTCAGTTGAACAGGGTTAGTCACGTAGCTCTTCATTTTTCAATGCAAGCAACTAATGTAACTTCAGGAGTCTTGAATTCCATTAATGCTAAAGTAACTCTTATTATTTTTCAGTGGCATTGCAAACATTGTAATGGGAACTATAGTATGCCTTTGTCTATACTATCTGTCTACTGACAACAAAATATTAGGTAGGAAATTGTTCTTTTTTAACTCTACAGTTATCAGTCTTGGAACTTTTTGGCAAAAAGTATCTATCATGCTGTGTTCTGTATCTTACATGATTAAAATACAAGTTAAAACTTCAAAGTTTACAAATTAAAGTTTACATGGGGGAAAAAAAATAATAAGTATTTTGATGATTCCAAACTTTAATAATTAAATGCTTTTATTAGGTCTTCTGAAAAGGTTATGGAAAAGGGTAATAATCTGAAATAGGTCACACTAAGAAATTTTGTGCCTTGTTAAAATACATGCCACTTGGCAAGAGTTTTTAATGTCGTGTGGTTGTCAGATTTGACCACCGTTTTACACATGTAATGAGCCAGAGATGACTGAAAATAGTTTTTCTAAATTGTATTTGTGGACTAAGTGCTTAAGCATATTGTTCCTATATTCAGTGTATTTATAGGGGTTCTAAGAAGGTGGTAATTAGTGCATTGCAATTTTATTTCCAACATCCAATAACAATATGAGCCAAGTTCACAGATGGCATAGTCAGCTTTAACTCCTCTGATTTCTATGTGCTGTCCTTATTTAATCCACCAATTATTTCAGAATTAAACATTATTTCAGAAATAAATTTATAATTTAATCTTTTCCTTGGTAATCCTGAATCATTCTAGCCAGTATTGTCTAACTTACTTGTAGCTATAGGCTGGACTGTATTCAAGATGTAACTGTGAGCTGGTTATATTTCTCTTCAGATATATTTAGACATAGTGCAAAATTACAGGCGTCCCCAAAGCTGTCTATATCTTAGCAAGATATGCTACACATTGGAGAGTTTCTGTGCAGAAAAGCAGATGGTGCTGAGGATCCAGCAGACACACTGCGGGCATTCCTGTGTTTTCCTTTGGACTAGCTCTAGACTGATCCCATGGACTGAACACCCAGTCATGGCTGAAGCGAGCAGGGTGAGATGACAAATTGCATCCCTCAGTTTAGCTTAATCCGAGAGGAACCAGTGTGTGCACTCCAAGAATGCTTTGTGATGCAGACCAAGGCATGGAGAACGGCAACAACCAAAATTTAATACAAAAGCACGTTGTTGGTCTGAACTGAAATGTTATTACAGAGACTTTCTCTAAAACGTAATCAAAGTCATTCAGAGCCCAGATGGTGGTTTAGATGATCTTATCTTTCAGCAGTCTTGCTTCAAGCTAGAATCATGTAGCCTAACTTCTTTCTTTCTATCTATCTACCTATCATTCTTCTGTCTGTCTGTCTGTCTGTCTGTCTGTCTGTCTGTCTCTATCTATCTATCTATCTATCTATCTATCTATCTACCTGTCAGTGAGAGGTAACTCATGACACAGGTCTGGAATTCCTTCCAAAATATTCTCTTTGTATTCCCTCATTTACTTGTTGTGTTTTTTTTTTTTTACAATGTCCAGACATCCTTCACCTTAGAGAAGGAAAGCTGCACTTACTTGAGGGGTTTACTTTTCTTTAATACTGTCAAAAAAGAAGGTATGAAAGTAATTTTCTTCAAAAATTTAGTGCAGTGAAGGAAAGAAAAGCAATGATTTTTTCAAAGGCGTAGTAACACTGTGGGAGATCCGTTACCCAATTAGATAAAAGGGAAAGTAAAAACTATGCAGGGCTTCTTTACCCAAGGGCTTTACAGTGCAGACAAAGCAATGGAGCTATAGGATTTTTGTAAGTGGTTATGGTGACATCTAAACTGCAGTAACTGTAAGGATGTTGAGATGAAATACGAGTTTGTAAGAAAAGCTAGATCACTTAACCAGTCCTTGTCTTGTCTTTGAATGGGTTGCAGTCTTAATGAACAAGTCTTCACACATCTCTTACAAACTCTCTAGACTGATAGTTTCCAAATCTCTGAAAGGCTTTACCTTTTGGCAACCAATGAGCACGTCAACAGAGTATTGTATCATTCTTCTTCATTGAACAAGTTACGAGTGCTTTGGTGATTTAATGAGCATACACCTAATTGATGAAGCAAAGAGCAGGATTTTTAACATGAACAAATGATGTCAAGTCTTTATCTCAGATAGGGCTTTTAGGCGAATAGAATCACAGTATCTGAAAGCACAGGCTTTCCTTCTTGCATGTTCTCACAAGACAGCACAACCGTTCTCGCCAGTCACAGTATGTGTCCTATTTGAGCATGCACTGTCTAATCAAGCCTACCATTTCCAATAGCTGTCACACTTTTAGGACACTATCTCGACTATTTGGACAAACGCTGGGGCAGCGTTGGCAGAAGAAAGTGAGAAAAGGCAGTGCTTCAACTATAGCAAATTTTCCATGCTACGCTGAACAAAACCACTCAGCTGTATACTGACAGTAGAATCACAACTCTCATGACTTGCAAGTGAAAATTATTTATATGCAGCTGTTTAACAAGTAATTTGATTTGATATATCATTGGGCACCTTCCTCAGATGCTTTTCATCAATGTATTATGTGAAAGTACAGTCCCATCAATTGTTACCTACTTTTTCTGGGTCACTGCTATGCACATCAGTGTTGGCTGATTCTTTCACTTCTTTATTGCTTCCTTTAAATTGGAATTAAGGATATTTCATGTCATCATCATAGATTACATTTTATTTTGTTACCCGCCTTTATGAATCTACCCCCCTATATGCTTCTGTGTGTAAAAGTACATAGCTGTATATACACATATGTACGTCTCTCTGTGTGTATGCATCTGTACAGAATGAATGAACTTGAAATGAATGGTTTACTGGATGATTGTTGCTCTTGCTGGTATGAGAGATTATCATCTAACACATTTGCCAAGATACTGTAGAACAATTTCTATGTGGTTTCCACGAAACTTTACCCGGTACTGAGCTTCTTTGTGGGTGTAGTTTCACAAGTCAAACAAGCTGAAATCAGTCTGTTAATAAGATGTAACTTTCTGATATTGTGTTGGTTTTTCTCCTTTCTATATCTTCATCCTTGTTATCCTTTCTTTTTTCAGTGATGTTTTGGTTTTCCTGTTCATGATCATGATATACCCACTTATAACAAAATTTGAAGTAACTTTTGAAGTTATTTAATAAAATGAGGCAGGTGAGGCCCTGGCTGCATTCTCCAAGGGCCTTTTGCCCTTTATCATCTTTTTCTGAAGTGTCATCAGTCACAGATGAGGCAAACCTTGTACCGTGCAATACCAGGCCTGCAGGCAGCTGTTACGGATTTGTGCTGCTGTGACTACCTGCAGAACTTTTCATCACTAGGTGTTTTTCTGACTGCAGATTTTTCATTTTAGTTATTTGTTACTTGAATTTTGTTGCATTACAGGTTTGTTTTCTGGGAGTGCTACACTGGTTTATAATTCTTTCTCTCTTTGAGATACGAGTTCTGTCACAGGTGAGAGTGTATAGCATCCCTTGTGGTGTGTGAGCCATAGAGTGGTTACTCCGGCTTTAAACTTAGAGAACTAAAATAAATTCTGTGGCTCTTTGTGCCTCCCTTTGGATTCTCTGCAGAGAAAACAGATTTAGAAAAAATCTGCCAAACATGACCGCAAATTACCTTACACCCTGTAATAAAGCAAAATGAACTTATATACTTTAAGGTTCCATATGACCAAGCCGTAGGAGTCCTAGTCCATTATCTTTATAATTCTACCTGCTAATGAATTCTGTGACTCGCTGCTGGATCAAAATACAGCTTATCAACATTAGTGAACCTTTATTGCTTTTCCCTTAAAAAGTTCATGTTCTGAGCCCTTGGGCTTGAGGAATATTGTTAAGAGAGATGCTTTATAAAAGAGCTATTAGTCTTGTGCAGCCTAAGATTTGACAGCCTGGGAAGTTACAGAGACTATTTGCCAGTATCATTTCACATTCCTTAGGCATCTCCTTCAGCAGCCAAGGAAAGACATGATACCTAGGTTAGTTTTCTTACAAACCTGTGAGTCTTTATTGGAAAAATATTTGTTTTATTACAGGTTGAAATGGGACATTTCATCTAAATGGTGTTTAAAAGTTATTTTTACACTATTACATTTCAAGTTTGGCAGATATATTGGTATACAATTATGAACAATAGTTGACAAAAATATCTGCATTTATGTTTCTTAGACAAGGGACTTAATCAGTTGAAGAAGTTATTTATTCAAACACTTATTCAGAAGCTGGAAAAAAATTCAAACTTAGAGATGCATTATTCTATAATTTGAATTAAATCTGCAGCTGGATTCTCAGTGAAGTATAGGTTCCTGGTTTAAAGAGTTAGAGGCAGGCTATACTTTTTCCTGAAATTTTTGTTTGGATTAATGTTTGGTACAAATAAAACTATTCTGTATCTCTGAACACGGACATTTTTCAAAAGGACAAATGCATGCTTTTTAAATATTAGATATCCGTGTCAATTGTTCCGTTTGTACATATTCTCAGTACATTAGTATCACCTAGGTTTGACACATAGCATTTCTACTTGAAGAATTTTTAAATTATTGTTTTCTGGATTTGTTTTTTTAACATTCATGGCTTTAGCATATCATACATTTCAACATCCTTCTTCTCTTTGGGAAGCTTTGCTGTACTGGAAAGTATCGTTAGGATTTCGTGGTAACAGAGCAGTATCCAAGACAGTTGATTATGATAGTAATTTCTCACAGATGTTTTAACGTGGTAGGTTTAAATTGATATCCAAGTAAGTTTTAAGAGACTTCACGAAACTGATGTGTATCGCCGGTCTACATACAATTATCTTCCTGACAGTACAACATATTATCTGTAAGCGAACACCATATGGCTCCAACTCAGATGAGACAGCACCACTGTGTAGTGGATGAGTTCCTCTAAAGCTGAACAGCAATAATTTAATGCACCATGCTAAAATGCATATGTGAAGAAAGAGTGTTATAAACACAGGAGACAGCCTGGCAGGGTTTTCTGGAAGCATCACCTGTCCTATCAAGGTGACGCATGATGAATAGATATTGGCGGTAAACCTTCTTCTTCCTCACTTAGTGCTTGGTGATAATTACATTGCTTATACAGTTGGGTTGTTTGCTAGCACAATTAATAGTGCCATCAGTTTTGACCTCTAAAGACCTATGCAGTAAATTACATTCTCCAGTGCTTTATATTAGTCAGTTGACTCTAAATCCTTGGGAAATGCATGTATTACAGAGAAGATTTCTTAAAAGTTGCATTTCCCACTGGGCTGCCATGGTGGTTAACATATGGCCTGATGTTACATGTAAAAGTTAGCACTGCACATAACACGGTGCAACTCTTGTTAAATATATTAAGAACTGGCTTAAATGAGAAATCTCACAAAGAAATTGAAGGAGGGGTATGTTTCCTGGCATCACGGAAACATTTTTTTTTTACCAGTGTTATTCAATAAGTTACTTGTGCCTTGGCTTTTGCAAACAGATGCCTTGCTACTTTTCACCAAAATAATCTGGTGTTAGATGTTTTGCTGAAATATCTGTAATTTGTGGAAAATTTTGGTGAAAATGGGTTTTTTTTAAATGCTTCCATTGGGGAAATAAAGTTTAAAAAAATGAAGAAAAAGGCGTTTCTTATTTGACACAAGTTTTCTTTTCAAAATGCAAGTACCTAGGTCACCAGAGGTGAGTTTAGCACACATTTCTTCTGAGCCTAGCTGGCAACACTTCTTAAATGGTATGGGTGTTCAGGAATGACATCCTTTCCTTTGACAAAAATAAGATTCCCTCGAGGTAATAATGAGAATATGCTATTTCTTTAACCCAACCTAGTTGTTGGCTGACTACTGATGACTTTTTCCCCCTCATTTCTGTGTGTATACAGGAATTGCTTCTCTTTTTATGCCTATCTCAACTGTGATTTCTCTACCACTAAGATAAAGCTTTGCAGTAGACTGGTTTTAGGATTACAACTCCAGATGAAAGCTGATCCAGTACCCAGGCTCTCAGCTACCCAGTCCCAACACAACACACTGTCAAACAACACTGATTTACACAACCATTGTAAGGTGTACTGGAAACAACATAGGAAGAATATCACTCTGCCACATATGTTACCATTATTCTTCTTCATCATAGATATCACTTAGGAAAATGTAGTGCAGAACTTCACTGCTCCCACCCTCTACACAGAACTAATGGAAGTTCTCTTTGCAGAGCAGGGAGAGATGAAGAAAAGCCTCAAAGTAGTGAGTCTGAATGCTTTCCTATTCCTTGCTGGAGTATTTTTGAGAGAATGGTGCAGTTACCTAGCATGACGTGATTGTGAAGGCAGAAATATAACTTGAAGACGCCAAGAATAAGAAGACACTGAAAACTAGAAAATTGAAGACTTGACCTTGACAAGTGTGAAAAGGCTGAGGACGTACTCGTACAGATCATCACAAGTTGCTCTGTTCTCTGCTGAACATCCTAATATTCTCCTGAACTTTTTAAAGCCATCTTGTGCATCTAGCCACTGAGGAAAAAAAATCTCTGTGCTGTTCAGAACAGCTCAAGAAGTGACAAGACTTAGTCTGTATGGAAAGAAAAACTGAACTAGTAACACAGAAATAAAGTATTTAATGCCCTGAATGAATGCTGACTATTCATCTCAAACACTACAAATTTTTCACGTTGCTTGTTAAAATTAGGTGTAGAAAAAAGCAAGTTTATTGGGGAGTAAACGAGTATCACACACAGAGTAAAACAGAAGTACAAAATATCCTAAATTTATACAGGGTTGTTTTACTGGCCTTGTATTTCATTGCCACAGAATGAATAAACAGAGAGATGTTGATATAGAAGCAAGTATAGAAAGAAACAGGTGGTTCTCCATTTAGATAGCATATTGTTATTTTCTACTTATAGTAACATAAATATATATGAAGACTTCTTGGTTTCATGCTTCAAGAGAAGAAACTTTTTTATGCTTTTATTCAAAATACTTACTATATAGAAAAGCAAAACAGAGATCATTGATTTGGTCTATGGTATGATTATGTTGTACTTAGGCATTATTGTACTGAGAGGGACATTTTACAAGGGCGTATAGTGACAGGACAAGGGGTGGTGGCTTTAGACTAAAATAGGGTAGATTTACGTTAGATAGAAGAAAAGAATTCTGTACTATGTGGGTGGTAAGGCACTGGAATACTTTGCCTGGGGAAGTTGTGGCTGCCCCTTCCCTGGAAGTGCTCAAGGCCAGGTTGGATGGAGCTCTGAGAAACCTGGTCTAATGGAAGGTGTCCCAGGTTCTTTCCAATTCAAAGCATTCTATGATTCTATGATAATAATCCTAAAGTCTTTGAAATGCCTCATTCAAGATTGATGGAGTTTGTTCTAATTGAACAGAATGATCTTAATAAAGATGTCTTAATTGTATTTTAATTTCAAAAATGAAGTAAAATAATAATGACTGCATGTATAGCAATGAAGTTCTCTGATCTATAGGGTGTATATTCCTTTCTTCTAACTCAGTGTTAGCTGGCTGTCCAAGTCTAAACTTTCAGTTTTCTTCCTCATAGGTTTGAAATTGTGTCCTCAGTCCTGAAGAAATGTTGAAGCTACATTTTTCTTTCTGTAAAAGTAAGAGCACTACTTCAGCAGCACTGACTGCCGTAGTAGTTACAAGGAAAGAGCAGAACTGTCTATCCCAATTCTTCCCACACAAACAGTGAGGAGCCAGAACACTTCCTGTACGTAAATCCTTCTGGGCACATTTTTATGGCCATCAGTTATGAAACATTTCCTACTCCAAGATGATAGATCAAGAAAGCAGTTTATCTAGCAATAAGCATTATTATTATATTTATATTATTATTAAAATATTAAGCAAATATGAAGTAACATTGAGCAGTAGCTGCACTTTTTTTGACATTTTGGGGATATTTTGGCTCATTTCAAAATAGTCATACAGTGCTTAATTTCAATGTTCTGAATTTTCATTACAGCTGTGGGTTTTGCTCCTCTGGGGCGTTTTTTAAGAATTTTTTTCTCATGCAGTTTTCTTGTAATTGACTTCTGGAAAGATAAACATTTATACTGTTTATCTAAAGTGATCATCTCTCTTTGGAGTTAATGGATTGATTGCCACAATAATTGCAGAAAATGATCAGGAGTTCTGTAAATTATCCAGTCCTTATAGAAGAAGAAGGAGATATAGTAGTATTCATGGTACTCAATTCCTCTGGCTTTTAGACTTATGAAGTTGAGTAAATATCTAAAATTCTAAAATTCACTGAGTTCCAAGCGGCAGTATCTTCCTGCGTTCTTGAGAAGTAACAGTCTTAGCAAGTGACAGCAGTCACGTAGAAGGAGATCACCTGGACTTCCAAGTTGGAAGTTTTCAGCCTGACATTTGTTCATCCTTTCACTGATGGGTGAATGAAATATCCTTTAAATTATACAATTTTCTTCAGTAGTAAAGATGCATAGAGGACTCTGATACATTTATAGTCAACAACTCTGATGATAGATTTATAACCAACTCTTTAATGAACCGCATTATGCCAAATATTGCCTAGATAAACTGGTTAAATTCCAGCTATGACTGTGAACAAAGTGGAATCAGTTAAAGAGAGCTTAGATAAGCTGATGAAATAGGCTGTATAAAATAAGAAGTTGTATAGATTTCTTTGATCTTTTTTTTTCCACATCCTTCCTCATGTTCTTTTACCTTACATTTATTTGTCCCCTTCTCCATCAGTTTCTCTCTTCCTTTGCAACTTTCAGGTTTCCTCCAAAGACAGCCTCCCTACATTTAGCCGTCCTCCATTCAAGGCACATACTCTTAACACATGCAAAAACAGAAAAGCATAATATATTCTCATTATCTCTGCAGGCAATAGGAATGCTGTTGTCACCTTGTCATTTATTTTTTAAAAAACTTCAGATTCTTCTCCATTGAGGTCTCTTCCTTTTAGGATCTCTGGTAGAGCAGAAGGATGTGCTTATTCAAGAAATTGCATTACAGATTAAAGGTTGAGATGAATACAGGAGATTTCTGTTGAGATCCAAGAAAGTATGGGGTAGAGAAATTCAAAGCAGGGAGTAAGGTTGAGGAGGAAAGCACCAAGAATCAACCACAGACTGGTAAATGGTCTGTTTGCGAGCTCCCTGCATCATGCCAATAGCTGCATTTCCAGATAGTTCACTAATAAACCCACGCTTCCCATCTGTTCTGGAATCTTGTTCTCACCAGTATCTTTAACCTTTTTTAGACTAACCTTTCATGACACAGATACATTTTGTGCTCCCTCACCCATGATGTAGTAAAAAGCAACTGGTAAATAAAATTTGGCAAATATTCCCCAAAAGTTTGGAATGGGGATTTTTAAAAAATTTCTAAGTGTTAAATGATCTCATCTCTACACACCTGCCCTGAACTGTACCACTGTCTGTATTCCTTCTTTATATATTTCTTCTTTGTATTCCTCTCCTTTCTATAAGTTTCCAGTCTTATTCAAGATGGAAAACACTCCTAACTGGGAAGCTGATATGAACAACCATACAGGCGGCATCATTATAAAGGGGAAAAGAGTAATTCATAGCAGGTAGGAATAACATGTTGTAATATCATCATGGTGAAAATATACGTTGTTCAGGATGCCGACACAGTTTAAAGCATAGTAAAATCAGTTTAATATGACACCTTTATAGACAAATCTGTTATAACTACCATTATACTTTACAGTGCATTTTTATTTGGTTTTGGTGGGGGAAAGGAGACGGCATGGGTGATTGCTGTCTTCTTCTGACTGTACAAATGGATTTCCATTCTACTCTTGTTCATCATAAATACATTTCACTGTGTAGGCCTTTCAATAGTTCAGTAAACTTTTCAGATCTGAACTGTATCACTCCATTGACCGAACTTTGCAATTTAAAACTAATGTGCTGTTCCATTGTCTAAAGGCACTCCTAATGGACAACTTTAACATTGTTTAGATGCCAGGTAATTTGTTATAACTGGAATTTCCTCCCCTGCTTAATGGCTCAAAGTTAAATGTTTGCCATCACAAACCACTGGTCTGTTGGGCAGTGATCCATGTGAGAACACAGAACCTATGTCTCTGCAAATTTGTTAGTCATCTATGAGGCAAAGCAAAGCTGACCTTGTAATGTCAAATCCCATTTAGAGCTGGTGAATAGGTTGGAAAGAAGATACTTGATATCTTTTGAGTAATATTAAAAAAATACACTGCTGTGCAGAAGGTTGAAAGTCTCAGGAAATTAATGTGGAGATTCTGGCCTTTCCAAATAATTTATAGTTGAATTCTGTCTTTTAGGAGGAAAGGAATGCAGTTAATAAAGGTTGTGACTTCAGTAAACAGTTTCAGAGCAGTGATGCTTCCATATAAATGTTTGAAGCTGTAGCTTTGCTCTTCTGTGTGCACCATTTTCTTTGAGAGATCTTTCTTTAAACCTCATTAGTAGTTGCATTTTCTATCTTCATTTAAAAGCATTGAAATTTAAATGTCATGTACCTAACTGCATTTTACTAAAAGATGCAGGTTTCTTTTAGTCTTTATTTTACTTTGATTCTTCTTATTCATTGAATATAGGCTGCAGCAGCACCTAGGCACAGAGAGTCATGAAGGTGGGGCCGATGCCCACAGTGACATAGCTCATGTTAACAGTCATGACTAGTCTTTTCATTTCCCAGCCATGTGTCTGTGTTGTCCTCACTCAATCAATTCACTCCCCTGAAAGTCAACTATGAAGCTTCAAGGGCTTCCAGGCTTTGTCTCTAAGATTTGCCTCACAAAGCTTGCAGTTTGATGTATAATTTACTTGACAGGTATCCATTTTATTTGGCTAAACTATTAGGCATCATTGGTGTTTTAACATTAGTTTTTGAATATTGGGAATAAAATTTTAAGGATATTCTCTTTTAAAAAACTAAATAACCAATTGAACTGCAAATATTCAGGTAACCAGCCTTTCACTTGTAGGTCTTGCACAGGGTCCAAGCAAATGTATAAAATATCTCAATCTACTCTCCTGCCAGAATGTCGCTGCACCTTTTTAGACACAAATACAATGACAACACGCAGGGTAGGGTCTGAAATCAAAATCAAAAATTCTTTTCAAGGGCAGCAACAATTGATCGGAATTGTCAGAGACCAGTGAAGAGGATAGTTGCCGAGTATAAAAATAGGATGTGTGTGTGATGGTTGTGTGTGCTAATATATTTATGAGTTTGGGCAGAAAGATGACCAGACACTTCATCTGTGCCTAATGCAATTTCATGCAGATTCTCACCAGTTGTGACCTCTTTGCATTGCTCCAGAATGTTATGCCTGAAATAGCTTGCGCTCTTCGTCCCAGTATTTTTATTAGGTTTCTCCTGTGGCCAAAACCTACAAAATCCAACTACACAGACGCAATGTTTTCTCAGGAATTTAAAAGGAGCCAAAATCCAGGTTCCAATTAGACAGCTTGCTACATTCTCACCATGGAGAGGACACAGCATGTAAACTACCCATATGCATTAATTATAATCATCTCCCCTACCTTCCATTTTTCAGCTTGCCAAGTTCCCCTAACTGAATTGTCCTGCTCTTCCTGTGTGGAAAAGGAGGAGCCATTTGGTGTTTCTTTGTGGCTAAGACCAAGGGGTTTTCCCCATGAAATTAAAAAGAGATGGGCACAACCCAAAAAGGCTGATTCACAGGGACCTGATCAAGCCGGTGTATGCTTTTTTGATTTTTTTTTTTCTTTTTCATGGAGTCGCTGGTGGTTAAGAATGAGAGTGGGGAGCAATCAGTGTTTTCATAAAACTTAGACCTGGGGCTGAGGAGAGAGCAGGAAGCAATTTGTCTGTGGTGAGCAAGCCTCAGGAGTCATAATTTCCCTGTTTGTGTTTCAGTTCAGATGAGTGCCATCCTGTCATTTGTTTTATAAACTGTTTAATAAACTGTAATGCTTATTAACAGTAATCCATTAAGATTGTCTCCTATGAGACCTTTTCTGTACAGTCAGTGCTCTGTACTTCAACTAGGAACCCATTTTTTTTTCCTCTTGTTGTTTCTTGCCACCCATTCAGAAACCTTAAAGATTTTATCTGAACTTTTATATAATTCTGCACACAGAAAGGTGTTTAGATACAACCTCTTCCAGCTCCAGCTTTGCCGTACAGAAAAATAATGAAGTCTAAAATACATGCGTGTAAGCCTTATAGTCTAAAAGTGTAGCTGCTCGATTTCCTTGCTAGGAAGTGGGGAAATTAGCTGTGCTATGTCACATGGTAGATCAGGGTGGGAGGTAGCACAGGTGGTCATAACAACTGCAAAGGGTTTATTACATAAGGCTCTGCTCATTTTTAATAAAATTGTCCTTGAAACCAAGCTAGACCAGAAATTAATAGGAAGCTTGCAATGATTTTTCTCAGCAAAGCACTCTGAAATTTCACATGGAGAAAATCACTTATCGGTGCATCTAAACTGAGTCTTATTTTAAAATACAGTTTTTAATTAAAGTTTGCAATCCTGTGCCTGCTGCTCATGCCTGATATCTTGCTAAAAGGTCACAGTACTGGTGGCATTAATGGTATGAGAACATGATAGAGGAGATTAGGAAAGTTCAAATTGTGTTTCAGTGCCGGTTTTTCATTAGAAGGGGTGGCAGCCATGCCTTGCTAAAGGCAGGCCTAGTAATGAAAGTCAGGGTCTTGTTCTTGGGCTTAGGTGTAGTGACAGGCAAAGCAGACAGCTTCCTAGGGGGTGTGTGTGTAGGGAAGGGGTAAACGGTTGTCTGTGGTCTCAGCTGCCTCCTTTGCGGATGGCGGGCCTCCAGCAGCCCGCAGCATAGCTGATGAAGTGGTATGGTGGGGCAGGGTGGGAACGGTGACTGAGGGGGAAAGCACACTCTCACCTCTGGAGATGATAGGGACAAAAACTCCACCACCATGTCCAAGCTCAATGCCTTCTTCTGAGCCTTCTCTACTGAAGACAGGAACTGCTTGACATGGCTCGTGACCCTTCTTTTTCAAGTGACCAAACTGACTTTTCTTGTGCTGCTGGAAAGCCTTGAACTGGCTTGATTCCAGTTGTATCTTGAAATGTAAATCAGAAGATCCTACAGCTGCTTTACTGCAGCTAACTACAATACGAGGGGACAGTGGAACAGTGGACATTTGCCAGAGGAGAGATAAGCAGTTCTAAGAGTGACTTTGCAGAATGCTGAAATGGAGCAGATTTCATGTGGCACCTTTTAAAGGACAGCACAAGAGAGGTAGAAATAGTTGTTGTATTGCGTGGGGCTGGCATTATTCTCTTCTGTGGTCCTGAAGTAGATCAGTGTCACATCCCCTGACTCTGGAGGAGATCTGAAGCAGTGCAACAGAATGATGAACTTTGCACAGCACCTTCTGCAACTGCAATGTTGCCTGAGCAACACTTTTCTTGCGGGGCAAGAAAAGGACAAGGGTTGCAAATATTCCAGTATGGCAAGGTGGAAGATGTTATAGGAAGCCTCGGAGCTGAGGTTCTCCAGCAGTGAGCACAAGACTAAGCTGTCTGCAAACAACTGCAAGGATAGATCGGGTACAGCCTTATTACCACTCTGATAAAAACTCAAAATTACTATTACTTTAAAAATATATTGGGCTAGTGAAGGCTGAAACTAAGTGGAGCATATTGCCATTGCCCAGAGGGATCTGGCATGTAACCACCACCGAGAGCAGAAATGATCATTTGTGAATGGAACAAAAAACAGAGCTTTGATAGTCAGAGGCATGCTTTTCAGAATGTCTGTCAGATGAGCCACAGCATAAACTCCAGCGTTAGATTATATGTGTTGGGCTGTTGGGTTTTGTTGTTATTTTCTTTTAAAATTGCTGTTTGGTCTCGGATAAAAAGAAGCCAAAGCTGCTGCTGAGGGTAAGACTCCAAAAAAAAGTAATTAGAACTAACACAGTGTGTCTGAGAGAGCATATTTCTAAACCTGTGCTATCAACATGAAAGTGAGTTATCAATAGCAGATAAGTGTTTTTTAAACGTACTGAGATGTTCAGAATGCTTCAGAAAATAAGCAAATAAATAAAAGGATACCTTTAAAATGTTTTCATTTGGGAATGAAAAACCTAAGCCATAGACTCAGCCATACTGAGGAAACCGCTGTGCCAAAAATACTACCTGCAACAACTAAAAATGCCTGTACAGTGAGATAAGAAAATAGGCTTCTTTCAGTTTACTTTTCCTATATGGAAAAGAAACTGTACTTGTTCTAAACTATCATTCTTATTTTTCTGAAGTATCCTTTCTGTAAAAAGACAAACCAAACTAACTTTAGCATTTGGAGCTTTGGGAACTGTAACACTTTCAAGAGAATAAGTCTATGGAAATCGGTGGCGAGAAACAGAGGTCTCAGGTCACAGCAATATCAAAAAGGACATTTGTCACTGCGGAGAAATTTGTAGGCTGGCAAAACAGGTTATGTTAGTGTACTGCCAAAATGGGAAGGAAGCAAAGGCCTTTCTGCCCAAGACAGCTGTAGATGGGCAATAACCAGCCCAGGGTGAGCTGGCTGAACCTTGGGACATGGTTCATGTGGTACTAACGAGCTTTTTGCTGCCTCAGAATAGGTGAGACAACACAGGGTGTCTCAGAGATTAGCTGGCTTCAGTTAGTAAGTTGTTTTAACATGTTGGAGATTTTTTATTATGCCAACTGCTATTAGGGTTGTGTTTGGCTGAGGAAGGAGGAGGAAGTGGTAAACTATTTTAAGAAGAACTTTGTGCAGAGGTTCATGCTAGAGGTTCAAGGCCAAACAATAGATCTTAGAAACCGAACGAATATCTCAACACAGCTTTTGTGTTGCTCAGCACCCAGAAAACTGACCTGAAGATAATGACTTTTGAGAAAGGTAAAGACTAAACATCTTTCGATTTCCTCATTAAAATCTTCTCATTATTTAAAAAGATGTTCACCTAGGACAGCAAGTTGCTGTTTTGTGTTTCAGTCATCCTCTGAGCCTGGGGCCTCTGGAAGGATTACTCTGTCAAGCAGATGGAAAGAGAAAAAAACGGTAGGGCCTGATTGCCCTAGGTAACAAATCAAATCCAGGAACTAAATCTAGGCTGCCGTATTCTCCCACCTTACAGATAGCCTGAGGATGCTGTTTTGGTCAGTAACATGCTATTTTGTACTAGTGAGTGACACAGTCTAAAACATAGTTCTTATGAAGAAAACTATAATCCCTGGTAAGAGTCTCCGTATGCCTTGTCCTTTTAAAAAAAAAGCTAACCACTGGAAGAAGCTTTGCACGTAAATGGGATTCTCTTCAGGTTTCAAATCTAATCAAAATGGATACAACTTTCTTCCAAAAATATGCAAACTACTTGGTCGAACATCCTTCAACCTGTGAGTTTATCATGAGTGTGACGTCACTCTGGAAATCCCAATTTTCTTAAGAGACAATAAATGTTATCTGCCAATCTTTTCCACTGAATAAACTCTGTTTGATCTGCATTAATCACACTTGGAAGAAGCTGTTCAAGCCTGCTAGCAGCAATCCTGGTGAACAGCTTGGCATCATTGCTTAATAATGAAGTGGAACAGTATGAAAAGCAACATGAAGGACCCTTCTTTCCATTCCCAACCCAAAGTTAATGAAACAGACTCTAAAGTAGATCTGAAACTGTCTTCTTGTAATCATGTTATTACTCTCAAGGGTAAAACATATCCCTCTTTTTTTTTAGCTCTTCTGCTATAATACTTTCTCTTCTGTCCTTACTCTAGTTTTGGTGATATACCACACATTCATGACTAGTTTGAAGAAATCTCACTGAGATGTATTGCACAAAATAGACACACCTACCATTTTCCTAGTCAGAAGCAATAAACTAAATCACCCCAGTTCTGAGTTCTTTAGAGCATATGCTTCTGCTGTCATCGCGGAGATACAATTTTTCAGTCCACATCCTTATCAATTGATCAGTCTTTGCTACAGGAAAAAGTTAATCAAAGAAATTTCAAAGAGTATCTAGACAATGGACACTTGAGAGTCTATGAAAATATTTCAATAATTACAAATGTACTGAAAGATTTCCTATCACTGGTAACATACATTTTCATTCTTACACACACATACACACTATGTCGCATTAATTGAAAGGGATTCATTACATAGACATTTCTCTTGAAATTCACTTTTGGCTATATCCACAAATATCCTATGCTTTTAATTTTAGTTCATTAAGAATTACTGTAATCAAATGGCAATACATATAGAATGCATAATATATTAATTCATATTGTTCTCTCTTATCTAAGAAGCTCTAATGTCTCTAATGAGACATCACAAATAATGTGCTATCTGAAAAAAAAATTCCCAGCTATAATTGCTCAAAGCATCCATTCTATCTTGAAGCTGCATTTTCACTGCATGCATAACATTTCTGAAGAGATGTTGACTGTAATACCTCTTACTCTGAACACTCTTCACTTACTAGCTCGAAATTCCTTCTTGCTATAAAGAGGGAAAGTAGAAATTGCTTCTAGACATCTAGGGAAATCACTAGCATACAGATTAAACTCTTTGCAAGTTTTTAATGTGTCAAGAGTCCACTCTCTGACAAGCAGTTAAGCTAATCAATAATAAGGCAATGTTAATTACTTTATGTGCTTGTAGTGGAGTATCATCTCACATACACATAAGAACTGGCAAAAACCACATTCTTTTTCTCTGGTATTCAAAGGAATTCTTCCCAAAGCCTCTACTGAAAACTGAATCTAATCACGCAGAACAGGAATAATATAAAAAAGGAAATAATATAAATGAAGAAAAAGAAATGTACAAAAGAAGAACCTAATAAAAAATATGAACACAAAAATATGGCAAGTATGAAAATAAAAAAGTATGGATACAAAATTAAAGAAAGTATGGAAACAAAAATGTAGGGGTAAAAGTTTCAAAAGCACTTTATTACCAGGTTCAGAAATGCCAGACTACGTTGAATCAAAATTTACACACAATTCCTGGATTATCTGCTCTCGGCTGATATGAAACCCGGGACTCTAAAAGCAGATAAAGCCCAAGGGCATTTTTGCTAGGAACTCCTGTGTTCAAATGTAGATGTTCAGACAAAGAATCATTTACAATGGGATGATATATACATATTGGTAAATATAGAGTCTCATCTTAATTTTCATTTTTTGATGGGTTTTTTTTTCTGTAAATAGCAAGGTTCCTGTAATCTCAATTCTCTCAACACAACTGTTTTGGTAGAAAAGAACAATTTAAGAGGAGTGATAGGATTTTGGAAATATGCAGCTTTTAGTATCAATCTGAATTTTTTAGGTAAAGGATAAGAGTAAAAAGAGTCTTGAATAAAAGAGAACATAGATCACCTTTGAAAAGGTTAATGTAAATAGCAGAGAACCATTTAGAAATTTTTGTGTTTTGTTTATGAAGATTGAAAGACTTATTTTTGTTCCAAAGGGAAACTTCAGTGCCCTGGGGGAAAAAAAAAAAAAAGTCTCCTTAGAAATTAAAGTACTGCTTACAGATACACACTATATGGGACAAAATGTCTGAGAAAGTTGCTACCTAGCATGCTTGAAAACTTGGAAGATTATTATCAAGACTGAAATCTTCCCTTGCTTCAACATGAGATATGTTTTAATAGTCATATGGTTATACCATAACAAAAAGTGTTATTATTTATCATTGAACTCATTTAGCAAATCAAAATGAAAATACTAAGAACTCTGCTGTCTTTTTTTCAAAACACATTGTCATTGCAGATTAGTCAGGACTGTGAAGTACTTGAGATTAAAAGATGATCTCAGGATAACGAACAATGAATGTTTGTACATGCTGAATTGATTAATATGATCGAGATGCTATAAACACTACTGTTTATCAGAAGTAAAAATAATGGTAACATACTTCCTAAGATGGCTCATCAGGGTTTCTGGTGAGCACTCTTTCACGCTTCATTTTTCTGCTGTAAAATTTGGTGTTGACAGCCGAATCTTTCCCCAAGCTTTAGCTTCACTACTATAGTCAGCTGGGATCCTGAGGTAAATATACTTATCTTTTCAAGAGAAGAAACCAGGCATTCTCATGGAGACCTCAAGGTCTTCTAGCCTGAATTTTCTTCCTGTATGGATTTGACTCTCTGGGTAACCTGCAAAGTCTCTCTGCTCACATCTTTTTTTTTATTTCTCAAGTGGTGGCCATGTTCATTGTTGGTTTTCACTAGCACTCTTATTATTGTATGCTAATATAATTCACTAATGCTATTATTATATGCTAATGTGTTCATCAACACCCTTTTGTTTCTGATGACCACAGTAGTATTTTTACTGTAAATTTATCTAGAACTACTGACAGAAATTGAAGTGTAAACATATAAAGAAACAGGTCTGGTCAGAGTCACGGCTTATTCACACATGTCTTCCAGGTAGCTGACAGTGACTTAATCCTTTCCAAGTAAATGCCATCTTTCTTTCAGGGAAATGGCCATTAGAGTATCTGAAATGACATGAGAACCTTTGAAATAACAAAGTATGGCACAACAAAATATAATTTTGTCACTTAAAAACAAAAATCCAAATTCAAAACAAAAATAAAGACATAGTATACTTGAAGTCATTCTTCAAACTGGATTACACACTATGCAGATAAAACTAATCAAGTGTCACCTGACTTGAGGAACAGAAAAAAGCTGTTTGAACATAAAGGAATGAATCTGACAGGCTTATTTCTGGAGTGTTGTTAGGTAAGCAGAAATGCAGACCTCTGACTACAGCAAATATGTTCAGAAGCAATGTTAATTAACATTAATCTTGACAATTACAAAAAAATGCAAATGTTTTCCAATATTGAGGTAGTGTGAGAAGCATCCAGGAGTAATATTTCATTTTCTTCAAAATAGCGGAAATTTTGAACTCTTATTTCAACAGTGGAAGTTATATTATTGAATCTAGAATTTGGAAGAACCGGGATTTGAAAATGTGTACAGGTTCAGTTTTAATATTTTTTTCAACATATGTAGGCAAGATTCATTTATCTTTTGGTTTAACCTTAGTGTATTACCATGGGTCTTCCTTGGAAGTATTTTGTACCTTTGTTACTTGAAAAAACATAATCAAAATATGTCAAGGTTCTAATGGTGAATACTGGGACCTGCCTTGGCAATCTTATAATCTTTGTAAAAATGCTTACCAAAAAGATGTGACATAATCACCAAGTCACTTATCTCAGTCAACACAGATTCCCTTTAAGGACCTTGGTTACTATTTTTTTCAAAGAGTTGATTTGATTGTTTATAAGTCTAGGAGCTCACACAACAGACCTTCCTCTGTTTCTGCTTATGGGATTTTCAAACACTCCACAGTTTTCTGGAGATAAACGAGACAGGTATGTGTAGCTTAATTTGATTATTTACTATGACATAGACTTTGAGATCCAGCTCTGCCATGATTTATCTTGCCAAGCGATGCTTTTTTCATGGGATTTTAAAAAATAGGATGGTCCAGAGAAGAAAAACTTTTTCTAATTTCAGGGTTAACTCTATTTTTGGCAGCCTGCAGGTTTTCTTCCAAGGCATCTCACTTACGCATCTGGCCACCAGCAATATCATCTTTATCCCTGTGGTCTTCATACCTTGCTGTGAAGTTGGGTTTATAGATTAAGCCCCTTGCCATAATCGGCTTAACAACTCTGATTTTGGCTTACTATTTGCAGTTGCTGTTGTCTGTCAGGGCACTGACAGAGTTAATGGCTACCTTCATAAAATACAGCGTTGTTTCTCCTGTTGACAAAATAACTGCAAGAAAAAAATGAAGCTGTGAATTAAATGATTAAACAAACATCTTTAAACAAGCCACGATACATATGAGGTAATAACTATGAAAGAATTGAGACCTTGTACAACAAAAACACATTCCTTCTCTGTCTTCAGATATGTGTCCTGCACTGAGCTCATTGTCTCCTCATAAATGGAGTTTGTTACCCGGTGTCCAATATGCACACAAAGCTGAGATATCAGTTTATTTCATGTCTGCGCAGACATGGACACTAGGCGGTAACCCCACAAAGCTAGCACACCTGGTTACAATCATATAGCGTATTTATACAGTTAAAAATGTTAATTCCTTGTACCAGCCATGCACTCCGAACTATGATTGGTTAATTCTCTTCTCGCTTCAGTTTAAGGATACAGTACCCCTAAAATTTACTACACATGGTCAGTAAATAAGGGTCTCTGCTTGGGCTGGGGTCTCCAACTCAAGGGGTGTGATTTTTAG
>Ga0181612_154924_pt1 | contig 26667 bp, 17 predicted proteins | sample HoacroProtozoa21_FD_119630 | JGI IMG/M metagenome (GOLD analysis project Ga0181612, IMG submission 119630) | Hoatzin crop microbial communities from Cojedes, Venezuel. Combined Assembly of Gp0051906, Gp0051904, Gp0051908
GAGCAGGACCATGCGGTCATCTCCGTGCCGTGGCAGAGGGAACACCGTCTGTCGACAGTGGCTTTGGAGGAGAAACACCTACTGGGAACAGAAGGGCTGGTTTTCTTTCCAAATGGGGTTTTAAGGCTGTATCAGTCATTATCTGGCATTTCTGCAGCTGAGGTTTGCTGGGATAGCCATAATGGTCGTCCTTAAGAGTCGTTCCTCTCTGGCGCTGAGCCAAAGGACAGACCCGCAGGGCCAGCAGCTGCCTAGCGGCTCGGAGTGCAAGTCCTCATGCTCTTGTACCAGCCACTTCACCTCCCTGTGACGTTGTTCCCCATTTATATTTTCATCGATAATTTGCAAGATTTGTGAGAAGAGATAAAAAGCTTTAAATTTTTATAAATTTTTATATTTAGTTTTAAACTGCATCTAAACTGATGAATATTTTGCTTTTTGTGCAAATGCCTCATCAAATTTCTAACTTAACGATGCGCAGGGTAATATCCCCATAATTCCCATCCTTTGCCATCCACACGCGCACTCTTTTGGTGGAGGACATTTTGTCACCACGAGAACGTGCAGTTTGGTGTCAGGAAATTACCATCTCGGTAGCGTGTGGGCGATAGTAACAGGGCTTAACTCTGTGTCATCTCCCAGGACGAAGTGTCAGAGGTGCTGCGACAAAGTCTGCCCAGTGCCAGACAGAGCACAAAGCTGTGAATGTGAGAAACCCAAACCAGCGGCACCAAGAAGCCAGCTTCCCTGGAGTGTGCGTAAAAGAAAGAGGGGAGAACTTCACTTTAATAAAAGATCACAAAGATAGGACAGGAAAAGAATTTTTACTCCTACATGACAACAATAAAGAATTCATAATGTGCACGGTGACTTTCAGAGCATGATGACAGCTGTATAAACATCCAGACACAGCAAATGAAGGACCTGACAAGAGAATTGCTCAGTGCCTGGGCCTTGTACATCTACCTGGCTCCTGGTCTCACGGGAATGGCGTCGATACCGATTCCAGTGCAGACAAAACATGCTTCAACCCAAACTAAGAAGCTGTAAAGCACAAAAAGTTCAGGGACCAGAAGATACCGAGATGGTTGGGGGTCGGGAATGCAACATGAGAAAGGAAGTGAATGTGCAGTTTTGGCCTAAAGTGGATTTTTATGGCCAAAATCTTTCAAAAACAGGATTTACTAACGAAATGCTGATCTCTGTTTAAGCACCCAGTTGCTGGAAGCAACACTCACAGAGCACTTCTCATGTACATCCACAAAGAAGCCCACGGGGAATTCTGATGTTAGCTTGCAAAGTCGTCGTAATGAATCTGATGCCAGTAAGTCTGAGGGTCTGATTAGAAGAAAAAGATTCATGAAAGATAAGAATAAAGCTCTTTTCCAATATTTTTCTAAGTCCTTTTGCTTATTTTCATTGCGGTTAACTTCACAGAATCACAAAATAATTCAGCTGGAAGGGAGCTCAAGGGGTCCCTCATCCAACCCCCCGCTCAAAGCAAGGTGACCTATGGAGTCAGACGAGGTTGCTCATGGATTTATCCATCCGGGACTTGAAAATCTCAACAACATCTCCAGGCAAGCTGTTCCAGTGCTTGATCATCCTCGTGGTGGGAAAGTTTTCCCTTGCAGGCAGTCTGAACCTCTCCTGTCCCGCTTTATGCCTATTGTCTCTTGCCCTCCCACCACACACCACCGAAAAGAGCCTGGCTCTGTTTTCTTGGTGACCTCCTTGTAGTTATGGACAGGCTACTACGAAGTCCCCCTTCAGCTCTGCCTGCACCAGCCCTTGTCCCTCAGCCCCTCCTCAGAGGGCAAAAGCTTCAGCCCCCAGATGCCTCAATGGAGCCTGTCCCAGTCCTTACTGGGATTTTGCTCAGCCGCCACTGTAGCCATTCAATACCCGCTGCGTGCAAAGTAGGAGTAAGTGCATGGAGCTCGGTTAGCAAGGGACATTGTGACTAAATCCGTACTGCCTCAGAAACGCAGAGCTTTCCTCTTCTGTCTGAACTCTTCCCAAAACCAAATTCAGCAGCTGCTGACCCCCACTGCTTTCCACGGCAGAGCAGGGTCACATGAAAGAAGCATCTGCACTTCTAATACAGCTAGAAGATTTTTTTAAAATGCAATCAACCACCAGTTGGAGTGTGCACATATTAATGTTTGGAAAATTATGTCTAGTTTTGATTTCTTCACCTTGCACGAACAAGGACAAATGGAAAGACTTCAGAAAAGTGATGCAAGAATGATTTAAGACTGTATTTCATATGATTATTCATATCACGCGAAACTAATGAAGTGTATTCTCCTTAATTTGCCCAAGCAAAGACCAAGATGTGACGTGGTAAAGTCTGCAAATAGAGATTTTCTGCATAGCAGGGAAGGTCATAACGTGATGCAGTGTTTAGAGACAGACTAGAAATAAACCCACACTTTAATAGTGTGGTTGAATTACCTGAGCAACAGCTTAAGCATGTCATGGGTTCTGCTTCACTTGACTTTTAAAAGTCAGGTTTAGACATTTCAGAAAAACATGCCAAGGTATTACAGATCAAAGAGAAAACATTTCTTTGATATAAGCATTATTGGACTAGATTCTTTGACTATTATTTTATAAAAGGTCAAAGTAGGTGATCGCACCATCTCTGGGTTTGAAATCACTGTGTGGTGGTATGCTGGCATGTATGATGAGATCTTTAGCTTGAAAAAAGCAGTTAAAGGATTCAAAATGTTATATTTACTATATATTTGTCATTACTTTTTTTCCTGCAGAATACACAATAAAGCTAAAAGCATTACCCAAACTCAAAGTGAAAAATTATTTGCTATAATATCCATTGCTTCTTAAACCATCTCAACAGTGAAACACTAACTCCAAAATCAACTTAACCCTGAACAGTACCCGCTGATGTAAGTGTCCACTGGAATTATTTTCTATTAATTGTACCTTGCTTTCTTTGCAGAACTACAATACAGCAAGCTTTAAGTAGTTTGGGTACTGAATAAAAAGTAAAAAACCCTCCAAACTCTTCCAAGATGAACTCAAAACAGATAAAACCCGAAGCATTAAATCTTGCATTTGATGAAACATAAAATCATCCACAAAAATTCAGTCCAATCATGAATGATCTCAGTAATAATAAACTCCTCGTAACTTGAAAGAATGGAATGTGTGGGTGGCAAGCAGACGAAGATAAATGCAATTAACCTAAGGGAATATGGATTCACTCTCTCTCATTAATCATCACATTGGGTTTTGCTGAAAATCTAGAAAGGACACGTTCCTGAATGCCACTTTTTATAATTTTCAAGCAAGCATTATAGCTGGGATATTTCAGTTCACTAGATAATCACTACTGCTAGCAAAAGATAAATGTATTCAGAAGTTAATATGGTGTAGGCTATTCTGAGTGAATTGCTTTTATAAAGAGGAATTCATAAAAAACCCCTCAGTTTTACCCAAACCGTTGCCCATGGGCACAATGTCTCTTCTGCAGCCCACAGGGATTACTGCAATTTCTTTGTGAGCTTCCAGAATAGGGAATGTACTGCAATTCCCTCTCCGGCTATCAAGAGGTTTTACTGAATTTTTTTGTGCAAGAGCTTGTGAAGCCAATTGTCAATACAGGAGGTTATGTTGAAACGAGGTCCTTAAAGGCCAGCTTTTCCTAACAAGAGGCACACACTGCATTTTCCAAAATTTCAAATGCCTCATATCTGTGCTTGAATGGTCGTCACTTAAAAAAAAAAAACAGCGTAACCTGGTTTTCCTAGCTCTGAGAGCAGCTGCACAGTCAGGGCACACACGTGTATTTGAGCAGACGAGCAGGATTTGTGGGAATGCTCTTCCCCCTTGGCTCGGGGGTGGCAGGAAGAAACAATTCGGGATGATTTAACAGCACTTCTGGAAAAGTGCGGTTGTATAAGAAATGTGTTGCAATGAGAAGAATGCATGAGAAATATTCAAACTTTCTCTGAGTTAATTGCCACTTTGGGTAGATCCACCACCACATTACTTAAGCATAACTGCCTCTTTCCTCACAAACTCAGCCTCCAAGTGTAGTCCGGCTCCGAAAATCCTCCCAGCTACATCCGAGAAAACCCCATCATTGATCTGGCATCCTAGGGCAAGACCCAGGCTTTCAGGCTTTCTTAAGTCTGGAGAGTAAATGACATCTTGCAACAAGCCATCCAAAAAATGCAACCAACCCCAACAGTAACAAAAGACAATAACAGAAAAAGAATCTGCCTCTGAATTCCTTCTTTAAGAAGAATTCGGTTGCGACACAGCATTGCTGAGAAGAAGAAATTACTTTCTTGTCTCTCAAATGTAGTTGAGGTTTCAAAAGGTCTGTCCTGCTGGGAAATGAAAATGAAGGATGCTCTACAGCCCTTAAGTTTCTTACCGATTCAAGGAGATCTCCGAACCCTCTTTCTTGTCTCAGACCTTACAAACCCAAAAAGACTGTGGAGTGCCTCCCAGTCTGGTACAACTTTTCCCAGCTGCCACAGCTCTACATCACCAATGCCAAGAACGTGTCATTCACCTGAAGATTCAATTCCATTGAGCACTGTCTTCCACGTTCCATTCCTACACCTGAGGTTTGTAAGACCCATTCAGTATTTGATTTTCTCAGTCTTCTGCAGGCTTTTAGAGCTGAGAAACAAATGATGATATTCATAATGTGCCTTTCTTTAGACTGAGACAGAGAGAGTAATTGCTCATAAAAAGGACAGTTACAGTCCAAAAATATTCTGTGCCCGGTTCCTTCTGTTCCTGACCATCCCCAAAGGCATCCCTGAACTCTCAGCCCTGGCTCTAAAACAAAGGGTAAAATGGTGATTTCATAGATGCTGACATTTATTAAAGCCTTCTCCCTGCTCTGCTGGGCTCTGGGGGCAGAGGCAGCCCAGTGGCTGGGCAGGGAGGGGGACAGCCCGGAGACCCTTCGCAGCGGGGCAGAGCCAGGCACCCCCGCGAGCAGCGATAACCCTGCAAGCTCCAGGCACCACCTCGGTGCCTGTGGAGGGAAAACCTTCCTCCACATGTCCAGGCATCCTCCATGCTCTGGAGTACTTGAGAAAAAGAAAGCAAAGTCTCAAGTTATTACATCTGCTGCAGAGGTAACATTTCACTGAACGCCTTAATACTGTATTTGCGTTTTTTGCCATTGGGCTTTAGTTGGCATCATACAGATACAAGCTAGATAAAAGGTAACTAAAAAAAATTGATTGTTTTTCCACTCCTAGAAGCAGCAGCATAATTCACAAGGGCCTATATAAGTACCAGCATATAGGAACGAAAGCCTGATTTGTGCCCGGACCTGCTGGGCGAGCTTGATGAGGGCCAACTCCCTCGCCCAGCTGGCCAAGTGCTCCCACGCTTGCACATCTCCACGCAGAGTGGATTTTAGGGAAGGGCAGAACTGCTGCGCTGCCGGGTGGGAACCGCTCAGGCCGGAGGGCAGAGCTCTGTGTATTAATCCCTTACGCTGACGCTGGTGTGTGAACGGAGAACCGCGTTTACACACCCAGGGAAGCGGGATCAGCACGTGCGTTTCGTTGCAGCCTTTTTGCAGCAGCTAGAGGAAATGGTGAGCCCTTCGAAGAGATGTGACCTTCTCCCTCATCTCTGTGGGACGTTGCGACACCAAATCTACACCCTACAACACCGGAGCGTGATTATTCACCATCGTGAAACAACGGCAAGTAAGCCAGAGGCAGCGCCCCAAGCCACCCTGCCACCAGCACTCCGTGGCAGGCGTTAGCTCCCACTTCCCAAGGACCGTCGGCGTCACTTTGCCCTACTCGAGATGTCAGCTCAAGTGCTCTGCAAACAGACTCAAGAGCCTCTTGGCAGTGGCGCAGAGACGGTCCCCACTTTCGTAAGCTCTGGTGGTACTAACCAAAGAGCACTGAAGAGCTCGCTGGGAATCGCTGCCTGCTGTCGCAGTCTTTAATTGCCGTTTAATTTGAGTTCAGACCCATCTGAGAATATCAGCTTTATACTGGTCATCCCAGTGGGGTCTGGTTCCCAGCCCCAACACCACACTCCTGGCCGCAGAGCCATGGTGCTGTGCCACATGGACACCCCCACGCCACGTCCTGCTTCCAGTCCTTCTTAGACCTCTCCATGGAGGACACAGCACTTCAGCAGGAGAGCAACAGGGAAGCGAGGTGTCGGCTGTCCTTTGACGTCTCCAGACTAGCGTCATCAGCGAAACCCACAGCATCAACAAGGAAACGGCCCCGTGCCACCCCCGAGGATTGCCTTTGCCACCTTTGTCTGGTCTGCTGGCTCTAAGGCAGCTGCCCGACCAGCAAGATCAATAGCTTGCTACAAACACTCCCCTTTTTGGACTAGCTAAGTGTCTTTGAAAATTCAAACCAAAGCTATTAACTTCGAAATTTTAAGCAAGGCAGACTCCTTTTCCTTGTGGCTCGACGTACGTCTGTCGCTGATGTGATGGACAAACCACAGCAAGACCATGGAACCAAGATGAAATTTCAGCTCAAAACATGATTTCTTTTAGGGTTGTTGAGTCCCACGAGAGTTGTGGAAGGAGGAAGATGGTCAAACACCCATGAAATGAGCACAGGCAGCCCGGCCTGCAGCAGATGCTGTGCCACTCTTGCAAAAGATTTACTAAATTCAGGACTGATTAAATATAAAGAGAAGCTGGTTGTTAAAATAAATAGCTGAAACAGCCAATTATTCGAAGGCTTGGCCAAAATATTCAAATTTCTTGGCCAGAATTGTGCAGGCTTTTACAGAATGGCAAAAAAAATCTAAGAAAAAGGCCATTCCTCTAAATTTCAGTGCACTGATCTAAAACACGTGAGTATCAGAAAGCTTCAAGAAAAAGGTCACCAGGATCTTCTACCTGGGAAAAAGCGTATTTTCCACTCACCTGGTTTTCTAATATAGCTGAAGTATTTGGGCTGTTCTGAAGCATTACCTTGTTCCTAAGAAGATGCGTACTAAGGACTGAATTATATTAAAGCAAATAACTCTGAGAACAAAGACGACATGAATCAGGTGCAGTATCTATGCCAACTTCCCCCAACACGTGGCACCTGCGCGGTGTCCAGAGGACCTGGGACGTGGTCCAGCAGATGCAGCTCCTACCTGAACACTGCAAGATGGGTGCGGATGCCCCGCACTCCCCAGGGGCGAGCAGTCATACGGATTTATGAGTCTACATTAATGTTGGGTTGTATCCCTCTAAGCATACATCAAATAAGGTTTGTCCTTGACACTGTTATCTCACCAGAGATGCTGAGATGAGAGGAGTTTAATGGAGAATTCCAATTAAATAGACACCGCCTGTGCTATGCTAGAAAGTTTGCTTTCCCCTTTCCCCAATCTCTGCCACCATCAGCAGAGACACAGCGTTATCTGTGAGCTCTGCTCCATCCTCCACCCAACCCAGCTCCTCCACCACCGCAGGCAGAGCGCTCACCTGCTGCCTTTTCAGGGTTGTTGCACATGAAGCACTGCCAAGTTCCTGCTTCCTCGCTGTAGCCGAACAAATCAAAGAACCTCACTTCTTCCAGGTGCATCTGCACATGGTCCAGGTCCTAGGCCAATAATGAGAAAAAACAAACTCACTGATGAGGTGAACCGCTGCACAGTTAACAGCTCGTAACCCGAAATCAGAGAGGAATGCACAGCAGGCACTGAGTGTCCTCTTCCATCTGTCTCCTGCAGACGAACCACCTGCCAGGGAAAATGTGCTAAGCAGGACGTCTCTCTCTCTCTCATCAGTAGCCGCTAATATACGTATTTTTATATATTTGTGTGTGTATGTACATACACACAAATATAAAACAAGTCTGTAGGAGGCAGAGGACTGGTCTGGTGGGGTTTTTTGCCTCTTCAACGCTGCTGCCAGCGGCGCGCTCAGCAGTCCTGCCCAGCATGTTTCCCACCAGCTGAAGCACCTCGATTACCTCCAGCCCTCTCTCAGGACTTTTTTCAGTGATCCAGAAGGTACTGGGCTCTGCCAGCAGTGCTGGGGACCTCCTCCTGTCCAGCCGGATCCCCTGTCAGGGCAAAAGTTAGTTAGTGGCTGGGGACCATTTTATTTTGACTTTTCCTTTCTTTTTAAAAGAAAGAATAGAGGCTCTGAACCCAGCCGCCTGTGAGAAGCACTAACATGAATGTTAAATGTGGATATATGAACGTTTCCAAAAATGCAGCAATGATAGGACTGATTTATCTCACACAAAACACCCCCAGGTAAATGTGACGTTATTCTGCCAGTGACAAGCCAGGGAAGTAAGGATTATCCATCTGCAAAGTAAACAGAATGTCTGACTTGATCAAAAAACCTACAGAAAGTATGCTTTCCAGCTTCAAGTATGGGAAAAGCTAGAGGATACTCCTTTTGAGGCAATTAATAACACTGTATAATTCAGTGTCTTTTAAACTCTGTTATTTAATTTTAAAACAGATTGTGATCTCCCACTTAAAGAAACCTTGGTGTTAAATAACAGCAACCAAGTTATTCACTGCAAACACAAAGGGAATTGCCAGGACCGCTCAGAAATCACTCTTATTTATTTGCATGGGGTCTTCACAGATCTGCAACACCGCACGCAGCAGCCCAAAGAAAACACGGATTTACGCAGTCAGTGGGGAAAATACCAACCCTTGCCAGGGACATTAGTTCCTCACACTGAACAGGGCTGTACAAAGGATGGAGTTGCCCAATTCGGGCCTTTCCAGACAAGCTTTAGCGAAGGAGAGGGAGGCCAGGTCACTCAGGGAGACCTGGCAGCACGGTGTCTCTTCTCCCCAGCCTCTTTCAACTCGGGAAATGGCCAGGAAAGAGGTTTTTTCACAAGAACTGAAATACCTGAGACCACTTCAGACTCCCAGCCATTGCCCCACATAACAAGCTCAGCTGAGCCAAAGGTTGAGTTTTAACTTGACGGGGGCTCTCAGGTGCCCCCACCCTCTGCACACCAGAGGCCATCTCCTGATAGGTTTTAGGATGTCTGAAGGAAGGATGGATGGTAAGGCAACACAGGGAGCACGACTTGCATCACCTGAGCTGCAAGGAGCTCCAACCAACAAAGGTTTTCATCCCTTTCCAGCAGGAACAAGCAGACAGATGGGCTTCACAACACGCGGGAGGACAATGATCACGCGACGAAGGTCTCGGACACGCGTTGGCTTTGCTTGCGAGAGGGTGCTGTGGGCAGCAGACCCACAGCCCAGCTCTTCGCTCCGTCCTCACGTGGGAGATGAGCGGCCAGGCTGCAGGAGAGCAGTCCCCTGCACTCCTTGGCTGCTGTGGTGGGCTCCCTTGTAATGCTGGGCTGTGTGATTCCTTGTGCCCTGTGTGCCTGTTTGCTGCTGCATCCATCCCTCTGCGCCGTTGGCTGCTGAGCTGCCCTGCCCCAGCATGCTCAATCTGGCTTACATCAGGGATCGTGAGTAAAACTTGATTATTTTGCTCTGTAACTGCTCTTTATACATTGCTGAAGTTCTTATTTTCCTCCAGAGAGGAATTCTGTACATTCGAGGAATTTAGCTGGCCGCTGTGCTGTGCAGCAGGAGTGCTGGGCAGCTTCTCTCCGTGTTTCTCCCGCTGGTCTGTGGGTGGTGGATCCGACAGTCCAAGGCTCTCTCCCTCCCTTCAGATACTTTCTGCGTGGTGTGGGATCCCGAGCAGATCCTGGGCCGGAAAGCCGAGTCCTCAGGAGGGAGGGACCATGGCAACCCCCCGGGCTCTCCTCCCAGATGGGCAGATGTCCCTGCGAGCAGGGGACGGCTGAGCAGAGCAACGCACCCGGATCCTCCTCCCGCTGTGGCATCCGGGAGGACACAAGGTGGGCAAATTAATGCTGGTACTGCTCTCTGTGGGTCTGTGCAGGACACTGTCAGGGCACGTGGATCACAGGGAACAAAGAGCCTAGGAGCTTCTCCATCCTGTGGAAAAATCTTTTAGTGGCTGCAGTGAGCCATCTCTAGACTGAAAGAGAACAAATATCACTGAAATATCAACACGGCAATCTTTCTTTTCCTCTCTGTACTCTAGTACGCTTGAAATGATCTGCAATAAACCCCTTATTTCAGGAGAGGAAGGATGGGAGAAAAAGCCTAATTGGAGAGGAGAGATTTATCTCATCCCCATGCTCCAACATCTTGAAAACTTCCGTGACTCCATTGTGAAAACCTGGCGCTTCTTTCTGCTGCGTAAACTGAGATAGCAAACAACCGAGAACGGAAGGACAGCACTAACAATGGCTTAAAAATGTTAATTATTCTCTTGCAACACTGCTCAACAAAAGACTCTCTTCAGGCATCACACAGGGCTCGTAAAGTAGTCACCATCTCACTCTTCTGACACAGCATGAGTCAACACAAAGAATTCGGCAACGAGCTTAAAACCGGCTTAGTCTTTGTCCTGTGGCCTGCGTGCACTTTGATAAAGAACTATGAAGCAACCGAAAGGAAATCTGTAAGGACGTACATCTGGAACTGCGTTACTTCTGGCACATCTTGAGCCGTGTTGTATAAATATTTTTCGTGGCGCGGACGGGCTGCCCAGTGAAACACGACATGCTTTCTGTAAGCCAGGTATTCGCTGCGAGTCCTTGCACAGGCGGCCTGGGCCAAATTCAGAAGTTTCTTACAGTGATGTAAATCTGAAACTATTTCTCAGAATTTACTCTGGAATAAATCATTGATGTAACAGATTTTCCTCCAGGTTTGCAAAATGCTTTAGAATATCTATTGAAAAAAAGTCTAAATTCATTTACTCCGGATTAGCCCCAGGGCAAAGCGGAGTGATGGCAGAGCAGTGTTGCTGCTGGGTCGGACCTTCCCCACGTGCTCACAGCACAGAAGTTCCTCAGGTCTGATAAAGCATTCAGACATTGCTGTCACACTATGCATAAAACTTGGTAAAAAATATAATAACGGGATGCTGACTCTGCATTTGTATCAACAGATTTCAAAATATTTTTAATTTAAAAGTGCTGCGCTTATTGAAACCACCACACCCCCATAATTTTGCTTCCTGCGCTACTGGAAGAGGAATAATACTAACAACTACAATAATGCCGTCAAATCATTCACAGTATTTGAAGTTCTATTAGCAACGGGAAGAACTTCCGAAATTAGAATTTCAGATTACTGCAGAAGCTTGGTCTGCCAAGCAAAGTAAAGACCAGGTCCTGCTGGGAATACTCCCGCTAGGTTTTTTGAGGATGTAAAAGCTGAAGGAAACCTTCCTTACGGCAGGCCTAGGTCTCGCTCCCAGAAACCTCACTGGGACATTTCTCAGTAAACTGAGTGGAAATGGCACTAGAAACAAACTCAGGTTCTGTATTAACAAGCAAAACCAAAACTGAGAAGGTAAATCCTGCAGCACACTGCGGAGACCAAGGCTGACTATTGAAGTCTTTTGCCATTTCAGCCTCCCGAGGCTCCCAGGCAGTCTGCAGCTCCTGGACTTTCCAACTGTCCATTCACTGCTCAGCTCATCAAATCAGTGAAGATCAGGATCTCGTTTTCCAGCTCCGCTATTTTGGGAACTCAGAGATACTCTTGCTGTCACCGAGTGATGAAAGTTCCTGAAATAGACCAAATGCTAGCATCCGAGCAGTAGCAGGATTACGCAACCCATGCGCTGGAGACTAATCACATTTCTAGGGTGTTGGACATGTTTTGTAGCCTCACACTTGCGTGTGCAAGATGCACCACATCTAATCCTACCCATGTAGGCATGCTCGTCCCTAAGCTCGTTATTCACCCCAAACTCTTTTACACTGTACCGGCTCCGACTTTTGACTAGTAGATCTTGGCACGGACTCAAGTTAAGCCCGAAAAGCAGATCTAATGCCTTCGGATGAGTCAGGCTAGGATTTTGAGAGCAGCTAAAATACTTACTACAAGCTCCGCTGTGTCTAAGTAAAACTGGCCCATAAACTGAGTCTCAGATGTGGGGATTCTCTGCTTCTCTTACAAGCCGCAGCAGGAGTTCCCACTTCAAGGCAACATTATCTTGGGGGTTCAGAAGGTGTTTCTAGCAAAAATCCTGTTTTTAAATGACCCACAACCTTAGTAAATTAATCTTATTCAGTCAGACATCTTAATGCGTACAATATTCTGAGAGAGAGTATTTTAAAATCATGTTTGACAATTCATTTCATCCAACTGAGCTGGATGGCGATGTTTAGGAATAAACAGATATTTGTTTTACAATCCTACAGCGTCCTTTTCCAAGAAGCCTGATTAATAGCTTTGAACTAGCATCCGCTGAAATCCCAGAGACAGTAAACAGCTTTGAAAGAGTAATCTTTTAAACTGATGGGGGTAGCTAATGGTGCACACGCAAACGATCATTTCCAAAAAACCCAAGCCTGTGTTTCACTAGGTGAATTTCCAAGTGGCTGCCAAACAGCCCACAGTGCCAGCTGCTCTGAACCGACAGTTTGACACTGCAAACAGGAAAAAATCCATATGTAGCATCACTAGTTTTCATCACGTCGGGAACAATCCACATGCAGCGTGCAGGAGGAGGTGGAGAACACGCCTGGAGACCTTTCAAAGCACAGCACAAAACAACAGTGTGGACCCTCTGCAGAGGTTGGAAACACAACGGCTGGGGAACATTTTTTGGTGCCCCCCCAAGCTAAGTGCTTTGGTGAAAGGGTGGGCCAGAGGCACGCACTGAGGATCACTGCGTGGCCATCCAGGAGAAGAGGACCTGGCGTCACAGTAAGGGCAAAAGCTCGCAAGATGACAGAGCTATGGCAAAAAAGGGAAAGGGGCAGGGGAAGGAGTTTTGTTTTTCACAGTTTGAGCACAGCAAAGACTTGCTGTAGCTGTTGTAAAGGTCTTTGAACAGCTGTTCTGCAAGTCGGGGCAAAGTTCTTCTATTTTTTTCTTTTTCGGAGAAAAAAGCAGCTTACCTTTTGGTGTGGAAATGTAGACTGAATCATGGCAGTTTCAAAACTGTGCGTCCCCTTGAGCTGTGTCTTCTCCCACAGGGCCTTAAGGACTTGCACAGAATTACTCTGTATGGACAAAGGTTCTGCAAACAAGCTCTGAAGAAAATGTTGACAACAGGATTTGTAGCATTTTTTTACTTGGCCATTAACAAAGAGCATTTGTTCTTACAGTGGGACAGCCATGCGAGTAACCTGGGATTAGTTCACTCCTCTGTAAGGAGTTAGGATGGATCAACATGCACACAATTAGATGCATCCTCAGATATTTCATTTCCTTTGGGGCTTTTTTGATTGCACATTACATGTCTCTAAGGTCTGTAGCTCAGCAAAGATGATCTATCAACTACCACTATGCATAGCAACTCGCACGTCATTTTTGCACTGACAGGCTAGTTTATCAAATGGTTCGCAGCGCTGGCCTCTGTGGACCCGGTGCAGAGCTCGGCCACATGCATCTTTTTGGCAAAGACAGGTCGTTTACCAGTTAGTGCGAAGAGACGCTTGGCACCGCTGCAGCTTTGGGTATGTTTGTTTGCACCTGACCGCAGCTCTTGTGCAGGGCAGAGGATCAGTGCAGCGTTTGCGACGGCGCTGAACAGGCAGCAGGATGAAATGCAGGAGAAAAGACTCCGCAGAAAACATTCGGTACAGATTTTTCTGGCAGAGGACAGGATTTTCATGCCCTGAACATTCACAAAACAAGATGAAACCTGTGTGGGGTTGGGTGCTCTCACCTCCAAAGCTCAGCAAGGATACAACCTCATCCTACCTTGAATTACTCTAGAGCATCAAGTTCTTCATTGTACAACCTGCACGCAAAGTCAATGCTATGAGAACATCGTAATGTGGCGTTGAACTGCGGCTGAGGGAGCTTAGTACTTCTGCCTCTATCTGCTACATGATCTTGTAATCAAAAAATGCATTTGCATGCAGGAGCCAAATTCAGTGTGCACAAGCAAATCTGATTTTTCCACATTTCAAGTACTTGATTTCGCAAGATGGACAATGTCCTTTTACCGTAGGTTTCCTGGATGGACGTTCCTCCTCTCTTTCTAAGCAGACACCCAGCAATCCTCGCCCTGCTGTCTGGCATCCAACCGACACAGACACACTGCAGTAAGACTCAACCAGGAATTTTATCGTGGCTGAGGCAATGCATTTTTTCCAGCTAAGCTGTCAGAAACAGCCGGATCATTTTGTCCAGATTCGAAGGGGGAAGCAGCCAGCTCCAGGCAGCCGCCTGGCACTAGAGGACGGCAGCCCGACTAGCTCGTGCTCGGCAGATCTGCGAGGGACTCTCGGGAAGGCGTCGGGAGGGACACGCCGGGCAGCCCCCTGCTCGCTGGTCCTACCACCGCATGCGGCACTGCCCCGACATTAAACCGTAAATCGTAGAGCGTTAGAGGATTATTTTAATGAATGAATCCGTGACACTAAGCATCCTCTCTATCGAATCACCTCTCTAACCGCCCTCTAGTCTATTTTTTTCCTTTTGTTAATCTTCACTTAGCTGTAAGACAATTTCTCGGATCTTCACTGACATACACTTCTCTTCCCACTGCCCTGCACTAATAATTTGCCGTTTCACAACTTCCATCCAAGGGTTTCGAAACACAATACAACTATTCACTAATATTTTTAAAATTAAATAGAAAGCAGTGTCAGGAAGTTAAGGATCTGTTCTGGAGACCTGAGAGGAAAAGTCTCTCTTGCTTTTACTTTTGCAGAATGCAATGTCAAACAGAATATGGAGCGACTGGCAAAAAAAGGAATAAAAATACAGCAACTGGTATTGAAATTTTCAGAAACCATATATTAGTTGTCTGTCTGTGAATCTATGACAGATCTGCTGAAAACTACATTTTTATCACCAGTCTTTCATTTAACTTATTATTAACACACTATAAATACATTTTATGTCAAATTTATCTCTTAGACAATTTCACAGGCTTAAATAACATTATCCCAGGGCTGAATTTAGTGCCCTGTATTTAATTTAATAATAGCTATATATCCAGTACTTAGGAGCTTTAGGATTTTGAACAAAAGAAAACCAGAAATTACCTGACATTAAACACCACCCTGATGCACAGCAGGCTCGAACGCTCGGTGCAACACAAGAGGAACCATTTTTTTCCACAAAGAGCATATAAAGAGTTGCGTTTATGCCATGTTTGCAAAGACACAAAACTGAATTGCATTGCTTCGAGCCTGGCCCCGGCAGCGCGGGGGGATTCTGCTGGGGGGTCCTTGGCACGGGAGCCCAGCGTGGCACTGGCGCAGCCGCAGCAAACCGCCAAGACCGTAGGGAATAAAAGCAAAGCTTCGGAAAGATTAGCTGCGGTGGGACCAACGCAATTACCCAGCCCAGGGTGGGGAAAGCTGCGGGGAGCGGGGGGACCAGCATCCAAAGGAAGCAGGACCCAGCAGGGCCCCGCAGGGATGGGGCAGGGCGGCAGCGGATGCCCGAGCGCAGAGGAAAGGGGAAGGACAGCAATATTGCCCCTGTGAGCCGGAAGCGTGCGGAGCTCAGTGGCCCTGACAAAAAGCAGAATTGGCAGGGCCAAATTCAGAGTAATCTGGGGTGGGGCTAAAGGGAGAGGTTTTTCAGTGGAAAATGTATCACGAAGAGGCTAGGCACTAGGGATTAAAGGCTGATCAGTGATCAAATTGTCAGTGCAACTGATTCAAACCGTGAACCACAGACAGAGCAGAGGTCATGGAGTTAAAATCCAGCAGCAGGGGCGGTGGAGGCTGCGCAGCGGGGAGCGAGGCGTGCCAGCTCTGCCACCCATCTCCTCTCCTGCTGCTCCTCGTCTCTTGGTTTTGTGCATTTTAGTACTTCTGTCCATATTTTTCACACCTGCTTTCCTCTCACCGGGAATAAAATGATACATTCGTAACGTAATTAATTTATTCTCTCTAGGTCCTGTTAAAATTCAACCTCTTTCTTCAGGTTTTCATTTACAGAGCAATTCATCTCCTTTATTTTCAACTTTTCACCTTGTCTTCTCATTCCTGCTTCTGTCTCTGCTCTGCTTCGCTTCCTTTGCTCTGCTCTGTCGCTGTCCTCCCCCTTCCCTGACCACGTCTCAGCCTGGCTCCTGACCACCCTCGTTCCTCACCCACAGCGAAGCCGCCGTCCCCACACACAGCTCACACCGGCACCGCTCCTTGCAATGAAGCACCCAAACACTCCTACTGACCTGCCTCTTTGAAAAATATTTTTTGTATTTATTTCTTCCTGGGGAAGAGTGATTTGAGCTGTTAAATTCACAGCAGAACTCACCAGGCATGCTTTAAATTTCAGATAAATCCTTTGTATTTCTAAGGTTGCATTGGGGTGGGATGAACTGTGGTGAACAGCTCTACATAGGTTAAGAAACTGAACCTTACTATTTTAATGCAAAAGCCATCTGTTTCATCTTGAAGTGTGAATGTAGGGTTTTCTCTTACAATTTCATACTGTTTGTAACCTATTAGGAGATTCCACATATGTCCAACTACTGGGCTGTATTTGGAAACGGTATTAAACATGAGAAAATAGCTTTAGGGTTCGGAGAACAGCACTGATCAGATTTGTAAATCCTGCTCAGCTGAAATGTCTGTACCAAAAACTCCCAGTGGGTACTGCACCTCTGACCTCCGCCTGCAGCCTCGGGGGTTGATTCTGCTCCCCTGCAAATCCACTGCAATGTCCCTGTGTGTTTGCAAGGCACCTGGGACTTACTGGAATTTTTGCCTGAATGAGGACAGTAAGGTTTGGTCCCACTTTTTTAGCCCCAGACTTTGTAATCTCTCCAGACATTTTGAATTTGTTATATTTAATATAAATATAAAAACTTGTAAACTGCAAAATCATTTCAACCTACTTTAACGACTTTCTGAGAAATCACAAGGGTCACAAAGCACTGTGGATTAGAAGCGTATTTAAAGAGATTAACCATTAGAACAGTTTTTCCCCAGTACAAAGTTAGCAATAGAGAGGTGCCACTAATTTGTATTGCACACACCTGCTGGAAGAGGAACATGAGATGGATCCAGAGTGGAGGCTGCCGGGTGATGAGGGTGAAACTGGATTTACTGTACAGGCAGTAATGACCCTTCAGGGGACAGCTGAAGAACAGCTTTGCTACACAACTTCTAACAGTATCTAGAAATAAATATACAGAACATTAAAATCAACTACATAAGAGACAGAAAGCTAACTGCCAAGCAGTGCGTGGGCACACATTTCCACTGCTGGGCCATCTCAGTCTGGGTCAACTCCGGTGGCGTTCAGAAGGGCATCGCCGTGTCTGCGCCCTTAAATTTAGCACAAGCTATCTGACAGTACTAAAGAAATTTAGTCTCCAGTGCTTTAAGTCTTACGTAGTAAACATTTACTCCCAAATGCAAAGGTGCAAGACAGCACACGGTCAGGCTCTTTATCCTCTTTGTGCCTTCTCATGCATTCGGCACCGTCGTCTAGCTTATCAAACCAGACAGATCTGTCAAAACCATGTATCACTTCTTCTTAAAGAGCTTGTTGGAAGAAACATCCCGTATTAGGAAACAGCCATCCGTGGGATCCCTGCTGCCACCTCGCACAGCTGAGAGCTGGTGTCCATAGGGATGGAGGGGTGCAGCGCGCGGCTCCCACCCAGCTACGGCCACATTCAGCTGCAGGGGAAAGCCACCGTACTTCCCTGCTTCGCAATGGATCCTCCAGCAGCCACAAGATGCATAAATCAGTTTACCACACTACTGTGCATGTAGCGTGCTTGCTGTACAGGCCATCCTGTTAGCTCATCATCAGAAATACCACGGTTCCAAAGAAGGGCCACAGCTGCCAGCACAGCAACAGATGGCGCAGCAAAAAAAACACCCGGAGAAGTAAAAGGCGTGGACCTCCAGGTCCAACCGGACCTGCAAATGCATTCACAGTGACACACCGGGAAAGGAGGTGGGATATGTCCGCTCACGGCCGCGTGTCACCCACTCAACAGGCTTGCTCCAAAAGTGCAGCTAGCCTCACAGCCCCAGCTCCAGTGCACTACAGACAGAGAAAGCATCTCCAGTTCTCACTGCTCTGTCAGACGTCGACCGTTTCTGCCCTCTGCGGTCACGTCAGCTGTTGATAAAAATCCCACAGCGGTTACATGCAACCTGAAAGTGTCCTTTGGGATCAGCTGCTCAGTGCAAAGCTATACGCTACGCAATGTTACCTGACTCTGAACTTCCTGTGCTGGTTTTACCTGGAAATGAAGCCCTTGAGATGCACAATTCTGCTTTTGCAAAATATTGACCTTGAACCCTCATATTCCATCTTTGGATGACTACTCATAATGATAACAGCATGTTAGGCATAACCTAGTCAGACTTCTTTATTAACTTAAAGTCGTGTTATCATTTTATAGCCCCTTTGAACAGGACCGTGCAGGTATCCGAGGTAAAAAGGCATGGAAAACAAAAGATGGAGATCCTTAGACGATGACCTTGATGCAGACACAGGGGAGAGCTGCACTCTCTTCACCCAGATGGAGAGTTGAACTTGGCAGGGGAGGGGACCCACTGGTCCACCCAGCTGCTGCTGCCGCGCTTGTTTCCTAGCCAAAGGCAGAAAGAGCAGACAGACAGACAGATCGATGAGCCCGCTGGACTGCTCGTGCACAGAGCCACCGCTGCTCGCCTGTCCTGCAGCCCTGTCCTGCCAGCACCGGCAGCGCCAAAGCCAAAGCGTTTTCAAAGAGAGAAGGGAGCCGCGCCGGCTCCTGCAGAATAAATCACGCAGTGGAGCTGGCTGGCAGGGAGCGTTACTCAGGGTCTCGTGCTATCCTGGTGGAGGTGTGGGAGTAAAATGCCATAGGAAAATATCCTAACTGGGAAAATGAGTTGTAACTATTTAGGAAATGTGGCTAATGGGAGACAGTTTAAATAGGAGAGTCTTCTGGAGCTACCGACAATGACAGCCAGCAACAAGGAAGACTGATACCAGAAGACAGCCTTTCTGTCCAACAACAGACCATCTTGAAACACTTATTTTTAACATTTTTTCATCTAATCAAGATGTGAAAGCACAGGAGATAAATGTAATAAGTTCTGTATTTCACATAAAAACACCACGTATGTGGAATGAGTTTACCAGAGGTACAAAAGGATGGGTCCCTTGAGCAAAAGTATCAATGGATCAGACTGTCACTGAAAACACAGAAAATTCAAAACTGGGATGTTGGAACCTGCCTAAGATGCTACAGAGAGGCCAGATAGCTGTTCAGCTGGGGGAAAAAACTTCAGAAGCCGGCAAAGGAAAACCACTTTATTCTCCTCTGACAAAGCTGTTCGAATTTGCTGAGAAAAGGAAGTCACCAGTCGCAAGATGGGGCTGCGGAGTTCATTGAGACTCCACTGCAGTGCAGGAGAAGAGATCTGAGATGTAAAGGCACAGGAAGATTAAAGTTAGACTCCACAAAAAATGGTAAGAGTCCCTGCACATACTCTGGAGAAACACGCACAAGTGAAGGCAACGCATAATGCCTGGACATGAGCACAAGAACCAACTCAGACTGTACTGGCTGTAGAGAAAGGGATGACAACAGCATTCCTTCCTCAGACGAACGCTTACATGGTGTAATCAGCAACATTACAGCAGATGAAGCTTGGATTATCTGGAAACTCATGGGGTGTTCATTAATCTTAAATCATAGGCAGGTGCGTACGCCAATATGGGGCCAGAAGGAGCAATATTGAAATCAGAAGAGAAGCCACAGGCACCAGGAGGTCAGAGGGTCAGACCAGGCAGCGAGCTTTCCTCCCAGGCAGGGAGTTTCTGAACCACGTCAAAATGATGTTGAGCTGAACAGGACTACAAACATAATCCAGATCACTCCCCTCCAAAGAGACGCAAGGAAGGACCCAGACCAGCCCCAGCTTTCCTAACCCATGGGTCAGCCAACAAGAAAACCCGTCTCTGTCTGTCTCTGAGGAGAGCATTCAGCAGAGGACAACTCTGAAGGCATTTCCTTTGCTCTGAGGCAGCGATAGAAAGAGGAGCTGAAGTGGGGCCATTACTCTTGGCTTCACCAAATGTACCAAAAAAAGAGGCACACTTGTTGGTTTTAGGAAATGTGCCACTCTTTCCTCTCGTGTAGGCCTGAAAAAAATGAATATATTACAGAACATTGCCTTGAAGAAGGGAAGAATCCGCATGAAGTGGTGGCTTGATGCCAAGCATTGGGCATTTGTAGGCTGCTCTTTGAAGACAACAATATTGATCTGTGCATGTTGGCTAAATCCTGAGGCATGTGGAAGGGCTTTGGGTCGTGTCAATCGCCTGAGCACAAACATACTCTAACATCTGCAGTGGGACAATATTAGAAGCGTATGACCGTAAGCTTTCAGCAGTAGAAAGCCAAGGCTTACAGTTAAACCAATGAAGATGCACATGCTGCTCAACTGAGATGACAGTTCTGAAAAGAAAACTAACTTAGCTGCAGATCACAGGTACATCATGCCCATGAGCAACACACTCACCTTATCAGGAAAAGGATGGGGCACAAAATCCACTACTCTTGGATTAGTAGCTGTGGGGAAAATTTGAGTTTAATCTAATTACCCAAACCAGTAACTTGCCAGCATTCATGTTCAATATAGGGAGGAGTCTGAGAAACTGAAGGGGTTAATTAGAGAGACCCTAAATCCTGGGACACATTAAAGCACAAAACTAAATGACGTCTCCAAGGAGGCTGTTGACAGAATGCTCTTCCAACAGCAGGGTCCGAACTAAAGACCCCTGGTTTATGCATCACAGATGCTAACAGAACCTTAACTTCAATACGCTCAACCAGAAGTAGAGGCTTGGCCTTGGTCCATGTACGTGAAAAGTTTAATGCTTCATTACGGGAAATCACTCTTTGCTAAAAATGACCATAAACCATGTACTGCCACTACAAAAAGGAGCTGGCAGTCAACGCCTCCTCTCCAGCGAGTACAGCAGTTATTTTTTCAGTTACAGATTTATGAATTGACAAGAAACCTGGGACCATTTAAAGGCTGCAGGCAAACATTGGAGTGCATTAAACAACCATGCAAGGCGGCAGAGTCCAGAGCTAGGTTTGTTGTCACCCCAAGTAAGTCCCCACGAAGCTGGTTAAACCCCACTCGGGCACTGTCCCACAGAAGTCATTGCAGCTGCTAGCAGAGAGTGCCAGAGCTCCAGGATATCAGCCCCTGATCAGCAATTAAGAAAGGGTGCTCAGTGCTAGGTGGGATTGTGTTTGGTGGGACTGTGAAGGAGGTTCCTAAACACTGCAGAACAAAAAACTGCAAAGGATATATGGAGAGACGCAAAAAACTTAATGAATTGCTTAGTGAGACATTGTAGATGACACGGAGAAAAATACTGAGGCTGATAATACGTGCCAAAATAAATGTCAGCTCAGATGCTGGAGTCCATGCTGGCTGAGCAAAATGTTAGTTCCTGGAAAAAGCAGTGCTTGTTTGTCAATACCAACTGAAAAAAAGCCTCCTACTCAGACAATGTTCAATCCTTTGGTATGAGATGAGCGATTACTCATAGCTATTTCTGCTACGTTTAATAATGCTGAACCTGGCCATGTCTGGTAACAAGCAATGTTTACTACGTGTGGTTTTCAATGGTTTGCAATGAACTGCCAGTTCCAACATATAACAGCTAACCTCAGTTATCCCAAAGTCAGCGGAAAGCAGTATTTAAATAACAAACTTCTTCTGATGAAGACTAAAATGACCCTGATCCATGTCTAGCACTGCTACACTGTATTTCACTCAAACTAACATGCCAGTACCATGGGGATTCATTTTTATGGTCATGGGAGACCTGTAAACAGACAGGCAAGGCAAAATGAATTTCTTGTCATCACCTAGGGACATGAAGCTGCCCAGAATGAAGCTGGACACATTTTCTGGAAAATGATGTATCAGAAGAATATCTACATTGTACCATTTCATAAAAAGTTCATGATGGAAAAGACCTGATCATTGCAATTAATAGCATCGTGAGGGACGGACCCACAGCATGTGAGATCGGCACACTGGGTGTACACGCACTGCCGAGTCACCAGTGGCCCGTGGTATCACTCACTCCCGCACAGAAACAGACCTCTAACTAAACACAGGACTTCTGACAGTCACATGGGTTGAGCTGTGGTCTTCCAAAATTTGACAGCATCCATGGAAGGTGGAGGAGCAGAGCGGAAAGCGCTGCCTTCCCGCAGCCCTGCCCACCAGAGCACTCCCACCCAGAAATGGACACTTCTGCTCACAACTAACCCGGCGCTCACGTGTCCAGCCAGCGTTTTGAGAGCTCTTTAACCACTGCAGCTTTCTGTTCCCAGCATTATGAATAATAAAATAGGTTTAAACTTATATTCAAGTGTAACCATGGCAGTCAAGTTCTCTCATACTACATTCCATACAAAAACATTGCAGATGTAGTAAATAATATTCAACAGGTTATTAGAGTCTGTTGTGCTCAAAATATTCCCCAAAACGCCCGTATTATATATGGCAAGTGGTATCCTAACAGCCAGCTGCTGTTAGACACTAACTTCTGTATGCTACATTCTCATTTTTTAGAAGCCAAACCAGAGCACTGAATATTTCTAGAGGTCACAATATTACTCTTTACAAGTACTTCCCCACTCGTGTAGCAATTTTGATTCAGTCTATGCGCTGTATCTCACTGTAGCAGAGTAATAACACTCAGGAGGGGTTTGATATTTCTAGTACCACTTTGTGCTTTTATAGTATCTTATTCAGGGATCCCACAGAACCATTATTTAAACCTCAGAATGTCCACCCCAGGAGGTCATTTTTGCTGTACCTTGTGGATAAGTTTGAAGTGTGGCAGGATCATTTAGGAGCAAAGCATGCGTGACACATCCATGCTCATACTTGTGCTCAGACACATTCTAACCGAGAATGAGAAAGGTGCTTTTAAAACCACTGTAGTATTTACGAATTGCACGTACTTATGTACTCAGTACGTTATGCAGCTTAAGAAGATACATTTTGGGCGTTCCTAAAACACACGTACATAAACTGGCTGAACTTTCGGTAAGCTCTGTTGCATACTTCTCCCAGTCCATCACTGCAATGTTATATAAAATATCATGAATCAAATACCAACCTTGCGTAATCCCAGTGGATTTCAGAGGAGTTAAAGCAGAGATAATACAACACAGCAAGACCTACTGACACCTGTGAAACATTGAGGGCAGTCATTTCTCGGGAAAACCACTCTGCGTTTGCACTTGACAATACACGGCGGCTGACAAAGGGGAATCTGATGAGCGAGCAAGGACAGGTCTGTAAGCTTAGTTAGGAAAGGGGAGCACATAAAAATTTTTGCTAGGAAGAACAAAAATAAATCACTTGCAGGCTTGAGTTAGCTAAAAAGCTTAGAGGTGAAAAGAAACCAGTCTCAGCCTATGAAAGTGGAGAAAACTTAGTCCCCTGCATCTCTGTGTAATTCCCCATGTGGAAACACATAACCAGTCACCCTGACTTTGCCTGGTAAGGAAAGATGAATTTAGCCCCAAAGAAACTTTCAGGATATTGGTAAGATACAACACACGGTAGATTCCTGTCAACAAAACCTACTTGCTCTGCAACAGCTCCCCCAGCACACTGCACATCTTGGTGAGTGCCAGTAATCCAATGCTGACTAAAGGTCCTTTTGATGTGATTTAAAGCAATGAAGCCCAAATCATGGCAAAGATGGATCTGCAACTCTTTAAAATAATTGGTCAAAAGTATGTAAGGAGAGAGGAAGAAAAAATTAACTAATTTCCCTGAGGACATTAAGCCTATTACATTGGTCACATTTAAGCAACACATTTACAGACTCTAGAACCAGTTTTGTACAACTGTCGCTTCTAAATGTGCAAAGCAAATTTGAAGCAGGGTGTTTATGCCAAGTCCTATTTCACTGAGTAACCTGTCCCATCTGACCTAAATTAAGATTTATGGAAACACCATTTTGACTACTAAATTTGCAACTCTAACAGCACTTCTACACTGTACAGACTCATAGAAGCTTTGATTGTGGAAAAAGGAAAGAGAAAAACCCAGAGACAGACTTGTTTTATGACTATTTAAGAGCGCTAGCTCTTGGAGCTGGACAATGGATATGAGCACTTTGCTTGGGCCAGGAAAATCCAGTTTCTCGGCACTTGGGATCTCAGCCTGTGCCCCCACACCCGGGTGGAAAGGTGGCCAGCTCCCTCCTCAGGGAGAGGCCGGTGAGCTCCGGTGCAAAGCAGGCTTACTAGGTGAGAAGTCTGCGCATGCGGATGAGAGTTTAGGCTAAGACTGGCTCAGCTAACTCGGCGAAGGAGAAGAGTTCACAGCTCTGCTTCATCTCATTAGCAACAAAGAAGTATCTACTGCTGCTGAGTATCTGGGGTATGCACTGGACAGACAGAACAAGTGCTTTTTTTATTCAATTACTATGAATTATCCCTACTGATGAGCACCTAAGTGCAAACCCAAGCCAAGACATTCTAGAGCTCTGTGCATCCCTCCACTCAAGCAGCTCCTCATCTCAGCATCCCCTGGGCATCGCACCTGGCTGCGCCCACATCCTGCTTTCCTGCATCGCTGGCAGCAGCTGGTGACACTTGGGGACATCTCCATAGAGAAAGATGAGTTCTCCTCCTTCCTCAGCCCAGCTTTGGGTTGGCTTAGCAGGAGAGTCCGAGTAACACAAGGAAAGGAGTTTAAAACATGAAGAATGCACAAAAAGCAATGCAAGGCACAAAAACAACTCCACACAGTCACCAAGTGCCCCAGATGGCAGAGGCTGATGAAGGTCCCCAGGAAACGCTCCCCCAGTCAAGAAACATTTCTCATCACACCTGTTGGCAAGTCTCAAACCTCTAGCAAGACATTAAGCAACAACATGCGTTTCCTACAGGAAACAAGAGAATATACGTTTCAATTTGAAAGTTCACTACTAAGTGGTTGTGCCTGGGGAAAAAGAACAAAACATAAACAGAAGAATGTCAGTAGAGTTGTTAATTGTTGTTTTTTCCAGCTTAACATGCTGGTCTAAACCAGGAGGGACACAGGCAAGTAGGTACAGAGTGACTGGTTCTGGGAACAATTAATGCATTATTTGATTTACACTGGTAATCCTCTACTATTAAATAAAATCTGTTAATAGAAGTAGAAGTACGCTCATAAATTTCCCAAATAGAATCAAACCCACCTGTAAACATGAAACCAGGGAATAAGAAATGGATACAACTTCTTAAATTTCTTTTAAGCCTTCTTCAGTTTCCTCAGTTTCCTTTGCCTGATGTCTTGAATTTGGATTACAAATAAGTGTGCAAACAATAAATACGTTTGCAGGAGAAAAGGGTAATTTTTAAAGCAACTAGCTTCAAGAAATGCCGATTTATATGTTTTTTCACACTGCTAGATTTGCATGCATGTCATGAATCAGTCCAACAGATTCCACCTCTAGTAAGTCACACAAAAATTAACAGCAAAGCATGACTATAATGGGGTCTGGGCAGCCACTACAATGCACTCAATACACAGAGTCCGAATCTGAGTGGCAAAAGCCACATCTGAGAACGCACAGTTAGCTTAATTTTATAAACCCCTCTGTCTTCCTTCCCTTTGCCATTGGGGGGATGGAAAGCCTGTGCCATTTGGGAAGTACAACAGTAAAACATCTCTGCCACATCGTCCCATCTTCAGAAGCAGAAGAGCATTTGCCCTCCCACTGCCTGTACGGGTGGGCTGAAGTGCAAAGAGCCCGTGAGGTGTCAGGGGAAGACGTCCCCCTCCTGCCAAGCACCCGCAGCTCCCGCGGGAACGAGTAGGTCCGTCCCAGTCCAACCCAGAACCTCAGAAGTCAAAACCCTCTGGTTCGGCTTTCCCCACAGGAGAGCAGTACCACCACCCCACCAGGAATCTCCCAGCTACCAGGTAATGCGCAGCTGGAGACCAGCCAGTTGAAGCCAACACTTCCAGATTCGGGGGAAGCATACGTGATTTCCTGTTATCACGTGTGTGAGGGCAGCAAGTTATGAGTGTGTTCACGTTCCTATTACGCTCGCCATTGCGCTGGGAGTTTCTCTGCAGTCTGACAATGCAGATCACCGGAGGCATGATGACCATCCTGTGAGTTAGCACTTCCATCCTCACTGCCAACCCTCACATTTGGGATGCATTTGAAATACCAGTCCTGTGGAATAAAATGCCAGCTAATACTTCTTTTGGCCTAGCAGCAGCAGAGTTGATTTCTGGAAACGCTGACCTGAGCCTATGCGGCTTTGTGGTCCCACTGGAGGAGCAGAGGTCCATCTGTTCCAAATCAACATTTGGCTTATGGAATGCTGGAATTTATCAGACCGGTGCAGGGGCGAGCACTGCAGGGGAGCAATGAGCTTTGCCATCTACGCCGTCATATGGTACCGATTATCTCTCAGCACAGCATAAAATACAATAACAACCAGATTTCGGGCCAGCATACTGCAACCTGTTTCCCCTGCCACCGCCTCCTCTTTCAACATTCTGTCATTAATCCCACAAAATGTTTGCTGTTTTTATTGCCTTCTGTAGGGCACCGAGAACTACTGCAAAATGGTCATAGCGTTTTTCATTGGATGTCATTGCATTTTGAATGTGGCTTCAGTGACTGGAGAGAGTCCAGCGGAGGGCTACA
>Ga0181612_152801_pt1 | contig 26665 bp, 18 predicted proteins | sample HoacroProtozoa21_FD_119630 | JGI IMG/M metagenome (GOLD analysis project Ga0181612, IMG submission 119630) | Hoatzin crop microbial communities from Cojedes, Venezuel. Combined Assembly of Gp0051906, Gp0051904, Gp0051908
AGAGAAGTTTAAGGTCCTTGGTACTTTTGCGATCCTCTCACTATGTTTCCTGTCAAATTTATCCGTTTTGTATAGGCAACAGTATCTCTTTTGAACAATTAAAAATACCTTCAGTATGAAGATTTTTGGCAGAAAGCATAAATAATGGTGAACATTGTCTCCCTTTCTCTGAATTAAAATAGAAAAATACACTCTTTTTTTTTCTGCAGAGAAATAGATGATCCTTACATGTTGAAATAGGAGGCTGAACCCTTCTGTTTAGGCACATACAATTCAGTGTATTTGGTAGCAAAATTATTGTACCCATTTTTGTAGAAGGTGGGACTTTGTGTAGAAATTGTATTGGTTTTGAGTGTTTAGAGCATTGTGCAAATACGCTGTTAAGAAGTGTCTCTGGAAGAAGTTGCTGTGTGTATAAAGAGCCGCTTTCCAAGTGTAGCGTTCCAGGTGTGCTCTAACATGGAGTGGTTCACAGTGCAGGTTGACTGATCCCCTGCCAAAGTCTTATGAGCACCTTTTTTGTTTTCTCAAATGCCTGCATTTGGTGGGAGTCGCACTGAAACTACGGTAAGCGCTGTGCGTACCTGGAGTAGTACAGTTTCTGGCTCCGAGATGGACCTCACCTTCTGGGTAGACAAGGTGCTGCAGAGACAGAGAGGACAGGGCAGTGGCAGCAAACGCCATGTTAGTGCCCTTATTACAGTGGAGTGGAGTTAGCTATAAGTGCTAAAGGGGAGGTAAAACAAAAGCCTTTGAGGGATGGAGCAAAGGTGGTAGGAGAAGCGTGGCAAAGCAGAAGACTTAGAAGGGACGTAAGGCCAAAGGAGGAGGTGGGAGACAGCTGTTGTTCAGGAAGAGCATCCTCTGGGCAAGACGAGGAATTCCTGTCGAGACCTTTGCCTGGGTTGCTTCTTCAGCAGTTCCTGCCAATGTAACTTTGCAGTGGTTTAGTTTTGCACTTTTACCCTAAAGCTGTGAGTCAGTGGATAAGGAGAAAGGAAACTTCTTCCGCTTGCTAAGCTTCCTGGTGTCTGTGGGAGAGACCCTTCCCCTCCCCAGGTCTGAGGTAGCGAAAGGGACACTGCCAGCTGTGCCAGGTGTTTGCTTTTTTGCTTGCGTGACAGGTGTCCAGTTCTTGCTTCAGTTCCTGCTGTGGCAGCTCTTGTTGGCACCTGCCTGATCACTTTCTCTTCGTTAAAATCCTTGTTGCCTTTCCTCTGAGGGGGTGGAGGTGGCACACCAGTGGATTTAATGTGTCATTAAGCAAGTCTTGAAAGCACTCAGAGAGTCTTATGAGTAGGAAGTGTTCTGATAAATGCAAGAGTCTGGTTTCCAAATCCATTATTTCACGTTTGGTTTATTTACCTTTTTTTGCCGTTTCAACTCACTTTCTGCAGTTTGGAATTTCCCACACAATCCGCATGCCGTTTCGCGAGCAGAGGTCTACATGTCTTGCAAAGCAGTGAACTCTGTTTCTGACTCTCTTTCAGGTGCAAGTATGGACATAACAGCCTATGATGATTACTCCAGTCCACCGCTTCAGAGATATTGAAAGGAAACCTGAATACCTCCAGCCAGAAAAGTGTGTTCCACCTCCTAGCCGCGCTTCCCTGGGAACAATGTGGTTTATTCGAGATGGCTGTGGTATTGCATGTGCTGTCGTTACCTGGATGCTGGTGTTCTATGCCGACTTTGTAGTCCTTCTTGTCATGCTAGTTCCATCGAGAGATTATGTTTATAGTGTCATCAATGGCACACTGTTCAACACCTTGGCTTTCCTCGCTTTGGCTTCACATTTTCGTGCTATGCTGACAGATCCAGTAAGTATATCTCTCTCTGTATGTCTCGGAAAGAACCAGGCGGTGTTTTTCTTGTCTGCTAGATGTTGGGTAACTCAGTTGCCGAGTGAGTGGCAGGTTTAAATAACTTTTGTGTGTCTGCCTGCTGAGTGAGGCTGCTGATGTGGTATGCTAATTTCTCATCCCACTCAAGTCAGATGCAAAGTCAAGGACCCAGTTTTAGATTCCCATTGTGTGAGCAGCACCACTTTTTGCACTGGGAAGGAGAGTGTTTATCTCTGATGCTGTTTTGTACCCAGTGGCAGATCTCGTGTTTGTGGCTTGTTGTGTCTTGACAAACAGGAAAGCTGGAAAAGCTGGTTTCGGTTGTCTGCCTTGGCAAGTAGTGCTTCAGCAGAATGGAGCAGAGCGTGTGTTGTTTTGAAAAGCCATCTTGCCATCTCTCGCACTAGTGATTTAGTTGAGTGTACTAAACCATGCTGAAATAAATGCTGTGCAAGCATGCTAAGAGCTGACAGTTCTTAGGCAGGCGGGAAGCGTCGGAGATGTAAGACCCTCTTCTATGTCTCCGTAGCACATTGTTTTATGAGAGATCTGGTCTGCTGCTTTGTTGTCTTTCAACTAGTGCGAAGATACCGTTTAGTACCATGATGCTTATTCTAAGTGGCCTGTGATGGTTTGTTTTGCTTATTAACCTCTGGGCATTAGATTCAGTTCAACACCCCATCTCCGCTAGTCAGTGGAAGGAAAAACAAGCTTAGGCTCTGCTTGGCCCCTTTCCTCCTAAGTGTTCTTGTTGCTGTTGGGAGTGGTGGTGTGCCTCTGATACTCTGTTCCTTCTGAATGTCGTTCCTACCTGAAACCTGGTTAGGTGCCATTAAAACTTTGGTGTAGTCTTTGTTTCTTAGTTTCCAGCTGTCCCAGAAGCCACAGCACAGCAGAAATGGCTTGGTTTGGGGTAATTTCACAGTTTATGGTAAAGACTGATGCACGCTACTGCCTCTGGGCAGAACTGTAAGCAGCAGCTGAGGCTCTGAAGCTTCTGGTCAGTGAACTCGGAAATATAGGGTTGCAGCAATTTGTTATATAGTTGATGTCCTGGGGGTTCTCGTTGTTGTGTTTAGTTATTGAATGTTGTGTGGCTTTAATGCCTAGGGACCTTCAGGTCACGGGAATTATTTTGCAGAGTTAGCAGGAACTCTTTTGAAACAAAAGCTGTTTTCTGAAGCAGACTGGGCAAGCAGTGTTGGAGACACAGATACAATCTCTGCAGAGTAATTGGGAAAATATACTTTAATTCATGGGTAGTGGGATTTTTGTGTGTGAGTGGTGATAGCCAGTACACTTTATTTTTTTTAATTATCCTTTGTAGAGCTTTTTGTGAGGAAATCAGCTAAATGAAATGCAGGAGGGAAGATAAAGTGAGGGGATGCAGCAACATTTGGCAGGCACTGGAGTCAGGGATGAAGGAAGCTTCTGGGGTATGAAGAACTAGAGGCACGTCTAGTATCAGAACGAAACAGAAAGCACTGCTGAGGCAAACAAATAGACATTCTTATTATAAATAAATGAATACCTGAACTTTTCAGAACTGATAGTGTGTGTCGTGCTTTTCAGGAGCTGCTTCCTGTGGGTTCTTGCCAAAAACATTACTAAGATTTTGAGCTTTGCCCTGTACTAAAGAGAGAGAACATCAGGTGTAACATTTTGTGGAAATTGGTCTTGGTAATTTTTAAATTGGTCAGGCCTGTTGAGAGGTTTCTGTGGAAAAACCCAAAGACCACTGAGGAAAGCCTTATAGTACCAGTTTAATGTGCAGGTCTCTCACTGACGTGTATTGTTTATTGCTGTTGGGAGGTTGTATAGATGTGTTAAAGAGACTATTCCATCAGATATCTGTTAAAATGTTACATTCCCTGCTTTTATTTCAGTATAAAAGCCTTAGATCCACAGAGGTGCGTCTGTGCCAGTGTACCAGCACTGATTTCATACAGCACATTTCATGACCTTTTTTTTTCTTGTTTCCCCCTGGAGCCCTTGAAAGGCTGGAAACTCTTGAACTCCTGCAGCAGCAATATGTTACTGCTTAAAGACACATATTTAAAAGTGGAAATTGCACAGCTAAGTATGTTTTGCCTAGTCTTATTCAGGTGGGAGGATTCTTAGCGTTCACTGTTTGAATGTTAAACCCTAATTTAAATAACAAATACACAGTGGAAGCATAGCTATAAATACATGAGGCATTTACTAGCAACTCTTAATGTACACAATGATACTTCAGAAGTAGCTGCTTCTACTGGAACAAAATATCTGCAATTTCCAGTTTGTGATATGAAACACTGGCATGATAAATTTGTTGATAAATGTGAAGAGAGGGATGAGGATTCTTAAATATTTTAATGTTACTGTAGGATTACAAAAGACTGATTGCTTAAGTGAGGATTTACTGCTGTTTAAAAGAAAACAAACCGCCAAAATGATGTTTAAATATGTGGTTCCGTATATTAGGACTTCATTTTAACTTATTTTCTGAATCTTCTTGCTGATCTTCTTCCTGAAATGCTGTTGATCCTAGGGAAGTTTTTATTTCTTTCTCTTCCTTCTCCTCCCATAGTTTTAAGTCTTTTGGTCTGGGGTTGTTTTTTTTTTCTGATTTGTTTTTTGTCTGCAGGGTGCTGTACCCAAAGGTAATGCCACAAAGGAGTTCATCGAGAGTTTACAGCTAAAGCCAGGACAGGTGGTTTACAAGTGCCCAAAGTGCTGTAGCATCAAACCTGACAGAGCACATCACTGCAGGTAAAGTCTTTTCTGAGGACTGTTCTTTTATCAAAATCTCAAGGATTATCCAGTGTGAGTTGATCTAAATTATTATTGGAGTCTGAGACTGGAGTAGTTAGATTGAGAGACTGGCATCCAGATTCCGTCGCCAATAGCACCACACACGTTCAAGCTTCTCTGAGAAAATCTCAGGCCTTTTCTCACAAGTTCTCATCTGTAGCAGGCTGGGGTCACTTCTTGCAAAGTGGGAAGCACTGCAAATGAATGCTGCCTTGACACCAGACCTGTAATTGACGTTCTATAAATTTTCATGTAAGCATGACTTAGAGACGTTATATACCAGAATGCATAGAAATCCATAAAATATAATGTCTCTCACAAGGTCAGTGTTCCTTCTATTTTTGTTTTTATTCATAAATCCATTTGTCTGACTGTAGATTCTATTTAGAAGTTATATTTAAGTTAAAGATAAAGTTCAGGTAACTGTACGTATTTTTTAAGAGTTCCAACTTCCGCACTTTTATTGAGTCCTGTAACTTTGTTTTGTGCTTTGTGACAGCTCAGTACACCTCCTGATCTGTCATGTCCTTTCTTTTTCTGGTAGGATAAGCTTCCCTGAAGAGAGTAACCGGTAGTGAGCCCTTTAGTACTAAAGGCAGCGAGCAAAAAAAGTAACTACTTCCTAAAATTCTCTTCTGCTTTTAAAGCAAGCGAACCTGCTTTCCAAGAAGTAGTTAATGAGATTGCACTGGTGTCCCTTCCTTAACTACTCAAAATACTGAGAGAGCTCGTAGCAGGGTTACTGCTGGTTCATGCAGGGGTCTTGGGGTGAGGTGCGGGGGATAAGCGGTAGTGAGCTGAACAAACATGTTCTGCTGTTTACAGTTTTCATATTTATTTTCAGAGCTTTGGTTTGCAAAAGTTTTTCTTTTTTTGTTGTTTTTTTTATTTTAATCAAAATTAGAAGTTGGTTATTTAGCTGGAGCAATGTGATCATGCCTATCACTTATTAATGCTACTGTAAAATCCCCTCTGACACTTCTTCAATTATGAATGAGACTTTGCATCTAAAATGCTGTCTTGCTGATGACTCACAGCATAGGGAAATGAAGACAACTCTTTGGCTAAACACAAAATCTCATCTCCATGGTCATTTTTTCTGTGCTTTAAGATAATTTTTTAGACATTAGGATTTGGAAACTGATACACTGAGCACTGATGCTTTTGAGAATCTTCAGGCAAACATTGTTTTGTGGAGTAGGGAGATTTATTTGATTTCACACATCAAGGTTCTGCATGTACGTTAGCAGGAGATACTGCTAGCTGTATGCCTGAGGGACCAGGGTGCTTTTTGATTCATACGCTATTTTGTGAGTCCCCCATGCCCAGTGAACTACTTCTGCCAGCGTTTGGAAGCTGGGTGTTTGAGCAGGGGTAGAATGTCTGAGCATGGGCAGTCGCTGCTGCCTGTAGTTTTCAGTCTTGGTTTCTGTATTTCCTTTTCCACCAGCTAGTTTCATGCTCTGCCTGTCATCCAGCTGCTTTTGCTACGTGTACATGGAATAAAACGTCTCCTCTCAGCCTTAGCTGCCTCCTTCACCAAGGTCGTCTTTGGCTTGGCTCCTGCAGGTTGTACCTCTGGGGAACTAGGACCTAGGAGCGATTGAAGAGGTTGCTTGGGTACTTACCTGTTTTGGAGCCCAAGGGAAGCATGTATGCGTGTGAACACAGTAAATTAGACCACAGGGAGCCATCCTCCTGTTTTACACCGCCTGCCCCGCCTCCCCCTCCCCCTTTTGTTTTATTTAACCAGTAATTAATACTGGTCGTATGAAGTATGATGGTCTCTGGCAGATAATTTGTTTTTACTGTGCCAGCTGATTTTAGTCTCCATGTAGCTCAAAAATAATTTCAAGCTGCTTATTCGAGCCAGTGGTAGGGTACCAAGCCTGCCTGGGGAGAAGCAGCCCTTGACCTGGCCCCATGCTGAGACGCTGGGGCCTGCCTGACCAACCTCTCTGTTAGGATCAGGGCTATAGCAACTCATTTGTTTTTCAGGCACGGCATCACGACATGTATCCTTGGGGATTACCCCCCACCACCACATAGAGTGAGTGCAAGGCTGTTCTGATGGAGAGATTCTCTATGATTTATTCATACATGCTCGTAAGAACGTGTTTATGTTTTTGTTTGAGGTTCCCTTAAGCATTTGGGTGTGGAAGTTTATTGTTTATATTAAGGTCAAATTATTTTTTGTTCTAAAAAGAAAAATGAAATTAGCAGAGCCCTCAATGCTTTCTGTTTCAGTGTTGCCAGAATTGTTCTGGAATGGCTGTTTCCTTTCTGGGTCTGTTATTTGTTTGGTTTGGGGTTTTGTGTTTTTTCATATTTGATTTCTGTGCTTGTTTGTGCAATGTGGTATCAGGAGACTGCCTTTCGTCTCCTATCATATGAGAAAGCGACAGGGGAAAAAGACTTCCTTTATTATGTGAGTTGAAGTGGTTACTGACTAAGCAAGAGAATGATGTTCAGACAAAGTAATAATCTTTTAATTATTTGACTTCTAGCCACAATGTGCGTGCTGGCAAGAATTTGAATTTTGATTTTTTTATTAGTCTGGTTTTGTGAAGTGCTTTAACATCTAATGTTACCTTGAATGTATATTGTGGTACTGAGTTCCTGACCGACTGCCACAGCTGTTTTATGCTGGTATGTGGCTTACCTTGATGTCAAGAATATTTTTTTAATGCTTTATTTAATTTTCTGTTTTTGCAAGTTCCTGCTACCACCTAATGTTTGTAAATAAACCTTAGTCTGTTATTGGCAACTCTGAAAAATATTCATTACTGCTTTTCATGTCTTTCTGGGTTTTGTTTGTTTTTAATCTGTGGGCATTTTCACAGACCAAATAGGTTAAAACTAAACTAAGTGACAGATTTTTTTTTTCTTCTTTTCTGTCTGACTGAGTGTATTATTCGAACCATATTTTGGCAGAACCGCTAATGTGAGTATTATGCTAAGGTGTCTTACGTGGCATTGATTTTTTTACAGTGGTGATTTGGTATTGTATGGTTCATTTTGAACAGACATAGTCAAGTGAGCCAACCACAAATATAAATGTGGTGACCAGTAAATGTATTTAGGTTCAAATTTCACCTCTGATTCTTTCCTTTAATTTCTGTGCCCCCCAAGCCCCGGTGAAATCTTGTGTTCCTGGAATGAAATGTGCTATAAATAAAGACCTGTATTGTTTCAGTGTTTGCAAGAGGTGTATTCGGAAAATGGACCATCACTGCCCGTGGGTCAATAACTGTGTAGGAGAGAATAACCAGAAGTACTTTGTACTGTTTACAGTAAGTATTTTGCAAGTGGTGTTTGAGTTTGCCCAGTGGGCAGCACTGAAATGCTGTGTGTAGTCTGTGAAGCAGCTCCAAAGGCTGGCTGGCTCTTCCCTCCTGTTTCAGGAGAACTTTGCAGGGAACTGTTGCAGACTATTGTTTCACTGATTAGGGAACACACACAACACAACGGTGGGGGGAAAAAAGGCATCATAGGAAATATTTGCCAGGGTTTTGTGAGGTTTGTGTTGACAGTTGTTCCGCGCCTATTTCTTAATGCAAGTGGTGTTGAGCTCTTTGAGGCGTGGGCCATCCTTTTGCACCGTACTGTGGCTGGTAGGATCCCAGGCCATATGTAGGCTTCCTACATGTTGTAGTTGTATGAGTACTTGTGTGGGATCATATAATAAGAGCTGTTGCCACATTTTAAGCGAGGAGTGGGAAGTCTGCATCCCCTTTGGCAAGAATTGTGCACCTTTTACTTGCAAGTGGTTTATTTTTGTACTTGAAAACCAAGGAGGTGTGTGACTTTTTGTACTATATCCGTGGCATCGTGAGTAAGAGAACAGGAGTGCAAACTTGAATACTACATATTTATGGACAGGTTGATATCTGTTTCATCAAAGCGAACTGCAAATATCCCGTGGGAGTAGTGTGATCATTACATGGCAGAGTTTCAGTGATGCTCTGTTTTATTAATAAATCTTTTGAGACATCTGTAGGTTCGAGGAAGAATGTTCTCATATTACCAAGTAAAAAGGGGGAGATTTTCAGTTAAATGGAAAGGCTTATTGTTCTGTGGCGTGATTTGTTAAGATGTGGATTACAGAACAAAACAAATCCTGTTTCTTTCCCTTGAGCAAGGGTTTTTTCACCATGAGGAGTGAGCTACGTGTTTTAATCCTATCAAAAGGTTTCTGTTAAAACTGGTATCTGCTTTTAAGCAGGCTGTATTAAACACTTAACGTAGTGGCGAGAAACAAGGGTTACTGGTTTTGTTCTTGGTTATTTTTTTTGAGACCTGAGGAGGTAAAACAACAGCAGCATGCTCAACTTGCAAGGAAAACCAAAATACTTTCCTATCATCTTTCACTGCTTCCACAGGGGTTTCTCGTAACAAAATCTCTCTCACTTCCCATCTCCGCCAACCTTTGTCAAAGTCATTAGGTTCAGGAGAGTCATCTTTTCAGCCCTGTCTCGGTAAATTGTAGTGTATGTGTAGCATTGCATATAGTGTAAAGCTTTCTGTTACAAAGCTAAGACCTAATTTGAAACAAAAAGGATTGAGTACAGTGTATTAAAGCTGGAGAGAAACTTTCCATGCCAGTGTCTGCCTGAGGGAAAAATACTTACTAAAAAAAAAAAAAAAAAAATTTTTCTGAAACTCACAGTGGAAGATAGATAAAGTGCTTTTTGCAGTTAAAACAAACTAGCTGTTGTTTCCCAGGGAAATTATAGTGCTCTCACGAGCAAGGACGTAAGCTTTGACAACATGATACCTCGATGTCAGAGCTTTGCTGTTCTCTGAAAGTCGCGCTGTACTTGGCAGAGTACTGTAAGCGGTGTGGAAGGCTGCGCTGGGGCACGGGAGCCTGGGTGTTTAGTCCAGCTGGCTTTGAATTAAACAGTGTCCCTCCTGGGCACTCAGAGCTGGTAGTAAGGCCAAAATGAGTCTCTGTAGTCTTGGCGTTTGCCGGCCGCAGGGTGCTTGTTTCAGGAGTGGTGGTGTGGTGTGTGAGAGGGCTTGGTGGTTTTTGGGGTGGTTTGGGTTTGTTTTTTTGAAGTCTTAACACTTTGCTTTATTTAAAGTGTATGGAAGATTTAGCATTTTGGTCTTTAAACTTACCTGATACCTATATTGCATCCTTTATTCTTTATTTTTCAGATGTATATAGCACTGATTTCCCTGCATGCTCTAATCATGGTGGGATTTCACTTCTTGTATTGCTTTGAAGAAGACTGGACAAGTGAGTAATAACAAAATATCTTGTTAAAATATGAGATTAGCCTATGAATAAGACATTATAATGTCGTTTGCTTGTAAGGCAACCCCGTTTATGCTGGGTTTAGAAGAATGATATCAGGGCTCTGCTATGCTATCTCTGTGTTGGGGTTTTTTATGATCAATCCTGGAACTTCATAATTCTTTTTGACCTCCTGGGATCTCTGTCCTGAAAAGTGCTGTTTCAACTTAAGCCTGATACTGCCTAGGGAGAAGCTGAGATGTAAAGGCACCTAGATAGTATGTATACAATAATCTACTGTTGACATGAATGCAGCACTGATTTCCTGAATGCCAATACAAGATAAGAAGAATGTGTACGCTTTTTTTAAAAGGGTAATGTGAATCATTCTTGCAAGACTGCCAGGAAAACATGCTAACTCCGATCCAAAAATCCACCCTCACAAGAACAAACAATTCCTTTGCACGCAAAAAAAACCCCACCAAACCCTGAAACAAACAAAAAAAAACCCCAGCCCTCACTCTGGAGCAGCCAGTGAGTAAATTTTCACAAAGCGTTGAGATGTGTTTTTAAAAACAGAAATGGGTGTAGGAAGTCCTCTAGATAATGCTGAGTCAAGCAGCAAGCTGTCAAAGAATGTGTGTTCAGATGTTTGTGCTGCTTGTGGATTTTTTTGGAAGAGCATTAGCTTCATTTTTCTTGGAGTTTCAATTGTATCATGCAATATAATGGCCGGCTTTAGTTTATAATACTGCAGAAGATGGGTACATATACACATACGAACTGAATTTGACAAGGTTGTTCTGCAGTTCAAAACTTTGTAAAACAGCTGCCTAGCTGTCACTGAGAATGTCTGGATTTGACTACGGTGACCAGGGCCATAGGGGCAGGATACATCAAAAAACAGAGTCTCCTTTTGCCCGCTTTCTCAGAGCTTGTATCTGTGGGGGAAGCACTTTCCCACTTGTCCAAGGTTTAGGTGGCAGAACTGAGCAGTTATGAGAGATGGATCTGTTGTTCCAGATGCCTTGGATTTGTGCTGATTGTGTTAGCCCCTGATTATGGAGTATCTGTTAAAGCTGAACATCTCGTGAGAAAAATAGGGGGGTTTTGGTGATACTCATTCTTGGATTTCAGGAAAATCTGTAGGTTTTCTGATATTTACAACACTCAGCACTATGATTTTTGCCCTATAACATTTTCCTTCCTCTTCCTTTCTTCTGCTCCTCTTTTACAGTTATCTTCTTTTCAGCTCTGTCTTGAGTTTGCACCATAGAATATGAGGGAAAATAAAAATTTGGCTTAATCTGCATTTCTTTAGGTGATGACTGAGAGCAGTCATGAAAGGAAGCACACAGTGGTGTGCTGCAGAAATAATGGTGCTACAGAATTAATGATCCTTGTGTCCTGACCATCAGCTTGAGATTTCCGATGGGACTTTATCGCTGTGGAAAATATGTAAAGATTAAGGTTGAAGAGAGAAGCTCCAGGTGAAATGGAGTAGAGAGGAGTCCTAGCCAGTGTGCTGGGGAAACACCAAAGTGGCAAGGAAAGTTGCATTCTTGAAGTGTTCCAGGGGTTTTTTGGTTTTATTTTCTTTCTGAACTTGCAGGAACAATCATTTCATTGTTGAATATCCTCAAGAATGTCAGCGCTTCCCTGTGCACCTTTTTTGAGCATGGTGATCACAGAATTTATTTCGACAGTTTGAGTATGGGAAACTCGTGGCTTAGCATGTGTTTTGCAGCTGCTGCATTACCTGTCTCTCCCCTTCCAACTCCATTGTTTTGTCTTCATAGAATGCAGTTCCTTCTCTCCGCCAACGACAGTGATTCTTCTCATCCTGTTGTGTTTCGAGGCTCTCCTATTTCTTATCTTCACCTCGGTTATGTTTGGGACCCAAGTACACTCCATCTGCACTGATGAAACGGTGGGTGTCTCACACTCTCTCCTTTACCCTGTCTCTCTCACTGTTTGTAGAAACAGTGAAGGGCTGCAGGATTTTACCTCACTGCGTGGGGAATTCATGTATGTGTACCCTTGGAGGAAAGATCCAGTGTAATAAACTGAGCTGGCACAGCGCTGGGTTGTGCTCTCTGGAGGTTACTGTGAGAAGCAGTGTGCACCTATGTGTTGGCTGGGATGCTGTGTTGACAGTACCTCTGATAAGGTAGGCGTTGGTAACTGGGATTACTCAGAGAGTATTTGTCCCTGTGGATTTGGGAACCTTTTTCCTTTAATGAAATGCTTTTACATTGGTATTGTCTGACATTCAGCTGTGTGTCCCCTGGTGTCACTATTTACAGCTTTATGTGCTGGAAAGCGAAGTAGATGGGGGAGGGATATATATATAGATACATATATATACACACACACACACACACACATATATTTCTTTTAGTCTGGATTATTTCCAGTTTTAGCTGCTTGCTAAACAGTTCCAAAACTCTTGCCAGAAGGAAAAAGAAAAGGGAGTGGAGTATGCTCATGGAAGCCTGCTGGGCCACCATGTCGTCCCCAGTTCAGAGGTGGCATAGCAGAGGTCACATAGCAGTGTTGCAGTCCATCATGTGTCCCTGCATGTCCACTTCTGTAAAGATGGAGCTCGTGACTCCTGGGGATGTGCCCACACTTGTGAATATTGCCGGCCTTCACCAAGCATGCTCAGATACCTGAATTAACTGGAGTGGTTGAAGAGAAGCGATAGTGTTAAAGGAGTGGCAACTCTTATTTCTTCCTCTGCCTCCTTTAGTTTTCTTTCCCCTTCACTTGTTTGCCCATGGCCAGTTGAAGCTAGAATAGGTGGTTTTGTGGCCGTTGGAGAGCTGTGACTGCCATTATAGACCGTAAGCGCCCAATGCTCCCGAGTCTTTTTCATGGTACTTTTTTTTCTTTTATGCTTGGCTTCTGCAAGAAGCTGATGTTCACACTGTGGCTCTTTTGTGTTCAGAGGAAGACTTCAGCTGTTCTTTCTGCTGGGGAGAGCCCCAGGAAGAAGTACAGTGTCGTACAGAACAACAAGATCCTGCCGAGCTGGGAGTTTATCAATAAGCACGTAAATTGGCAATGCTGTCTTTGAAATCATCACCTGAATTCCTCAATCTTTGAAACCTGGCAAGAATTTTTAGAGGCGGCTTCCTACAGCCAGGCACTCAAGTCCCCTGATTTTTCCCTTTACCTCAAATTCTGGGAACTCGCAGACATTGAAAGAACTTATGCCACAATCTAAAACTAAAAATGAAATATGGGCTCCCCCTGTTGGGTTGTGGGGTTTCGTTTTTGTCTTGTTGTTTAATACTTCCAGTGAGGAGTTTGCTCTGGGGAAACTTTTATGCTGTCCATGATACTTCTCACTGATGATTTTGCTAGCCGTGAGCTAGCTGTGTCTGGCAACCAGTCTGTTTGGAGCAGAGGGATACTTCCAGGTGAAATTATTCCTGGTGTGGTGGCTTGCAGTGTTTGACTTCACATGTTAGAGACAGGACTGTGTCTTGTCCTTTCTCACTTCACTCTTCCAATCACTGGGGGATCTCATTCTCCATCTTGTGTGAACTGTCCCACGGGGATGGTTCCTTTCTGCCTGAGGGCCCTGGAACCCTGGTAGTTTGCTGTTGTCTCTAGAGGTGACATTTGCCAGGGATCAGCACAACTCTTTGCAGTTGCCCCACACTGTGTTCTGCAGAGCTCCCAGAATTGGTAATTTGAGACACACAGGTGTGTTACAGCGCATTAATCTGTAGCACGGGAGAAACATGTAGGTCAGGTGAACCTTACCTTGCAAAAGATCCAAAGTTAAAGAACAGAGTGATGTTTCTGCTGCTGTAGCCGTGGAAGAGTAATGCTCTCCAGTGACTGCACTCATTCGTTTTACTTCTGTGGCAGCCAGGCGTAACTTCCGTGAAAGACCAAATTAATTTTGTGATTTTTTTTTTTTTGATAGGATACAGATATTTTTTTTTTTTTAATGATTGACTAGTGAATGTTTCAGCTGACTGCTTGATGGCTTATTTTTGTTCTCCTGCTAACCTTTACTAAACAATGCCAATGATTTCTCTCGAATCGGTACCTTGTTTAACCCTTTCTCCCTGCTGTCAGCCCACGCATGTTTTAGCAGTGATTCCAATGAGACATGGAGAGGCACCAGGTAGACTCAGCTACACTGAGCCATGGGCACTTCCTGAGCTTGCTTGGTGAATCTGGGAGTGTTATAGAGATTATCTTTGGGTTTGTGGGTTTTTTTTTTCTCGGTCTGCAGGCTTGTGATGGTTTCCTCTAAAACATCTCCATCTGGTTAGCACATAACGCTTTCAGCCATTAAAGCCCATACTTTGGTTTTAGGTGGTGGGGGTTTTTTTAATTGACATTAGAGGTAATTGGAGGGCAGGTCTGAAAAGGTTCGATGAAATATCTAGGCCTGAACAAAGTGAAAGGAATTTTATTTCCAAGGAATATTTTCTATCCTTAATATTTTTTCAGTATAAAACAATGAGAAGGAAAGGCAGTAGAGATGCATTTTTATTTTTTCATTCCATCCTTTGGATAAGGGGTAACTGAGAGTACACCTTCCCCCAAATCCAGAAACACAAAATCTGAGTGTTTGACTGAAAATGTGATATTTCTGTTTTCAGGGAATAGAACAGTTGAAAAAGGAAGAGAGAAGATGGGCTAAAAAAACAAAATGGATGAACATGAAAGCAGTATTTGGCCATCCGTTCTCTATAGCATGGCTTAGCCCATTCGCAACACCAGACCAAGGAAAAGCAGACCCGTACCAGTATGTGGTCTGAGGAATTCCTGACCAGCATTTCCACTAAAATAGAAACATATTACAGCACTACTGTTATAAATTTTCCATGAATGTTTAAAAAAAAAAAAAAAAGGCAAAACAAACTTTTTTTATGTCTATTAAATGGCTGATAATTGCAGAGGAAAAAAAAGCCCTGTATTCCACAAGTTTAGATAATTCTATATCTCTGGCTGAAATTGCTGCTGCTTTTCTTTTTTTTTTTTTTTCTTTTTTTTTTTTAATCTTGTTAACTTTACTGGCCTTTGTTTCTCTCTGCTTTCTGTATGGCATAACTAATGTGAAGGGGATCCTCTTTCTCTGTTGTGACCCACCTCTTCTGAGTAGATTCTTATGCTGTCTCCTGACTGTGATGAGCTCTGTGGAAGACATATGAGTGCCAACAGCCCCACACAGACTTTGGACCTCCTGAAGGAGCACATTGCTCTTTCCTAAGTGAACCTGAACGGGGAAGCAGACACTTCACTTACCAAAAGGTGCAAGACGAGAACGTGACACAGCGAGAGAGCCAGTTGACCTGGTGATTGCCTACAGTTAAAGTACTTATGACAAGTGTTGCCAACACCAATTCCCACCCCACCCTTGTTTTTGCTTCCAGCCACAGAACTGATTCCATCTTTCTGGCATTATTTTGTCTGTTCCCTCCCTTTTGTGCAGGAAGTTGTTGCCCTCGTAGGGTAACTGTGGCAGATTTAGAAGACCCTTTGGATTATTAAATGCCTTACACTTGCAGGAAAGAAAGAAATCTAATTTTCAAGTGTTTAGAATAGCAGAATCACCTTGTTTGTGTGTGTTTGTCTTGGTAAATGAGTTGTTAGAGCAATGACTGCTAAACAGCATTAATGTGAAAAACTGACGTGAATGCCCAGAGGGCAGACAGATTGCTATAAAGGCTAATATTGATGGGATGTATAGGTGTATCGGGGTGATTGATTCCATATTCTTAGCTTTGTTCTGGTTCAGAGCTTTGTAAATCTTCTCTCGTACTTATGCATACATGTCTGTGTGTGTAGAGACACACACGTGTATGTGTGTTTTAAACTGGGAAATACTGATGGTAAGGAGTATGCAGACTGTTACAAACTGTGTGGTGATGAAAGTGGGAGGGACAGAAGGCATTCCAAACACGTGTAGAGCTAAACCATTCATAACTACAACTGACTCCTTGTGTTCAGGCAGAAATTTTGTTATATTTTTGGATTATGACTCCCATGGGCTCATCAAATGAATTGCAAACAAAGGTGAAATACAAATCAGTGTGTCCATGACTTCCAAGGAATCTTTTCTTTCCTTGGTTTAAAATAAAATGGTTTGTTTTTTGTTTGTTTGTTTGTTTGAAAATGTCCTGTTTAGACTGCTTCAAAGCCATGGGGGAAGGGAGGGAAATCAGGGAAGGAGAAATGTAATGGATGTCTCTTTTGGAAGTAATGTGGATGCTGCATCTTTTCAATCTGTCAATGCTTCCATATGGAAAACAAATGCAATAAAACTTTTCCAAAAACCTGTTTTCTCTTATTTTCTTTCTTCACTTCAAACGTTGGGAAAAATCTGTAACAGTTCTCTGAACTTTCACTTCTGTACGCAAACATGCAGAAGCATGTGAAGGTTAATTGAGCGTTCAACTTTTAAGTTTAAAAATTAGCTAATCAGTAATACACTGATCTGTTAATCAGTGGTTTTATTTCATCACTTGGAAGAGGCTGTCGGTAGCTGCTCCGCTGCGCAAGTGGGCTGTTCGGGCAGCCCTGCGTGCTCAGGGTTAGACCGTCAGGAGTGCGCTGTGATCTCTGCTGCGGGGCTGCACGCGGGGAGCCGCAGGCTTGGTGGGAAGGCTGTGGAGGAACCTTTGCCCACACACTGCTGTAGCGAAGAAAAGTTTAGGTTTTGTTCTTATAATGCTGATACTGCCAGTAATGGAAAGCTGTTGTTAATAAGTTAATAAGCTCTGATTTTAGTATGCGGTGGTGTTTTTCAGAGAACGCTCCCAGCTGGATAGTTACAGGCTGGATCTTTGGCCAGGATCAGTTCGGCTAGTGAGATGCTTGCAGGTGGTAACTTGGACTGGTAGAGAATCCAGCCCTGAAACTGTGTTGATGCAAAATCAAATGTATTGAGGGGAGGCTCTTTAGTCACTGAGGCAGTTAACGAATGAATCCGCCTCTCTCTACAGTTCATTGCTTTATGCAAACTCCACCGGTGCACGTTCCAGTTCTGGTTTATTGCAGTTACCCTTACTCTCTGTGCGTTTTGGAGGAATGTTGATTACATTGTTCTGGTGTTTTTGACCATTGTGAAAAAATAGGTAATTGGTCAGTTTTTCCTGTTTCAAACAAATGTGAATTGTTAAATAGCGTTGTGTAGTATTGACATTTTTTGGTCTGTTTTTGTTTTAAATGAGGCATCATCACAGCTTGCAGCAATGTCCGTCAGTACCTGCCGGGTGTGTCTCGGTAACCGGGGGCCCTTTACCTGCACTGTGCGACCTGGTGGTGCAACGTGACGCAGTTGGAATGAAACTAAATGTGGGGCAGCGTTGATACGAGAGGCGGACTTGCTGATGTCCTGATGGGAAGTATCTTCTCAGGCAGGGCTACCTGATTTCAGGTGCTAGTTCTGTTTTAGTGTGGCCAAGAGAAGCAGAAGGACGATCTCGATTAGAGGCAGGGTAATTCTTTTTGGAAAAGCAAAGTGGTCCTCCAAGGAGAATGGAGTGCAGGGTGCTCCGGCAGGGAAAGTCGGCCCAAATCACAATTTCTGATAGCAACGCTTCCTGCGCCTTCCCCTTGATGGACAGATGGTTACAATGCTTGCCTCTTCTGTTCGCTCTTTCCTTTTTGGTTATTAAAAGCCTATTAAAAGAAATGAAGGCGTTTCTTCTAACGTGCAAGAACTGTCCTGCAGATCGCTTCTGGGTCGGGCGGCGCAGCCCAGCAGCCTCCTCTGGCACGGCGCAGGAGCAGATGCTGAGGGCAATAGCGGGAGAAGCGGGGTGTATCCTACAGCATTGCAGTGCTGACAGGTCAGCCTTGTCTTGCTGTCCCCGTGTTTGCAGCGTTGTACCTCTGACTGAAATGAGAGTCTGGAGTTTTTTGTGTTTCTCTGTGTATGTTTTCTCTTTTCAGTATTTGTTCAAAATTACGTCATTTGGAACAGTGAAAGATGATGCTTTTGGAGCACTTTTCTTTTTTACAGTAAAATAGCTGCGTGATGAGAAAGAGAAACAGGTGTTGGTTTAATGAAGTACAAAATTCTCACTTTCTAAAATAGTGATGAGAGATTTTGGGTAAATATATTTTTAAAAAAAATTTCATTAAACCGTAATGAAATGTCTTCGACAGTTGTGCATTCCTTCCATCCTCCTTAAATTTTTTTTAAGGCAAAACCTCACGCCCTACCGACTGTGGGGCAAACAGCCAAAATTAGACCAGGAGGCGATTTTTAAAACTTTGGCTCATTTTCCGTGCGTGCCATGAAGGGATTAATGAGGTCGGGCTGGGGGAGAGAAAGCACACCCCAGCCCGCTCTGATTGACTGCTCCCGAACCCGGCCGCAGTAGAACCTCAGCCTGACCTTGCCTGTCGCCTTGGCTGGCAGCTGCTCCCCAGAGCAGGTGAACGGGGGTTTTTGGAGGGGGAAGAGGGGTTGCTGCCCAGAAGTGTTCAAGATCCCGATTCAGATGGCGGCATGGATAAAACCGGATTGTGCCTGTGATGACGAGCACCGCTGCGGTCCCGGCTGGCCCGGCGGCGAGGTGAGGACGGGCGCCGGCCGCGGCAGCAGCAAGCGTTGCGTCCTGAGGGGCCGGAGGCTGCGAGGGGTTTCCCCCGGCACAGGCGAGCAAGCCCGGGAGCGGGGTGCAGGGACGTGCGCCTGTGCTCGGCGTTGTGAGGTGCACGTCTGTCCTTCGGGGCTTGGATGCTTCCCGAGGTTGCAACCCTGAAGACTTCCATTTTGGCATCGTGTCATTTCTTTCTCCGCGTCCGCTGCTGGATTTCTCCTAAGTCAGCACGAGAAACGAGGCATAAATGAAGCTTACAAGAGCTTTGCGCGTAATTCCTCGGTTTGTGGTGTGTTTTCTCCCGGGCCTGCTCGTGCTGACTCAGTGTTGCCAGAGAATCGAGCTGCTGCTGTGCTGAAATGTTGTGTTATTTATAAATCTTACTGCGAGGGCAGCGGTGGGGCTGCTGAGCTGTTGCCTGCGTTCATTTTTCCCCCTGCGAAGCTTTGAAAAGTTTTGTGCATCGTTAGGGAAAATCTGCGGGAGTAGAATGTGACAAGTGTATTTTTCATCCAGCTCTTCTAAAACGGTTTTAACTGAATTTGCTCATTTTTCCTTTCCCTGAGTGCCTCAAAACTGGGATCCGGTGTTCTTGCCTCTCTAAGAACAGTGTTCCTACGTGGTCACTGCTGTGTTATCATGAGTGTATCATATACAGCTGTGGATCTGCAGCCTCTCTTACATGATGCAGAAGATGGGCAGAAAAAATTGTGCCCTGTTTCTCATTGCAGTAGCCTTAAAAAAAAAAAATTCTTAGTTCCTTATGTCTGTGTGGAGAAGACTGCCGGAAAAAAATGTCGCTGCCCAGATTTGAAGGATGTGTTATTTAAATGCAATCAAAATGTTTGCTTTGCTGAAAGTGAAGTTCTTGGAGGGAGGATGAATCAGAATATTGATGGACCGAGGCTCCGGCCCCGCCATCAAGCCTCCTCTTCCACCCCTACAGATTTCCTCCCCTCACAGCGGGCACCCGCTTGTGTCGTGGTTTGTCTTTGGCAATTGGTCAAATGGAAATTGCGTTCTTAAATATTTGCTCTTCACTGGCAGAGGGTGAGCTTGTTCTTATGGCAGCTTCTGGTGATGAGCCTAGATACGGCTGTGCTAAATTGCTGATGACTGGAAAAAGTTGCAGTGTTTTGTTTGTATCTGAACTCTTGTAAATATGCCCAAATAAGGTGAAACTTTAAGTGGTAATTGTGTTTTGTTACTCCTTGGAGGGATTACAGAAGCATCGGGAGAAGAGGTGCGAGTTTCCAACAGGGAGGGCTTTTTAGAAGCCATCTCTTTACCATGAAAGTCAACAGCAACTTGTGTCAAAGTCAGTCACCGAGACTCAGATTGTCCATGTGTTTGGTCTTGTTTTCAGGTTTCCTGTGAAGCTCTCAGTGACGCGGGACATCTGTCTTCGCTGTTAGCTAAAACCTGAACAACAGCCCAGCTGTGGACGGGCAGTTTCGCACGCGCTACGGGGGCTGGTGCACAAACACCTGCTGTAGGTGTGAGATGAACCCAAGCTCTTCTCTTCTTGCAGGGTATTGAGCGTCTCAAAAATCAGCAGCCGACCTGGGAGAAGACCAGCGGTTGGGAGGGAATGAAGCTGGCGTTCGGCGGTGCCTTCTCCTTGGGTTGGTTCAACCCTTTTTCGAACCTGAACTGCGAAAGCCCGGTGCCGGCCGAAGCGGTGGCAGCAGCTCCTGCGTCTGCAATAATGACCCAAGAAGAAATCGAGCAGTTTCTCGCTCGAGACGTTGCCGTCCAGGTGTTACATGAATGAGGGAAGCATCCTCCAAGATTTCAGGAGCAGCTTTCAGGTGTTTTTTTCTTTTTAATAGCTAATTGTGCCAGAGAGTTAAGAGGTTGTTTTTTAACATACTTTTGGTGCATTAAATAATTTGGGAGTGTTTATCCGGCAGCCAGGTACAGCACTAGCAGAAGCAATGCAAATCTCCAGAGAAAGCTTTGTGACCGATGAGATTCATCAGCTCTTTCTGGACCTGAGTCAGTTGCTTTGTTGAGCTTTTCTTAGTTGGCCTTAAAGGAAAGTTTGCAGTTGTTGGATAGATTGGGCCCAGCTCCTAGAAACGCGCAGTCCTAAGGAGTCTGCTTAATCTTTTGTTCTTACACCCTTTTGAAGGGCTAAAGGGTAAGTCCTGCATAATGGCCAGATTAGCCCAGGTCTAAAGATTTTCTTGAAAAACGCATCCTTTTTAGCTCATCCCATGGGTGCTGCCTCTGGGTTGTGAAAGCTGCTGGTGCTCAGGTCTGAGCAGGGATGGGATACCAGGCTGTGGACGCAGCAGAGGGGTGAGCTCGCCCTGGCTATAAATCCCTTGGGCTCCAGAATATCTCCGGGGGTAAATTTGAAACCCTTGTGCCCGTGTGGCTGCCCAAGACTGGTGGTGGTTGGCTGAGCGGCGTTGGAGCCGGCGGGCTGGTGGCGGTGCTGGGCTGCTGGGAGCATTCGTCTGCTGCCGGCACAGCCGAGAGCGGGCAAGAACTGGCCAGGTCGCCGAGCTGCTGGTGGGGGAAGCCTTTGCCGAGGGGCTGCGGTTCGTTAGCACGTGGGATGGACGTGTGGAGAGGGCACTGCCTGGCCAAACTCTGCAGCCCAGAAAGCAGGCGGCTGGTCTGGGCCAGGCTCCGGGGCTGTTCCTGCGGGCGAGGAGCAGAGGTGTGAGCACCCTGCTGATGGAGGTACCGGCGCTCTCCATGTGACTTGCCTAATTCAGATGTCTCTCTCTTTTTTTTTGTTTTTCTTTTTTTCTTTTCAATAGCAAGACTTAGTTGAGAATGAATATTGCCTATTAATCTTACTGGTGTTTAACGTTGCCCTGTCAGTACTCGCCGTGATGCGGGGTTTCCTTACGCGGGTTTTGCAGCCAGCTCCCGGTAAACGTTGACGGATGCGTGGAAGGAACATGCGTGGCTCGAGGAAGGCGTCACTGCAGGTGGCAATAGCTGCCGCAGGGTCACGCAGAGGTGACGCTTGCCGCTGCGTTCAAATGTGCTACAAACACTTGGCACGCTCCAGATGTCAGTGTAGTTTTAATTAGGGCTGGGTTTCAGTTGTTGGGTTTTTTTTTTCTTCTTGTCATCTCCCTTAGCTTAATTGTCAGTAAATTTTGCAGCGTGTTAGAGGCATGCTCCTAGTTTTTCCCCCCTGGGACATGTTGGACTTTATCTTCCCCTCCCCTGTGACACGGACCAAAGAAAATTGCTTCCTCTGGAAAGTAAGAGAAAGGAGTTTGGGGGATGAAAGCATGCTATTGTAAAAGTCCTAGATTAAGTTTTTATTATTTGTGGAAGCAATACCAAATGGAATTTGTGCAAGATTTTTTCTAACCCCCCCAAACCCCATCTGAATATGTATTAGTGGTGTGACACTCAGGGCTGCTGTGGAGGGATGAGACTCTCTCCTGGACTTGTCCTCTGCCCCAGCGGTCCCTTTTTCTGGCAAAGGAACTGGGAACAAGCCGAGTGCCGTGGCTGTTAGGAGCACAGCTTGGCTAAAACCCAGGGGGTATTTCCAAACAGTTGCCCCATCCCCTGTCCCCTCTGGATGTCTCCTCTTTGCCGGTGAAAACGAGATTTAGAAAAAATCATTAGGAACCATGTATTTATGAAAACCTTTTAGGTAGAGGGAAGCACCCTCCATTTGGGGGGAGTAGAGGTGTCCTCTCATGTCATTTAGATGGGAAGTCTTGAATGTCTTTGCCCTGTGCCAGCAGTGTGGTAGGGAGGGAAGAAGCTCTCCTGCTGCTGCACCAGCCGACGTTCCTCTCTGCCAGTGTCCCACAGGAGAGGGACAGCAGGGAGATACGCAGATCCATAAGGTATTTCCTATAGGGAGCAATAGGGGTGTTGAAGGAGGAAAAGTAAGAGTGCCCTTTTTAGCTCATGTTTTCTAATTTTGTGTTGCTGCTTGGCCTGTGCACCCAGTTAATGTCCCTGCCTCTGGTGCCGTGTCTGCAGTGGGAATGGTGCTACGAGGTCCAGGGGGGAGAAACTAGTTAATGGCCGGAAGTCACCTTGAGGCAGGAGCATGGGGACGTGGGCTCGGGAGAGACCCCCTCGCACTGCATTTTGGTGACAATTCCCAGGACGCGGACCCCGCTTACGTGGCTCCAGGTGGGCACGGATGGAGGCAGCGTATTTGTTCCTTCGCTCTCAAACCTAGTTCACCTCATCCTGAGAACAGGCGTCCTTCGCTTCCGCTTCCCACCTCTCGTGTTCTTCCTCAGGGGCTGGCATTCTGCTATTTCTGGGCTTTTTATTTTTTTTTTAATAGCTGAAACGGAAAAGCGGTGTGAAGAGGGGGGTGAGAGCCAGGACAGCCGTCTCCCCTCCTCCCGCAGCGCAGTTGCAGTCGGAGTAGAGATGGGGACATGTCCCTGTGCCCGACGCAGAGCCGTGGGCAGCCAGCCCAGCCCCAGCTCTGGTGCCCTCCGACACCTGACCAGGGTGGCTTCCAATGTCCAGTGCGTTGATGGTTCTGGTGTCCCTTGGCTGTTGGTCTCCCTTGTCATCGCTCCTTTTCCTCCCCCCCAAAGTCGCAGTACTCCTCGGTGTATCTCCTCTGACTCGGTGTGGTGTGGCAACCGTCAGAAACTGCAAAAGCCCTCACGAGTTGGAAAAATCTGTTTTACCCACAGCTCTGGCATAAACCTCCTCCTTTAATGACTACCTGGTAGCTTGAGACCAAATGTGGTTTTCGTGACATTGAAACCAAACCCACCATTTTCCTTCCCCTCCATGCACTCCGTGGCCTTTGTTAAGTGGTGCCTTCATCTTCAGTCCATGCTGCTCGGGTGCTGGCTGGCTCACCGGGCCCTGGGGAGGGTGCTCCTCGAGGGCGCTCGGTGTGCTGCGATCCGCTGGAGACCCACCGCTGCTCCAGCGCGAGGTGGCAATACGTGATGGACAGGGTCATGGCAGACATGAAAAGCGTTCTTGTACTTATCCTGTGTCTTCTACAACAGGTTTTCTATGCAAGTAAAGAACTTACATCTCTTGAAAATATATATATTTTGCTGTTTGTAACTCCTTTTTATGCCTCTGGTCACTATTGTACTTATTAAAGAACTAATTTTTCCATCCACCAAGGACTGCCTGCTCCTCTCTTCCCTGCGGTCGCTCTGCCTGTGGAGAGGAGCTCCCGCTCCCTGCCGTGCCACCATAGGAGGTGGCCTCAAGGGGACCCAGCTGCTGGGACACCTGTGGGCAGAGGGGCGGCTGGGGCACCCTGACCACCTTTTGTGGCCCAGCAGCTGCCTGGGCGCTCCTCCAGGGGTTCCCCATGTGTTTGAAACACAAGGGAGTGATCAAAACCTTTTTTCTTCCCCCCCCTTTCCATTTTTTCCTCTCCCCCCTTCTTGTTTCCCCGCTTCCTTTCTCGTTTGTTCTTCCCTTTTTGTGGGCTGGCACATAACCAGGTGTAGTTGCCAGTTCTTTTTTCTACTCCACAGCCCTGATTCTTGAGCATTTGCCTTTTAAATAAACAAATAAATAAGCCCCTGTACTACTGTGTGGCTCACTTTCCTCTTTGCTCATGGAAACGCTGGAAACCCCAGCACCTGGTACTGCTGCTGGCCACGTTGCGGTGATGCTGCGGAGCAGAGCCGTCCCTCGCCGCTGGTGGGCTCGAGAGGTGCTGGGGTGTGCAGCTCAGCAGCAGGGCCTGGTGGGCTCCAGCTGTGCACAGCTGTTGCCTCCTTCGACGTGACTATGGCTGGAAGAGCTCCAGGCGTACGCCACTGTCAAGGTCCCACGTGTAATCCAGCGGTGTTCAGGGTGGTAGGGGAAGGATAGAGGTTATACATTTCTGGGGAAGCACTCGTAATGGTGCTGGAGATGGTACTTCTTCCAAAAATTCCCCAAAACCCCCCAAAAGAAACTGGGTGGGAGGCAAGGAAGATGTGTGGAAAACGCTGTTTGGGGAGACTGAGCCACGTTTGCTTTTTTTGTTGCCTAAAGCCAAAAAAGGCACATGCCAGTATGTTCCTCAGCTAGCTGCCTGAGAGGGAGCGGGGTGGGCTTGAAACGTTCCTTGGGCCGCGCAGTGGGCAGCGGCGTGGTGAGGTCCCTGGGTGGCTGCCCGCGCAGGACTGCAGTGCTGCCAGCCTGGGCAGCTGGGCGCCTACAGAAACCTCCTGGGCTCGCACCCACCACTGGTACCTTGGTGAGCTCGGATCCCCAGCCTGGGGTGGGAACATCCCTCTGTGCGGCTCGGAGCCATCCCAACCAGGCGATACCATACAACCCAATCACACACTCGATTTTAACGACCTTTATTGAATCGTGATTAATTGCAATCAGTGCAACTGTGCCGTGTAAGTCAGTTTAATTCCCGTATCTTAATGGGATTTTTTGCCCTCTGCTTGGAGAGCACTATCCAGCAATCAAGGAGGCAAGCAGTGCCTGAGCCACGCGACTGTGCTGCGCATTTAGTGGGCCACCATTTACACCCTGCCGAGTCACCGAGCCTACTCAGTGATGATTATGTCCTTCTCTGCAGAGATCGCTTTGATCTGGGTCGAGGTCAGCTTGGCTACTATTTTCTTCTCTCCTAGTTTCGTAGGAGTGCATATTATTTCAGACTTCATGATCTTGCCAGGCTTTAGGTCTCTAAGGAGAAAGAAAAAGCAAATAGTTCCAGCATGAGTTATGGTTCTCATTTGCCGCTTTCGAATCGTTTTGCTTAACAAAATAGCCACCGTGTGTGTTTAGGGTGAGTGTTTCCCTTCTTTGATGCCCGACATGCAGCCAGTGGGGCTCAGCACGGCAGTGCTGGCTGGTGGTCCTGGTGCTCCTTGAGAACCCTCCGAGACCGTCCCGTACTGCCGAAATTCTGAGTTCAGCTCTGAAGGAAGCAGCTGCGTTCCTGCTGGCCAGGCTGTGCCCAGCATCACTGCTGGCACCCGTCGTACCCAACTGCCCCGCCAACCTCTGCGTGGGTCTTTCTGCTGCTGGGACTGAGCCCAAATGCGGCGCAGTCTCAAACGTGGCTTTCAAAGGGCAGCATTACTGCAAATCCCCTAACTGCTTCTTCAAGGGAAATAAAAAACAAAACAACCCACCAAACAAAGCAGAATCCGCACTTCATACCGGGCTCATCGCCTTACCCCTGATCAAACGTTGACATCTTAAACATGCCCAAGCCCTCCACCAGCAGCTTGCAGTTTTCCATGGCTATGTTCAGCTTGTTCTTGAAGATGAAGGCACAGCGGAACTCCTCGTTCAGTTTGGCCTTTTCTGGCATCTGGCAGAGGAGGAAAGACAGAAACAAACCCAAATGCTGGGGATCAGAGTGGTAATAAAGACGCCGGACCTGCTGCCAATTTGCTCCTCACCACCAGCGTGGTGGGGGACAACCCCTCGTATCCTGCCGACCCTCCCGCAGCATGGTGTGCTTTGCCCGGCCAGCTGTTTTCCCAGCTCTTCTCTCTGGTTTCTCGACCTGTTTTTCCTTCAAGAGGTAGAGCTGTGGGGTCAGAGACGGGCCTCGTACAAACTGTCCTCTTCCGTCCCCTTCCCTCCAGCAGCCCCTGCCTGTCTGTTTTACACAGGGCAATAAAACCTTCGTTTCATGGCTGCTTTCAACCATCACATAAAGGTTGAATAACCCAATAAAACACGAGGACTGAGCATCCTAGAAGGCAGCTGTTTGGGCCTGGGACTGCTACCACCACGCTACCACCACCATGGTGTTACAGTGAGCAGGGCTTTAACCCTCATCCCCGAGGAGCCAGGCTGGCCGCAGCCTCACCTGGACGGTGATGGGGGGGTACTCGAAGTTCATCGTCATCTCCTTGGTGAGTTTGTCATTCGTCTCCTGGACCTCGGCAATGGTGGTGATGTGGATGAGCCCTTCGTCTTCCACTGAGTCCAGTGTCTTCATGTATGCGTCGGGTGTGATTTTCAGAGGGACCTGTGTCTCTGCGGGGGATAAAACACAACTTGGTGCTTCATCACATAGCCACGAACCAGATGGCAAATTTGGCTCTGGTGCCTGGTCCCTCAGGGTAAAGGATGAGGCATGTTTGCCGAGCCCGTCCTGCTTTTCGCCAGATGTGGGGGCCCCGCAGGGGGAATCACAGAATCACAGAATGGTAGGGGTTGGAAGGGACCTCTCTGGGTCATCTAGTCCAACCCTCCTGCCAAAGCGGGGTCGCCTACAGCAGGCTGCACAGGACCTCCTCCAGGCA
>Ga0181612_164933_pt1 | contig 26658 bp, 18 predicted proteins | sample HoacroProtozoa21_FD_119630 | JGI IMG/M metagenome (GOLD analysis project Ga0181612, IMG submission 119630) | Hoatzin crop microbial communities from Cojedes, Venezuel. Combined Assembly of Gp0051906, Gp0051904, Gp0051908
CATTCATATGAGAAGAAGGGCCAAGGACGTAGCTGCCCAGCAAGAAAAGTTATCCTGTGAGAAACAGCTATTGCAAGAGTTCATTTAAAATGTGCGTCCTTGGATTTCTACATTTCATGGACAATTTATTAAGCTAAAAACAGAACACTGACGTCAAGGTCTACAGCACAAGTTTAGCTTCAGGCTGCTGCTATCCTTTTTTAGTTTACCCTTTAACTGAAAATTTAGGCTCTCCCTGAATATTCTTATTAGTGATAGAGCCAGGAATTACTGATGTATACTAAAACATTAACAAAGCTGTTTTCCTGAATGCACTAAAAAAGCTAAAATGTCTTATGCATCAGGCAGTCACTGGGAAGTAGCTGATACTAATTTACACCACAGCTATTATTTTCTTCTGCCCAAGTAGCAGATTTATTTGGACTGTGATTGTAGAATGTTGCCAAAATACCAAACATCTTCTAAAATAAAACTATAATTTTTATGTACAGCAGGCACACAGTTAAGACCTCCCGGCTCTTCTTTTTTTAATGTTTCAAACCATGTATTTCAGTCTCTACAGGAAAAATCTAAACATTATTTTGTAATGCATTTAGCTCTTGGTTATGGTTCTCAATGCAAAAATTGATCTCTCAGTGCAGGGAAAACTTCCATGTCAGGAATGCACCGGGTACTTGTCTTCCAGATGAGTCATTTAAACAAGAAAAATACAGCAGCTTCAGAAAGGGATTACAGAACAAAAGATCTGAAGTTCCAACTGAGCTAGAAAAGAACTATTCTAGCAGGATATTAAACAAACCTCAATAAGCTGAACTTGAAAGAAAGTAGTCAGAGAGTTACATGTTTAAATTTCTTGATTGAAAACTGTTAGAGAATACAGGGCAAAATGTAAACATCCTCTTCCTCCTATGCAGTCCTCATTCCAGCGACATTTGCCCACTGTCCCCACAAGATAAAGCCATAATCCCATATGGAGAATGAGCGCTTGCAACACAAGGCACTTAGCTGAAATTTGTTTCTGGCCACCTCAGTTTTGGAATATGACTGCCCACAGTACGCAGGTTTGACAATGGTTGGATTCAATTTTTGATGTACTGACAGGAATATAGAAGTATACTCTTAAGTATCAGAGAAAAGTTCTGAATCACAAAATATGGGTAATGAACTCCTCTACTGTAAACAATAGAAATTTATGTTTCTGGGTGTATCAATCCATATGAAAGATGCAGAAATGTGCATCTGGTACTTCTGTCGGGCTGCCAGCTGGTTTTCCTTTTGTAGTTAGATAACCATTTCATAAACGTAATGGAATTTTACCCCTGAGTTTCTCTCTAAAGCAAGTTGGGGAAAAAATTACATAAACAAAATAAATTTTGTGTACAAACAAATACTCATGTGAACACATAAAGTTGGTAAAATTTATTGGCGTCTTATTTGCCAAGATTAATGGGCTCTTCATGTATTACAAAAAGTGTAACTTCCATCTGAATCCTTTATACACAGTAAGAAAAGTGTATATGTCCACATAAATTAATAAAAAGCATGATCTACAGGAGGGTTGTCTTGGATGAACATTCTCATTTTTGACAAGCACTCATTCACTCAGGAGTTGGTTAACTTTGGGAAAAGCTTTGAGGCATTTTTTGTTGTTAGTTCACAAACTCCTTCCGCCGGTACTTGCCCTTCACCGCAGCAATGTGCTGGCAGACAATCCCAACTTCTCTGGTTCATTTCTTTCCTAAAAGATAATCTACAAAGCTCTTTTGTGAGAGAGATTGAGTGACATCTACCTGACCCACCAAAGGACCATGGGACAGAAGTGCATCTGAGCGGGTTGGCGCGGTTCACCTGTAGCCCGAGGAACAGCTGGGCTGCAGTTCCTGCCATCCGAAATAGTGCACCGGGGAGATATTGCAGGTTTCCACTGACACAACCCGTTTATCAACTCAGCACCTAAGAATTCAGTACCGTGAGAGGAATGGGTGCCTAAGAGTTTTCACTACCAGCTATAGCTGGATCCCAAGTACTAACTCAGGTGTAGCCTTCTGCGGATGCAGAATTTCCACTGAGAACTCCTGCTCCCTGCCCCATCTGCCTAGGAATACACAGCAATGCTTAAGCAATTAGCTGCTGAAACCACCTCTCAGAGCAACAAGGATAAAATGTCCTCTCCAATTCTAGGAGGTCTCAGATAACTTAAAAGTTACAACAGTTTAAAACACTACACCCATGAAAAAACACCACAACGTAACTTAAATTTTCCAGCTCTCTTTCACTACATGATTCACTGCAACTTACCTGCCCAGTCCATGCACAGACATCCCTCGAAAATGAAACGGAAGGGACATGTGAATTTGGAGCCATTAATAGCCTAGTATAGGAATGCGCTTGTATTTTAGAGACAGATTGCCCACCCAAGCTTGGGAAATGTTGCTACTTTTACTACTGAGGAAAACCAAATATTTAGTAACAGCTTGAAGTTCCCAGTTTCTCTCTGAAGAGGTTATCAGCAGGAAGAGAGCCATGTTCTTTAAAGATCTACATCCATTTGATGGGGAAGATGCTGGCTGACCTCACCTTAACTAAAAATCAGCAGGAATTTTTTTGTTTAGACTGAATAACAATAAAATATGCCTGCCCAAGATGCTGGCTGCGACTGTACATGACGGAAAACATATTAACATTCCAGCAGCGTTAATGATTTTACCAGGAAGTCAGCCAGACAGACCCCAACAGGGACTCTCCTTGTTGGAACTCCTGTGTTGGGAAAGCACCCCAAGCATTCTCCAAAGACCCTTTTGAACAGTTGTCTTTTGTGGCACACCTAGCAAAATATAAACTATTTCAGATTAGCTGCAAACCCAGAATCTCTCACAGAAAATCTCCTCCCTTTTATTACCAGGGGAGACAAGCCCAGTGCCCCCATCAGCCAAGCCGTTACTGCCACAGTCACTGGCCAGTGGGCAGCTCCTCTGCTAGGACAACCCCAGAGCATCTAGAGCTTTTTGCATGAGTGACAACATCTGCTTCCTCCAGATGTTTAGAGAGCAGGGGAGAGCCTGGCCTTCTGCTTCCACCTCTTGCCTGCGTGCTGACCCACTCAACACTATGCCCAGTTCCTGATAGCACCACTGGGAACGGAGGGCACGCAGCACCTCCAGCACTCACCTGGCACCTGACAGCCCGGAGGTGTCCATGAATACATTCATCAGTGATCTTTACTGGAGCAGTGGTCATACATCGTCAGCCCAACCGCTGAAGTGTTGACTTACAAATTGTTTCTCTTTCTTGTGGGATCCCTGTGGCTCTTCCATATATATATAGAATCATATAATTGTTTAGGTTGGAAAAGACCTTTAAGATCACCGAGTCCAACCATTAACCTCGCACTGTCAAGTCCACCGCAAAACCATGTCCCTAAGTGCTCCATCTATACGTCTTTTAAATACGTCTAGGGATGGTGACTCCACCACTTCCCTGGGAAGCTTGTTCCAATGCTTGACAACCCCATCAGTGAAGAAATTTTTCCTAATATCCAATCTAAACCTCCCCTGGAGCAACTTGAGGCTGTTTAGTCTCATTCTATCACTTGTTACTTGGGAAAAGAGACCAACACCCACGACATCCACCCATATGTATATATGTATATTAGTTTTTTAAAAAATAATAAGACCAGGCCACTTGTAAATTTTCATAGCTCTAAGGTTCTTAAAGTGCATGAACTTTAGAGAGAATATGGGAAAAGGATTTTAAAGGAGCATAAACATCAGGACTAATCTAAATGTTTTTGACTATACTTCTTTGTTTGGAGCAAGAGAAGGGGAATCAGTCTCCAAGCAAATGTTCTGCAGTGCAATCTGTATAATTTACTTCTCTCACCAGTGCAGCCAGGAAAATAAATCAGCTAGAATAGCCCATGAGAAGGTCAGTCTCACTACAGCAATCAATACAGAAACATGTAAAATAAGTACCAGCTCTGCCAGAATGGCATTCAGACTGTTTAAGCCTTTGGAGATAATCCTACATTTCCAATGAACTGCAAACACAGGCTGAACAGAGTATTATGTTCCTTAAGACTCCAGACAGTACCAACAGCTTATAGCTTTTAGAAACCTTAGGAGGGAAATGAAGAGGAAATAAGTTGGGTCCTGAGAATAACTCTGCTTTGGGTGCTTACTTTTCTCCACTGGCTGTACAACAACCTTGGGCTCCTAGGAGCTGCATACAGGACAAAAGCGATGTTGGATGCCAGAAAGCAGACTCACAAAGCTGCTGAGAAGACACAGGTCAGTTTAATGCAGTGACGAAAGAACGGCACAGCCATGACCCGGCTGCCAGCCCAGATGCTCAGAAACATCCCAGCATCCCTCCTCCCAGCCTAAGTGAACGGACAGGGAGACCTCATTGTTGCCTCCTTCTACCTAGGCAGATTTGGCACTCTCTGTGACTCTCCTGTCAGCTCAGCCTTTGTCAGGGTAAATGTCTGAGTGCTGGAAGCAAAAGACTTCTTGCCTCCATCAGGCCAGAGGGAGGTGATGGAGCAGCCAGAGCCTGGGGCAAGAGCAGAGCTGGGCAGTGTTGGATAAGTGGTGGTTAAGGTGACAAGGGCTTGGCTTGGGAGGGGCTGCATTTTTGAGAGACCAAAGTTACTCACATGTTTGGGAAACATTCTTTCATTTACAAACACCAAACCATTTCACTGCGAATTTCATACTGAGCTTTCGGTTAGGCATTGAAATGTTAGGATTTTCCTGGGAATTACCGAAAAAAAAATTCAGTCTCTCATTTCAAAATGTGCAGTTTTGTTTGCAACAACAGGCTGTGGGAGGCTCAGCTTCAGGCTGCTACATGAGTTCTCTTTCTCACAAGTTTTTCCAAAATCCAAAAAATCCCAGGGTCTCATTTTCACTCCAAAGGAAAACAAGTTTAAGGGGGCATTGACGTTTTTCACGTTCTCCCTGCAGCCAGCCACAGCCAACCCCCCATCCCTGCTAGTATCACTTTTCCCTCTGCATTGATTCAGGTACTGGAAAATGATAGGTGGATGAGAAGGCAAAAGGCTGAGGCTCATGCAATCCAATTATAATCCTGCTGAAATGGCTTCCAGGATCTCTGCAAGGACTAACCTGATCACGTCTTGTAATGGCTGGAAGAAAAGAAAAATAATAGCCAGCTTGTACCTCTTCCAGAGTGACAGACTGTCTCCCAGCAAAGTTATGGAGCAGTACATCTTGAACATCTACAACGTACATAAGAAACCCAGGGAGCTGGGATCAGGCTGCAGAGTTGAGCAACCCAAACACTGCGTATCGGGTTTTCTTATAGCAGGACAAGAAGACTCCAAGATTACAGTCAGCACTACGGTCACTGAAAAATGCAAAGCTTGGATTTGTTAATCCTGCCCTCCATATGGTCAATGGCTGCTGAGATTCCCTCAGCCCACTAGGTAGGTAGGCAAGTACCAGCAAATTTTCTTCTTGTCAGTTGCCAGAGGACTGGTAATGGGCACATTTTTCAATTAGCACCTACCTGGTCCATACTGGGACTTGCAAATATGAGAAAAATCTTTGCTGTAATTGCTCAGCTACCTCTCTTCCAGGTCCACAGCCCCTTTTTTCTGTCCTGTTGTCTTCTGTGATACTTATATTTTAAGGCATGCATAAATCTAATTGTTTTTAAATGAGCGGAAAGGACATACTTATTTCCCCTTTAGTTAAGTAAAATTTGTAATATACACATCACTTAAAATAGTTCACAGGGAGAAAAAAACCTCATGAAATCATACTTTCTTGCCCTAATTCAAAAAACCCACTGTATTGAGCAATGCTAAGGCAGTAGCCATTTTGCTCCACTGCCTTCACCGTTCTCCCAGAAGTCACAGTGCTTTCCTTGGTCTGTTTCACTGATTTTCCATCTGACATACTTGTTCAGGTGTACTTAGTGATTACTTACATGACTAGGTTATTACTAAGCAGCACCCCTGTGCTTTCCACCCAGCTGTCTTGACATTACTGAGTATTAAGATGTACATTCAAGGCAAGGGTGCATTACCATCACCTCTGTGTAAGCAGAGGCAATGGGTGCAGGTCTTGTATGTGAGCAGAGTCGTCTCACAGATCACTTCCAAAGAATAAATTATTTCTAAGCCCGGGTCTTGTACCCACTGTTAAAAAAAACCAGGAGCAATGCCTACCTCCTCCTTCAGGAAAGCAAGCGCTTGTCTGCCAGCTGAGCAAAGATGCACGTTTCTGCTCAGTGCGAACACATGCCTCAGAAAGCAGGGTGACACTGAGCGAGTCCATTGCTTTTATCTTGAACTCTAGTTTGTTTACTTTTAGAAAGTGGTAGCCTTCCATTAGCAATAAAGAGCAGGTGTGGAGGTGAGCAGAGTTAAACGTGGCACTCGGAGCACAGTGGAGAGACAGGAGCACAGGTCACTCGGGGAGACAGCCACATGCGGTTCAGAGGAAGGCTTTGCACCCACTCTCTGCGAGCAGCCACGATAACTGTGGAAAAGCAACGCAGACCTGTTCTTTTTCCTTCTAGTCTTCCCTCTACTGTCACCAGTTTTGGTGGTGGTGGTGCACGCCACCAAACACAGACGAAGGTGTCAGCACTGAACAGCTGCCACGGAGGGCACTGCTTGATCTGCATCCTTCTGCTGTTGGGAGTGGGAGGGAAAGGACCTCACCTGGTCTGCAGTCACAGCTTGGCTCTACAGAGCAGGCAGTCTGGGGGAAGGATACTATCCTACAACGATTTCCCAAATCAGACATAGACAGACCTCCCTATTCATGGATTCAGATCCCTGCTCTTTGTGGATTTAGCGGCATAACACATGTCAGAAGTCACATGCAAAGGTAGTTTCAAGTCCACCTTTACAGTGACTCTCTCCTGATGCTGTTTTGAGCAGTCCCTTACAGCCGGAGGGCACAGAGCGAGCAGGGGCTGCTCTGACTTGCCCTGGGCCGGACAGAAACCAAAAGCACCAAGCTGAAATAAACACTCAGCCTTTTTCTCCAGCCCCACCTTTGTATCTGCAACGCCACGTCCAAAGGGTGTGGGTGGAATAGCTGGCAGTGGACTATACCCAAAACACCCTCTCCTGATGACTGAAACTGGCTTGTGGCCAGATTACACGGACGGCGCACCGCAAAGCAGCAGTGCTCCAGAAAACCTGATCTTCCATTTCCTCCATATACTTGTTTTCCAGCGATCACTGCTAGCCACATGTTATTTCATTTTTGTTGCTAGTTGCATCCATCTGAAGTTTCTTCCACAAGTGCTGGATTAGATTTAATTTGGTTTTACTCTGTCAGTGCCCTGGGCACCTACACAAATACAGCTATGACCCTTGCCCATGTGTATGCACTGCATGCAGCATTCTTACTTACAGTGATACAGTGTGTGCATGAAAACAAAGATCTTGGTACCGCTGAGGTCAATATTTATATCATGAAACTAAAATTAGTTTCTTTGTAACAACGTTTTCCCTAAATACTGATATGTTGGTATAGAAGAAAATCATATCTACAACAGAACAAGGGCTTTGAAACAGACCCAGACCTTACTTACAGCAATCTAACCCCAGTGATTTCTCAGGTTTACACAAAAATAACATAGTAGAGCTATGGATGTTGACGCATTAAGAGGTCTGCATAAGAAGAAAGTAAGTTTCTTTGTCCCATCCTCCCTCCTCCATTGCAAGGTACATATTATCAAGAGCTGAAACCTGAAGTTGAGTCAAGGAATTTTTAAGAATGACTGGACAGGAGGCACATCCATGTGGTGCAGCCTTGCACGGGCAAATAACTAGCAAAATTCCCTTGAGTTGAAAGCAGGCACTCTTTCATTTTTCTCCCCTTGCTTCAGTGGGAATCTTTCGTCTGCTACATCATGTAGCATGGGATAGAAAAGGAAGCCTTCAGAGTAGTTATCACAAGTCTAAATCCTGAGTGGTCATTTTAGGGGAGCATAACCCAGTTACCACTGAAAGGATGGTGTAGGTGCTAACAAAAATAGGTGAAGAACCGTAAAATGAAGTCTCCTTTCGGAGAAAGGCTGAGAAGTCTCCCACATCCTTAGCAGAAGCACAGCTGGAAAGGAACATTTTTCTAGTTCGCGACTGGCAAAGACACCACTCTCCTAGATGTAAGTGCTCGCAAGTATTGTTATTTTTTCATCTCAAGCTATTGAACAATTGGATAAACTCAAACTTCAAAACAACCTCTAGTGTTCTTTAGAGGATGCCTGTGGAGCTGTGATGCAGGAAACAGGTGTCGAGCCTAGTTAAAGTCCAGTGCACGAAGGAGACACTGTGTGAAAGGTTTCTGGCTCACATCAGCAAGTCCAGTGGTTTTGCTGTGGCCAGCTGCAGTGCAAGGACTCTTTGCTGCTCCTCGTGTTGCTGAGGTGTGGACATGAGCCCTGGAGTGAAGTCCAGCCCAACCCACACAAAGAGCCACTGAAGACTTCACAAAACACGATGAACTTCAAGCTGTGGGGAACTAATGACTTTACTAGCTTAATTTTCTCAGGATAGTGGCAGAAGCTCTTAGTAATGAAGAAATAGAGCAGAAAACAGCACCTTCCAAAAGGCAACATACCTGGAAACGTAGTAACACGTGAAGAATGAAAATCAAGAAAACGTGATGTCAGCTATGAAAATACTCCTGGTAAAGATCTAAAATATCTTCCCTAGCTTCCCTACAATATCTTCATTGCAGGAAACAAACGTTTCAGATATCTGTCAATACACCTTCCTTGTGGGATTTTTCAATTTTCATTTTTGTCCTGCATGAATCTTTAGCCATGAAAATAAAGGTTTGGGGTTTAAGCCCAACTCATTTCACATCTATCCATGCAGAGGAATGTGAGCAGCCAGCAATTACAATGAGTTACACACACCTTAACACAGTTTGCATATAGTCAAATCAAGCAAACTCCAGTTATGCAGAAATCAGAGCAGGTTACCTCGCCAATAGCCACCAGCTTGTCTTTGTACTTCTCAAAGACAAGGAGGACAGATTCCACATCCTGTAATAAGCCGGCTCATGTGCTTTGTAAAGGCTGCTGGGTGCTAAACTGAGCCATGGCAAACAAAACCATGCACAACTGTATTATTGTGCATCTAGAAATGCAAATCATGAAAACAACAGTCCAGCACAGAGGGGACCAGTCTATGGTGTTACTGACAGCTTCTGAATAACTTTGCTCAGCCCTTTGGGAAGAAAATGAAAAAATAGATTCAAAGAGGGTTGAAGAGCTGCTAGTCCAGGTAACTCTGCTAATGAGCAGAGGAAGAAAGACCTCATTCTTCCTGATTTGGCTGAACTACGCCTCATCTTCTGAGAGCTGGGAAATCTCTGAGAAAGACATCTTGGCAACTTAGTAGGTCCCTGGCAGCCTGGTCCTGGGTGGTGTCCTTCCCAGAGCAAAGGCAGTCGTCAGTGCCAGGGAACAGGTCTCATTGAACCAACCTACCAGACCAGTCCCACAAATCAGTGCCTCTTCAGCCGAGCCCTTCACCACTCTGGGCAATTCAAGAGCACGGGGTCACGTTCAGGAGCTGCACCAGCAAACAGAAGACAGACACAACAGTTTCCCATGCTCCCTGTCCTCAGCTTTGGCCAAACTTCACTGTGGGCTTCCATCAATGAGACCTCCATCCAGTGCCACATGGGACAGAGGCTAAGAGGAACGGAGACTTCTCCCCATCCATGGGAGATGGGGGCAAGACAGCTTCTACCAGCAGGGCTCCTGCTGAACCTCAACTCCATCTGCCACTGGTGGCAACAGGATCAGCACTTACCCTCCTTGAGGTATGCCCCAGCGTTCACCTTCCCCTGCCACAATCTGCATCCGCTAAGCCAGCAGGGATGAAGAAAGATCACTGCATGCAGCTGCACCTCTACAAAAAAAAAGAGCGACCCGAGGACTCGAAGAGGAAGCTCTGATCATACTGACACCACAGCAACCTCCACGTGCTGGTCAGGAGAGAACATCTTTGGATAAATGGTATCGTCCCCCCCCCCCAGATTGTCAATGGATGTGCTGCACTCACTGGGAGCGCAGATGGGATTATTTCAGAGAGGGCTGACATCTGCTTGTACATATTATATACATTAGCCTGCTGCACATGCTCTTGCCATTGCCTCGAGTCAGCACAGAGATCTTGTGTAGTACAGAGTTGAGCTTCCGCCCTGACTTTCTCAGGCAGGAATAATGACCCCCAAAGAGAAGGGAAGTTATCTAGCGATGCTTTGATTGGAGCTCCCCACATAGTGCTCCATTTAACTTCTTCCCACAGCGCTCCATTTGTTCGCTTCCTCCCTCTTTGTTGTGTGTCCAGAAGTGTTCTGAGCACAAAAATGCTCTCTCTATATATTTATAGCAATAAGCCAGTGCCAATCAGGACTTCAAAGCTGCCCTCTCCAGGCAGTGCACTTCACAAAGACAGACCTTCCTGCCAGATAATCCCAGGTCCTTTGCATTTGATGGGTTCACCAGTGGTTGTGTGTTGAGCAGACCCAGGAGGTCCCAAGCAGCAGGTCCAATTGAACCCAGGAGACACAGCATCTGACATACACACATTCCAATGGAAATCAGTTAACATGGTCATGCTGTCTCCTAGTCCACACCCACAACTCACAGTTTTTGACAACGGTCAACAAAATTTGGCAGCCAGACAGAGTTCTTGGAGGTACAAAGTTCCTACAAGGTTTGTGAGAGTTGGTGGCCAGGTAGATGACGCCAACCCTCTCTGTTGCCCCTTGAGGCTACCAAGAGAAGGCACACACCCAACTGCTGAGTCTGACGCCGGCAGCTATCCAAACCTGCGCAGCTCTGGGCTAATCTCAGCATGTGCTATTTCTTGCCCAAACAGCAATCCAACAAACACAGGGAGGCAACACGGAAAAGAGCTGGGGAAACTACTGGGTGGCCACAGGGGCACAGAATAAAGCTGAGGTGCTGTGGCGGGCAGAGACCAAAGGGTACACGGAAAGGCTGGTGGTACCATGGCAGCAATCAGGGACACACACAGGGAGCTGGAAATGCAGCACCGGCAGTACTGGGCCATAACGGGAGCATAACAGGACACAGGTAGGAGACTGAGACTGCTGTGGCGAGAAGGTCACAAATCCCTGGAGGAAAAAAGCTTTATTAGTTGTGCAGCTTGTGAGATAACTTGTCTTCTATCAGCGCAGGACACGTACTTTATCTACGCTGCAGATGGGCACTGACAAGGACCTAAGTGTCTGTTTGCACTCTTTGGTGACAGAGCGTCCCACCCTGGCGCAGCCAAAATAGCAGAGACAAAATCTGAACGTGCGGATTAAAGCAGTTAAACCCAGTGCCCACACCCTGTCACAGAAATACAGAATACACGTGGGAAGAAGCCAGGCACCACACCTGGACTGTGGTGCTGCACTGCCCATCTGCTCTGCTCCAAATCGGATGAATCCCAAAGCACGCCGTGACGGAGTTGGGATGCCTTTGGGGGGCAGGAGGAGGCGGGGACATGTCAGCTGCTATTCCCTGGCAGCAAGCATGGCACAGGTGCAGTAAATGCCAGCAGCTGCAAGGACCTTGTGGCAGATGGAGAGGACATCCGGCACGGCACTACAGGACAGAGCTCTGCTGCTGTTTAGCATGATGGGCTTCGTGGATGGGGACTAAACAGGGTGGGGAGCACCCACAGTTCTCCCACCTCTGCAGGCAGGCTTTTACAGCCAGCCCCAGACGCACTCCATGCACTGACCCAGCCTGCCTAGCAGGTGATACCCCTGGGGCATCACCAGTTCGATCACGCTGCCGGTGCTGTGACTTTTCCATCTCTCACCCCCTGCCCTTCCAAAACAGGGGGATGCAGCCCTGCTCCCTGCCACATCGGTGCTGCTTCGTGGTCTTTTGAGTGGTGGTACTCGCTCCCATGCTAGGAAGCTGAAGGTTTGCTCAGCCATGCCGCAGTGCTGGTGCTCTACCGTGGCAGGCCGGGCTCAGCTGTACGTAGCCACCAACCGTGGGCGTCACGCAGCCACCTCACCGACCCTCGAAGGCAGCGTGCATAGACACATTACCTCACCCAGGCATCACAGACATAACCCATGTATTTTCATGTTGACTGTCGCTTTGGTAGGACATCAGATACGTCCCCAAGCGCCATCGCAGAAGCAACTTGCTCTTCAGATCACAGCCCTTTGAAAACAGGTCAGATCTTCCTGTTCTGTGCATGTGCCACTTCTCCTCTACACTTTTTTTCAGCTTTGCCTTAAGTTCCTTGATGCCACCTGCGCACTTGCTGTGTGACAAGCGCTGCACGCACCAGCAGCTCTGTGCACCAAAGCCCTCTGTGGCAGCCAAGCCAAACGCCAGCACCCCTCATTATGCTGTTTTCTGGGGCAGAGAGGGGCTACACCTTGCTCCTACAGACTCCTCATCCCAGGGCCTCGTTTCTGCTTTTTTGGGTGAACCAAACCACCACCTTCGTCAGCAGACCCAGGCGCAGCAGCAGCTCTGATCTTCTGTGTTTGCATTAAGCACCCCGTTGGCAGCATCTCTCTGTGCACAGCACCAAGCATTTGGGGAGATGGGTATCAGTTCCTGCCCCAGGCACGGGTTCATCACGGCCGTGATCCTCACTACGGTTTCTCACTGTTTTGTCATTCGCAGCAGCGAAAAGAGGGGCATCAAAATTTGCCGTGCAGCGGAGTGAGGGTTATCATGCCCGTGCCCCGATCGATTCACACCAATAGAAAAGCCGACCCCAGCAGGGGAAATGAATGGATGGATAACCACCTGCTGAAAAGGGAAACGCTGAGACAACCAGGCACTATGGCAATTCGTACCCTTTCTTTGATCTCAGCTGTATCTTTGTACTGCGTACAGAAAGCAAAGAGAAGAACAACAAATCTTTCTGCTAAGCCAGTAACTCTCAAATTCATTTTCCTGCTCTGTAACGGGAACAGAGGATTGAACCCCAGCCTGCATTAAAAAAACAAACAAAAGAAGAAGTTCATTAGTGATGAAAGTTGCATTTCCAGCCAATTATTTATTTGCTTTTGCCTCTAGAGAGCCTATCTATGCATTGCATAGGAGCCTGTTGGAAGCACCTCCACTGAAAGTCTTTGGTCAATTTGTTTAAACTCTTATCCCAATAAACAGCGGGACTAAACAGCATACCATCCACTTGGCCTCATCACCATCTCCTCGCTTGTTCCCATTGATACCTGTAAATGTAAAATTTATGGCTATCATATAAATGTAAAATTTATGAGTCTTCAATTCTGGCTTTTCACAGCATCACCATGTTGAAATCTGTAAAAACTCATCACCCTCGCAGTTTGTCCCAGAGTTCAGCAGATATGGGCCCTAAAGCAAGTTTCAGAAGAAAGGGCCTGGGAGGACGACCCTCCTGCAGCCTTGCAAAAGCTATTTGAGTGAGCACAGGCAGAGCCCTTAGACTCCTAGCTGTTGGTCCTGGACTCAGAGGGGATTTCCAGGGCCTGAGGCGTTCAAGTGACTCACGCTGAACTGCTACAGCCACTCCACTCTTGCAAGTCACTTGGCCTTCGGACAAAATTACTTCAGTCCTGTGAACAGCTTGGCGTGGGTGGCGAAAGGACGACGACACCAGCCAGCCAAGGAACTGCAATTTCAGTGTCCCTCCAGCCCCTGCTACTGACTCCAGGCGCTCACCGAACAAGGAAGGTGCAAAGCAGCTCTGTGCGATTTGGTAGCCATTGACGGCATGCCCTGGGCCACTGTTTTGTCTCTCTCAACAGACAAATCCACTTTAGAAGCTCTCTAGATCTACAAGCCCCACACCTCAGCCTGTGGAAAGTACCTTTATTTTATTACCGTCACCCTGCATCCCCCTCATTATTTATGCCCGGTGTTAAGCTACGCGCTCACCGTAAGGCCTTGCACGCGTGGGAGTCCCTAGTGCACACGGTGCATCTGTCTGCATTATTTTCAACCTGGAAAGAACCGAGCGACGTGGGGCTTTTTTTGCTAGCAGAAGCTGTAGCAGCCAGAGCTGCATCAGTAGCAGAGTACTGACTAATGAGCAAGGCACTCCGAAGGCACTAGTTATGCCAAAGAAATCACAAACCTTTCGTGATTTTTCTGTCACACCGTGTACATCCTGCAAGATAGAGAGACATGCGGAGTGATACAAAGTGCAATCAGATCTGCTGTTTGCAGCATCCCGGAGAAAGGTGATGGCTAAAGGTATCAGATAGAGCTTGGGACCTACGGCTTCCTGTGCTGCTGCAGACCATCTGTGCCATTCCACCTCTGCAAGACAGAGGTCACCAGGGCTGTTAGCGTCCCCTAGGATTGACAGCATGACTGAAAAGAGAACTTGGGTTTCCACTAACTCTGTGCTTTCTCTCTCATTTCCCCTCAGGTTTCCCAAAAGCAAAACACGGCATCCAGCTAAATTTGCACCGGGTCCTTCCCCTGGTATGTCCCTGGACACTTCAGTGTCCTGTGCTACGCAGGAGGGGACGTGGCTTGTCCAGACAACCTGAGAGGCTGCAGCAGGGTTCGGCACGCTCACTGATATTGCTACGGGCAGCCTTTGTGGGGATGGAGGGTTTCACCGTGTACAGCCACGCAGCTCCCCCACGAGCCACCCTGCCTCCAGACCAGGCGTTAGCCCGGGACTGCAGGCAGAAATGCAAGCTTTACCTTTCAAGGTAGCGACATAGGATGACTGCTTAGGGATCAACGATGTCTTCCAGCTTGGAAGCCACACTTCCTCCCCCTGCACGTTAGGGTTAGCACCACTCCTAAGTCAGTGCCTTAAAAAGTTGGGTTTCCTGTGCAAAGCAACAACAGACATTATTTTCAGTGCCTGCTGCCCCTCGGGCGCTGGCTGCAGGTGGCTGGGGCACAGCTCCACAGCAAAGCCAGCAGCACCAGGGAAAGGGTGGTACTGCTGATCCTTGTTCGATCTTAAGGATGCCAAGACAGCATGAGAATGATACTGTGTTTTCCTTTCGTGGAGCGCCAGGCCACCTAGACCATGACTCAGCTCAGGCGCTGCAGGTCTAAGGAGAGGACAAAGCGGGTCTGTTTTGTCACAGGCACCCTGCCAGGCTCACCCTACCCACGGCTGCTGCAATGCCAGGTTTCCCTCCCCCAGGGAGAAGCAACCCTGTGCCTCCTTCCCCACGCCACCGCTAGCACCTCCGATCTCTCCATGGCCCACGTGGGGCCACGCCAGCCTTGGTGGCCCACTGCCCAGCTAGGAGCTGCGGGACCTGAGCGTGTCGATAGGATTTTGTAGCGCTGCAGCAGCAACAGGGATTTGAGCGATGGGGCGAGCTACCATCTGACCGCGAGGATGAGCCTGAACCAGAGCAACGCTACCACCGCACAGAGAGAGGGATTGATTTTGAGCAGACTAAATAATTACAGAATCACAAAATGGTAGGGGTTGGAAGGGACCTCTGTCGGTCATCTAGTCCAACCCCCCTGCCGAAGCAGATTCACCTAGAGCAGGCTACACAGGACCTCATCCAGGTGGGTTTTGAATATCTCCAGAGAAGGAGAATCCGCAACCTCTGGGCAGCCTGTTCCAGTGCTCCGTTGTCTTGGTAAACTTAACAGAACATGCAAGTGTTTTTCAGGAATGCGACCTTTTCACCAATGCTACTGTAGCAGATAGATGATGGCTTCCAAAAACTGGGAGAAAGACCAGAGCAGCAGAGGGCTCCAAAGTTGTTTAAGAGGGATTTCTCAGTTCCTGTGGTTTGATAACATCTTGTGTTGTAAAAGGACATAAAAAAGATACAGATATGTTATCACCATTACAAACACACATTTCAAAGCTTTTGCAAATTAAATATCAAAGCAACAGAACTCTATGCTCACAATGATTATTCTGCCATGCCTGGCTTCTTTGCCAGCTGCTCAGTCCCACCCCAACACTAGCTGCCTGTGCCCTATCCAGTCCTATGCTGCGTGGTTGCACCTTCTCTGTGGCAGCTTCATTGAAAATACAGAGTTGCATTTATGAACAACAGAGCATTCAATGGCTTTGATCATAAAAAACGAATTCACTTTGTCAATATATGTCATTTTTAGTCAGTATGAGTTTTAGCAAGACATTTGACCCAGTAATAAACTTCACCAAATTATGTGTTCTCCAAAGAAATTTTAGCAAGTATTTTTCCTTTGGTACAGATCTCAGCAAGTCACTTTTTTGTATCAGTGAAAGCTTTAGCAAGTCACTTTTGTCAGTACAAACCTAATAACAAAACTACCTCGCAACAAAGAGCCATCTCAATATAATGAATACTCAGCTACCACTCGCACTGTTTCAACTTCAAATATGACTGAAATTCGTTAATGGCAAAGCAAATGTGCAATGTGGATAAAACACAGTTCAAGGTGCATATTACGCTCCAGGCAAGCTCTCACATCTCAAGGCAGAATTTCTTTGTCCATGTTTCTGAACAAGCAGCAATGTTTAACCAGCCCAATAAGCATCAGAAGGTATTGTTCTAATAATAACAGGGCTTGGAGGCTATTTGAAGTCGGATGTGTGCCCTGTTTTACAGTGGAAGACTTTTGTAATGCATAAAACCCAGAGGAATGGAGACATCTGCCCCAAATCCTAACTCGTTGATGAGATCTTCTGATGAAAAAGCTATGAACTACAATGAAGTAAAAGCCAGTTGTTTATTTGGATGATGTTACTGTGTGCTATGCAGTGGGAAGAGATTACGTGAGGCATCTCAGTTAATATTATTTCCTGCTGCCTTTTTCTGTCCACATTTTTATCTTGTAGGTAAGCCCTAACTCCAGACATTAGGAATATTTTGTAAAGCAGGTCTATAGCTAGCTCTCAAACTGCAGAATGGAATATTATCATTAACACTGGCTTCTTGTATTTAAAAAAGCCCTTATGTCAGTGTATACATTTTGTTTGCCATTTTTACCACCAGCTAATGAGGGAAATATATCCTCTTTTCATGGTAGAGGTCATTAATTTGCATGCAATGCTGGATTATTGTTAACTTTGAAACCACACAAATAGCCCAAATATATCTTAATTGTAATTACAGTGGTTATCATTCACTCCAGTTTACCTTAGTGTCACGGATTTTAACCAAATCCAGGACACTTCGACATAATTTGAGGTCTAGAAGTTGTTTCAGTTTTGTTTCTCCTTTTGACCAAGCCACAGAAAGTAATAATGGAGGTTTTCAAGATATGCATATTACTTTCTTTCCAAGCACAATTTTTGCTTTGCTGAGTTTCAGTGCTGAAACTCTGTTATAAAGATCAGTCAGTTTAATTATCCATTTCCAAACTACCGAACCTTAATGCCAAACTCTGTCATGTTGGTGCCATCCTAGAAGAACATTAGTTCCTCTCTCTAAAAGTTCATATCATTTTGGAAGGGTGCAAAACTTCATCCGTGTGTTTATGTTGTGAATGGGCAACAAGCGCTAGGTTTGTCCTGAAGGCAATATGATGTCTCATGAACTCCAGCTTGTCCTGCTTCTTCTGGATCGTTCCTGTGATAAGTGCATGCTACTTCCATGATGAGGTGTAAATAAGGAGAGAGACTTCTCCTTCTTACACTATTTGTATTAAGTTTCCTCCTGAGACTGCTGGCTGCAAATAGTGACATGTAAGAGCACATAAACTCAGAAGAAAACTCTGCTGAAAGACAACAGTCCTCGAGGGTAGAAGAGAGGGAAAGAACTATGCTTGGGAAATGACCATCCATTAGCAAACGCATCCCAGAAATGCACGTAGATGGTGTATGTTAACGAGCACAGGACAAAGAAAGAGCTAGAGTGACATGAGTATTTATCACTGGGTTTTGGGATAAACGTTTCTGTGAATTCTCCACAGTCCTGACATTTATATCAAGGTTTCAGAGAGGTTGTTAAGCTAAATAAATTACAGATTTTAGAAGATATTCCCAATGAAGGGAACTTATTTTTCTCGCCTTGTAAGCTGCCAAATCTTGTTTTATTTCTTTGTTTCAGACGAGCTTGTGCTCTGCCAGGCTGTTGAACGAGTCCTCTCAGCTCTCCCGTCTCCGAGCCCAGACGTTCTTAACGATGTTTAACGTCTTAAGATCAGGAGGCTATTCATAAAACTAATAGCAGCATGCTTCATTTTCTTGTATTTTCAATACATCTCAGCATCCCTTTCAGAATTCATAGTATTTCAGAATTATCGCTCTTGTTGCTTTCCTATGTTGTGAAGGAAACACAGAATTAAAAGTGGACTCAGAATATTCTATAACTTAAGTAAATACAGATTGCAAGAATTGCATTTATACACTGCTTCTCTGACAGCTTTTCTAGCTTCTGAAATACAGAAGACAATGAGGTCAGTAGAGTGCTCAAAAAATATCTAAATGCTTACTACTTACAATGATTTCCAAAATCTTCAGCCAGTATATTCTTTATATTGCCGTTAAACTACAAGCTTCATTCTGAATGGAGGCCTACCTACATACTATATTCCTTTTTCTTATTAATAGCAGGTTAAAGTTAAGAGTGGAAAAAGCAGTGATTGTCTCTGGACGCCCAAAGGTGGAACAAGATTGAGGTAACCTGTGAGCAAAAGAAATTATGCAGTGATCATGTGATGACACTGAGCAACTGGGACCTGTAACAGGGGATTATAGAAGAAGGAAGGAGCAATTCACTGGCCTAGAGGAAGAGATGAAATGCAGAACGATGACTGACAGAGGAGAGACACCCTCCATGTTCTTGAAAAACGGTGTGTTGTGGAGAAAAGGAAACCTTCCAAACGGAAAGCTGTAAAACATTCTGCCTCAGTTCCGTCCACCTCTGGTATCCCTTAACTCAGTGCAAAACTGTCCATATAGATACTTCCTTGCTGTATCTAGTTCTTGATATATTGTGTCATGCCTGTATTATTCACTCCATATATTCCTTAAAATGAGTGTCTATTTGCGTCAGAACTTCTGAAGTGCTTACATGTCTTTTTACTACAGCTACTTGACTTCCCAAGCCATGGCAAGCCAGTATGCCTGGGAAGAAAGGGGTTTGTTTGAGCAATGAGAGAGCTGCATGTGGTCAATACGGTCTTGTGGCTTCCCGCTCCCATAGGAGGATGAGAAAACGCTGTCTTGACTCTTACTTACTGTGCAAAACTCATAGATGTCAGGTCCCAGCCAAACAAAGGACAACACAGCTTTGTGCTGAGTAACTGTGGAACAACTTCCCACTTGATGTTGTGGATAAAGCAATGAGACACATTCATGGAGGGAAAACTCACAGTGACAACAATTACAAAGTTAACATTTTGGCTCAGGAATTCTCTACGGCACATATCGCTGGACAATGGGAAAATTCTTTGAAGAGGAGTTACTTTATTTTTATTGTGTTCCTGTATTCCTCTCTTGGCATCCACTATTGCCACCAGGGAGATGATGTAGGGTGTTGAGCTACACAGTACTGGTATTTTCATGTACTGGTGAGGATAACAATACAGTCTTGCCTTTGGGTGAAGTCATAGCTTCTGTTGAATTGGGAACTTCGAGGGAAATGTCAGCAATCTTGACATTTTGAGAGAAGCATCAGCTCCCACGTCACAGGTCTTGTTGAGCTCGGTGGGAATTACAAGCCTTAGATTTCCTACAACAATTTTCTTTCTGATTTTGAAAGAAGAAATGCCGTTCAACAGCTACCCTTGAAATATTTCCATCCTTGACCTGTGAAACAGCAGTTTCTATTCTTCGTTTTAATTCCCTCTGTGTTGCTTCACGTCAACTCCATAGCAAAGTAGGTATTTTTAATGTGCTAAGACAGCTGGTGGCCCAGCTAGTCTTGTGTACTGTCTCTCACTGCTCTGTGCCTCACAGGAATTTGAAAGAATCCCATCAGCAATCAGTGACAGAAGGGCATACTATGGAAAAGCATCTTCCAAGCTTCTCTTCTTTGTTATAAATAGGGCTGTTCCTAAAACAGGAGGATTTGAACCCCCTTAAAAATGTTTAGGCATATCTTATAGCTTTGTTATTGTAAGCTGTGAATATTTGCTAACTATATATTCAGACCAGCTTTCAGATTTTACTAAGAGCTTAACTTTCTATTGCTTTCTCTTCGCTTCTTGTCTCTTCTATATGGAATGCTTACTTCCTTTGAATGGCAATATCTACTTCTTTTTTTTCATTCTTATTTGCCTCATCTCTCCTAAGAAAGTGCTTGCATAAACAAAATAGAGACAGCTGATATTAAAAATGATGCTTAAGGGAAAATTGTCCAAATGAAGAAGTATACCACCAAATTAACCCCAAATTGTCCTCAAGTGAACAACTGTAGGAACAGTCTGAGACAGACAATATTATTAATGGAAAAGGCAGTTTTTCAGTTTCTGCGAAATAATTATTTAAAGATAAGTGAATTTACTTAATGCTTATAATAAAGGTTCTACAGTATTTAGATATTTTATGTGCTGAACTGAAAAAAAAATTTAATTTCATTTTGTTATAAAATATTACTAAGACTAAAGACCTTTCTTTTTTATTGCACTTTTTCTCTGTATTTATTAAACAGAGATCAGTCTTCTGAACATCCTTTCTGTCAGAAACATTTTTGAATAGTGACTTCATTCCACACAATGTGTAACTCACATTAGAATTCATAAATATTATCCATGCAAAAGCTCATTGCAGGGGAAAGAGACTATATCATATCGCTCCTATATTTCTTTCCTGAAAAATGGCCTAGATGGAAAGGAACGAGAAAAGCTTATTCATTGGTCAATGCTGCTACATTTCATAGTGTAAATGTTAGAGGTGCATATCGGTGAAGTAATAAGTAAATTTATTCATAGTGCTGAAGCTTTTGAGGAAACATAAAATGGAAGGAAATTGAGCACAGAGCTTAATTTGCTCAGAAAAAGGATCAAAGTTAAACCTTATTAACTTAATAATACACTTGTTAAGAATGTGCTCAAGGAACAGAATAAGCCAGGACTATATGGACATGGGATTCACTCTCTAAAACGATAAAGGAAAATGAGAAAATGTTCAGAATGAACCCCAAAAAAGAAATACTATTGATGAGTTTATATGTGATCAAAGCATGAGTTCAGGAGTACAAAAATCCCTTCTCTCCATGGCAGAACTCTCTCGTTCCGTGTCTCAATGTCATCAACTATCCTAAACATAGAAGCCATTTTATTACGCATATGAAAAATATAATCTTCTGACTGGGTGCTTATGTCTTAAAGTCAAACTCTGAGTTAGCGTATATGTTGACTGTGACTTAGAAATCGTTTTACTCCATGCATCACAATCATTGACTCTGCTAAATATAGTAAATACAGATTTTATTATGCAATGGAATAACATTTTGTAGCTGGGTGCTTATGTCTTAAAACTGAAATCTGCATTTTCCCATTCGAAGGCTGACAGGTGCAGAAGCTCTAGGAACCCTTAGACTCATACCCTTGATACTGAGGCTTTGTGCTAAATACCGGTACCGACAAGCTTTCATGTTTGCGCTCTATTTGTAATGCTGTCAGTTCAGTCAGCTGCTGTAGCAAAGTGGCAGTAGCAGGCTGCTGCAAAGCTTCTCTAAAGCCACTACAGATTCCCAGGGTGCAGCTGAGGGGGTGGTAGGAAAATTCTCTGTGTGTGTGTATATATATGTATGTAGTACATAGCAGAGAATTTTGAAAGGACCCTACTGAACAGCTGGTGTAAACTGTGTGTGAGCTTCTTCCATAGAATGGATGCAGCTCAAATTCTTCAAGGAAAAGAACTGAATGAATTAATACATAAATCTGCCCCAAATTTGCTGCTGAAATAAGCGTGGTTCCAAGGATTTGGAGCACCATCTTTAACTAAATGGCTGTCTCTGCACTTCTGGTGGTTCAGAAGTTCAAAACACAAGGGGAAATGATTTTTTATTTGCTTCAAAGGTGTAGGAGGCCCTGTAAGAGGAAGGGGGTGAAATGCAGTTCCCCCGGAAACATACTGGTTTGAACCTGTTATTGTTTGTCATTTTGGCTGGTGGCCTGCTGAGAGAGAAACAAAGAGGCTTCCCTGCCACTGGCATTAGCCTTCTCCTCCCATGTTCATTAATTTACCTTGGTCATAAAGACTCATTCCCAGCTCTAGTTCTGTATTGTCCTTTATCACTATCAAAGAGCACTATAAAGGTCTGTCAGCTTTTCCGTTATTTTGCCTTTTCCTTTTCTCATCTTCCCTCTTCATCTTATTCAACCAGAGACTGTCAAATTGGAGGATCTGAGAAGAAGTGAAACAAATGCCTCCATAAAGCAATATGGCACATCAGTAGCTCTGCTGAAAAACTCAGGACAGGCTCTGTGTTGCCTGGATCTGCTGTAGGTACTTCTTTCCTCTGATGGGTAGGACCCAGCCTAAGGAGGACAGCTCTGTAGAAACTGTAGTAACTGAGAGGTACTAGGGGGTCACTTGCCCAGAGCCGAAATGGACATTATTTCTTTATGTTCAGTGGAATTCTTCAAAGCCATTAAACAGACATTGGCTTTGGAGGTGCAAATCCTAGCTCTGCCAATCTGAAGAGGGCAGCATTCAGATTTTCTCCCAGGGACTCTGCAGAATGCAAAGAAGGAATTTTAAACAGAACTTCTATCTTCACCTCTTGTTTGTCTCTTGTCCTTTGGCAAGGACAGGAAAAGTGGAAACACCTCAAAACCACAGAAAGCGACGTTCAGGCTGCTGAGATGTCTTCTTTAATTTAAAAATTCTTACTGTCCTATTTTTCTCACATTCCCAATGCAAGGTTTTCATCCACAGTCAGGTTTTGGAAGATTCAAAGACGTGTAACTAATGGACCATGAAATTGTTGCAGGTGTAATTAAAAATATACTAGATCAGTCAAAACAGCTTCATGCAATGACATTAGATATTGGTGACTGTCAGCCTGTAAAACAAGAAACCTTCCTGCTTCCTTAACATCTTGTGTTTTTCCTTCCAGCCTTGAATAAAGAAGTCCAGACTTGCAGGTCTCATTCTTATCACTTCTGCTGCTGGGTAACAAGAGTTTCTTCAGCAAATATACCCTGCTCATTTGCATATATGTGTTAATTGTCTGTAACATACTATGATTTCTGTGAATGTGCTTCCTATTTGTAGTTAGAAGGCAGATCCCACGTGCAAACCAGTTCAAGGTCTATCAGTTAATCAGAAGTTATTCCTTGTGGCTTTCCTCTGAGCATCCTGAAGTTTGCTAATTTAGTTATGTGAGTCGTAATGTGGCATCATTTATCGTGCAAGTTTGAATGGCTGACGATTATATAAAGAACATTATTGAGACTATCAGTTTTGTTTAATACACCCTGAAGTATTAGCAATGAGCTTGAGAGGGCTATAAAAGGGTTGGCAGTGTTACTCATACCTGCAACAAGATCCTTAAGCCCTAGTATAAAGGAACTGGAAGGAACTTTCTAGTAGGAAAAGCAATTTTTCTTCTGTTTCCAATAAATATTTCATTTCACTAATGTTTTTATGCATCAATTTTTATACTTTTTTTTTCCTGAACTTTTCACTGTCATATCTTCTAACTTCCTTCCAGGTATGTTACTCATGCTACCACCCTCCTGACAGCACATTTCACCAGTTTCCTGTCTGGCTCTGTGCATTTTCTCACCCAAATTCCTTTTGCAAGTTATTCTGCCACTGAGATCCAGCAGTCCTGAAATGTTTTTTTTTGTTCAGTTCTTGTGTTTGTTCTGACCAAAGCCAGTCAAATGTCATTTCAAAATGATGTTTTTAAAGTAAGTCAGCTATGGTCTTCCAAACAGAGTGTTGTTACCACCACATATTTGGTAATGTATGCGCAAGTAATGAACAGCTATTTTGCTAAAATTCTCATAGGAAATGATTCTTAAATGAATAGAGAACTACTGCTTGAAACGTGTGTAAGGTAAATGTTTCTTACAAATGGATTATCTAAATTTGGGGCTCTCTCACTAGCTGGAGTAAAAGGTTAAGTAGGAACATTTGGATTGTCTAATATGAGGTCCAGATATATTTTTGCACTGAAAAATACCTTAATACATTTTGTGATTTATTATGCACAGACAAGCCTTGAGAAGCAGAAGTGTTTGTCAAGTGCGTTCTCTCTTACCACCTGACATAAATATCTGTGACAACTAAGTACACGTTTTTATTATGTTTTTCAAAATGAAAAAGAGTGTGGAGGTTACTGGTGTGTTCTGCAGTCTTGAACTTCTTGACATGGTAGGGTAGTTATTTTGTAATTCACTGCTCTCCCTGACTGGAGATTTTCAGAGCCATCAATTCCATCTTCCATCAGGGCTCATTTTTATTGTGACACCCCTCCAAAACTTGAACCTCGCTCTTGTTTCACATTTGGTGTTCTTGTGTTCACCTTATGAGGACCCCTATTCATTCTGCATGCGGTTCCACGAGCTGGGTGTCACTGCATGCTGCTGTTTGTGAGAGAGGCTCCTTTGCTCTGAAGTAGGTATTCTGGAGCAGGAGACACCACGTTGTCATATCTCTGTGGCTGGCAATGCATTTTTCTCTTTATTGAAGACTTCAGTGTGTTTGGGTGTGTGTCTTCCTCAGCATTTGCATGACATCAAAAAAAATCAGTCTTTAGAGAATAGATCTGGAAGAGATTTCAAACGCTAACCAAACTATCCAACCCATGAGGATGGCTAAATCAGTGTAATTTCTAGAAGAAGCATGTCTAACTTGTCCTGAAGAGCTTCCTTTGGAATTTAAATTCAGGTGATGTGACAAACACAAACAAGGAAATGCAGATTCATCTAGCTTTATGATAGCCTTCAACAGTGACATCTGTTGTGGTAATCTATTGTCTAGAACTTCATCCTCATGTACAGGAGGTGAGTAACAGCACTTGCTCTACCTGAGCAATGTTTCCTTTGTGATTTAATTTAACAATACTCTAGCCATAGCTCCTTCCCTTTCTTTTGGTTAGACAATGGTCATCTACATCTCACTTAAAGAGCAATTTTTCAAAATTTCCAAAGCCTATTCATACCAAACATCAATATTTAACTTCTCTCCTATATCACTCATAGATACTTGAGTTTGAATAAGGACTACGTGTGCACTGAAAGCATAGAGGAAATAAAAATGTGTCTTGGCCAAGATCAGTGACAGGAATCTGTGCCATGGTAGACTCTTACATCATCACGTGAATAACCAACTGAAATATTCAGTGGTACTGATTTATATCCTCATCTCATTCACTGTAATGAGCCCTTAGCTTTAAATGGTTCTAGATGCTGGTATTGGATATTTCATCCTTTACCAGCAGTTGCCCTCCTCAGAGAAACTTTTTGTTTATTTTTCCAAATTCAAGGCTTGGATTTCTTGTGGGACCACAGAGAGTAATAGTTCCTCCTCCCTCTCCCAGGCAGTAGTTATGTGGCTTTTCAGTTCTGCTCTTCAGTTTGTGGCTGCACCCATCCCTGCTCTTGCCAGCTTCCTCTGCCTTACTCTGATCTCAAGTCATTAGACACATTCAGTGTTACTAGGTGAGCACTTTTAAATGGAATATATTTGCAAATGGTTATTTATATGCATCTTCTGGACCTTGTCCCATTGTACAAGCAATCTTGGAAACCCAGAACATGTGCACAAAAAATTGCAAAGCAAATCTGAAGACTTCATTTCAAACAATCTTTCCTCCTGCCACTTTGTGGCATTCAATCGGCCAATATCAGCAGACATTTCCTCCGCTACTGTGCTATAAAACCTGCTCTGTACTGCTCACCCTGTAGGTCAAAAAGGACTGGAAAGGAACCAAAGGAACTGGGCAATTTCTAGGGAAAATGTAATGACTATCTGAAGAAAATTTATTAACTGATGTTCAGAAATACTTACTCTCATTTCAATGTTTCCACCAAGAATTGCTTTTGTCAGGGTTTTGTTCTTGTTATTTTTGAGGGATTAAAAAGATTTTAAATAGAATATTTCATTCTGAGACCTTTCCTCACTAGGATGAGACCTTTGAGGTATTGCACTGAGATATTGATCAGACTCTTATTAAGATTCCATGTGATTTTCATCATCTGAGGGAGAATTTGTGCTGAAAGGAAAGTTAAAATGAAAAATGAATTTGATCCAGTGATGAGCTCTGTGTGTTCTGCTTTGAAATTGAAGCAGTCCCAGACCGGATTCAAAAATGGTTGTGGTACCAGCATCAGACTGTACAAGATTATGTACGAGTAATTTCATTGGGCAGCAGGACCTACCTGCATTATAAGAGAAAATAAATACCAAATAGTTAAAATTTAATTCTAAAAATTAAATAATAATAATAATATGGCAACTATTTAAAAAGCATTATTAGGGGCTCAGGATTGGACAAACTCAAGAAGACTCAAGTTGTTGTTTTCGCTACTGTGTTATACTGTTTCTCACACTGAAATTTCACTAATTATCTATTGTTTCATTTATTTTGTACATGAGGAATAGCTAATTAGTAACTGCAGCTAGATGTTTTGACAATTCTCGGTGAATTTAAAAAAAGTTTAAGCACTAAGTACATCAGAGGATTATTCCTGCAAATTCAATGCCAGCTGCAGTATACTTTCTCTTTGATATTCTGAAAACAACATGATTTATCTTCTTTAGTGGCTTATTATTTTAGAAGATCTACA
>Ga0181612_138170_pt1 | contig 26635 bp, 19 predicted proteins | sample HoacroProtozoa21_FD_119630 | JGI IMG/M metagenome (GOLD analysis project Ga0181612, IMG submission 119630) | Hoatzin crop microbial communities from Cojedes, Venezuel. Combined Assembly of Gp0051906, Gp0051904, Gp0051908
ATTTGGGTCAGAGTGCGCTGGTCTGGACTTCCAGTATTCAAATTCCAGTCTGGTTGATTTCTCTTCACTCTTACTCATCTTTATGCATTCTGTAAGGGCTTCCATGTTTTGTTCTGCTTGCCGCTGTGTTTTGCTGGCAAATGAAGCGGTTCATGTTTGATCTGTGTACCGTTACAGTGGTGAAGGACACTTAAAGTTAGGGCTAGAAGTGTTTTGTCAGTGTGCTCTTATACAGTGTGATTGTGTGGGTGATAAATGCAAAAGAAAAAACAACTTTCTTACTCGTCAACTCTACCAATTTTAATGAGAAGGTTTTTTCAAATTAGTTTGGGTTTTTTTTCTTCCTTCTTTTAAGGCCCAGATTCCTGGAGTTTGGTGATTATTAGAAATCTTGACACTCTCTGGCTTTTATAGCTACGTGGGAGAGCTTGGAAACATGAGCCCCAAAGGCTTGAAATCTGTAAAGCTAATAGGAGTTCAACCTTTATTTATACCTAAAATTTTGTGATTTGTTCAGGTCATGTCAGGGACCTGTCTCCAGGCATTGAAGTACCAAAACCCAGTAGCAGGAGTTTCTCTTCATTCTCACTGTCCACTTGCTGGTGTCAGAGGGAGACCAGAAGCTGAGACTGTGACTCAGCCTCTCTCCCAGCGAGCTGACAGTCACAACAGCAGAAAATTGCGTCTACCTGGAGTGGTGAAGCAATTGCATTCACCGAATGGAAAGGAACTAGCACCTTAACTTGGAGCAGAGGTGAAGTGATATCTTTCATTATCCTTAACACGGATGAGTATCTACAAGGGACGGTCAAACCCACAGCTTTGTGTAACTGTTATTATTTACAGCACTGTTACTTTCCTGCTGATGTCACTGGAAAAATATTTAATATTGCTACCACCTCTTAGCATGGCCAAAGATCTTGCCAGAAGAGAACCTGGTAGTCCAGAATTCCAGCTCTGTGTAAATAAACAAATATTTCAGAAAATCCCTGAGAATGGAAGCCGAGGGCCTTACCATGACAAGCAAAGCCATTGAAAATGGATTTGTTTGTTTGTTTGTTTGTTTTGCATTTGATTTTAATAACAGGCAAAATTTTCCAAGCAGGAGGATTGCACATACTATATGCAATTTGTCTAACGAATACTTTCTCTAGAAGGAGAGAAGAAAAAAGAAAAAAGAGGAGAAAAGGAAGATCTTTTCAGAGAGAATCTCCTACTGCTTTTGTCTTCTGGTTAAGATGAGGTGCTAACTCATAAGCTGGAAGGTTTCTCCTGCAGCAGGACAGTACAGCCTTATGACCGTGCTCTCTGCTTTGCTCCTGTTCCAGCGACTGCACTGAAGTCTGCAGGGATGTTTGACCAGGGCTGTTAGCTACGCAGGCACTCCCCTCCTTTAACGCCTGCTTTTCAGAGCAGAACTTTGCAAGAAATCCAATGTGACTGTACATTGAGTCTTTTTTTTTCCTGCCAGCCACCCAGATGAGGCTAGTCTAATTTGCTTCCAAGGTTTTTAATTGGGAACAAAGTGTTTTAAGGTTTCATTTTCAGACACTTGAAGGTTTGATTGGTCCTTGGCACCTTTGAATGCCTATCCTTTTTTTTTTTTTTTGGTAGAATGCAAACAGGTTGAAAGCATTGAACTGTTTAAAAAAATAAAGCCATCTAAATCTCCCCCAACCCCTCTGCCCCCAAAAAACCCTTCCAGGATTTGACGTTTTGTAGAAACCTACCTGTAGATTGAGACAGTAAGGCATGCAGCAAGAAGGTCTTTGCATCAGCAATAAGCAAATGAGTGTGGTGTAGCGAGTCATTCTGCTGCATGGCTTTCAGACAGCCTGTTCTTTGACTGCATCATTATAGCTTTAAAGCTGCACATATTACTAGGGTGCTGCCTATACTCAAAAGGCTGTATGCTTTGGGTCAGCTTTGGAGCCCAGAGGCTGGTATGGTGTTTGCGTTTTTGTGGACACATTAACGACAGGAATAATGTTTGCCTTCAGGAGTCTGTGGACAGTTTCTTATCAGTCATTTCAGCACTTGATTAACAGGTGCAAACAAGTACTTGGGCATCTAAAACTTTGGCTAATCACAGGCATGAACTGTAACTTCAAAAACTAGATACTACCCACTTAATGAAGCAGCCTCTGCTAGGTGCTGTGCCTTTGTAGAGACCTAGAACAGTTTACCTTGCATTACCTTAAGGTTGCAAGGTTAACTTTGAATTGCCTAATATGTGTTTGGGTTTTTTTAAAAAAACTTTTACAGGGCATTGGTTATTTCATGAATGGTCTCAGTCTGCAGGTAGTACTCACAGTCACACACAGGGCGTCAGACTAACTGAGGACTGCAGAATCTTTTTCTTCTGACATCTACCACGCAATGATTTTGAGGAAAAGGGGCAGCAGACCAGGACAGCTAAAATAAGCTTAAGATAAATATAACATTGTTGGGAATCAGAATGTCTTTACTTTGCCAGAGAAGAGTCATGCTTCACATGTGGAAGATCTTCCTTTGACCTAAACTTAAACCATGAGTTCAGGGAGCAACCATTTATAGAGTTGGTTGGGTCTGTAATTCACTGTGCGAATAACAGGATGATCTGAAAGAGAAAACAAAGATCCTAACTTCTCAGCAAAGATGCAGAAACAAGACTATCAAATTCTCTTGGATTTTCTTGTTCTTACTAGTGTTTTTTTGTTTTAGTGAGTTTGGGGTTCTTTTTTTTCCTTGTGGAGAGGAATTGGTGGGTTTTCAGAAATACTTTCAGTCCATGTAAACCATTTCCTATTGTGTCTGGCAGCTGTTCTCTCAGCGTTTGCAGATGAGGGGCACAGAAACACTCCTTAAGAAACAGTTGCTTGTGAAGAACAGACGAGTCTGAGGTTCTGGTTAAGGGAAAACACACCCCCATAAATTACTGCATTATTGTATATCAAGAATACTTTTGTAGCCTGTCATTGGAGCAACCGTTGAGTGGGATTCTGCATCCCACACTTGAAAATGGTCCCAGCTCAGCCAAATACTTGAGCATGTGCTTGAAAGCTAAGCATTGACTTCAGCAGCTTGCCTAAGAGCTGATTCAGGTTTCATGTTGGTCTGGAAGGCTCCTGTAGTTCTCACAACTGTTCTCGTATGGCGTTTCCTCCGGTGAGAGTGGACAGCAGTATTTGTGTGCTTCCCATGCTTGTGAAATACAATGATCACTTCTCCTCCCTAGCAGTGCTAAACTCTCTTTTGCAATACAGAGAAAAAAATTATTACGTGTCTGGATCACTGGGGAGGTGTTTGTGTAGGTGGGTGGGTGGGTGACATCCACTGATGCGGTGGTCTTGATCTGGAGTGAGTTGGCCCAGGTTCATGCTGACTGATTGTGAGTTATGGTGTTGCTGTGCACATAGCACAGAGGACTAAGTTGACATGGAGCAAGAGAGTTATGTTAACTGGCATAGCTGCCTCCTGTTAAGAAAGGAGAGCCAAATCAAAAGATATGAAGATGATTATTCAGGACTGAATAATGCTCTTGATTTTCCATGCCACCATCTGAGACTTGTAACATGTGATGAGTCCAAAGCCTGCTAGGCAGTCTGCTGCAGGGGAGATATGCCTTAGTCACGATGTCTCAGCCTGAATGGGCTGAGATCTGGCATTACTGTGCTGGGTATGGATATTTTAATATCCTCCCCCCTCCCCCAACTATGCTGACTCAGGTTTTCATGCAGATTGTTGGGAGATCAGATTCACCATGCGTGTTTGTTCCTTCTGTATTGATTCAGTCTGCTAAAGTGAAGACAGTTCAATACAGAGAGAAGAAAGAGAAAAAACAAGGGCTGACAGACATTTTGTCATTTTTGGCAAAAATAAATGTACAGTATAAACCAGCTTGCACAGCTGTATAGCCCTGCCTTTGTGTTTTGAGAGTGCACATGATTTACTGCAGAAATCAGTTTGGCATAGCACAGCTGTGCAGATTCAGCAGGACCTACTATTATCTTGTCATGTTTTTCAGCAAATTGACTCTTACAAGCCAGCAATTCAAAAAAATGAAAGAGAAATGCGCTGAACAACCCACCCCTTCTTATCCCCCCCATCCAGTGTGTGCTGGCAAATCTGTCAGAGCTGCACCCATGGGCATGGTGGTGCTCGGACCCCTCGCTATCAGGCTTTGGGTATTCTGTATGCGTAAGCTGGTGTGGGTCTTCATTTTATTATTGTGTTCTCAGACTCCCAAGTTGCTGACTTTTCAGCTAAGTACAGCAGTTCAGACATGGCTTTCTGTCATCTTTCACTTTACAGACTTAATAGGATTTCATTGGTACAGCAAGAGTAACAAATGCATGGTTAGCAAAATTTTGCAAATCTTGCTGCTTTTCAGCTCTGCTCACACACAGCCTGCAGTCTCAGATGGACAAAGAAAAATGGCCAGAAAGCAGCTAGGTTCCTGGGTTTGCCCTGACTTGCATTGCCTTTCACTGCCTCTGAAGGCAGAGTATTGAGCTATATGCACCCCTGGTCTGACCCAGAAGGGCATTTTCTGTGTTTTTAAAGTATGTCTCGATTCCAGCATCAGCATTGAAGTAGCCATGGACACAGTATTTCTGCATTCTCGGATATTTGGCAGACGTGCCTGGATTTTTGTTTATTTTTAACGGGTTAATTTAAAATATGTAAAACTTTCCTACCTTCTGGGAATTCAGGACATTCAGCCCATATATGCCTCAGCAAATGGCTTCTATTTAATAACATCTTTGTACATTACTGTTAAGAGATGACTACCTTGGAGAGCTAAGCCGTGGATGTGCCCAAGAGTGAAAAAAGAACAAAAAGTAAGACTGAGGGGAGGGGAGATAGGAGAAGGAAAGTTCTGTCTGCGGGCTTTTTTTTCCAATGGATAATGTGTGTGAAGGGTGGGGGTGGAGATGCTCTAAGGGGCATTCTGAGATAACAAAATAGCTGCTTAGCTGAACAGGGTGGATTGAAATGACAGCCCTACCCATCCTTCTCTCTCGCTCTTCTGTGAACTAACCAGCGCTCAAGTGGCAGTGTTCACGTGTGGAGCTGGGCTGTGCACACCTTTTACCTTGGGTTTTGAGGTGAAACTGCAGGGCTAGTGGTGTTTTCCCTCCAGCTCCTGAGCTTTGCAACTTTTGTGTGAAGAGAGTTAATTGGCCAATACCACTGCCTGCTTCTCGCAGTTTGACAGGTCCTCTGCCACCAGCATGTGCCTGTGTGTCACCACGCTTCATGAACCTGCTCAACAAACCTCGTCTCAAGCCACAGTCGTCATCGTTTTGCAGACATGGCTATTTCCTCAACAGGACTTTGCTCTGTAGAAAGTACATTTTTGCTTTCCTCCACAGAGACTATCGCTCCAAAGACCCATCTGGTTTTGAAGATTAGCCAGGCAGACCAGAGATGCGAATAAGGGAGACCCGTATTGATGGAGCCGGTTTCAGATCCCGCTGCAGCCTGTCCCTTGTGTAGCTCTTACTTCCTGTCACAAGTAATGTCTTAAAATCTTTTCAATGGCTCCCCCAACAGAAAAAAACTCTACTCTCTATTAACAGTTAATGGGTCTTTTTAACGGATGTAAAATCCAGTGAAACATACAGTTTCTTTGGTTTTAACAGGAACAGATGATTTGGTAAGCAGCTATGAATCTCTTGGGAATGTAGAGACATACTCAAACAGCACAGTTCTGCCAGATTTTTCACTGACTAAACTTATAGCCTATGAGTCATAGTGGTCTGCTCCACTTTCCATCTCAAATGCTGTTGTTGTTGTTGTTTTGGCTTTTAGAGGTGCTCTGTGCTGCATATGGGGGTTTTATCACCTTCTCCTGTTAATGGGCTTGCCCATTCATCCAGCAGACAGCCTTCCAGCAGTTGACTCTCATTCTCTGTACATGATAGTGCATGACATTTCTTTTCCATTCCCTAGCCCAGCTTGTGATTTTAAAATTGTACAGTGAAAATGTTTCTGCGGATTATATTAATACAGTCTCCTAAATGGGCATAGTATTGGGATCTGGTTAAATTAAAAGAGGTGTAGTCAGCCTCTCTTAATGCAGCAATGCTTTCCTTCCAGCAGTCTGTGGCCACCCTATGAAGTTTAATAAATTTATGCTAACAGTATTTTTAATAGATTCAGTTATTATCAGCTCTTTAGAGGTAAGGAAACCATGACAGAAGGCAGAAAGCTGTTTCAGTTACCTGTGGCTCATGCTGATTTGCAGGGAAGGGTTGTTTTTCCTAAAGTATCGAAGTGCCATTCCAGTGCAAATTGGCACTGTGTTTTACAAATGTCTTCTTCTGTATTGTGTTGGTTTCCTGGCTTTCCATAAGTGTCTTAGATGTCTCGGAACTGGGGTTGCAAGCTCCCGGTTTATTTAACAGTTGGTTTGCAAGCCATGTGAATTATACTTGGGAGCCACTCTAGAGGAGGTGACGTAAGAGCATTGCTAAGATTTGCTCCAGGTTACACCCTGGTAAACTAGAGGTGAGTCTAGTGATAAAACACCAGGCTTTATATGGAGCTTTTAACCGTTGCGGAGGTTCTTGTGAGACAGATGCAGTGCAGCTTATTTTGAAAGCAGTTGGATGGAGGGAATTTAAAACATGGCCCACAACATACTTTTTTTTTTGTGTTTTTTTTTTTTAATCTTGCAGTGCAAATATCCAATATTTTAGAATGTGACCTGATACCAAATCTTCATCTAAGAAAAACGGTGCAAAGTTCTAACATCGTCATACACAGGCAGGAAAAATCAGGCTCTCAATCTTTTGCTGGCTCAGGACTGCATTTGCTTTTGTTGTACTCTGAGACTGTACAAAGTGTGAGGAAATTTTCTTATTTCAGTTGTAGGGATGACAAAGAAACCGTGTTCATGTTTGGCCTTTTTCAGGCTGAAGGGAGTATGAAAAATGACTAGATGTGAAGCAGGTTAAGGAATTGGAAACAGCCTTGGAGGCTGATTAATGCACAGAACTGTGTAAAGTGATCAAAGATACATATTGTTTGAAGTTTATGGTGAGACTGCAACTTACTGCATCATTCCGATACTGCATGCTTCTGATTTCTCAGTGCTTCAGAAAGCCAAACAGGTGTTGTGTTACTGGGCCAAGAAAGCTATCCAAGGTCATGAAACTGGATGGTGTCAAAATCAAGAACAACATTTGATTCTTCTGGTACCTTCTTAGGTCCCTTCACACAGTGCAGGAAGCAGAGAAGAGGGTTTCAGTCCTATGTATACGCGCAAAAAACACCCCCTTTCAGCTCTTGCTGGCAAACTGGGAGTGTTGCTTTATGCTTTCGGTAAGCACAGAGCTCTCATGTTTACTGGTGGGACTTTCACACATCAGGAAATTAGAAAGCCGGAATCGTAATCAGCATGTCTGTTCTTGAATGGGGAATTTTCCCCAAAGCAAGTTGTGATGCATGCTCTTAATGATTTGCATCTTACAGTTCAGACTTTCCATAAGCTGCTTCCAGCATTGTAGGCACTAACCTGTGTTTGCAGTGCACATACACACACCCAGCTGCAGGGGTACCAGACGTAAGTCACGTGTTTAAATCTTGGCATAAGTCTGATTAATTGTGAATGGCCAGTGCCTTTAGCAGCCTGCTCCTGCTGTGGCATTTAGAGGGAGATGTTGGCGCAGCGTTCAGGGCTATCGCAGGCCAGGTTAGGGGTTAGCTAGAAATCCAGATTTAGCAGAGATTTTGCTAGCACTTCTTCACTGGCAGCAAGGTCTTCTGCAAACTTTCTGGTGTGTGGTCTTTGCGCACTGAATGGCGAACTCTCAGCTTGTTTTGTGGGATTTCACCATTTTCATAGTATGAACAGCAAGCAGCAGCAGTTCCAGGGAGTGAGTTGTCCATCCGCTTAAAGCAATATACATAGCAATGGGGAACATAATGTGACTACATGGATCTTATCCAGTGTTTTAAAGGAAAAATATCTATAACAGTGTCCTGGCCTATATAAGCTGTATAGTTTTCCCAGACTTGGAAGAAAAGCACTGGATACTTTCCCAAGTTCCGCCCTTTTCAGTCTGATGTAAAAAAATGTCAGCTCTTAGAATCATAGAATCTCTTTTGTCTCTAAAATGGGACATACTTTAATTAAAAGATGAAATTACGCTTTTTCATGGCACGAGGCAAAATCTTATCTCCAAGCCATCTGTTTTGACAGGTACTTTCTTTTTTTTTTTCTTCTTAAATAATAGCCTCTGCTGTGAGTGGTGAAGAGGAGACAGGTAGGTGTGTGATTCCCCAGCAGCCTAAAAGGGAGTGTTGGGAGAGCCCTTCCTCAGATGTAGGGGATGTGGGACTATTTTCAGAGGCTTCCCCCACCTCTGTTTGGAAGAGTGCACAGGAATCAGAGGAAGAGGAATGACCTTGCTTTTAAGGCATTCATCTGGAGCTTGGGTGCTGGGAGCTGAATTCCCAGCTCTGGGACTGGCTTCCTCTGTGGTCTGCAGTGTGTTCCTCAGGGGATGTCTGGCTGCACAATGGAACTCGGCACAGGGAGCCCTGGAGCTGACTCCAGGAGGTCTGCACGGCCCCGCAGCGCAGTGGGACACTGTGTGGAGGCCCTATCTCCTTCCCAAAAAAATACAGCTGCGCTAATTCAAGGACTGCCTTGTGCTGTTGAGGCCCTGCTGCTTCTAGTTCTGGACTTAGGGTGGTTGCGGCTCCTTTGGGCACCCTGTACCACACTCCATTGCCAAACCCAGGAAGCACCGAGGTACTGAGAAACTGACACAGAGTTCACAAAATGTATTTGAACTTTCTGCATGGTCTGGTTTTGGATTTCTTTTGTTTTGCACAAGCTCATCCTAGTCACTCTGCTGTCACTGACTTTCATTTCCTCCGTGGCACTGGAAACCAGCTAGAAGGAAAGCCTAATTTCAGCTGTTGCCCATGCCCAAATTATTTTCCAGGAAGAAGAAATTGCTGATACCCTTTGGAGTTCAGCTGACTCCAGCTGTCTTCCAGGTCCTAGCTATGATCTCAGGGGAGGCAGCAGAGGCTGGTGCTCAAAACCCTGTTGGTCACACACTGTTTCTGCGAGGCCACTGGGAAGCCTCACACACAAAGCCACTTAACTGCTCTGTTCCAAGCAGCCACACAGGAGTGACATTTACCCGGCTTTGTAAAGCACGCTGAGGGCCATGAATGAAAGACTGAAAGGAGCTGTGCATATTCAAAGCAATATTTTGTTTATCTGCTCTATCCAAAATAGAGAAGAAAATAGCTTTATTGTGTGCGGCTTGGAAAAATCTGCCTGCTGTAATGATTATGGCAATATGAAAGACAAAGTCATTATATGCCTAAGAAAACACATGCTGTCTCTGGCTTTGCTTTTGATGGGGTGATGGGACTAGTTCTGGGGTGGTGCTCACCATACCCTTCCTCCCCAGAGATGCTAAGCAGGGCTCACAGGCATCCCCCCAGAATGTTACCAGCAGTTCACAGGGTTCAAGTCATGACTACAATAAAGGAAGCCAACTGCAGAAGTTAGCAAACAGATAAGTCATTGCTTTTTGTCCAAAGGAACATCAGGCTGACACTTTCTTCTTAGAGTCTCTTGGCTAATAGTCTTTGGAAGATAATATCTGTCCAGTCAGAGGGGGTTGCATAAACTTCCTGTGAACTTTCATAGTTGACGATCAAAAGGAATCATGAAACATGTTGTCATTATTTATTTATTTATTTATTTATTTATCTATTTAGAGGTTCAAAGAGTGCACAGCGCTATTGGTAGTAATTTTTTCTTGTGTAAACAAGGTGATATTGTACTGGATGCTCGGCCTTAGGCCCTCTTATTTTCTATTTTCAGTTTAAATTAAGAGCTCTCTTGCAGTGGATGAGAAATGCAAAAAATCCAACCACCACCCATAGTCTGCTTCAGAAAGCAGCAGTGCATCGTTGATTATACTTGTCCTCGTGTCCATTGTTTTGCTAAGACATTCTCTTCCCTTTATTAGCTCCATAGAGCCAATGTAGCAATAGAGACGGTTCCCAACAGCATCTTCTTCTTTGTCCCACTGCCTGAATGCAAGTACAGGAGAGGCTACCTTGACAACAATTTGAAAAGTGCCTCTTCAGGTGGGGATTTGGCTTAAAGGATCTGTATTCCTATCATTTATGTGCTCTGAGAAGGATTCTGCCCCTCTTTTCCTGCTAAGTGAAAGCTTAGCAGCACTTGCTCAGATGCGCACAAGATTTAGTTCTCCTAGAGTTTTATTCTTGAGTCCTGCTTGCATTGGAATTCCAGGTATGAGGGGATCTGTTTTTTTTTTTTTAAAGTGCCTTCTGATGCCATGTGTAGCATCTGTGCCTCAGGATGTATGCTGTGAACGAGGGCAACAGAAACTTGTCCTTTGGCTTTTCCTCAAAAGAAACAGTAGTGAACTAAGACAAATTGAGATATCTTACATTCATGCAGGGTCAAATCAGAATTCATGTGGAATTTCAAGCAATGCATTGACATCTCTCCTGATATGGTTTGTTCCCAGAGGAAGCCTGCTTGTCTCATTTGCCCCTCTTCTTGGGACATAAATCCACACTTGACAGGGATATATGCAGTAACAAAGGGTATTGGAAGATACTAACACCTACAAAGGGTGAAATTTTCTTGCTTTGTCCAGACAGGACAAATAGTCTTCCTTCGGGGGCTCACCCCCTCCATCAGTTTTGGTCTTACAGTCTCCTGTCTTTCCTTTTCAAGCATGCCTGGGATACAGCACAGCCGTGCACAGGAAGGGTGTTGACTGGAGTGCAGATGGGTTGCAGACAGGGCTGGCTCTGGAGAGTTAAGGAGTAGAAGGACTTATTTGCAAGAGATTCCTACCTGCTGGTTATCCCTGTGGCTTGGCTTGTGCCTTGGCCTGGTGCCATCTGACACAGTTTGCAGCACTGGGATGTTGAGGGCTGGCTGAATTGGCTTCCTGGGCCCAGAGCCAGTTTGTATGGCTTGTTTGGTTTTGCAACGCTTTCCTAGCAGGGTGAGCTGTAATATGTGTCTCCTGTCATGAATCAGACCATAGGTATGGATAATTCTCAAGCTGGGCATTTACATGAGTTAATTCCACACTGTATAAGTTTAAAGTTGCTTTATTAAGGAATTATTCAGCTTATTGCTCAGCAGATTTTCAACCTAATTAGTACGTTTAGCATGGGGAGTGTGTCCCAGTTATATCACCAAATGACATCTTAAAGCTTTAATTGCCAAATAAAAACTCTTTCCTCCTCTCTTTTCTAAAATATACAACATTACTAAAGCACCACTTTGGTAGAATATTGTAGCATGTTTGGCATATTTTGAAGTTCTTTTGAAGTCAATGTTTAAGTGCTTTGCTGAATCGGGGCCTAAAACAATAATAGCCACAAAGTTAAGCCACTTTATTTCTGAATGAGTGTTTGCACAGGATTTTAATGTGTGTCAGCTTCTTGTCGTGACCCCCCAGGTACAGATATGCTCTTAGTTTCACTGAATCACTTAGGCACTTCTTCAGATTGCTGTCTTGCACCCAGCTGAGACGCCAGGGTCAGACCCGAGTATGGCAGGCTTTCTTTTGCAGAATGAGATCAAACTGAAATGGGATATAGGGCCATCAGGGGAATAGCAGCATCTCAAAGAGTGCACAGCTATGATTAGTCATTTCCTATATACAATATAATGTGTGTGTGGGTACATATATAGACACACACACTTTTCTTTCTAGGTTAGTGAAATCAGTACAATGCTTCAAACATCATCCTCGTTGGGCTATTAAAGAGGTCATGGAAATTTTTAATTCTCCTGCTAGAAGAGAGAGTTGTGGAAATACTATGGGTAGCGGATCTGATGCTGAAATGGAGCAAGAAAAAACAAGTTCACAGCTGACTGATCTTAAACCTATACCTGTGCAGTCCCGTTGCGAATGGGGGGCTCATGCGTTGGGTCAAGTCCTTTGCTTTCTTGTTTGCAGGGGCCGTGATACACTTTTGTACTATTTACTATGATACCACAATCCTAGCAAAACGTGGTGCGGTGAGACCAAATTGAAGTGAACATGCCACTGAAGTCAGTGGAAGTTTTACTCTTCAACAGAACGATGCTTTTGTGGTCAGAGGTATTATCTTGTGCCACTTGCTCTGTTGCTGTGCTCTTCTGCTGCTGTGTTGGACTGTTAATAATAAAGGCCAGTGCTGCGGACTGTTAACTCAAAGGAGGACTTAATGGTGTTGTGGAATTGCGCCAAAGAGTATGGTGGCTGCTGTTCTAGTTGTCATCTTCTTGTCCCACCTGGTGGTCACACAATGCCCTGTGCGAAAGCGTTGCAAGCTGGGCCTCTAAAAACAGTGCAAAGAGTGCAGTTTTTGTAGCGTATGCACACTTTATGTTATGAGCTGGTTCGGGCCTTTTGCCTTATTTCCATACCTCTGCAAGTCACTGCCTGGTGATGAGGAACTGCTGCCTCTCCCGGTGAGGTCAGGAGGTGCTGCAGGCACTTGCACTTTCCATGGTGTTGTGTTAAAAGCATACTGGGACAGGGTATTTCAGCTTCACTTTTTTCTGTTGAGTTAGTAACTGTGGTGTAGAGGTGATGCGAGAGGAAGAGAAACAAGGTGGTCATCTTCTGCTGGAAAGGGGCAGAAAGTTTTTCTGAGGAGGGAGAAAAATGGTTAATCATTTTACAGGAGTATTTTTATGTGGAACTTCATTTTATTTGAAAAATGCAAAGGAAAATGCTACTGAAGTTGGTGCAGTGATTAATCTCCATTTAAACCTACCAGAGATTTGTGCTGTTGTTGTGGGAAGCTTAGTTTGTAGCTCATCTCTGGTTTTGTCTTTTTAAATCCCAAAGTTGGTGGCGTGTTTTCACGTAGTGAAAGTGACAAAATTTCACGAGTCATTTAGAAGCAAATCTGATTTTTGTTTCCTCTCCTGTTGCTGATGATGTCTGCTTGATTTGGAAAGCTTTCAGTAAAGAATCTCCGACCCTGCAGCTTGCGGAGAGAGCAGCTCATACTTCCCTCTCCAGTCTCAGGGGCAGAGATGCCAGGTGTGCCACGGAGAGGACTCTCTCACTGCATGCTCACCCTTTTCAGTGCATGTCTACTTCTGCGTGCACCACGTGGCTTCTCCATCCTGCGCTTGTGACTGCAGAGCATAGGAAGAAGTGTGTTTAACCAGTCAGAAATGGGAAGTGTATCGGAAATAAGAAACTAAACATCAGCCATGTGTGAGTAATGGATTGCCTGTCCTGCAGGGAGTGAGGATTCATATTCTAATGCTTTTTGATCACTGTGTAGCCACGACACTGTAACTAACTGAATATCAGCTGTTCATCATGTCCTCTGTTTCCGACACTAAACTATGTCCTGAGCCTAAATTTTGTTTTGTGGTGTTGATGTGCTCACAGAAAAGCCCAAATAGAAAAAAGTAGAAGGTGGGAATAGTTCTTGTTTTACTGGGGCCAATCTGAGCAAAATATTTCACCTTTTGGCAAGGAATTGATTGGGACTGTACTCACGAAGCTTAGAGCAGAAATGTACTTCTCTGGGGTCTTCTGTGGTCGTCACCTGTCCAAGATCCAGGCTCGGGCCATATTTATACTACTTTGCTGTGTACCTACATATTTGTGCATGCATCTTATATTTTAATGACCTAACTTGGTTTGCTTGGAACTTTAAACTGTAACTGAGTGTATATGTAATGTAATGAGCATTTTCAATTGTTTGTAAATGCTACCTTGCGTGGTCCCCTGAGATCCTTGCTACATAAGCACATGTGGTCACCTAATGAAGTGCTACAGAGCCTTGTGATAAACCCTGGAGTGGGACGTGATGCAGGTGCTTGGCACATACTCCTGTGTTACCAGTAATGGGGACTGCAGAAAATCTGAGACTGATCAACCATTTCACCTGTCCATTGATCAATTCCTAGGCTGTTTTTTTTAATTACTTCTACATCGGTGAGCACTCCCTTTGTGGTGAGGTAGGGTAAAGCATTCCTTTCCTGGGAGGAGCTACCTGTCTTGCTCTTTCCCCAGTTGCACTTCTGAAACTGTGCCTACTTGCATCATGCGATGAGTTTGCCTCAGTCCTACACTAAAGGGAACTTTTCAAAACAAAAACATGTCATAATTCTGTATATTTGGCTTCCACGGTTCTTCTGGGCTTCACTGGTGCATGCTTAAAGGAACTTAGTGTAAACTTGCAAGCTTAGCATGTGGTGCTTTCTATTTCATGTGATGTCATTTCAGCATCTTCAGGATTCTTGACAGCTGCAGTAGCTGTCTTTTTATATTCATCTACCTGTGAATAGTCTGCATGCAGCTTTTGCTAACAGTGCAAAATATGCCTCATGTATATGCCTTTGGGTAGTGTTTTTGATAGAAAGAGAGGCAGTTTAAGTGTACAATCCACTGGGAGCTCTGTCATTCACAAAATGTAGAGTTTTCGGAAGTACAGTTGGTAATGTGCTCCAGTGTAGTTTGTATTTTGTAATAGCTATATCGAGAGATAGGTGTTCCCATAAGACATCTCAGCTATCTCACTGTCTAGGTTTTTTTTAATCCCACCTTTGCTATCATGTTATAAACACAACCAGAAAAGTAGTATGTTGGAACTCTTTTATATCTCCTCGTGTGTAAACCTAGCTGTGTTGATATGTAATGCACGCACATATTTTCTTGTGTTCATCTCCCTAAATAACATACAAAGGGTTGCATATGCTAATTTTATTTTAAGTTGTTAATGCTGGGGTGAAATATCATAACAGCATCATGAAGTGGTTGACAGAGAAAAAAGAAATTGATTTCCTACTTAGTATGGCAGAGTCCGCTTTGCAATTTTACGCCCACTAGAGGGACTGTTGCTTGTACAACTCGTTGCAGAAGCACAGTCATGCAGTCCTTTTAGTATCTTTTACGAAGTCTTAAAACTTTGAATGGCTGACTCCGGTTAAATCCTCTAAAGAGCAAGTCTCCAAGCTATTTCTCCAAGTGTAAAAACCTTGAGCACAGTGCTGTTCTTCTGAGTCCAAATACTTTTTACTGAATTTCCTTACTGAATGTTCTTTTTCTTTTTTTTAAAAGTGTTTTCTGTTCTCTTGATTCGTCTGTCCAGGCTTTCCCATATGACATTGCTGGGGATTAATTTAGAATTTTTTTGTCAAGGAAAAAATGTTGTGTGTCTTTATTTATGTTTGGAATAAGTTTTGTTTTGCAACCATGGTGCCAGTGAAAATGGTAAATTAATCAGTTCTTGTATTTGCAAACGTCATTGAAATGGGTTTCTCCTTTAACTGGGAGGTAGTTTTGGGTAAGAGGCATATAAACTTATAGTCAGTGTGAGAAAACTTCCAAATGTATCTGTTTTTTCTTGTGTGGCTGGGGGACTTTTTTCTTTTTATTTGTCTGAGTTGCGTGTTCCTGACCTGCACTTTTTTCTTCTTAATTACAGAAACATGAAAGGATACAGGAAGTCCTGCATGACCACGGTGAATACCTGTGCTAATTAAGTCACCGTCTGGGTACTGGAGAACAGCAAGGTAAGGAGTCAGGCCATGCCAGCAGCATTTCTTGTAATCTGCTTGACTGTATTTCAACAAAGCTTTCATGCTTTCGGATTTCAAGTTCATAACAAGTCAGGCAAAGACAAATAGCCCGCAGGTTTGAATGCAATAGATACACTTTTAGTTCAAAGCTTTAGCAAGCAAACATCTCTGTCTTCTTTCCTGGGGGGAAAAAAGTACAAGTTCTGTGCTGGTTTCCTTTTTTGAAAGGCAATATCTCGAATTTCAACAATCGATTCATGACTGAAGCTCAGCTTCCTGGGATGACTCTCGGGAGGGGTTGGAGGAGGGGTGGAATGCTTCAAAAACTTAGCTGATGAAAAGGCATGCTGTTTTGTGGATGCCTCCCAGAATAGTTCAAATCTGAATGTGTGTGTATGCGCGCGCTCGTGTATGAAAAGAGAGAGAGAGATCTCCATGACAACTGGCCCGGCCAGTCTGTGTTCTCTGCAATCATTTTAGCTGGAATCAGTGCTGCGAAAGGTCATATGAAGGAGTTGTGGGAAGCACAGCAGGTATTAGACACTAAACGACTGGATTTCTGATTGCCTCAGATAATAAGACAGAGTTTTGTCTGGGAAATACAAATCGAGAATGGAGTGGAAAGGGAAGTGCTCCAAATTTCAGGTAACAAAAATTGCCTTTTTAATGTTCTTTCCTCCCATTTTAAAGTTTCGTGTGTTTTTTTTTTTCTGCGGTGTTTACTCCCAGCCGAGTGTCTGAGCGAGCTTGGATTCCCTAGCTCTGGGGAATGATGTCATGCAGCAACAGTTGGATTCTATTAGCCAGGGAAAGGGGAAACATCCTGCATTAAAAAAAAAAAAAAAAAAAAAAGATATTTTGGCTCTTCGTTGAATCTTGTGCAAAGGCTGCAAGAAGTGTTTAAAAAAAAAAAAAAAGCTTCGCACAATTAAATTCCCAGAATATGTCATTTAGGACCTAGACAGAACCAAACTTTAAAAGCACTGCAAAAATTACTCCTATATGCAAGAAAACAATTATGGAAGTGTTACGGAATCCAGAAGACACTCCTTTCTTCTTGGATGCTCCTATATTCATCTTTAATGAGAAAATTAATTGCACCCTAATTGAGCAGAGGATTTGGAACCTCCATACACTTGGGATCCTTTTAGCAATTGTTGGGAGAATGTGCTGCTAAAGAGTTTCTTCTGGGTTGGGCTCTGTCTCAAACTGCTGCTAATGAGTAGATGATGCTGGCAGCGTTGTTCTTAATAAAGTTTTCAGTCCTGGACTGTGTTTTTCATAGCTTTAAACTAGCCTTTTTGGGAGAGGGTAGCGGGGGAAGAAAGCAGAAAACTAATATTTTCAGCAATTTGAAAGGGTATTTTTTTCCCCCCTTTCATCAGAGACTTTTGCTAAATGCTGTATTCAACACTCAACATTAAGGTAGCACGCATAGCATTGTAGCCAGAAAAGTACCTAATGATTAATGTACAACTGCTGTGTCCTAATGAAAAGACTGATATAATCCTACTTGCTTGAACATCACAAAAATACACTGTACCGATAACCAGGATGAAAAGATTCGGTCACCTCTACACTGTTTAAACTCCACTCGAGCAGATGCTTGTTTCTGCTTTTATGCTGCTTTGCTCCCTTCTGTGCGTTTCGGGCATGATCCAAAGTGTGCTGGAGTCCATGGGAGTTTTCCCGTCAACTTCAAAGGGTTTCAGATCAGCCTCTGCCTGAGAACTCCTCAGCCCCTGTTTGAGCCTTTTGACTGCAGGACCAGGCCACAAGCTCTCTGCTTTCTTGCTTGAACTTTCCAAACAGAAGGTCTTTTGTGTTCCACCAAACAATGCCAGGCGCTGCTGACTGGCTTCAGCGTGGCTGCTAGCACACGCTGGAGATAATGGTGATGCTGATTTCCGCTTTCTCCTAAAATCACCCTAAAGGGGGAAAGTGTGGTGAATGGAAATCGGATCCACTTCCCGTCGTCACAAATGGCTGTTGTTTGTGAGTGTGTGTGACTGTATGTGTGAATTGTTCCTGCATTAAAGGGCAGTATCAGCTGTGCATCAGGGAGGAGTTCAAGGAAGACTTTAGGGGAAGAACACTGTTATCGCTGTGATCTGCCGAGGGAGAAGGAGGCTGTGCTGGAGCATACAGTCTTTCTACAGCATTCATAGGGAACTGACAGCTGTCATCTGCTAACTGAGGGCTGATCAGCACAGTCTAACACTTTGTGTCCCCCTCTTGTCTACCACATTTGATCAGCTTGAGTCTATAAATAAAATACTGCTGTTAGTGAATTTCACTTAATAACCTGGTTAAGTGATTGGAAAAAATAATAGTTTTTCATCTGTTTGATGGTTGGGAGCCGTTTAGTAAGAAATCCTTGTGCCATTTTTGACTAGGAATGAAATATCTCTGGAGCTGGTGTGTTAATTTGAACCATCCCCCTCCTTAAGAAGAGACACTGTGATGATTATGAAAGTTTAAGGCTCATTTGTGGGAAAATGCAATTAGACCCTGAAATTTCTGAGACAGAAAAAACTGCAATTTTCAGAATCAGAACCACTGCTTTTAAGTGCTTACACTTTATAGATGGTTAGGTTGAGAACCCTGAGAGATCTCTGCAAGGTGTTACAAACTGGGCACTCCAAAGGCAACAGTTGCTTTTTTGGCATTTATCCATTGTGTGGTGCAATGATGAGTTCTCTCCCAGTGTTTCTGGCTGAGTGGCATTTCCCATAATGATCTGTTGTAGTATTTACATGTTCCTTTGAAAAGTGATACAAGGCATCATTCCCATTGTCCTTTAAGATAATTTCCATATGTTCTAGCATCCTGAATGGTTCCAAATGAAGTTTGCATATGTTATATACTACGTATACCTTACCAGTAGGAGATTAAAAAAAAATAATCAATGAATCATTACAAATTTATAACTACACTCATAACAAGATACCTTATAACTGACCTACTATGATTGTGCATAAATGTAGCCAACAGTACATAGGCATTGGCACACTATATTTTTTTCATCCATTAAGGGAGTAAGCAACTCAAGAAGGCTGCTGCTATACCCTGTCACATGCGTGGAGTTCTTGCAGCAGCCTGTGCAGGCAGGCGTAGTGGCTCTGTGCTCAACACGGCTCCTGTGGACAGGTAACCTGTGGTCCTTAGCCGAGTGTTTGCAGCCTGCTGTAGCTGTCGCTTTGTAAGCGCGTTCATTTCTTTGTCTTGAAGCAAGTTGCTTTATGTTGTTGTCCTGCCATAAATCTCCTTGCTGGTCCATATGCCCACCACGTTTCTGACAGTTGCTTTATGCATACATTCTGTCTGTGGATAGTCAGCGGCTCTGAGTGTTCCAGAGAGCTTAATGTGTTTTATTGATAGGACTAATTGTGTCCTGTTTCCCTGTCTCGTTGCACTCAGAAGGAAAGTGAAAGGACGTGCTAGAAATCTTTTTTCATTTTCTCTCCTTGATTATCTAATGAGTAATTTTTATTTTCTGAGTTGTTTTAATTGCTTGTTTAGTCTTGCAGAGGATCATCTTTTGTGTAACTGCTCGTACTCCCTCTATCCATAGGTTGACAGTGTATGTTTCTCTGTTGCCTGTTGCAGTGACTTCCAGGTTAATTGCTATGTTGATGTATTTGTCTTTATTACTTGGAAAATACACTGCTTTGTTTGAGAATGAGATGAGGCTATCTAGAAGCCTAGGATCGACTTTGTATCATTCAATACTTGTTTTTGCTCTTGCTCTCTTCTTTAAACAACTCAAGTCGCTTTGATTTTTCTTCTTAGGGAAAGTCTGTGAGACACTGGAAAAATGCTCTAGTTGCCTCCATTTCTGCTGGTTTTTTTTGAAGCTCGAGTGATCTTCAGAGCACCTGGTGTTACAGTTGTGGACAGATACACCATTACATTGTTGAACATGAGACCAGTATTCTCTGTCTATAACCTTATGCTCACAATAGATGGAATTCATTGACTGAAAACAACAGTGCTGTGTAATTAGAAAAGCTGCTTATGAGGTTGCTCAAACCTTTCCTTATCTTCTTTAAGTTAATTTCAGTTCCAGCAGTATGAAAAACTAGTTCTCACAATTGTTTCCTCGTGTGCTGTTTCCTGGTCATGGTGACTCTGAGTGACTTTCTAAGATGTAAAATGTGACGTGCAAAAGGATTTGTTCTGAGCAGCTCAGAGTGAATCTGAGTGTGGCTACCATGTAATTACAGCAAGAACCTTGAAATGATTGCACTTCCATTCTGCTCTGCAGTGCAGGCTCTCATTAGTGCTAATCAGCGATCTCTGTTCTGCTTTTGCGTCTTTGACCCAGTTACTTTGCTGAACTTAACACAGTTGCTAGTGTGACACAAAGCAGACTCTTGGCACAGCCCTGATCACAGAGCAGGGAGAGATCTGGCAACTTTCACACAAATCCATTATAATTAAGGCTTCCGGTCTGGGATTTAAACTTCTTCTTTCTCTTAAAAGCCTGGGAGGCTTTTAAAAATATTTTTCAGGCTGAAAATTAACCTACTGCTGGTAGAGGCAAACTCCCCTAATGGTACTAGCTGCAGGCAGACCTGGAAAAGGCAGGTGCTGCCCTTGTTCCTTCACCAGGCTGTGCAAACGCACTTCCACCCTGAGTGCTTTCTGAACAGAGCCTTCCAGTTGTTCCTATGTTTCACGTGACAACAACAGAGTCCCCTAAGCAGTTAGATGAGTGTTGCACTGTTGGCTTTCCTCCAGTGCCAGCTCTTATTCTGAGTTCAAGGCTCATGTAGCATGAATCCTCTCTGCCCGCTTGGAGCCAAACTGCTGTATGCAAGGGGCTGTTCAAGGGAGTCCCGTCTCCCCGTCCATTCAGAGGCACGGCCCCCCCCTTGAACCTTTTTTCCCCATCCTGTTGTGGTTTGATGACAAGAAGATGAATCAGAGTCTAAAACTTGTGCCAATGGCAAGAGCACAATTTGGCACCCCTTGTGCAGCTGGCATCCAAAGGATACAAGCCATCAAATTATCCCGTGCTTCTGGTCCAGCTGAGCTTGTTGGTTTATGACCAAAACATCCCTACCCTCTTTAAAGCATGCTTGAAAGTTGAAAGGCTTCACTAAGCATTTACCAGATTATGGTCATGCTGAGGGTAGTTGGACAATTTTGACAGCACAAAACCTGCTCCCTGCAAAGTTATTTCATGCCTTCTTGGTGGAGAGCGAAAAGCACTTTGAGAGCTGCAGCAGTATGGAAACATTTGCAGCTGCACAATTCACATTCCCGTGTTTCAGTCTCTCACAGGCCCATGCAGACCTTCTATTATTAGTTTTAAAAGGAGAATAGCTGACAGCTGATTAATTTAAATGGTGTATTCCACAGAGAGCTGTTTTATGATGAGTGGTCAAGAGTGGCAAGCCAAGTATTGACTAAAGTTACAGAGAAAGATCTCTGATGTAGAGCACAATCCTGTTTATCCAAAAGATTGTAGGGGACAAACCATCTTCATACCACTCTGCTGTCCACACGTTCAGACTTGTGCTGGAAGAAGTGGGAAGCTGAGCAGCTCAGCCTGTTACGTTCATCCCCTAGCAGTTCCTGGGAGAGCTCCCCGGGGGTTTCCTGGTACGTGGTTGTTGGGAAGAGAACGTATTGCAACTCAGTCTTCAGAAACCTGCCTGAAAACTAATTTCAAGTGACTCATTCTGGTGTTGTTTTTCGGAGAAATGTCAAATTGATTTCAAAGGGATAAGTGGAAAAAAACCAAAAAAACCCCTCACACTTTTGGACACTGGATATGCTTTGTGTAATCAGCTGATGCTCTGGATTAGAGCTGCTCTACTGTGCATCACACTGGGTTTCACCATTGCACTGACCCCGCTACACTCGTGCTTGGGGCAGCAGATTGGCTTTTGGGAATATATGAAGACTTAAGGGCAAACATCGGTTTTTCAGTGCTCTTTTATTAGCAGCAGCAAGTGACAGTAGGTTGCAAGTGACATGGGATCACCCAGGGACATGCACAGGAGGCTGGCTGGCCACCCCTTTCGTCTGCTGTGGAAAGCAATGCCCTTATGTGCCACCTGTAAAGCAAGACTCTGCTCCTGGCCTGGGCAGCTGAAGCACAGCCTCTTCCCTGATCAGAGGCTTTAGCGGAGAAGATGAGCCAGTCCCGTCCCTGGAGCTGCATAAGATGATCCATTTAGGTCTACCCTCTCCTACAGCAATGAGCCTCTGCCATGCCGCTCTAATGTCATGGGACTGTTCCCTCTGCCCCCACTTGGGATGCTGTCATGAAAGCCGAGAGCAAAGAGTGGCACGAGGTGAGAAGGCTAAACTGCCCCACAGCCACTATGGGCTGGGAAGAGAGTGCATGTTTTTCAGCGCAGGGGGCTTGTGTCCTTAACAGTGATCGGGTGATCAGCTGGGCAGAAACACTGTTCCCCTGAGCCAGGCCAGAGCTGCTGTCAAAGCATGGAGGAGGTGGTCCCAAAATACATGCAGAGCTGAGGTCCTTATAGACCCTGCCTGTCAACATGTGTTGCTTCTGCCCTCCTCCTCCTCACTTTAGGGACCATGGAGACTAGGGGAAAGGGTCCCATGACAATGGGGCTTTTTCACTTTCTATCCAGCAGTTAAACCCAGGTAACGAGATTTGTTTCATGTAAAGGTTGGGTGCACACAGAGGATGGACCTTATTGCATTTAGAAATGCTTACTTCTTGTCCAAGTATTTGGAGCTCTCTGTGTGTGGTGTGGGGGCTGCTACACAAGCTGGTTGTACAGAGGATCCTATGAGCAGGTTATAATCTCTTCTGCAACAGACTCAGTAGATAGTATAATATACTGTCAAGTTTAGCATTTGCATTAAGATATACTTTCCTCCCCTGTGGAGACATTATCAAGTTTTCTGCTGAGACACATCGAGAGCTAAGGTCCCTGCTGGGTTTTATTTACTGTTGGCTGATGTGCATGGATGGTAGCAAACAAATATAAACATGAGTCAGTGCTGTGTACTACAATAGCATAGAATTCTTCCTGGGGATTTATGATCGTCTGGAAGAACAGGGTGTCTCAGGGGCAGCCCAAGGTTGTCAGCTGCAGCACCTCCTCAGCGGATCCCAGAGCAGTTCCTGTGCCCATGGCACTGGTGGCTCTGATATTGTGTGTGTACCTACCTTTTCTAAAAGTATGGCCAGATCCTCAGGTAGAGGAACACGAAGCCAGTGGACTTAAGCTGAAGGTTCCCATAATTTTTCTGGAAAATCTATGCAGTTTGTGTTCTGGATATGGCAGACTGGTTGTAAAGTGGCCATTTATCTGCAGATTTCAGGTGTCAGTCAATGGCTGGTCTAGCCAGGCTGTGTAATGTCCTGAAATCCTGAACAAGTGGCCACATTCCTCTCTCTCCACCTGAAAAAAATTTCCATGTGGAAAACCAGGCTGCATTAGGTGAAGCTCTTTTGTGCATCAGTCCCTTGCTGAGTTGTATGAGGTACATAATGTCACTTTTGGCGATTGTGCTGCTGGTGCAGTATATGACCTTGCCCACAGTAGCAGTGCACGTGGGCTTATGGTCTTCTGAGATCTGGCATCACTTGTGCTCCTCGGGGACACAGTGACAGGACAGACTCCAAAGTGAACCATGACTGGTTTTCAGAAGGATGAGTTCTTGCTGCTTGTATTGGTGCCAAATGATACACTGGCTTATGGAAGTGTTAAAATATTTACTATTAAAAAATGATTTGTCCTGAGAAAAGGGGAAATTGTTGCTTGCAGTGAGGAAACAGTCAACTATTCCTGAGTCTGGGACATGCTAGGAATAGGTTGGAGGAACAGTGAGGAAAAGAGCCAGCTGGTTATCTGTGAAAGAGTAAAGAAAACCTTGTTAAAAGGTAATTATTCTTCTGGATGAGTGGTTGACTTCCCACAATTTCGGTAGAAGAACGGCAAAGTCAAAACCCAGATCTCTGAGGCAGCATAACACTTATTTCAACATTTCCTTACAATCTGATTTAAAAGCAGACCGACCAACCCATCACTGTAGATTGGGAATCCTGTAAAATATTTTTTTGGTACATGGACATATGGTGTTTCCAAAACAAAACAGTCCAGGACCCCTGAGACAGGAGGGCGGTGTTGAGAGACTGCTATGCTGTTTCACTGCTGCCCGCTGCTGAACAGGAGCAGCAAATCTGTTGACTTGGACAGATTGCCCTTGTGACAGTGGCTCAGTAGTGGTTGTCACATCAGTTATGTTTCCATGACAGCCTCAGGTCTGACAAATGTGACAAAGCTGTGTTTTATCAGCAAATCCCCTAGCAAATCCCCTGCGGGCCCTAGTCAGGAAAGCATATGGATAAGAAGAGAAAATTATTCTTCCTGCTCTCTGTTACTGACCAATTCTGCTCTTTGTAGGTGAACTTGCAGTACCTCCTGTATGGGGCTGAACCAGTGATGGATTAATACGTTTTTCCATTTGTTAAGAAGTTTTATTTGTTGCTTCAGTGACCAAGGAAACTCTAAAGGTCAGACTGAAGTCTTGGGGCACGGAGCAGAAGCACCGGTGTTTTGACTATTACAGGGCAGGCTTGGGCACCCTTGAGTCAAACTGACGTTTTTGCAGAAGGGTTATGGAGATTCAGATAGGCCAGGGCTGAACCTGTGGGTTAAGCAGTCAGACTTATTTTGTTGCAGTTATTAAAAAAAAAAAAAAAAGGCAGGAGCATTTTATTTTTCTATTTATATTCAATTAATATCTCCCTTTGAAATTCCTCATTGAACACTACAAGATGAAGCAACATGTAACTGTTTGTTATCTGTAGGTTATCTATCAATATGTTATATACCAAATCACACTCATGCATAAAATGAGGAAAAAACCGATAAAATTATAGACGTGCAGAGATCTCTTTCTATCATGTATGTATAAGTCTCAGTCTAGTAGGATCTGTAATATAAGTATTTGCCCCTCTTATGCGGGGAAGGTAAAAAAAGGGAAATACTAGTTGAGTAAATTAGATACTGTGATATAAATAAGAAAGTGAGGAGGGCTCCAGAGCTTTGTGAAGTGTGACATTGCCCTTTCCTCAACAGAGTCAGATCTGCTTAGAAGCATTCAGTCCATCTCTGCAGGGAATGGCAAACAGGATGCAGCTTTGCTAATATTGGCAGGTAATGGAGTTTTTTTTCAACTGAAGTGATAGACCCTGGTGCTCTGTATCAGAAGTTCTTGAGGTTGAATCCTGGTGCTACACACCGCTCTTATGCAGTTTAGTGGATAGCTCTGTGCATGCGTGTATAACGTATGTATGAATTACCGCCTACCTGAGCTACCTGTGTTAGCACACTCCAAGTAGTAAAACTCCTGCCAGGGACATTTTGTCTCCAAACCAGGTAGAAGCTTTTGTTTTGGAGATCCTAACTTTGCCCAAGAGAGGTTTCCAAGAGGGTAAAGGCAAACCTATTTAGTTCAAGACTGTGGTGTGGGACTGACCATCTCGTTTGACTGCAGCAAGCCTGTGCACAGGCAGTGCTGAGTAACTCCCTGGCTTGAGATTTCCAGTATTATCTCAGAGATAGGAAATGGTGATGCTCCAGCTGCTCACTAGTGCGCTGTTGTTTGAGTGCCACACTCCAAACTCAAAGGTGATGACTTTGACTGAAACGCACATAAGAGATTATATTTATTTTAAAACAATGAGTAATGAAACTAATTATTGTTTATGTGGTTACTGCTATAAATTAAGTCAATGCTTTTTCAGGCATTGATGGAAATTCTAGACAAAGCTGCCAAGTGAAATGTGTGAATCCTGTTTTTGTAGCTTGTGTCTGCTAGTGGCAGAGAGGGAAGCTGAATAAAAAGAAATCAGGATATACCTCACAAAACAAAATTTATCTTGTAATAATTACAAAAGTCTACTGTCCTGATCTCCATGGGAGCAATGTCAGAGAGAGGGAACAGATCATTTTTATGGTTGATCAAGCATAGTCAGTAGGAGAATGAAAGACAAGGGATGGAAATGTGTTTATTCTCAAAGAATGTCATGTACCTTAGCATAGCTGGGTATTTTGTGAGGGAATATGTTTTGTTTTATGTTTTCAAGTGAAAGAAAATGTCTATTTTGAGAAAGAGGGAAAAGGCTTATAAAGAAGGGGAAGGCGATGTTTAATGAATGAAGTATTTCTCTGCAAGGTTTGAGATTGTATTGGGCCTGTGGCATTGAAAGTAGAAATGGTATCATTTGAGGACAGCTGAACAAAAAGGAATAGACAACAATTTTGTATTGTTTGAACTTTGCAGGTAGCCTGACTGATATCAGCATGACCGTTTCCAGAACTTCAATTGGACTTCAGGGGGAAGCCAGTCTTCAGAGCAGGGACAGACCCAGCCATAGTGAGCCTTGCAAGAGGAACCTTTGCTGTGAGCTGTAGGGTAGCAGTATGCAGCATTACCGATTGTATTGTGTATTCTTTTTCAAAACTACAGCAAAATGAAGTGTTAGTTGACTCATGAAGTTTACTGTGAAGTTTTCTTCCTCTCCTAGCAACAATCTGTCCCAGCAAGTTACTTCTTCGATTGCACCTTTCTGAGGTGCAGTGATGGTGTAAGAAACTGTGAGAAAGCATCATAGCAAACTCAGGTTGCCATAATGTTTGAAGAGAAACTACTTAAGTGAGACTAACATTTTGGTTTTTTTCATATAGTGTTCAGTATGCTAAGTCCTGATCTGTGGCTAAGTTTCTGAAGTAGTGGGTGTAATAACTAGGTTAGTAAAAATCAGGCCTGATAAACACCACCGTTGAAGTGAGTACAATACTTCATATTTCTAGCTGTAGTTATCCAAAAGATACACACATTTTGATTTTGAAGACCCATTAATTATCTTTTGGTTAAAAGAATGGGAGAATGAGTCAATACATGTCCATCTGCTCATTACTTTCTCCCAAACCTGTCAGAAATCTGTGGCTAAAAATGCAGTGCTCACAAAATCTCTCCATCCTATATCTCAATGGGAAGTCTGCATTTCTGTTGTGCTTCTGTAGCCAGCATGTTCCTGCAGGCAGTGCAGGTGGGGAGGTGGAAAACCAGCTGCTTAGA
>Ga0181612_167626_pt1 | contig 26634 bp, 17 predicted proteins | sample HoacroProtozoa21_FD_119630 | JGI IMG/M metagenome (GOLD analysis project Ga0181612, IMG submission 119630) | Hoatzin crop microbial communities from Cojedes, Venezuel. Combined Assembly of Gp0051906, Gp0051904, Gp0051908
CCGCCTCGCCGCGCCTCTGCCCGACCCAATCGCGAACCCCCTTGCCCAGCCCCGCCGCTGCCGTTTGCCCGGGCACCGGTACCTGGTCGGGGACGTGTCTGGGACCGCTTCTGGCTCCGTTAAGTGTGCCACTCCTGACGAGAGCGCGCTGCGGTCGTCCTGGGGTTTGTCTGTGCAGTGTGGCCCTGGAGAGAGCACGAGCGAGGGCACGCTGCTCCAGACCACAAATGCGATGTCAAACCTTCACTTCTACGCGGAGATCATACCAGCTGTGATCTGCTTTGTCGTTACAACGTGGAGCTCAACTTCTGACAGCAGTCCTTGGCAACCGTCCGCAGCAGCGCGGCGTGCAGCGCTGTAGGTAACAAATGGTGCGGTTGGTGCCTGGACACGAACTCACTGGTAGCGCACCCTTGTACTGGTTTTGCCTTCACATGGCAGTAGGTTCGTATGAGCATGTGCGAAAGGTAAATGCTCTGTCATTTACTGATGTATTAAGATACCCTTTTAAAAACGGGCGGCAAGTTTCCCAATCTTCGTAATGGTTTATTTTATTTAATGTGGGAAAACACCCAGGATTTCTTAGAGGAGTGGGAACAAACCCCAGACACACACCAAACAACCCACAACAAAGCAGTGAAGAACCGCCCTGCTGCAGAACAGAAGTGGAGCATGTCATGAGGATTTAGACACTCGCCCGTGTGTGACAGAGAAGGTAGCCTCACTTTGCCAGTAAGAACACATTTCTGATTTGTGCCGGGCTCGCTGCTGCAGGAGATCTCAGTTAGTTGGTTTTTACTTTTGGTTGTGGATGAATAGAGAACGTTTAAGTAGTTGATTATTGTGTCAGCAGCTTCTTAAGTCACCGTAACTAGATTGCTTGTGAGCCAACCCTTAGACAAATAACAAATGACCTTTGTATTGCTCTTTCTGAAGTCCTGAGCCCAGCCAACTTAATTCTTTTTTTTGATGTTTGCATTGCAGTGAGGGATACAGATAGCTACACGTGTCTAGTATTCCCGTCACCATACTATGAGGATACTGTATCTGTTTACTTATTTATGTGCGTAGATGGTATCATGTGGATTTAAGAGAGGAATCATTTATCCCGAGGGATTATATTCATTATGCCTTGCCTTTTCCTGTGGCTGCTGGCCTCAGTGTTGACAAAACTTCAGAGTGTTTGATAACTGCGGGAAGAAAGCTGGACCAAAATTGTTACTGCTTTAGGTTATCTTAATTGCTGGTTGTAAGAATTACTCTTAAATAACTTTACAAAGATATGTTTTTGGCTTCACAGCTAGTATTTCTTTCAATATTGGGCTGATAACAGACAGCTCGCAGGGAAACAAGTGCTTTGAGATGATTGCTCTCATCTTCATTATTGATTGCTGGTATGCAGTGGGTTATGTATCATTCCTAAATTGTATGCAGCTGAAACGTCTGAACGAACAGAGCCAGGCTTCGGGAAATCCTAAAAATCCCAAGGAACTGTTTTTCAGTTTCTGAACAAATGTGTGCCATAAAACAAGCAGCAAGTTGAAAACGCTTTCTTTTCCAATCAAGTGTTGAACACAAAAACGTTTCTGGGTATTACCTACACAGGCAATTCAAGTGTTTTTAATTAAACTGTGGCTTAAGGACTGTTACTACCTTCCAGTGCTGTTTATTGTGGTCTTGTAAATGCTGAGATAAAACAAGCATGTGAACGCCAATAAACTTTAATGAGGTCTGTTGGTGTATGTGTAGTCACTCTTGACCAAGTTCCATGCTTGGAATTGTGAATTCTTCATTAAAGTATTGCTCTGGTTGCCTGATAGTATTAAAGGATAAGCTATTGTAAATCAGGTGCTACAGTTAAAGTGTTGACCTTGTAAATGCAGACATTGATAGCTCCTGAGATAAAGAGGTGGGGGGGAGCTGTATCACAGTTTCAGAAAGTACCGTTTTGAAAATTTCAGCCCGTTTTTTTCCTCTCATCACTTGCTTTAGTTCATTTTCTTACTCTTGTTTTATGTTAAAACTGGGGACATTGTTACAAAATGGATATGTTGCCAGTCTCTTCTGTAAAGCTAAAGTACAGCTCTGTCAGACTTACAAGTTTGGTATTTTGTAACAGCTGTTGAGAGCCTTGAATAATCTACTGTACATGCTATTTGTTTAGAAAGTGGAACTAGAAGACATTAGGTCAACAGTGGAGGTAGACATCAACTAGCCTAGTTAACTGTTTACATTTAAAAAATGGAAATGATTTTATTTTCTGTGAGGATTTTGATGAACTATTTTAAAATAAAGTGCCAAGGAAGAAGGTTTCTTCATAAAAGCAGTAACATGCAATTTGGTTTTAAAGAATGAAAGATAAGTGGTGGTGTCAGCTCTGATGGGTTCTAGATTGGTGAATGCCCGTTCTCATGTTACTCTGGTTACCAAAGTCTGGAAAATTTACTTCTGTCTGCGTAAACTACTTTGCTTCATTTGGGCAAGTGATATTCTTCCTGAAATGAGTATGTAAGGTACCAGAGTTACATCAAGTTGTTTACTCAAGCAGTACAGTCTGTTTTAGTGTTGGGAGTCTCGTATGTGTGCACAATGGTACCATAGTTGATAGAGTAACTATAATAGAAAATTTGTGACTTGGGCATTTTTGAAGCAATGGGTCATACACATCATTCTTTGGTTAGAAATTTTTCTTCCTGCTGTGATGCTGTGCTTGTGCATCACAGTTGTGGATGTGCTGAGAGAAGATTGAGGTTGCTGTGATGATGCCTGTTTGTAATGCACAAGCTATACGAGCCCAAAAGGTACTGCATAGTAAATAACTGCCAATGATTTTCTGTGGTGATGGCTTTTGACTGAGGTTTGCACTTTTTTTTGAGTTGCGGAATCCTGCTCCTTTGGTTTGCTTTCCCCCCTGCCTTTATTCTGAGAAGTGCTACCAAGTGTTGTGATACAAGCGTAGTTCAGCTGGTGACACTTGATGTAGTCGTCTGCAAGAACAGCCGCTTGGTTTTCTCACGTCCCATCCCCTCTCTGAGAAAACCTGTTCCTCCGCTTTGTCTTTTGGGATATCTTTTCTTGCTGTATTTTTCATCAGTATTGTGTCTCCTGACTGAGCACTCTGACTTGCTGTCTTCTATTAGATATTTTCTAGCGTGGCAAAGAGATGTTTTATGTAAAATTTGTGTTGAGATACAAATTTGCGCTTTTTTCTTCCAAATGCGTTGGCGCAATATGTTGCCTGAGCCCTATACTGAGAACTGCTGCTGCTCGTGGGGTAGACAAATGCTTCCTAGGATAAAAGCATGGACTGGCTAAAGGAGAATGTAGCTAGCTGAGAAGACTTCAAATTTGGTAATAGCACTCAGTAAGTATTTTAATAGATATCTTTTTGGCAATGTTAGGGTTAGTTTGTTAACTGTCATGATAGAGAGATGGCGTGTGTGGTGTTGCAGCCAGATCCAGAAGTGTTACTGTTTTTTGCTTGATGTCTTTTAGTTGGCAATTTTAGTGGAGTCCTAGTAACTGATGTTGGAAAAACATTTGTGAAGTGTGTATTTTCAAATGTCAGAGGCTTTCGAGGAGTAGATAGTGCTATGTTTATTGGAAATGGAAGGGTGACTTAGGGCAGCGACTGGGTGACTCCTTCGCTCTGCTGTTATGGTATTGCAGCCTTAGTCCCTAATGCAGGGGGTGTGTGTGTATGTGTGTCTCCTTTCCCTCCCCACCAGCCCCTCAGCAGAATGCTGTGATACTGGAAAAGTATGAAGATGGCTTTCAGCTGTCTTTTTTTGCCTTTTTACTGCTCTCTTCTAAGTACCTCTTCCTTGTGGTGCAGCATCTAAACTTTCCTGTAGGAAATACTTTGAATACAAAAGTAGGAAAATTTTGTATGCTTTTAAGCATTTCAGAGTAGATGATTTCAGTAAGCTAATTCAGTACTCTCTTACAATTGAGATTTGGCAACTGTTTGAGTTTCCTTAGAGGAATACTGAACCTGATATCTGCACAGAAGCGAGCTAACTAGTTGTCCCAGAAATGGTAACCAGCAGAAACAGAAATGAAAATTGTACAGCTCTTTGCTGCAGGGGAAGCAGAGGGCTTGGTGGAAAAGCTTTGCTGACCTGCTTTAAATCTTTTTTTCATGAGTTAGAATAATAATAATATATTAAATGCTGATTTGGACTTTCTAATTTCAGTATTGGTGTAGAATTGATACGTGTACAATGACCAGCTGAATATTGTTGCTGTACTGTGATGATCAGTGGAAAGCTTTATCTGGTAGATGAGGGGAAACCTAGCCATCAGTTTCTGTGCAGCTGAAGAAAAACAGCAGCTGCCTGGGCGTGGGGAGCACCCAGGACCCACAGCCGGGGAAAGGGATCATGGTGCAAAAACACTTGTTGATTGGCACTATTATCCAAGGGACAGAGGGTGTGATAGAGACCCTTTCCTTAAGAGCAGGGGAGAATCACGCTAAGGTTGGCTTTTATTGTTCCCAGCCTGGGGTGAAAGGGTGGTGGAATGTCAGCTTTGTCAGGCACCTGCTGTTCCAAAAGATAAAGCCCCCTAAATAGCATCCCAGGAGAGGGCTGTGGTGGGAATCCCAGCAGCCAGCCAGCGGGTGGGCAGCCGGGCTGGTTCAGCGAGACGTTTCATTCACCCAGAATTTTGCATTTGTGCATCTTCAGATTTCGTTCACTTTCAACTTCTGGTTTAAATAGTTAGTCTGCTGGCCAGTAAGTTTTTCAAGTTCTTAATCCTTGCTTTTAAATAAACTGCAGTGTGCTGCAAGGGTTTTTCCCCCATGTGTGCCCACGTGAATCTGTTTGTGTCTAGTGTTTTCTTAAGTAAGAAGCAATGCTAGCAGTATTTTCCCTGTTTTTCACTAAACGAACCTGAAGTTGTTTCTTAGATGTTTTCAGTAGCAGGATAGATGCCTTGAAGTTCTTGCAGAGAACTATTACCGAATGCTCTTTGCTTCTCTGGCGCTGGAGATAGGTGACCCTGCTTACGCTAAAGATAGATTTCCTGGGCTGCCGGCTGCCTCGCTGGAGCGGTTCAGCTTTGAGCAGATGGCCATAAATGGAAAGAGCAACTGGAGAGAGCCGGCGTACCTTAGCCAGAGTGTGGATGATGTGCAACAGGTGTTTCTGCAGTCGCTGCTTTTAAAAACCTTTGCAAGGGTGAGGAATATAGAGTTGGCCGTGAATAGGACTGTAGTTTTAATTGATAAGTGTGTGTGTGGGTGTTTACTGTTGTTGCTGTGATCTTTGCTGTATCAAGCTTAAATGTGCTCGCTTGAAATTACTGTAAATTATTTTTGAAGAATTACGTAGTTTTCGTAAACTTTCAGAACTTGAAAAAGAGATATTTTTACCTTCTTCCCTTAGTTATTGCATAAACACCCTCCCGCATACTGTTTGTTATGCTTGTGTTTTGTTTTTTAAAAACCAAGCCTGCTAAACCCAACTCACAGATACTATTAATGTCAGAAAACAAAACTGCAGATATGTTTTGCAAACAAATCTTGTATTGTTTTCACTATATATATATTTATCCAAATAAACTGAAAATTTGAAGAGAGGTGACCTTTAGATTTTAATAGGATAGTAGTTGGGGAAGGTACTGCTTCCCTACTCTGCTCTGTTAATTTGTAACTGTCCTTGTTACAATCTGGTTTGTTTTGATTAACTTCAGGGCAGAAGACAAATCCCGTAAGTCTGCTTCTGTAAGCTCTTGCACACCTTATAGAAGTGAGGAGCTTGGTTGTGAACCAGAAATCTAATCCAAGTAGTGACAGTGTTGGTTCTGCTTGTCTCGTGTCTTCCCTAAACATTCCTGTTGACAGGAAGGTATGAAAGGTGTGAAGACACCTGGCAGTTTTGGGATTCTCATGTTTAAGATTGAGTAGTGCAGTTGTACAGCAATGCATGTGGACTTTTGTAAGTAATCTGTTCTCATTATTTTTTTTTTTTTTATCCTTCTATAGTGGAAGCATCAGTTCATGGAAGTAATGTGCACTGCACGGATAAGACAATTGAAGCTGCAGAAGCCTTGCTTCATATGGAGTCTCCTACCTGCCTGAGAGATGCCAGGAGTCCTGGTATGTCAGCTACAGTTTCTGCTCTGTGAGCTGTTTCTCCTTCTGCTAATTAGTAAAACAGGCAAATTGGGAAACCTGCTTCTGTGGAGAACTGTATGCTGTTCAAAACATTCGCGTGCTTATTTCAAACCTGCTGATTTGTTTGACTTTTTACATGATTTCTCCACCCTGTAACAAGCATACTTACAGATTAAATCATTTGTCTGGGAGAGGTTGTTGGGTAGAGATGCTTGAGTAGCTACACATTTAAAATAAACTTTTCTGTCTGAATATCAGGAAATGACTTTTTCACTGTGCGGGTGACCGAGCACTGACACAGGTTGCCCTGAGAGGCTGTGAAGTCACCTTGCTTGGAGATACTCAGAAGCCGTCTGGACAAGGTCCTGGGCAGCCGGCTGTAGGTGGTCCTGCTTGAGCAGGAGGTTGGACCAGCTGCCCTCCAGAGGTCACTTCTAACCTCAACTATTCTATGTTCTGTGAATTTGACATTTTAAATTGCTAAACTAAAGAGTTATTGTAAGGGAAAAATATTTTAATCTGTTTTTCTATTTTGGAAAGAATATCTGAATACACTGTGTTGCAAAGTGTTACAAGTTTAAAAAACTGAAACAATGTTGATGGTTACTTTAACTTGATGTTCCTTCTGAAGTTGCTTAATGTGTGTTGAATGAAATAATGGTCAAACTGAAACCCAAGAGCTACAAAATAAGATATGGAGATCAGAATAAGGATCAAAGATTAGGCTCTATTTTGTTTAATTTAAAGTTGAATATAATTTTAAAGGATATTGGTGTGATACTTGTCTTATGCCTAACAATACTGGCAAGCATGCCTGTTTTTGGGAATTGGGTTGATTTTCTAGGTGATGGGTTGTTGGAGCAGGATCTTTCTATATTGTTGCATATGCTTTGTTTAAAATACTTTCATGTAAGATACATTAATATAATCAAGTAGAAACTTCATCTGATATTTTTTCTTGTTCTTCCCTCATAGTGGAAGTTTTTGTCCCTCCTTGTGTGTCAACCCCAGAATTTATCCATGCGGCCATGAGACCTGATGTGATCACAGAAACTGTGGTGGAGGTGTCAACGGAGGAATCTGAACCGATGGATTCATCTCCTGTTCCAACTTCCCCTGATATCCATGAACCAATGAAAAAGAAAAAAGGTATGTATGGCTCTTCGTAGCAGCAATCTCAAAAAGTGTTTCTGATGTGTACTGTCACAGATGGTACAGTTGACACTGGTGGAGATAGGTCAGATGATCTGATTTCTCTGCGCATATAATCAGACTGATTGGAATCTGAAATGTGAGTTCTTAGAAATCGAGTCTGCAACGAGAAAAAAGGAAAAAAGGTAGCAAGAGAATGTGCTTTGCCAAGCCATAAAGGAAAATGATGTCTTTGATGTATTTTTTAAGCATGGTTTATGTAGTGGAGGAAGGGTAGAGAAGGGTTCAAAGGGGACTTGTGTGGGTAGCCATTGGTGACTGAAATATGGATGTATTTGTAGAGTGGGTCTTACAGCGAAGGGGCAGGGTAAATACTAGCTTACAATACCATAAATCTGTTTACAAGACCTTCCTTGTGAGAGAGGGTCTTATTTGTCTGATTGCCGTGTCTTGGAGGAGAAACTACTCAGAACAGCATTTGAGTTCTAAGCATTCAGCTGCCAAATGAGAGTTTGGCACCTGGTGAGGTTTCTCTCTTGTCTAGCGGTTTTCTCACAGGCACCAATACAGTTCACATAACTGTAGGAATATTGTTTTATTAGAGCTTCCAGATGTGCTAATATGGAGTATTTACTTGTAATTTAGAGGGGGGGAAAAATGCAATGTAGTAATAAAGTGATACAAATCTAAGATCTATGAGTTGTAGATTCAGTAAAAACACACACATACATAACAGGTAACTAACGCTACTATGAATGACATAAGCAAGAAAGTTATGATTAAAGCTTTTCCGTAGATGTAGTTGTACACTGGATTGAAACTATTTCTTTATATTCCACTGTCTGTTTGAATGGTCATTACTGGGCAGGTTGTGTTACATGGCCGTGCTCAGGGAGTTCGGATATTTTACGAAGGTTATTCTGTATATATTTTTCTCCTGTTCCAGAGTAAAAATCCCTATTCTTAAGTGTGTAAGGTCGTGTGCCATGGTTATAGAGCCATAACTTTGGTCTTCATAGTTAATGCCTTTTGAAATTCAGTGTTTAATGAAGAACATTGCTCATCAGCAGAAATGAATGCTGTTGTGGTAGGAGAGTTAACCATTGCTGCTTGCATTGTAAGTGAAGATAGAAGCGTGGACTGCTGACAGTGGGCTGCCGTGGGGTATGATCCTCGCCCGTTTGCCTGGAGTAAAAAGGTCCCTGAAGCGTGGAAGGATGAAGAAGCCGCAGGTCTTGCTGGGAGAGGGTTTCCTTGGCACAGGGCAGGCAGCTTTAGGCCTGCTGTCTGCTGAGGAGTCCCCTCCCAGCCTCCCCGCAGGGGCAGGAGGAGGGAGGTGCGTGGGAGCCCTGCCAGACCCAGCAGCCCGTGGGCAGCAGCAGGCAGTTGGGGGCTGTGGCCCCAGTGGGCTTCCAGCAGCGCCCAGGGTGCCACTCGCACCTGTCCTAATGGTCTGCTGTATGTGAATTCCATGTGGCACGGGTCACATGCGGAGTGGAAGCTTTTGTCTGTGACTTTTAATGGACAGGGGCAAGGTGGAAATGAATGTTTACAATTTCAGTGGTAAAATTTCTTAGGAAAACTGATGCTTTGATCCGCAGCCATACTAGAATACCAGAAACAACGCAGAATCAAAAATAATACTTTTCAGAGCGAAACAGACACTGGACTAAAAGAATGCAAGCAGGGTGACGTTTTACTTTATACATTTGGTGCTTACCTCACCTGCCATTAACTCGTCTGAAATTGAGTTAAATCTACCTGTGAAATAAGCAACCAAATCATGAATTAAACTGAATGTGCAGTAGTAGTAACCTCAGAATCTAAATTTATCTATATCTGCAGCAAGGAAGTGGCAGGGGAAAAAAATGCATGAACTGCTTCTTTCAGCAAAGTCAAACTATAAAATACTTATATTGTGCATATGATTAATAGTGGTTTTTCTCTGTGTATTATGTGCAGCTGGCCGTAAACCGAAGACCCAACAATCGACTATATCTGACGGGTCTCCAGATCTAGGTATAAAGAAGAAGCCTAGAGAAGGCAAAGGTATATTTTTCCATTTATTGAGTCCTTAAAAGTATATTTTTCCATTTATTGAGTCCTTAAAATTATGCAGTGTATATGTATTGTATCTGTATGCAGGAAATATATAGGTCTTCAGAAGTTTGGTGGACGAGTTTGTACTGGCTTCATTAGAGTTTTAATTTTATTTGATGACTTCAAATCTGTTTGTACAAGATCTAGCACAAGAATGTGTGGAACTGCGCTAGAAGTGCCCTGTAATACACTCTGCAGTTAAGAGGCTTTCTGATTTTTCATTTGCTTTGCTTTGTGTTTATTGAGTCGTGCTGTCTTTTGTGTTGTGTGTTAACTTACTGCTAGACACATAATTTGTTAAGCTACTGCTCAAAGCCTGGTTCTCAAGTGGAAGCAGCTTATGGGCATTTGTAATGGTGATGGCTGAAAATATGTGTTCTTAGTTGATTCACAAACTTCATTTGGAATATGTTGCTTGACTGATAGATTCACTTTGGCTTAAGGGGAAAACTAAATGATGATATGTTTATTTACTGGTTGAGTAAATAATTTACTGGTTGAGTGAGGGATTTTGTGCAGGAGAGTCATATTATCCTAGTGTTTCTCCTGATAAATAGTGAGTCCTTTCTTGGACTTCCAAGCCCCTGCTGTTCACCCTGGAGGGAGACAGACTAGGGCATTTGCTCACAGGCTACCTCTGAGCTGGTATGCAGTGTATCAACTCTTCCCCTGGTTATAGGTCAAAAATGTGAAACTCTTCCCCACTTCGTGCACTGAAGGTTGTTTATAGATGTTGCTGTGCCAGGGAGAAACAAAGTTTAGTGACTTCCAGTGGCGGCATAGTAGCTGAAAGAGTGTGGAGCTGTCAGGTCCCCTATTATTTTGGGATTGTTTGAAAGCAAGATCTCCATTTACATAATTTCTTATCTGGGTACAGCTCCTGAGTTGTCGCATTTGCCAGTAGAGCAAGGAAGAATGGGACTGATGCCGTGCAGATTTTAGCTCATGAAAACCAGCACAAACAGTAATTAAACTTCCCTGCATTGGCCACTATTACTGTCTTTGGATTTGGGTGTAGCAGTGGACCTCAGTGAAGATCACAGACCTTTGCATCTGCTGTACTTAAAAGTACATCTTGTTTAATTATATATATATATATTTTTAGTGTTCTTAAAGCCTTCTTAGCTTGCTTTCTAATGCTGATTTTACTGTTACAGCATTCCATTATCTGAATAGTACTCGTAAAGTGTCCCAGTTCCTAGCTTGCTGCACAAATAACTTTGAGAAACGAGGCATGTATTTCTGTCTCTTCTAGTTTTTGTCTGTACTGTGTATCTCTTTGTTTTATGAAGTGGGACATGCTGTGGATTTTTTTTTTCCTTTTTGTTTCTGTGGAGCCTCGTAATGATCTACTTATGTCTCGTGTTCTCACAAGGTATCTCATTTGATATTTTACACTACAACTGGCATAAAATATATCTTTTTTCTTAATGTAGGCTAACTTGATGTCCTGCAAAATACTTTGTTATTTATTTTTTGTTACTTATTTTAAAAATATTACTAGCAAATATAGGCTGTTTTACATGCAGCATGTTTTTGGAAAACGAGGAATTATTCCTAGAGTACATTACTGTCAGCAGAGTTCAGTCATGGAGGAGGAGGACAGCTGGTTGTGCACATTTGGAAAGGGGATTGCTTGTTGTCCATGTAGGTACTCCTTCCTTTGTGCGTTCCTGATACTTCCTGGTGCAAAGTGAAGCAGCTGTAAATCTGATTTAATTGTGCCCTTCAGTTTATTATACAGGAGGAACTGGACACTTCTTAATATTTCTTCTTAAAGTGAGATAGTAGTATTTTTTTTCTCGTCACGTTGTGGATTGGCAGTTTAGGCATGGTTTCTGTCTCCATGTTTTGTTTTTCATTTGCATAAATACTGTATTTGAAGTGTAGGCAATTGGAGGGAGTAAAACTGGCTTTAAGCCTCTCCATGCAGATGCTGGTACCAGTGAGACAGTTCACTGATACACACAATGCCCTGTGTCATTCACATACTTTCTGTCCATTAATCCTTCTATTTTGAGACGACAGCTAACATTCTTAAGTAGCTGGCAGCTGTAATAAATAGCTAGCCACAAAAATTTCTTTCATTGTGGAAAATCTACTCTGTATTGAAGTGAAGGTGAGCAATAATCATGTCTAGCTCAGTGGCCGCTTACAGTACTGTTTAGCGTGAGACCTTTCAGCAGTGGAGAGGAGAGCTGTGTGCTATTAAATGAGGTTTCTATCTTTCCAGCAAGGCACAGTATATGTTTGTGTGCCAGGCTGGACTTGGGCTGCTTAAGAGTGGCATGACCGTAAACCTGTTCAGATCATATGTTTTAAAGCCATGTCTTGTTCTTCCTCAGGAGCCTGTAAGCTTGGATTCATAGTATTAGAAAAGTCTGGTTCTAAGAAGAAAGGGTTTAAAAATGGTTCAAAATTAGTATTAAACATTTCTAAAATAAACTTTTTGTGTTAAATGCACATCAGATGTGACTGACACAGCAGCCCACCTGAGGTATCACTGCGTCTTACTGCCAATAGAAGATGGCTTCTGAGTATTATAGGTGTAGCATAGTCTTCCTGTGGAAAAAAGTCATTATTTAGGTCAATATAGAGTATGACGGGAAAGAAGAAAACTCATGAGTCAACAGTACTGTTCCCGCAGGAAAATTAAGCACTTTTGGGAATGATGTTCCTTGAAGTTCCTGTTTACTTCGTAATACTGAAGCCTACTTGTATTTTTGCAGAGAATCTGTTGCTGACCTACAGTATGTGGCAGTGGACCTGAAAATTCTATTTCTGAGGAGCTAAGGAAAAAGGAAAAGGGATTAATTCCATAAAATCTAGGATGATTTCAGAATTCCTAAGTTCTCTTATTGACTCTTTATTCATACAGTTCATATGTCTGGAGTTTGGTAGCTCCTGAGTCAATACTTGCTGTTTATTGGAGCACATGGTAAAATACATTTGTTCTCTTTCTATGAGGTGGTCTTCCAAAAGATGGAAACTATGATTTATTTTTTTTTATCCTCTGAGGTTTTTTGAAGATAGCGAACTTCTTGGAGTCTGCAATGGTGGTCTTTAACCTGCCTTGATGTATTTTAATTGTCTTCAGCATGGCATAATAAGCGCTGTGCTGGGCCACCAAATCTCAGGAATTAATGACCTTTTTTCACAAAAACATTGTTTATTATATTTTTATGTGGCCCATGTCACCCCCTGGAAAGCATGATCAAGTGAAGAACTGGGATTAACATTCTGAGGTTATTATTCTTGTAGCTCTGTCTTACTTCTCCCTTCTCAGATAACTTGAGGAGTCTTCTCCAGCTGTACAAATGGCAATTTGATCTGTTTTTTTTTTTCTTCTGCTTCTCTTCCCCTTTTTCTAGATGCAAGTGGTATAGTCAGAGTGCAGACAATCCCTCTGTTGTGTTTATGCCATCCTGATAGTCAGTGTCACAAACCCCGTCTTGGGGCTCCTCCAGTGGAAATGGTACACCTCTTGAATGCCTGAGAAGTACGTTAAGTTCTTCTGGAGGCTGACTTCATTCTGTATCCCCCTAATTATGGAAAGGTACATGGGATTTCTGCCATGTGAATACTTGCAGCAAGAAGTTGGACTGGCTTTGCACCTAGAAGGATGTTGGTCACTCAGCAATGTATATTTAGGAAGGGTCAGAACTTGCCAGTCGGTGTGAGAGCCCCACGTCCTGGTCAGGAGGTTATGTTAGAAAATTACCACAGTTGAGATGGTTTGTTATTGAAGGTTGTATGCCTTTTAAAAATTACTTCTTTATATCCTGCTGTGCTTCAGTGTCATAAAATGTGCTGGCATTTCCATTCCCTGTTTAAGCGAATATGAGAAGAAAGTTCTGAGCTCTTGTCCTGCCTCTGCTGAACAGATGTAGGTGGTAGTGCCTTGGAACGCCCTCCCACGCTTCTTTTCAAGAGCTGAGAATGGGCGCTGGGTTGAACAGGCTCCTGTGCTATATAGCAGATCACTTGAATTAGCTCCTTTCAGAATGTAAATGTTTATGGAAGCTTTACTAAACTTAACAGAATGAACAAGTATGTGCAGGTTACATTGCATACCATCCTCTGTGTAACATCTCCTTGTAATGCAGGTCATTTGGAGTTACCTATATATGGAGAACTTTCTGTTATCTTTAAAAGTGCGGTTCTGATATCTAAATGCTTTCTGATTACAGGAAATACAACATACTTATGGGAGTTTCTTCTGGACCTTCTCCAGGACAAAAATACTTGTCCTCGATACATTAAATGGACTCAGCGAGAGAAGGGAATCTTTAAACTTGTGGACTCGAAAGCTGTCTCAAAACTATGGGGAAAACACAAAAACAAACCTGACATGAACTATGAGACCATGGGAAGAGCTCTGAGGTAAAAACTCTTATATCCTTCAGTTATCTACTATAATTTTAAATCTGATTCTTAATTTTGCCTATAGAAATATGACCATTCTGAAATTTTAAAAGCTTTGCTCTCTTGCTGACTTAACTGTTCAAAAAGCACCAGAGTCTTGCAGTTCCTATTGCTTTTTATGTTACCAGTTAATTTGCAATTTAATTTCTGAAGTGTGTATTTAAAATGTCAGATTTTTTTTCAGCTAGGTTCTTCAGATACTTTGCCAGTGTGCTTTGCCAGCTTCTTTCCATACCTTCTCACGTTGTAGGTTTTACTGTAGTTACTTCAGATTTTCTTGTTAGCATCTGAGGTTTTTCTTTAAAATCTGCCACTATGTTGGTTACTACTTAATTGTGTTTTCTTGCAGATACTACTATCAAAGAGGAATCCTTGCAAAAGTTGAGGGACAGAGGCTTGTATATCAGTTTAAGGAGATGCCAAAAAATATAGTTGTCATAGATGATGACAAAAGCGAGTCCTGCAATGAAGATTTGTCAATGCCTGCAGATGAAAAGTCATTGGAAAGAGTGTCTTTATCTGCAGAAAACCTTTTGAAAGCAGCAACCTCTGCACGTGGCGGAAAAAATTCCTCTCAGCTAACCTGTTCCAGAACAGAAAAAGCAGTCACCAGAGTTGTGAATATTGCCTCACCAGCGCATGATACATCGTCATCTCGTCCCTCAACTACCACTACTACTGTCCCAGCAACGACAGCTCCCAGGTTTGTATTAATGTGACTTGGGATTGTCATTTGCTAATCACAAGCAATTTTTTGGTTAGGAAGCTGTCTTCTAGTTTTTTGTTTTATGTTTTAAATGTTGGAAATCGTTCCTGATTTGCAAGCAGCAGTGTAACATGATGGAATACTATGAAAGTCTAGTTAAATGAGATCAGAGCCAACTGTCAATATGCTTGCCCTTGTGTATATTTTAAAATTATGTAGAGAGAGGGAGGGGGAAAGAGAGATATGAATGCTGCTGAATTTCCAAAGTCCTGTTGCTAGATGTGCAAAAGGTTTGATGTTTTTTTGGTTTTTTTTGGGTTTTTTTTTTAAAGAATCAGTTAAAAATCCGTAAATCCTGGATTTGTATATCCCTGTTGTCATCTCTGATGGTGCCTTGTGTTTTGGCTTAAGCACATGCATCTTTATTTTGCAGGACTGTACGTGTGGCAATGCAAGTGCCTGTTGTAATGACCTCTCTGGGACAGAAAATCTCAACCGTGGCAGTGCAGTCAGTAAACGCGGGGTCCCCGTTAATAACCAGCACAAGTCCAACAACAGCCACTACTCCAAAGGTAGTAATCCAGACAATCCCTACTGTGATGCCAACCTCTGCCGAAAACGGAGAGAAAATCACAATGCAGCCTGCCAAAATCATCACAATCCCTGCCACGCAACTTACGCAGTGTCAGTTACAGACAAAAACGGGCCTGTCCGGGTCGGGAAGTATTAACATCGTGGGAACCCCGCTGGCCGTTAGAGCACTAACCCCAGTGTCTATAGCTCATGGCACACCAGTAATGAGACTATCAGTGCCTGCTCAGCAGGCGTCTGGCCAGACTCCTCCCCGGGTGATTAGTGCAGTTATAAAAAGCCCTGAAGTTAAATCAGACGCAGCGGCTTTAAAACAGGAACGTGAAGTGAAAACACTGCAGCTGGTAAAAGAAGAGAAGCCGGCAGATGGAAGCAAGACTGTGACCCACGTAGTAGTAGTTAGCACGCCCTCAGCCATTGCCCTTCCTGTGACAGTGAAAACAGAAGGAATCATAACGTGCGAGAAATGAAGAACAGGGTGCTTCCAGCATGGACTTCTAGATTGTTACGGTTTTGAATATACTGACATGATTGGGGGAGGGAAGTGAATGCGATCACAAAGTCGAAAAGGAGAGTTCTGAAATGTTAATAAACATGCGTATGTTGTTGAAGACTTACTGGAAAAAAAATTTATTCTCCCGTGTTTCAGTGGGAATTGAACCACATTGATGTGCTGACAAAAACTGCCTCTTCCAGTTGGCAAACAGCTGAACCTATGGAGAAGGAAAGATAGAGGGACTGAAAAGGGACCAAACAGTTCACTACGTTACCTGTTACCAAGTTACACTAAGACCTGGAACACTAAGAGAGAGTTGTGTGAGAGGTTTGCCTTGGTTTTTAGTTTTCAGGGGGAAAGGAAAGTCTCATTGTTACAGATGGCAAATTTGATGCATTTTATATGCATACCAGCAATTACTACTGTGTGCCCACAGTACTCAACTGGTGCTATGTGAAAAACTCTGCTACTAGGTAATGTAGAATGTGAAATAAAGGAGAAGATTAAAGAGCTTCTAAAATAAGACAGAGACCTAGAGGAATTTTTGTATCATACAGCTTAAGCAGATGCAAAATGAAAGCCTTAGACTGATTTTCAGTTATCTTTCTTGAAATAAGCTAATGGCTTGTTTGTGTAAAGCTTTTTTTATTAAAACAAATTTTTTAAAAATCTTGTACCTAGCACAGTATTGTTATAGAATTACATGTAACATATTTTGTACGGTAGTTAAAAGTCTGTCTAAATTTCTTAATTGTGGACAAAATAGCAGCAGGCTTCCCGCGCACTGCTGTAACATGCCTGTGTCTCTCACTTAGCCTTGACATCCGTGCATACATTTCAGTTTCAGCTCTACTCTGTCACTTGAAAGGTCACGCCCAGCATGAGCTTTTGTCAGGTAGTTCTAAACCTGTAAATTTTTTTTAGCTGAAGTTAAGAGGGAAGTACCAGTGTTCAGAATAAACTATAATAGTTTGTATATTCAACATTTGAAGTATATTCTATTTTGTTGTACTCTTGTTTCAAAGTGTATTCAAGTAGGTTTTACTGAAATATAGAAATGAAATTTAATGGTGTTTGGTCTGCTTTTTATTTTTTTTATTTTTTCCTTTCAACCTATTAACCTTCTTTTTTGCTTATTTGAAATCTTCCAGGCATTCAGCCTAAGATAGCCGATATAGTGTGGAAGTTTGGAACTCCTCACTACTCTGGTACTCCGAATGGCCGACCAACTCTGCCACGCAGTACACTGGAATATTTTTCCTTGAAGTATCTGAGAAGCTTGTGGTAGTTGGTGAGGTAACTTCTGACAGGGGTCTAGTTCTCTTATGCTTTTTCAGGATGGTGAGCGTATGCAGTGTTCTTGCATTGCAGCTAATCACATGAGTGCTTGTGGAATAACTTGAGTAGCTTAAGTGAGGTGATAACTTTGTGTGTGCTCTCAATTGTTTTAATGCAAAGAAAACAGAGTTTGCTTAAATGACTCTGAGAATCAATAACTTCTAGAGCTCTGTGAACTACCTCACTGTTCTTCCACTACACCTTAATTTCCGAAGGCTACACTGCAGAGGAAAGGTGGAAATGACCGGGCTTGGCTACTGTACTAATCTCTCTGACGACCTCATAGAGGCAGGTAGAAAGTACTGGTAGGTAGAAACTGCGGGGAATACTAGTTATACTGCTGGTCCTTTTGATGTTGTTGCCATTGCCATTTCCAACTGTTAATATTTTGGCTCCAGCACAAATACATGACTTTAGGTAGATGTTTTTCTTCTGAATAAGGTAGGTATCTAAATAGGTTTTCCATTTATAATTGCACTGAAGTTACAGGCATCGTGATAGATTACTAGAGGGTAAAGCTCGGGTGAGAACACACAGTGCACAAATTGCTCCGTAGCTGCAGTCCACGTGCAGGAGTGTGGCTTAAATAAATGCAGCTTGGTCTGTGTTCATGGGGACCACACTGGCACTGCAGCAGTTACTGGAGCAGCAGCACCTCAGGTTGTGGGTAGCCACGTGCCGGGTGGCACCCCCAGTTTCTAGTGAGATGCCCTGGAAAGTCTTCAAAGGAGGAACTCTGGTAATCTTGAAATAATAAAAGTCTAAATGACCATCTAAGTACTTCATGCCTGGAGGAGCAATTTTAACAGAAATCTGGAACTAAGGTCTTCAGTAATGATAAAGGAGACCAGAATTAAATACTACTGTTGGAGTTTATTTTTTCCCTTTAACTTTCAATACCGAAGAATGAGTTACCTCTACAGTCCTAGCAGTAAGCTCCATTCTTCCCTTTGACTGGTAAGAAAAGTGGGAATATCCATACAGCCTGGCCAGTGTGTGTGGAACTTCGAATGCCTGCTAAAAAAGGGATTCTTTTTCATACTCTGATCAGGGAAGCAGAGTTGAGGGATGAATGAACAAGCTGAAGCAGACAGAAAAATGTGTAGAAGGCAGCGATCTCTTCCACCAGCAGCTAACCAAAAGAAGCAAAGGTTTTTACAGATAAGCTGTGTTTCTGGCCTGGGGTAGAGGACAAAGACTCCTTCACAGGAGAAAACAGAGGAGGAGGAAGAGGATTTGTGTTGCCAAGAAAGGTAGGACAGAAAGGGAAGTAGCAGGAAGCTGGGCAATAGGTTGACTAATTGGGTAGTGTGAGAGGCGCTAATATTCTGGGTGAAGGGAAGTGGAGCAGTGTGAAGAGAGGCAGGCAGAACAAATTGGAGCTGGAAGACAAGATGAGTAATAGCGTTTTTAAACACGCATTTGTAAGTCTTTTCTGTAAGAAGTCCTTTTCTAAATGGCTGTTAATTGATTGTGTATGAAACAGAGATGCTGTGTCTCAGAGCATGAAATGTCTGTCTGTGGTGTATTTGTAGTTAAGACCTTTCCAACACCTAATTTAGATACACTGGAAGTCAAATGGGGACAAACTATCTTCCTGGAAATAGATAAAGATCTCCAGCTGATGACCTCCTTCTCTTAAGTTAGAGCCAGCAAAAATGAAAGGAATGAGGGCACACATCTCCGCTACTGGTGAGATGGGCAGCTCACAGCCATGTTCCGAGACACTGCTGTTACTGTCGGCACTGCATCTCGCCACGTAACTGGTGATGGTCCTTTGGCTCTCTCCCCTGGCCACCCAGCGAGTGGCACACGCGCTAGCGCTGACAGAGGACATGTATCAGCAGTTTGTTAAGTGCTGCGAGAATCTCGGTCTCTAGGAGGATGCGCTGTAATGGAAGCAGAAAGGGAAATTAACCTGGCTTCAAACCCCTTTTTTAACTTTTCCTTGGATGCCTTTGTACTTCTCACTTTTTTTTCCTAATTTAGCTGCTAACTAGAAGTACAGACAGGATTTTTGTCACAGTCAGGTAGTGATTTCGGCATCTCTGGTTAAGCACAGCTCTTCAGCAATGCTGTATGTGCGCGTGGTTCCTCTGGGTTCCTCAGAGATCCGGATGTTCTTCAGAAATTGTGAGTAATCTAGGTACCAGGCCATGCTGCTTACAAGAGGCAACATCTCCCTGGGGATTTTTCTACAGCCAAATGTTAGAGGGGCAAGATGGCCACCTGTAACTGAAAGTCTCAGATCATTCTCTGGGTCTGTGCAAGCTTGCTCTTCAACATGCTGCTTCATGCCGACATTAATAACTATGTGGGCAAGAAGTGTTTTTACTGATGGTGTTGGAGGATGTGACCTCCTGATGAGGGAGGTTTGGTCAGGTTTGTAACATCTGAAATGGACAAAGGGATGCTAAAACATCGAAGACGCTGGTATCTGGCTATACTCCTAGACTTTTGCAATCCTGTTGAAAAGCCTGCTGCTTTGTCCGTGTGTGAAAGTGGGACTGGCTTTTACTTCTGAAGCTGATGGCTGGCTCATGTGCAAGAGTTCAGGCTTGCCTCCTCCTTGGCAAATAGCAACTAGATGTGTCAGCGTAATGAAACTCTGGAGTGAAGTGAACACGCCTTATACAGAAGGCATTGAGACATACACAGCCGTGGTATCACTGATTTTACATATATAAATACAAACGTTTTTATTTCTCAAATTACTACTCTAAGTTATAGGATGGACCGGGCAATGCTCTGTAATCCACAGGAAAAAATCTTAACTGTGAGTTGCAATTCAGAATAAAGATCTGAATATCAAAATTTCTGGTTTGAGGCAAAAAAAGTTGAAAGGGGAATCCCATCCCGGAGACCACTGTTTTTGTTACTCCCTCTTGGACAAAGTCTGTCTTCAGTTCTTAGTCACCATGACACGTGCGGCAGGGATCACAGTTACGCGTGACGATTGTCACAGCCAGAGCAAGCTAAATTCAATTTCTGCCTTGTAGAGACAGTTCAGATAGCAGGTATTAAGCTTATTAAGTGAAGGAGATCCAACTGACACTATCTACTTCTGATCTAATTGTTCTCCAGGAGAGGCAGTGTTTTAATAAGCTTGCAACAGCTTCTGCCTTTCAGCAAATTAAATAAGTGGGTCATTTCTTCCTTCAGCTAGCTGGAGGGTGAGGGAAAACTGTCACTGCTAAAGCTAATGCAGCTTTTATTCAAGATTAGAGCAAGGGATCTGTTGAGACTTTTTTTAGCCTTGGTGTGCTTATAAGGCAGACAGCCACAAGAAGAGCTTTGAAGACATTTTTACTGTAAGAGTCATACTGCTACACAGGAAAAAAAATTACAAACCTTCCCGCTTCTTTCTATGAAAAATACTTAGTGTAATGGTATTTATAGCAGGCAAAAGCATTTCAGTGCTGCAGGCCTGCCTCTTGCTGAATAAAACAAAGCAAGAGCAATATTTCACTAAAGTTTTCCAAAGGAGTCTGTCTGCAAAATATACTTTAGAGCAAGTACTGGAATAAAAGAGTGAAGCTGACTGGGAAGCTACCAGTTAATTTCTGTATCTTGTCTACCTTTTATTGAAGTAGAGCAGAAAGGGTTCACTGTTGTGCTATAGCAAGGAGGTGTGATTTTCTGAGTATGATAATATTAAGAATTGCCTTGTGATGGGGAGAGTCCTCAGCCTTTCCACAGTTATTCCACCCTCCCCTTGCCTTCAAAATTACCCTTTAAGGACATGAAGCAGCGAACATCTACTGTCACGTGTCCAGGGTGAAATAAGAATCCCGGCCCTTTCTGCTTCAGAACTCTGCAGTGATGGCCATATCATACAGATCATGCTGATTCTCCACAGTGTGGTTTCTTTTGTAGGAGAGTGAGCGCTGAAAGCAAGGGTCGGCGCAGAATGGCGACCAAATACCATCATCCTGTGAGAAGAGTGATGGTGGGTGGGAGTTCTGTAGCTGCTGTAGTTCAGCTCCTGCGGGTAAACAAAGCCTGCCATAACAGGTGCTATGGCTCTGTGCCCTGGCTGTGGTGAAACAGCACCGCGCTGATGGGCGCCCTCGGCTGTCCTGAGCAAAATGGAGCTGCTTATGCTAAAGCACAATGGAAATGAAGGACTTTTTTGTTGGTGCTGGGTTGGTTGGTTGGTTTTGTGTGGGGTGTTCTTGGGTTTGGTTGTTTTTTTTTTTAAATGCAGCTCTGAGTACAGTATTATCCTTGCTCTCAAGTCATGGCTTTCTACCACGAGTGTAGTTTCTTCCAGAAACTGCCAAAAGAAACTGCAGCTGCTGGTGTGACTTTTTGTGGTAAATGAGCAATGATTTGACTTACTAAAGGTACCAAATTACAGGTCTACATTGTGGTGTTGCTTTTAGAAGCATTCAGCTACAGACGACTAGATACCTCCCTTAATGGGCAATTGTGTTATTTCTCCTCCTTGCAAAGACCATTTGGGGGAAGATCCTAAGAGAAGAGAACCCTGAAGGCGAAGCACTGCATCTTGCCTCCTCAGAGAGCAACCGAGAGCAGCCAGCACCACGAAAAGGAAGCCGTCTCAGTCTAGCTGGTATGAAACGCTTATGGCAGGGATGCTCAAAGGTCTGCTGTTCTGTGGGGCATTAGCAGTGCCTCATCTCTGGCCCAGAATCTCCCCCAAAGCAGCCACCCCTTCTGGCTTCTGGGGTCGTGATTTGCTCTTTCTGAAATTTCAGCTGAAGGAGGCCCTGGCTGGCAGTAGTTGGCACGTCACTCCTGATTGGTAAGAGTATTCACTGAGGAAGTCAGGCTCCTTGGCTGTAAAATCCTTTGTCTGGGGAATTTCAAATCCACACTTGCTAGAGGAGTCCTGTGTCCCAGGCCGGTTAGCGAGGCTGTAGCTCCTCTGCTTGGAAGCGGATCATCACCCTCATCCTGCAAGCTCAGGAACATGAGCAGAGCGTGTTACAGCTGTGCAACACAGTGCTTTCATTTATTTGGAAGGGTGTTTGTGTGGGAATTCAGGACTTCCAGTTGCCAGACGCTGTATTTCAGTTACCAGCAATAATTTATGGGCTGTGTAAAGCACATACCGGTGGCACTTCTTGCTCTTCAAATGACTTTTTAAAACAAAGTGACAAATACAGCTGCCTTCTGTGAGGAGCCACCTCTGCTAGGCATGGTTGGCAGCCCTCACGGAGCAATACTTGCACCCTGCTGTGTGGTACCAGCCGGGGTTGTAGCTCCACACAACTGTCAGAAAGAGTAGTATTTACAGTAGTACAGAGCCTAGGCTTCAGCTTCAGCTAGCGAAGAGAGCAGCTTAACATCGCTAAAGGTAACTCCCCTCCCTACAGCCTTGCTGTGGAATTTGGGCATTTGAAGTGTGAGAAAGAGCACTCTGGAAAGCAAAGTGACTGTGCCCAGTTGTAAGATTAGGACGGCGGGGTCAGGGAAAGGGGTCTGGAATGGACAGCATCACCGCTAACCTGAAGCTTGAACAGTCACTAGCTGAGACAGATCACCTACGTATCACAGAGAAATGAAAAGATGGCAGCAGAGACATTTACTTTTTTTTCCAAAGACTTTTATTAATAAACACCTGGAACATTTACGAGTTACAGCGGGCCTCATGTTACGTGGAAGTACTGCTTTATTTGCTCTGCCTCATCTTTCCCAACGATCTCAATGTCAGCCCAGCTCCAGCTGTTGTCTCTCTTCCCTCCTCTCTCCCTACTGCCTTTTCTGGCAGAGCGGCATGTTTACAGTCCATACACGCAATACCCGCGTCATGCCAACCAGCACCACTCCACGCACAGGAGCTCCTGTACTAACACAGCTCGGCTGCAGCCCAGGTGCTGAGCCAGCGTTCCCCTGGGCCATGGAAAGAGGCTCCTGAACACTACTGCTGTGTGATTTCAAGTCAGGTGCAGGATCACCAACTTCTCGCAATAAATAAATCTCATCTTCTAACAGGTTCCAGTGTAGCTTTAGATTCTGAAGATAAATAAAAGAAAGTCTTTCAAGATGAAGACTGGCCCTTCACTGAAACAGCAAGATTGACAAGACTACAAATTTAAACCATTTAGAAAAGTAATACTTGAAGCAGAGGAGGAAATACTCCCTGGTCAGGTGTGTCCTCTGGAGGGAAGCACAGAAGAGACAAAGGTAACAGTCACTGTGTATACATACCTACAGGCCACACGCGTGTAACGGACACATGCACATTCACCTGGAAAAGTGAGGATATTGCCATGTGACGTAGAGTGGTTAGCCTCTGTTTCCTCACCTGCTCTTACTGCAGGGGGCCTTCCTCACACTGAGCCGTTATCCATTCACTTTTAATGAAATTGTCACCTCAAGTCATGTAGAAATGTAGTATGAGCTTAGATCTGTTCACGTCTAAGCTGCATTAAACCTCCTTAGTATTGCAACAGAAAAATATTTAAGAGAATCTCACCGAGAAGTCGAGCCTCCTTCCCTTTGGTACTTGCACAAGCTTGACATGAAATAAATAAAATCAGCATGCTGCCAGGGCAAATTGTTTTACAAACACACGCAAGTGTTTTGATTTAAATACTAAGGCCTCCAGGTTCATTAGAGGATTAAATCCTTAAACACAGGGGTTAGTGAAAGGATAAAGCTCATTTGCCTTCCAGGCTTCAACCCCCAACACGGCAAGAACACCGTGACGAGAACACTGACTCCTTTCTTCCCCCCTTTGAGGCTCCAGATTAACAAGTGCTGAATGGCAAGTGTAACTCCAAACAAGTGCCTGAAATAATGTTTAGTCAACAGTATTTCCTCATCCCTCCATAGCTTCCAGCTTCAAAAGTTTTCTCCAAAATAAACCAGTGGTGAGTCAAGACAGTGCAATGCCAGGCGGCATTCCAACACATTACAGCAGTCTGTCGGGGTCTTGGTTAAAACTAAAGTCACACACCAGAGAGAGGTGATCGGAAGGGTAATTGAATGACGGCAGCCTGTTGGGCCCGATCTGCTCTTCAGTCAGCAAGCCCAGGGCTGAGTTCACGTTCAAGGCATGCTGGGAATACCAGATATAATCCAGCGTGTGCCGGCACTCTCCCGAGGGCCGGATCTTCCAGGTGGTGTATGGGGGCTCTGACTGCCCGTCGGGGCTCAGCAGCTTATACGCACTGTTTAAGTTGAGGCTGGAGTTGGAAAATTCTCTGTAGACCTCCTCAGTTGGCTCCGCGTTGAAGTCTCCACAGACGATCAGAGGGATCTTCGCACCTTGGGTAATGCTCTTCAGGTTCTGGAGCAGATCGCAGCCTTGCGCGGACCGAAACCTCTCCCAGCCAGTTCGGGCTTTCAGGTGAGTGACGGCAATGCAGAACAGTCTTCCAGTTTCACTGCACTTCAGCGTCTGAGCTATGGCCACTTGGTTGGTCTTCAGCTTCATGGCGGTCAGCCGGATGTTGGCACTGTTGATGAGTTCAAAGCGGTCTTTGAGGAAAAACAAGGCACAGCCGTCCGGCCCGTTGTTCTGCTCCACATCTAGGCACGGGGACCACGGCTTCGGGAAGAAAGTGCACTGGTAGCCGAGTCGGCTGAGGAGCGGCTCGAAGGTGTCGAAGTAGTGGTCGACTTCTTGCAAGCACAAGATGTCAGGCTTGTATGCAAGGATTTCCTCCAGGATGAGGCACTTCCTCTCTTCCCATTTCAGAGCTTCCATGGGGCACTGAACAAAGTTGTCTTTGCCTTCTCCAAGAGCTGGAATTAGCAGGGAGGGGGAGAGAAAAGAAAAAAAGAAAGAAGTTACCAATAGCTAAAACGGGCTGTCTTCCTCCAGGTTCTGCAGGGGCCGGAGGCAAGGCTCTGCTCTCGGGAGCCAGCCGCCACCTCGCAGCAGCCAGTGGCTGCCGGCAGCCCCGCGCGAGAGCGGGCAGGCTGCCACAGCGCAAGAGGTCGTAACGGGAAGTGGTACGAGGCTTTCACAACACTTTGCCTTCTCTGTAAAATGCAGGTACATCAGCTTACATGAGGTGAGGGGTTTTTCAGGAGTGACTGCTGACTTTAAGGGTGCCAGGCTTGCCAATGGGTTTGAGACCCTTTCTCCAAACACTGAAGTCTCTCCAAAAAAACTGGGTTCTCTTTACAGATATAAGTTGGATTAAAGACTTCTTCCCTCTGTTCCCAAAGGTCACTACGCTGTGGCAAGCGCTTCCACGTGTGGCTGCCACAGCTTAAGCCTAGGTAAAAACACAGTGGTACAGGAGTGGCTTAACTGCAGAACGTTAAGGCAGTCCCTACGTGGGGAATTTTCCACCCCAAAAGATTTTCAGATGAGGCTGCTGCGTAAGTCAACTTACAACTTTGACTTTAGGGGTCTGAGAAAAACACCAGTTAAAATTATTTTGAAGAATTACGAATTCCTGTAACAGATCTGGATTCCCGAATAGTTCACCGATACACTAATTAGAAAACTGTAGAGAAGTTTTACGAAGAACAAAACTTGGGGAAGGATGAGCCTTTTCTAGGTGTTAACAACTTTCTAAACGTGACGGGTTGCAGCTTTTTGAATATACTGTGTTCAGTGAAGACAGGCCTTCAGAGCTACCTTTGGCATCACAGCTGCAGAGATCTTTCTTCCTTTCCTATGGAATGGGTGGCAAGCTGCTATTTCAAGTGCTGCAGATCTACCCAGCCCAGCCCTCAGGCCATTGCGCCTCACGTAATTCACCTCTCTCCCTTTGCTCTGCCAACCCCAGGCACACCAAACTATGTGGACACATCTGCATTTAAAGGTTTTCATCACTGCATTTGATTTCGAGGTCACACCTCGAGCTTAGAGGAGCTCCTACCTTGGGCAAGGATGTTCCACTGCATGACCCGAATGGGGCGGTGGTTACTGGCAGCGTTCTTCCTCAGGTCCACAAAGTCCCTCTGAAACCGGGGTGGCCGTTTCTGCAGAACGATTTGACATTCTTCCAGCAAATCCTTGGGGTCTATAGGATCCAGCCGGGCCGGGTCCAGCTGCTCCAGGCAGTCCTGGTGCTGGGACACGGCACCGCTGCTCAGCGTCTTGGCAAGCGCGCTGTAGAGCCGGCTGGTGCTGTTTCCCATGGAACACACTGGAAAGGAAAAAATGGCGTTAAGAGATGTCCACCGTGAGACTTCCCAGCACTTGGGTGGCTAACAGGTCACCTTGAGTGCCAGCAGTTTGTGGTTTGCGCAGGAGCCTGTTCCTCCACCTGAGACAAGAAGGATGCAGAGACAGGGTTAGTTCTGCCCGCAGCCTCGGTGTGTTCTGCTTACTGCCAGGGGCTGCAAGCCTCTGCAGCGTGCCAGCGGTCTGGTTTAAGACATCGTGCAGTGTCTTCCACGGGAAGAAAGGAGTCTTTCATCCAGAACAGCAGGGCTAAGATGAACTTCCACACGTGTTGCAGGAAACAGAAGAGGGTGTACATGTTTCCTCTTCACAGAGCAGAGCACCCAGCAGGTCGACAAGTACTGCCTGCTCCTTATTTCGCGTGGAGCGTCCATCTCCAGTGGAAACGACGCTCCGCATGGCCCAGCACCCTGCGCCTACGTGGAATCACAGAATCACAGAATGGTAGAGGTTGGAAGGGACCTCTGTGGGTCATCTAGTCCAACCCCCCTGCCGAAGCAGGGTCACTTACAGCAGGCTGCACAGGACCTTGTCCAGGCAGGTCTTGAATATCTCCAGAGAAGGAGACTCCACAACCTCCCTGGGCA